>OCZT010007443.1_pt1 | contig 10737 bp, 6 predicted proteins | sample 1539031 | NCBI WGS metagenome assembly OCZT01 (sample SAMEA3539308, study PRJEB22396) | soil metagenome | biome: tundra; feature: field; material: soil | place: USA | collected 2010-05 | depth 0.15 m
TTGGTAGCTTTCTTCTCAAATATGGGAGAAAGGTTCGGATTTTACACGATGATGGCTATTCTCGTTCTTTTTTTACAGGCCAAGTTCGGACTTTCTGCTGAAAAAGCCGGTGGAATATACAGCTGGTTCTATTTCAGTATATATGCTCTCGCACTCGTTGGAGGGATACTTGCTGATGCAACCAGGAAATATAAATTAGTTATCCTGTCAGGAATTATTATAATGTTTGCCGGGTATATTATCATGGCCGTTCCAGGCATGACTCTGACAATCACCATTATAGGACTTTTTACCATTGCCCTGGGTAATGGCCTCTTCAAAGGAAACCTGCAGGCCGTCGTAGGACAAATGTATGATGATCCAAAATATGCCAGGTTAAGAGATTCGGCTTTCATGATATTTTATATGGGAATAAATATAGGCGCTCTGTTTGCACCGTTTGCAGCAACAGGGATGAGGAACTGGTGGCTTAAAACAAACGGATTTATACATGATGGAACCCTTCCGTCACTTTGTCATCAGTTTATTAATGGCACGCTCCTGGATGCTTCAACATTTCAACGCCTGGCTGATAAGGCTAATCTGAGTGGTCATGTCACTGATCTTTCCACTTTCGCACATAACTATCTTGAAGTGTTTTCCAGGGGTTATAATTATGCATTCGGAATAGCCGCCTGTACAATGGTAATATCACTTCTGGTCTATATCATTTTTAATAAACACCTTCCAAATAAGGAGAAAAAAGCAAATGAAGTCTCAGAAAAAGTTGAATTCAATATGGGAATCCTTATTGCTGCAATCGGAGCAATGGGGATAACAGCATTTGGATTGCATTTCATCAGGCAGGTTGGCTGGACCGCAGGATTTGCTTTTGGTCTGTTTGCATCATTTGTGACATGGATAGTCCTTACTGCCAGGAAAGAAGAGCTATCAAGGATTGTAGCTCTTATTCTCGTTTTTGTTGTTGTAATATTTTTCTGGATGTCATTCCATCAGAATGGATTAACACTTACCCTCTTTGCCCGTGATTACAGTGCAAAGTCCGTCAACCCGTTCACAAATCTATTCTTCAACATTATATCTCTTCTTGCAGTTTGTGGGTCTGTCGCAGGACTTGTACTCCTCCTAAGGAAGAATGTTGGGATAATAATCAGAGTATTCGGAGGAGTGTTATTAACAGTAGCACTTGTAGTTGCATATTTCAGGGTCGTAAATGCAGCTAACATGAATGCAATCTCCCCTGAAATATTTCAGTCTTTCAATCCATTATTTGTTGTGGCACTTACCTTTCCTGTAATGGGATTTTTTGCCTGGCTTAACAAGAAAAACATTGAGCTTTCAGTCCCGAGAAAAATTGGATTCGGAATGATAATAGCCACTGTAGGGTTTATCATTCTGTTAGTCAGTTCCTTAAATCTTACTTCACCTCACCTTCTCAACGGATCACCGGTTCCTGATACTGAAAGAGTTTCATCATACTGGCTCATCAGTATTTACCTGGTGCTTACAATTGCCGAACTATTCCTTAGTCCGATGGGCTTATCATTCGTATCAAAAGTTGCCCCTTCCCGTTTCCAGGGACTAATGCAGGGTGGCTGGCTTCTTGCAACCGCTGTAGGAAATAAGCTGCTTTTTGTAGGAACACTTCTCTGGGATAAAGTTGAACTATGGCAGCTCTGGCTGGTGTTTATCATTTGCTGCCTCACATCCGCTATCTTTATCTTCTCAATTCTTAAAAGACTTGAGAAAGAGGGATAAGAATAGAAAGCCGGAAGCCGGAAGCCGGAAGTCAGAGGATTTATATTACTTCCGGCCTCGGACTTCGGACTTCATGCATTTTTTCCCAATTTGTTTAATAATTTGAATTTAATATAACCTTTTACCTTATTTTTGTTATTTTTACAACTGATTATAGTGCATCTTGTGAGATGCATTTTCATTTTATATCGTGTTACATAATGAAAGTTCTGAAGTTTGGTGGTACATCGGTCGGATCTCCTGAGCGGATAAGGGGAGTTAAGAAGATAATTGAATCGCAAGGGTCTCCTTGCCTGATCGTTGTATCTGCCTTCCAGGGAATAACCGATGATCTCAAACATTTAAGTGAGCTTGCTTCAAACAGGGATGATAAATATGAGATACTGCTTGACAAGGTAATCGCCAAACATATCGATTTTGTCAGACAACTGATTGTCAAGAATAAACAAAATATTGTCATTGAAGATATTAAGAATATTTCCGATGACCTTAGAGAAACATTAAACGGGATTTACCTGCTCCGTGAACTAAGCAAACATTCCCTTGATCAGACCCTTGGAACCGGGGAAATATTATCATCGCTGATAATAAGCAACTTAATAGACGATTGTCGGCTTATCGATGCCCGCAATTTTATAAAAACCGACAGCAACTTCGGATTTGCAAATGTTGATTTTGGCAAAACAGATACTCTTATAACTAAAAGTCTTGCCGGAGCCAGAAATCGCATCATAGTTCCCGGGTTCATCGCCAGTAATGAGAGGGGCGAAACAACAACTTTAGGCAGAGGAGGATCTGATTATACTGCTTCAATTTTTGCAGCCGCACTTAATGCTGAGGTTCTTGAAATATGGACAGATGTTGATGGTTTTATGACTGCTGATCCAAAAAAAGTAGAGAGAGCATATGCAATTGAAAGCCTTACCTATTCCGAGGCAATTGAGTTATCACATTTTGGCGCCAGGGTGATCTATACACCCACCCTGCGTCCTGTTTATAAGAAAAATATTCCAATCATTGTCTTAAACACATTCAATCCAGGATCAAAGGGGACAATTATCAGCAATAAGGCGAATGATAATCACATAAGCCCGATCAAAGGAATTTCCTCAATTGATCATATAGACCTGATCACTTTACAGGGAACCGGGATGGTTGGCGTAACAGGAACATCTATGCGACTTTTTGGAGCTCTGGCCAGAAAAAATATTAACATAGTTCTTATAACACAGGCTTCTTCAGAGTATTCTATAACATTTGCCGTAAGTCCAACTGATTCAGTAATTGCATCCGATGCACTAAATGAGGAATTCAAAATAGAAATTGATCATAATAAGGAATTAAAAATCCTTATTGAGAAGAATCTGTCAATTATCGCTATTGTGGGCGAAAGGATGAAAAACACTCCGGGAATATCAGCGACCCTGTTCAGGTCGCTTGGCAGAAATGGAATAAATGTCATCGCCACTGCACAAGGTTCCTCTGAACTGAATATTTCTGTTGTAATTAAGAATGAAAGTCTTAAGAAAGCACTTAATGTTATACATGATGGTTTTTTCCTGTCCCGTTTCAAGGAGATGTATCTTTTTATTGCAGGAACAGGATTGGTTGGAACCAGCCTGATGAAACAACTTCAAAACCAATATTCTACGCTCGTCAGTGAACATAACCTGAAAATAAATCTTATAGGTGTTACTAATTCCAGGAAAATGTTTATTGACAAGAAAGGTATCCCTTTGGAGAATTACAGAGAAGTTCTAAAAACTTCAGGTGAAAAAGGTGATATCTCGGTTTTCATTCAGCAAATGACAAGGCTGAATCTGAGGAATGCAGTCTTCATCGATTGTACAGCCAATGAAGATGTGGCATCACGATATGGTGAGATTCTTTCAAAATATGTTTCAATTGTAACTGCCAATAAAATTGCCTGTTCCTCAGAGCAGAGTTATTATCAACAACTTAAGAGTATTGCCAATGAGCGTGGAGTGAGGTTCATGTATGAAACCACCGTCGGCGCCGGATTACCGATTATCAAAACTATAAATGACCTTGTTCTGAGCGGAGATAAGATACTGAAGGTAGAAGCTGTACTGTCCGGAACAATGAATTTTATCTTTAATGAACTAAGTCCTGAAATGCCATTAAGCAATGCTATCCGAAAAGCAAGGGAAATCGGATATTCAGAACCGGATCCTCGTGTAGATCTAAGCGGAACTGATGTAGTAAGAAAAATTATGATCCTGTCGCGTGAAGCAGGTTATTCTATCGAAAGAGAAGATGTTATTATTAATAAATTTCTTCCGGATGAGTGTTTTAAGGGCGACCTAAATAATTTCTTCGAAAAAGTTAAAGAATATGATGCTGAGTTCGAACAAAAAAGAAAGGAGCTAACAAAACAGAACCGGAAGTGGAGGTTTTTTGCGACTATGGAACTGGGTAAGGCAAAGGTTGAACTTCTTACAATAGGATCAGATCATCCTTCATTTAATCTTGAAGGAAGCAATAATATTATTCTTCTTACCACTGACAGATACAAGGAACTTCCAATGGTGATCAAGGGTTATGGTGCCGGAGCTGACGTTACAGCTGCAGGTGTGTTTGCTGATCTGATGAGGGTGGTCAATGTGTAAGTCGGGCTCGCAATGACCTTGCAAGTAAGATAGTTTGCACTGTTAACGAGAAACGAGAAACGAGAAACAAGAAATAAGAAACAAGCAACAAGACATTTGAAAAGAAAACCAATAAAATATTATTCAACAAACTTAAAGTCACCTGAGGTAACATTCAGTGAGGCTCTGCTCAAAGGATTGGCTCCTGACGGAGGATTATATCTTCCTTCTTCACTACCATTAATCTCGCCCAGGGAGCTTGGGAGTTTTCCCTGTAAAGAATATCATCAGATAGCCTTTAATATTCTCAACAAAATCATTGGTAATGAGATAGATAAAAACGAATTATCCAGACTGTGTGCCGATGCTTATAACTTTGAAGTGCCGCTTGAAAAGGTAAATGACCGGAAATACATTATGCGCCTCGATCAGGGGCCGACAGCCTCATTCAAAGATTTTGCAGCAAGGATGATGAGTCGTCTTATGCATTATTATTTATCACTTAATGATCAATATCTTACAATACTAACGGCCACTTCAGGAGATACAGGCAGTGCAGTTGCCAATGCTTTTTATGGACTAAATAACATCAATGCAATTATATTGTTCCCTGCAAATGAGGTTACACTTATGCAGCGAAAACAGATGACCACTCTTCAAAATAATATTAGTGTCATAGCTATTGATGGCAAGTTTGATGATTGTCAGCGACTGGTCAAAATGGCATTTTTGGATCCGGCATTATCAGAGGTTTCACTCACCTCAGCAAATTCAATAAATATCGGAAGATTACTGCCTCAATCAGTGTACTATTTTTATGCTTACTCAAAGCTAGCGGCCAATATGGATGAAAAGGCGATTTTCAGCGTACCGTCAGGCAATTTTGGTAATCTTATGGGTGGACTTATAGCGAAAAAAATGGGTCTTCCTGTTAAGCAATTTATTATTTCAACAAATGAAAATAACGAGGTCCCTGAATTTTTAAAAACCGGGAGCTATAAATTAATCGATCCTTCAATAAATTGCATATCCAGCGCAATGAATGTTGGTCATCCAAGCAACCTGGCGAGAATTGTAGCTTTTTATGGAGGTGTGATGGATGAATCAGGAATTATAATCAAAACACCAGATCTGAACAAAATGCGTGAAGATCTTTTCGCGGTAAGTGTAACTGATGAAGAGACAAAGATTACCATTGATGAAGTTCACAGAAAATACAATTTGCTACTGGAACCTCATGGCGCAATAGCATGGAAGGGAATCAAAGAGTATATCGAATTAAATAAAAAGTCTACACCAGGAAAACCTCTTTACATATCTCTGGAAACGGCTCATCCTGCTAAGTTCCCTGAAGAGTTACGGAAGATTTTAAATATTGAACCTCCCCTGCCCACCTCTCTCGCTGGATTAGATCAAAAGCCTGAACACTATTTTTCTCTGGAAAATAGTTATACCTTGCTAAAAGATTTTATACTTAAGAATCATAAATAAGCGGACCATGTATGTTGTTTGTTCAGACCTTGAAGGTGTATTTGTACCCGAAATCTGGGTAAATGTCTCAAGCAATACCGGAATTGATGAACTTAAGCTTACAACACGTGATATAAGTGACTATAATGTTCTCATGAAGAGAAGATTAGAACTGTTACAAAAATACGGACTGACTCTTCGGGATGTTCAGAATGTAATATCTCTGCTTAAACCTCTGCCAGGAGCTCTGGAATTTATTGACTGGCTTCGTACCAAAACTCAACTTATTGTGGTATCAGATACATTCAGCGAATTTGCTGATCCGCTCATCAGGCAGCTTGGCAGACCAACCCTGTTTTGCCATCATCTTACAACTGATTCAGAAGGCAACATTACAGATTATAACCTGCGGCAGGATGATGGTAAAAAACATGTTGTTGAAGCACTTCAAAGCCTTAATTATAAGGTGATTGCCATAGGCGATTCCTATAACGACATTTCTATGTTAAGAAAAGCAGACAATGGAATTCTATATAACCCGCCTCAGAATGTAGCTGACGAACACAAAGATATACAGGTTGTTAAAACATATGCCAGTCTTAAACGGATCATTTCGCAACTACTTAACGGGGAAGAATAAGCCGAATTCCCAATACTCGTAAATTATTATTAGCTTTTGTGTTACTCGATGTGGACCTTTAAAATAGCATAAAGTCAGTTTAAATAATTAATTCACATCGGCGGATGAATAATCCAATAATTTCCTATTTTTACCTCTGTTCATGCTTAATTAACTAACCGGCACCATGAAACTTCCACCCTCATCTAAAAACTGGTTAACAATTATCGGTTCAATTATTGCCGGAATAAACCTGGCATTGATTATTCTTCTCTTTATCATCTCTACAATATTCAATAAAGGGAACTCTAACCTCGGTTTATTTATCTATATTATTCTTCCCGGGTTTCTGATTTTTGGACTTTTGCTGATCCCGGTGGGAATAATTTATGAAAGGAAGAGGGTCCGTCGAAGTGGAATTAAGGAAGAAGCCAGGTTCCCAAGGATTGATCTGAATGATCCCAGGCACAGAAATGCTTTTGTGATTTTTACTATCACAACAATTATAGTTCTTTTTCTTTCAACTCTTGGAAGCTTTCAGGCTTTCCATATAACTGAATCAGTGCAGTTCTGTGGTACTTTATGTCATCAGGTTATGGAACCTGAGTACACTGCATACCATAATTCTCCTCATGCAAATGTTGCTTGTGTTGAGTGTCATGTCGGATCAGGAGCATCGTGGTATGTTAAATCAAAACTTTCAGGATTACACCAGGTATATGCCGTGATAACAAATTCATTTCCACGACCAATTGAAACGCCTCTGCATGATCTGCGTCCTGCAAGAGAGACCTGTGAAAAATGCCACTGGCCGCAAAAATTCTATGCAAGAACACTCTGGACCAATAAATATTTTCTTGCCGATTCATTGAATACTGAGTGGGATATAATGCTCCAGATGAAAACCGGCCCGGAATATAGCGGACTGGGTATGAAAGAAGGAATTCACTGGCACATTAACCCGGCTGTAAGCATTGAATATATTTCAGAAAATGACAAGCGTGAAAATATAACCTATGTTAAATATACCAATAAGTCTTCGGGTGAAGTCAAAATATTCAGAAATGACAGCGATCCAATCTCAGACAGCCTGCTCTCAAAATCGACAACCAGAACTATGGATTGCATTGATTGTCACAACCGTCCGTCACATAACTATAATTCCCCTCCTGTTTATTTTGATAAGGCAATGATGACAGGCGCAATTTCGAAAGATATTCCATTCTTCAAGAAAGTTGCAATGGGAATTTTAAAAGACACATTCAGCAATAAGGATACTGCCCTGATGAAAATCAAAGACGGCATTTCATCTTTTTACCAATCTGAAAATAATGAATATTATACTAAAAACAAGGATCTTATAGATAACTCAATATCAGCAGTTCAGAAAGCATTCATACAGAATACTTTTCCGAAAATGAAAGTAACTTATGATCATTATCCTGAGCATATCGGGCATCTTGAATCTGATGGTTGTTTCAGGTGTCACAATGATGCTTTCAAAGCACCTGACGGCAGCAAAATTTCACGTGATTGTAATCTTTGTCATAGTATTGTCGGTCAGGGCAAAGAGGGAATGATGGAATATGTCAATATCAGGGATAATCTGGAATTTAAGCATCCTGTAAATATCGGAACTGCATGGAAAGAAGCCAATTGTTCAGAATGCCATAAATTTCTCTATTGAAATAAGACAAAAGACAGGGCCGGGCGTAAAAAATTTGCCCGGTGGGCAAATTTAGCGAAGGAGACAGCCTTCAGGGGAGGAAAACTTCAAAATGAAAACTGCAAAATGAAAAAAGTAAAATTAATTACATATGATATCTGGTAAATTCAAAAATAAACTGGTTCCCACATTTCTTACGATTCTGAGAATTGTAATTGGCTGGCATTTTCTTTATGAAGGGGTAGTTAAATTAATGAATCCAGCCTGGACTGCCAGGCCATTTCTTGAAGGTTCCCGATGGATATTCGGTGATCTCTTCCGTTGGATGATTTCGGGAAATACCGGTATGTGGATTATCGATACACTCAATGCATATGGCCTTACTATAATAGGTATTGCACTTATATTGGGCGTCTTCACCAGAGTTGCTTTATGGGGCGGAGTTGGTCTCCTGCTTATGTATTATATAGCTTATCCCCCATTTGGTGGTTTTAGTTATGGCGCTCCAACCGAAGGAAGTTACCTTATCGTAAATAAGAATCTTGTCGAGCTCTTTGCTATGGTACTTCTGGTTTTTACCGAATCAGGTCAGTTTTTCGGACTCGATATGTTACGGAAAAAGAAAATAAAACTTAATAAAAAAGAAACTGAGCCAGATGAAGTAGCTGATAATCAAGAAAAAAATCCGCGCCGGGAATTAATCAAAGCTTTTATGGGAATACCTGTCCTGGCAGTTTTTGCCGGAGCGTTTTTCAAGAATTTAACTGAAGCGGGTCCTGATGCTGTTTCGGGTGCCACTATAAAAGTTGATTATAAACAGATAAACGATCTCAAGGGCAAATTACCGTCCGGAAAACTAGGTGACCTCACAATAAGCAGGATGATAATGGGTTGCAATCTTATTGGCGGATGGTCGCATGGACGTGACCTTATATATTCCGATACTCTTTTCAAAGCTTATAATAATGAGAGAAAGATAATTGAGACCTTTTACCTGGCTGAACAGGCAGGCATAAATACAGTCTTTATGGTAACTCAATATTATCCTACTTTCAATAAATATAAAAATATATATAACAGCAAAATGCAATCAATATGTCAGGCTATGTTACCTGACAAGGATTTTTTCTCCAATATTAAAGAGGCCATAAAAAGCAGACCAAATGCTATTTACATACAGGGAGGTGAAGGGGACAGGTATGCGCAGGCAGGTAAATTCGATATGATTAAAAAAGCTATTGATTACATAAAACAGCAAGGATTTCCTGCAGGTGTGGGAGCTCATTCATTAGAGACAATAAAATCATGCGAAAGAGAAGGTATCAATGCAGATTTCTATGTGAAAACTTTCCATCATGACAAATATTGGTCCGCACATCCAATCGAGAATCGTGAAGAATATAGTGTTATCGGTCCGGGTTCACCTGATCACAACAGATTCCATGAAAACATGTGGGACCTTTTTCCTTTACACACCATCGAGTATATGAAAGAGGTTCATAAACCATGGTTTGCATTTAAAGTACTTGCCGCAGGAGCTATCGAACCAAAAGATGGATTCCGTTTTGCATTTGAAAACGGAGCAGACTTTATTTGTGTCGGAATGTTCGATTTTCAGGTAATAGATAATGTAAATACTGCTACTGAGATACTGGGAAGTCTCAGGAACCGTGAAAGAAAATGGTTTTCATAAATGCTACCTGAGAATTTCTGAGGTATACTTATCTGCGACATCAGACTGATCTTTCGACAGACCGGAAATAATAACAATTTTATTCCCCTTCCAAGCCAGAAATATCGTTCCGTTGTATCCGTCTTTTAACATATACCTGCCGGTCTCAGAATACACAGCTTCTGTTCCGGTTGTTGCAGTCAGATATGCTTCTACTGATTTTCGTATCTCGGCAGGAGCATTACTTTCCATTATAAAGATCGAGAAGACATCATTTCCTGAAGAATAAGTTGCTTTAAAAGCTTTATTAAGAAATTTATGACCCAGAACACTTTCATTAATATAGGTCTCCTCGTTGATCTTTTTACCTGTTTCAGGAAACAGAGAAAGAGCTGAAGGCATTTCCGAACCGCCTGTAATCATATCCGCCACTTTATGAGCCAACGATTCAGCTGATTTCAATGCAGTCTCATTCTTTGAATATGTCCTGATCTTGACATAATAATTGCCCTTAAAGAAATTAATTGCCCCATCTGCAATATATCCCTGTGAACCCAGATCCATGAAACGGAAGGATGGGGAGCGTTCTGTTGAATATATTCCAAAGGCCAGAGTATTATCACTCTGTTTGTAAATTTCCAGTTTAATAACATTCTTTCCCTTTTTATACTCGGCAACATGCAGATCAACAAAACCATAGGCAAGATATATATCGGCTGCTCCATTAATATAATCCCAAAGGTTTTCAGGAAGAAAAACCGGATAATTTGTAGTTTTTTTATAGCCTTTCAGATCTGGTAATTTAATATCCTGGGCAAAAACAGAACCTGAAAGAAATATAAGGAAACATACAAGATGGATTTTATTTTTCATGGTCATAATTAGTTAAATGTAAAAAAATGAATATCCTCAACAATGTATCCAAAGAAGCTTGAAAATCAAT
>OCZT010007446.1_pt1 | contig 10734 bp, 6 predicted proteins | sample 1539031 | NCBI WGS metagenome assembly OCZT01 (sample SAMEA3539308, study PRJEB22396) | soil metagenome | biome: tundra; feature: field; material: soil | place: USA | collected 2010-05 | depth 0.15 m
GGGCGCGTGCCGAAGACGTCGCGGCAGAAATCGGGCTGAGCATGCGGCAACTGCGCCGCCGCTGCCACGCGGCCGTCGGCTATGGGCCAAAGACCCTGCAGCGGGTGCTGCGTTTCCGCCGGTTCGTCTCCCGGATCGACGTCGGCCTGCCGGCCGGCCAGTCCGCTCACGACCTGGCCGCTCTCGCGGCCCAGGCCGGCTACGCCGACCAGGCGCACCTGACCCGGGAATGCCGTGCCCTTGCGGGCCTGACCCCGGCCACCCTGGCCCGGCAGCGAGCTGACGCCAGGACATGAAGCCCGTAGATGCCCTGACGGGTCCGGCCGCCTGGAGGCGTGCAGGTGACCGGCGACGGCGGCCGGACTGTGTTCCGCGCGGCCCATTGAGATGGCGACGGACGCCAGCCAGGCCCAGGTCCGGCGCGGAACACAGGTGAACGCTACACGGCTGTGCCGGCATACAGTTGCCACCGAACCCTGACCCCGACGAACTTACGGTGTCACCCACTTAGTCTGACGATGGTGGCTCTTGCGCCATCGGACGATGTGCGGATTGGCGCGAGCCCATGAGGGGGAAACGGTGGCGGGGATTGGGCCGGGCATCATGCCATACGCCGGCCACACCGGCCCCGTGCGGTCGGTGGCCTACGCTCCCGACGGCGCGACCCTGGCCACCGGCGGTGACGACGGGACCGTGCGGATCTGGGACGCCCGGACCGGCGACCAGCAGCGCCAGCTCGCCGGCCACGCCGGCCTCGTGTGGTCGGTGGCTTACGCTCCCGACGGCGCGACCCTGGCCACCGGCGGTGACGAGGGGTCCGTGCGGATCTGGGACGCCCGGACCGGCGACCAGCAGCGCCAGCTCGCCGGCCACGCCGGCGCCGTGCTCTCGGCGGCTTACGCTCCCGACGGCGCGACCCTGGCCACCGCCGGTGAAGACGGGACCGTGCGGATCTGGGACGCTCGGACCGGCGACCAGCAGCGCCAGCTCGCCGGCCACACCGGCCCCGTGCTAGCGATGGTCTACGCCCCCGACGGGACCACCCTGGCGAGCGTGGGCGATACGACCATCCGGATCTGGAATCCGCGCAACGGAATGCAGATCGCCGGTACCGGACTTGGCACGCTACCCAGGACCGGCCGACCGCTGGCCGGAGTCCGCAGCGACGCTCCGAGTGCCGAGGACCAGATCGGCGCTACGTCTGATGTGGAGACCCTGGCTGACCTGATAGCCGCTACCGCGACGTCCCCGCCGCTCGCGATCGCGCTGATCGGCGACTGGGGAGCGGGTAAGTCCAGCGTGATGCTGCAGATCCAGCGGCGCATCGACGTCCTCGCCGAGATGTCACGCAACAATCCGGGCCTGAGCGCCTTCGCCGCTAACGTGCGGCAGGTCCGCTTCAACGCCTGGGATTACAGCGACCGTCAGCTGTGGTCCGGGCTCGCCGATCACCTGTTCACGGCCTTGGCGGCCGATCCGGACAGCACGCCCAGCCTGCCCGATCCCGCGACCGCCCGGACAGAACGCGACGCGCTCCGGACGAAGCTGGCCGGCCTGGAAGCCGAGGAACAGCGGCTCAGCAGGGAACTGAGCACGGCCGATCAGGCCCACCGGCCGCAGGGATTCCTGGCATGGCTGGGCTCTCCCGCCTACACCTGGCGGATCATGGCCGCAGCGGCCCGCGAGCTGGCCCTCGACATCCGTGGCGCGCTGGGGATTCTGCTGGGCTGGGCAGTGCTCGGAACCGCCGCCTACGGAGCCTGGGCACTGTGGGGATCTCAGATCGGCAAGGCAGCGGCGGCTGCCGCCGCGGTACTCGCGCCCGCCGTAGTGATCGGCCAGCGGCTTCGCGCCTGGCACCGCGCGGGAACGGGCATCACCGGCCGGCTCCGCCGCAGCCTCGGCGGCCGACAGGTCATCATCAGCCGCCAGATAGCCGATCTCAGGAAGCGTCTGGACATCATCGATGCCAGCGCAAGGCTGTCAGCATTCCTGAGCGACCGGGGGGCGCCCGGCGCCTACCAGCAGTACCGCGGCCTGCTCGGCCAGGTGGGCAGGGACCTGGCGACGCTCTCCGGCTACCTCTCCGACGCGCGGGCCGAATGGCTCGCCAGTACCGCAACTACGCCGCCGCCGCTGGACCGGATCGTGCTTTACATCGACGACCTCGACCGCTGCCCGCCCCGGCGAGTCGTGGAGGTCCTCGAAGCGGTTCACCTCATGCTCGCGCTCGAGCTATTCGTGGTCGTCGTCGCCGTCGATGCCCGCTGGCTCATCCGGTCACTCGAATACCACTACCGGGAACTGTTCGGCACCGGCGGCACGCCGGTACTCCCCGCGCCCGCCAGCCCAGCGGAGCCAGACACTGATCCCGGACCGGCAAGCCCCGTCGATTACCTCGAGAAGATCTTCCAGATCCCCTACGCGCTGACCCCGCCTCCGCCCGCCGCCATGGCTTCCTACCTGCGCTCGCTGCTGCGCCAGCCATCCCAGTCGGCTGATGCCCCGCAGGTCGGCCTGGCGGACTCTGCGCCGGACTCCGGAGCTGGCGCGCACGGCGCCGATGACGGCGCGAGCAGCGAGCCCGATACGCCCCTCGTGGCAGAAGATCTCAGCCACGACGATGAGGCTGCGATCCGGATGCCGTTCCCGGACGACGCCCGGCTCCGGACAGGTCATCAAGGCGACGCCATACCTGATCTGCGGCCGCTCGGCCTGCAGCTGAGTCGGCGGGAGATCGAGTTCATGGCCCGCCTCGGCCCGCTGCTCCCCACCCCCCGCGCCGCCAAAAGGCTCGTCAACCTCTACCGCCTAGTCCGCATCGGTATCCCAGACTCACAGCTAGCGGCCTTCAGCGGGACGGAGGCCGGAGGCCCGTACCAGGCCGTCCAGATCCTCCTCGCCGTACTGGTCGGCAGCCCCGCCGCCGCACAGCTGATCTTCGGAGACCTCATGACCGCTCCGTCTGGCAACGACATCATCACAATATTCACCAGCGCGGCCAGAGCCCACGCCGCCGACGGACATCGCTGCGCCCGTATCGCCGCCGCACTGGCCGCGATCGCCGAAGACACTCCCCTGCTGACCGACCCTGAAGAGTACAAGCACTGGTGCCCGACACTAGCCCGGTACAGCTTCCACACCCGCACCATGACAGCGCAGCTCCCACCATCCGACGCACCATCAGGGCACGATGGTCGGCCAGGCCGCAAATCGCGCTCGCGGAAACCCGCAGAAGCCGCCGCCAGCAAAGTCCCAGGTACCGGCCCGAACTGGCCCAGCGCAGCCAAGACACTGCCCTGACCTGGTCGTCGGAGACTCAGGAGGCTCAACCGCTAGGGTTGACGGTCCCAACCCCCGAATGGTTAGTGAGGGCATGGTCGTTCGACGCATTATTTGGCAATGATCGGGGGTATCTCTCTAGGTGTGTAAGGAGTGATTAAAGGGAACTGAGTGACCAGGGGGAATGGTCACCGTTACGGGGGGAGAACCACGATCATGTCCATTACACGCCAAGAGCCCGGCCCGGCCGGGCTGGTGCACACTTCGGATGCGGGTGGGCTTTTGGGGGAGGCTGCTCATTACGGCGGTCAAAAATCCCCCTCGCCTGCGCAGCAGCTGGCGCCGCTGCGTGAGCTGATCGATGACCGGCTGCTGGACGCGCTGCTGGAGCGGTCGCGGGACGAGGCCGGTGGGCTGCGGCTGACCGGTGAGGGGTCCATGCTGGGCGAGCTCGTCAAGGCGGTGCTCGAGCGGGCGCTGGAGGCGGAGCTGACCGCGCACCTGGGTTATGGCAGGCATGACCCGTCCGGCCATAATTCCGGCAATTCGCGGAATGGGACGATCAGCAAGAAGGTCCAGACCGGGATCGGGCCGGTGCCCATCGAGGTGCCCCGGGACCGGGCGGGAATGTTCGAGCCGGTGCTGGTGCCCAAGCGGTCCGGGCGGGTCTCCGGCGGCCTGGACGACATGATCATCTCGCTGTATGCGCACGGGATGAGCGTCCGCGACATCCTGCACCACCTCAAGCAGGTGTATGGCACCGAGCTGTCAGCGGAGACCGTCTCCCGGATCACCGACGCCGTGCTGGAGGAGGTGAAAGCCTGGCAGAGCAGGCCGCTGGATCCGGTGTATGCCGTGGTGTTCCTGGACGCGATCATGGTCAAGGTCCGTGACAACCACGTCGTGCAGAGCAAGCCCGCTTACCTGGCGGCCGGCATTGACACCGACGGGGAAAAGCACGTGCTGGGCATCTGGCTGGCCAAGACCCCGCTGGATACCGCGACCGCCGGGGAGGGCGCCCGGTTCTGGGCCAGCGTGATGGCCGACCTGCGCAACCGCGGCGTCACCGACATCCTCATCGCCTGCTGCGACGGCCTGACCGGGTTCGAGGACGCCATCTGCGCCGCGTTCCCGCACACGGTGGTGCAGACATGCGTGGTGCACCTGATCAGGAACAGCCTGCGGCCGGTGGCCCGCCGTGCCGCCGCCGCGGTCGCCGCCGGGCTGCGCACGATCTACACCGCTGTGGACGCCGACACGGCGTTCGACGCCCTGGCGGCCTTCGCAGCCTCGCCGCTGGGCCAGAAGTACCCGCAGGCCGTGAAGGTCTGGGAGAACGCCTGGGACCGGTTCACGCCGTTCCTGGCGTTCACCCCGCCGGTGAGAAAACTGCTCTACACCACCAACAGCATCGAGTCGCTGAACTACCAGCTGCGGAAGGTGACCAAGGCCCGCGGGCACTTCCCGGGCGACGACGCGGTCGTCAAGCTGCTGTGGCTGGCGATCATCAACATCGAGGACAAACGGGCCCGTGAACGCGCCGCACGGCGCCGCGAAACCGGCAAGCGCAGCGATCAGCCCGCACGCCTCATCGAGGGACAACGCGTCATGGGCTGGCGCGAAGCACTCAACGAACTCGACATCGCCTACCCAGGACGAATCAGGTAAAGCGAAAATCGACTCGAATTTAAAAGATCTTTACACACCTGAGGTTACAAGCTCGCATGATCAGATTCCAGAGCGTATGACCTGGTCAATCCATGTGGTGGCGCTCTCTCAAGGCGGTAGCGCCGGTTCAAATCCGGTCGGGGCTACTCATGAAGTAGCAGCTCAGAGGCCCGGTCCCCTGCCCAGGGTGACCGGGCCTTGATCATTTGTCACTGGTTTGTCATTGAGTTCCGCCGTCAGCGGGCGGCGGTTGGTGGCACGGGATGGGGATCACTGGCACGTTTGTGGCGGCTGAATCCGGATCGACGTGAACCTGGCCGCGGGCACCGCCGGGGCCTTTGCTGGCCGGTGCGTGCCGCCGCACAGGGGTGCTCGCAGTCGGGTTTCTTGATCGTTAGTCCGCGTTTGCCCGTCGTATCTAGCCCGGAAGTGTGGCATCGGGCGGTGGGATCGGGAGGGACCGGCGCGGTCGGCTGGGCTCCCCCGGGGGGTGCGCAGCGCCTCGGGCAAGACCACAATTACCTCTATGGCGATGGGGATGGTAGCGGCCCCGCCGTGCGCGGCGTGCGGGTCTCCTGCGACCCGGGTGGAACTCGTCGCTCCCGGGCAGGTACCTGCGGAGTGGGAGCAGTGGAAGGCCGAGCGCAGGGAGGCCTTCGGGAAGTACCGCGATTCTGACAGGTGGCGCCTGCTGTTCGAGGGGGTCGCCGCCGGGAACGGCTGGGTCGGCGACGCGATCGAGACAGCGAGGGCAGAACGGATCGAGGCTGCGTTCCGGGAGCCATACACGTACGCGCAGGTCCATACGGCTGGGTTCTATGACGACGCAGGGTTCTGCGAGGAGTGCGACGCGGCGTACTGCTACCGGCACTGGCATGTCTCTGAGACCGGCTATGGTCATTGTCCGCAGGGCCAGGGTAAGAGCCTTGATCCCCATTGGTAGGCACGCCATTTGCCGGTATTTCATTGATCGTCCGCGGCATCCGTAACATGCCGCACGGATGGCCTGGTATGTCTGTTAGCGCCACTTGCCGTACTTGGCTGTAGCGGGCACGACCACGGGTCGGACCGTGATCACGCTTCACCTTCAATGAGAACTGACAGTTGGACAGCCTGACTGTATTCTCCTGGGCGCGTTGACCTGCGGGCTGCGCGTCCGCGCCTCTCAAGGCGTCCCTGGGGTTGGCCAGCTTCCCGGGCCCGCTAACAGATCTTGTCGGCGAACTCGGCGAGGTTCTGTACGTCGCTTGCGAGCTCGCCCCGGTCGAGCCGCTCCAGCCAGCGTTCACCGCCGACGTAGCGGAGGTAGGCGGAGAGCCGATCGTAGTCGAGCGCAAGCGGCGCGACGAGGAACACCTCGGGCTGCATATGCCTCATGATCCGAGGTGTGGTGTCGTGGCCGCCGAGTGCTGCCCCTCGCGTGGATGCTCCGCGGTGCGTTGGCACCGCAATGTGGGCGCATCTCCCGGGCAAGCGATGTCTGCGCTCGCACCGCAAGCATCTGCGTCACATACGGTGGTGACGTGCCAGCCTGCGATCACGGAGCTTCCGCCGTGTCCCAGCTACGAGCCGCGGAGGCGGCAGGAAACGCGACCTGCGGCGTCAGCTGGGAGGATCCGCGGTGACGACATCGCTCGCGGATGTCGAAACTCTCAAGCGTGCCGCCGTCGAGATGATCGCCGAGGCGTGGAACACCTTCGTGAATGACCACGTCGTGCCGTGCTCCCGATACCGGCCGTACATCCAGGTTGGCCGCGACTATGAGGGCACGGCACTGATGGGATGTCCGGCGTTCGTGCAGTTCAGCACCACGCTCAAGACGCTGTATCCCGGATGGTTCGACGCGACGCCGGGCGCATCCCCTCGCTGGTACGCGGAGAACCTGTCGTGCCGTTTCGTCGACGCGTGCGTCGCCGAGCTGTCGCTGCGAGGTGAGACCGGCGACGCTCCGAGTGACGCTGTCGAGGCCATGGTCCTGGAGCTCGGCGACTACCTCGACGCGCCCGGGGCTCGGGTCGCGTGCACTCGCCGCGTCTCCCACCTCATGACGGAGGACAGGGAGGAGCTGTCGATTGGCGGCGTGACGATCCTCGCGTATCGCCAGTGGGAGGAGATTCGGCAGATCGCCGAGGTGATGCCGACCGCTCGCTCCGCGTTCAACAGCGAGCCTCCCCACTCGTTCGCGAACCCCGAGGCCACCCTGGTCAGCTACGCGACGGGGCCCGACCCCTTCCATCTCCGAGCGGACGCCGAGCGCCGCATCGACTGCCTGCTGCTCGCCGTACATCTGCTGTCCGCTGCGACGACCGCGAGCATCTACCAGGTCACCGGGGAGACCACGTCTGTCTGCCGGTACACGGCAGGCGTTGACGTGATCCCGTACGACGAGCATCCGGTGCCGGTCCGTCCTGCCGTCCTCTCTGCGGCTTCGGTGCAACCGGTCGAGCGCCTCCTCGCCCTGTACGACGCAACCAAGCACCGGGCACCGAGGGAAGCCGTCCACGGGCTCGAGATGGCGGTGCTCAAATTCACGGACTCCTTCTCACCGAAACCGTGGTTCGAAAAGATCGTCGACCTGGCCACCGCCCTCGAAGCCACACTCTCCGGCAGGGATAAAGCCGACGTCACGCTGAGGATCTGCTCCCGCGCTGCGCACATCCTGTCGACGGACACGGACCGCCCGCAGACGATCTACGCGGATGTGAAAGCCCTCTACGACCTCCGGTCGAATCTCGTGCACGGTGCCGTCATCACGCAAAGGCAACTCGACGGGTGGATCGCGGCCATCTCCGTTGTGTCGCCGGAGCGATCGCCTCGGATGCGTATCGAGCTCGTCGTCGATCGCTTGCGCGATCTCGTGCGCCGGTCGATCTTGACGCGCCTCGTGCTCAACGACGATGGCAGGTGGCCGCTCCGAGACCCGCCCCCTCTCGACCAATTGCTCACGGACGCCAGCGCGGCCGAGGACTGGCGACGCGCGTGGCACCAGGGCATGACGAAGCTCGGCGCCGCCGAAGCCACCGAGCCCGCGATGCCGCTCGCGGACAGCGTCTTTGACGATTACCCTGGCAAGGACGGCTGACCATGTGGGCGGCAACGCGGTGGTGTCTGGGACCGCCACCCGGGCCAAGAGTGCGGTCGGCTGCTCCTGAGCGACGCGATTGTGAACTTTCGGCAGGCATCCTGCGGCGGGAGTGGCCGCATCGCAGCCGGGTCGAGGAAAGGGCGGCAGACCCCACCGCGGTGACTACCGGCCCTGCCCGAAGCTGCCGGATGAGGCCGTTCGATGTCGGGCTGTCCTCATAACCCAGAGGTCGCAGGTTCAAATCCTGCCCCCGCTACAAAGTAAGTGCAGGTCAGTGGCCTGATCGCCGGAGACGGCGGTCAGGCTTTTTGATTATCTGTTGGCGGTTCGTTGGCGGGATCGGACCTTGAAGTCCGGCACGTTGCGCCGAGGATCGGCAGCGAACGACAGTGCTGGCGGGTTGGCCCGGACGTGCGTGCCCAATTCGAGACGGCTGGCAGGCAAGGGCCGCCGGGTGAAGTGGACCACTGGCCTCAGTCACGCCGAGCCGGGTCTGGTCCGGCTCGGGCAGCGAGATCAGCGCCTCGTGCACCTGGGTGAGGTGGACAGGCCGACGTTAGCCCTGGGTGAGCATCATGCCGGGTGTAGCAAGGTGCGGGCCCGCAGCTGGCGGTGGCGCATCCCGATGGGTGGCAGCGCCTCGACCCGCGGTGTGGCACCGGAGCTGTCGACGATGTCCTCCAGCCGGGTAAATAAGGCCGGGTTCAGCCTGATACCGGGTATTCAGCGACGGCCAGCGATCTGAGCATGCCTGGCTTTTACAGTGAATCCAGCCAGGCGATAGCGAGCTTGCGCATCATCGTCTGGGCCGCTGGGAGTTCCATGGGGTTGGCCGGAGGTGACTGGCCTGTCTGCGCATGCCTGGCCTCGTAGTTTGCCGTCCGCTTGAAACGGCTCCTGGCAGCCTCGCTGATCCCGGCTGCCCCCATCGCAGCTTTAATGCGGCCTGTGTGCTTGATAACCTCATCGACCTGATAGAGGTCCTCCCAGCTCAATTCCTCGCCTCGCCCCATGATCTTAAATAGCTCGGCGACGTGAGGGTTCGTGGCGGCAAGCCCTATGTACCTGGTTGCGGCCGGCGGTGGTTGCGGCACCGGAGCGCCGTCAGGGCCCAAGACAACCGCTGTGGCCGTCACTTGCGAGCGGACTACCAGATGCGCCGCAGCCGCTGCGACCGTGACATCACCGTTCGTCGTGAAGGCCCCGGTAAGAGCGACGCGTTCGAAGCTCGGATTCAGCAACCGTCCAAGGCCATTGACACTCTCGATCAGATCTTCCGCAATGTCCAACAGGAGACCGGAGCCACCCGGAAGGTTGTCTAGCCTGGGCGAGCTGATGTAGAACTTCTCGCCTTCTCTGCTGACCTGAATGTCCCCGGCAGGGAGGTGGTCGGCGAGGTACTGCAAGTCTTGCGTGCTGCCTTCCAGCCAGGCCTTCATGGTCACCGTAGAACAATACTGTGGTTGGCGTCACCGCACGTCGGCGTTTATCAGGTCACGAGCGCCCCTCGGGGGAGGCGATTGGGTGATCTCGTCACGTTCATGCGGCTCTCCGGCCTGTCGCTTTTCGAGCGCCGTTGGCAGCTGAAAGCACCCCGGCGAGTTCTGTGCACTGCAGCCGCCTCGGGCGACCGGTACTTCCTGAAAGGTGCTGCGCGACGCGTGCCTTGGCGACAATCGGCCCGATAGTGGGTGTCGATGCGCTGGGCGCTTCGGATTCCGGACCGCCGCGGCCGGTATTGGTTGTTACGTGATCAGCTATTCCAGCGGTGGGAATGCCTTGTACTCGACGACGTGTTTCAGATCTCGTACAGGGCGGACCGAAGCGACCAGGGATCGGCAGACGTGGCTGCCGATCGCCAGAGACCCACGGCGCCCGGTCCGTCCGTCGCTGCGGTCGAGACGATCGAGCGTGCTGGCCCGCCGTTGCATGGTAAGGAGAAGGTCTACGGTTCGATTCCGTAAGGGGGCTCCACGAAATCCCAGGTCAGGCCCGGGTTCCCGGGCAGCTGGCAGAGCCTCGGAGATCATCTGACCGTCATCTGACCGTCGTTCTGGGCGGTGGCGGGCGGTACTCGATGGCACGCATTGATGCGTTATGGCAGGGCAGTCAAGCTCGCCGAGGCGAGCCGTTGAACAGCCTGGGCCAGCCGGGTGGCGTATGGGCGCGGTCAGGCCGCTGTTACGCGACGCTCGGCATGAGCATCTTGCGACAGCTATCGTGAGCACGGCCATGGCGGTCCCCTCCCGCCCGCGAGCGACAGAATCGTGAGCATGCGGCGGGGTGAGAGCCGCTGCCGTGGCCTCGCTCCTGGATGCCCATCATCACGGCGGGTGACCGCACCGGGATGGTACGGACGGGCAGGGCGCGCGGAACGCCGATGCGGCCTTGAGTGACCTGCAGGCGCGTGCCGCCGAGCTCGTCCTCCCGTCCCGCCTTTCAGCTTGACGTGGACTCCGAGGAGTAGGGAAGCCCAGCTCAGGGTCGTATCGGTAGACGAATCTGTCCACGAGACGCGGCGGGACAAGCTGAGACTGGTCAGATTCCAAGGACACCTATCGGTACGTGCCACGCGAACGCCGTGAGTCACCCGCAGCGCGGGAGACTGTGGGAGGATCACGATCAGCCGGCTGCGCCGCAAGCTCGGCGACCCGCCCGTCATCGAGACCATCGCCCAGGCCTGCTACCGGATGCTACGG
>OCZT010007448.1_pt1 | contig 10729 bp, 6 predicted proteins | sample 1539031 | NCBI WGS metagenome assembly OCZT01 (sample SAMEA3539308, study PRJEB22396) | soil metagenome | biome: tundra; feature: field; material: soil | place: USA | collected 2010-05 | depth 0.15 m
GCGAGTTTGGCTTCATCACGGCGCGGCTCCGTCTGCCGCGGAAAGTGGTCGTCGGATTCTGGCAAGACGCCGATACGGTCGCAGAGATCGGCACGTGGACCCGTGCTGCAGCAGGCTGGCACGAATCGCAGAACCTCAAGGTGGCGCGTTTCGGGGACAACATGCGCGACGTCGCCGTCACCGAAGGCAATAAAGTCTCGGCGGAGGCTCAGTTTGGCTTCAGCGTCAACGGATATGGTGTAGGTGATCTCGTCAATCGCATGAATCAGTTCAGCGATTCGGAGGTCGAAAAGCTGCTCGCGGAGTATCGCAACGCTTACACGATTGCGAAGAAACACGATCGTTCCGACTCACTTCGCAGCGCCGCCAGAATCGAACTAGGATTGCGAGCGTTTCTCGAAGAGGGCGGTTTCGGCGCCTTCACCGACACGTTCCAGGATCTCCACGGTTTGGACCAACTCCCTGGCATAGCGGTGCAGCGCCTGATGGCAGACGGATACGGCTTCGCCGGCGAAGGCGACTGGAAGACTGCGGCGCTCGTGCGCATCATGAAGGTCATGTCGCTCGGGATGCAGGGCGGCACATCTTTCATGGAGGACTACACGTATGACTTCAGCGGAACTCCGCAAGTCCTTGGTTCCCACATGCTCGAGATCTGCCCGTCGATCGCCGCGGGAAAGCCGTCGCTCGAAGTGCATCCGCTCGGGATTGGCGGCAAGGCCGATCCCGCAAGGCTTGTCTTCACTGCACCCAGCGGGCCTGCCGTGGTCGCATCTCTCGTGGAGATGAGCTGTGGCTTTCGGCTGGTAGTCAACGAAGTTGACGTCATTCAACCGGAAGAGGAATTGCCGAATCTTCCTGTCGCGCGTGCGATATGGTTGCCGAAGCCGAGCCTCAAAGTGGCCGCTGCTGCCTGGATCTATGCCGGGGGAGCCCACCACACCGGATTCAGTCAGGCACTGACGACAGAGCATCTTGAAGACTTCGCCGAGATCGCCGGCATCGAACTCGTTGTCATCGATGCGGATACGCATTTACGAGAACTGCGTCGTCAGCTTCGGTGAGGAAATTGGGCCCGTTCAGGCGGGATAATACCAAATTAACGGGAGCGATCTGAGGCTTTTAGGCCTCTGACTGTACCAAGGTCTGACTTGTAAGCCTCTTGGAGTGATCTAGTGAATGGTGGACGCGGCAGGGATCGAACCTGCGACCAGTCGATTAAGAGTCGTGTGATATAGGCTGTAATCCCTAATATTCATGATGGTCCGAGAATGTGAGTTTGAACTTAAGTCTGCCATTCCAAAATCAGACCTATGCCAAAGCGTGCCATTTTTGTGCCAGATACGACCAGAGCAGATGCCTAAACTGATGAAACCCCGGATACTAGCCTGCGGGCCTGACCGCTCGCGCAAGAGGCATGATGGAGCGACGGTGCCGAGAAAGCTTGGGGAGGTGAGGATTTCAAGAATGGACCAAGCGCTGGAAGAGCGGCAGCGCGGCGACTGAGTCTGTGTGGGTCCGGTGTCGGTACGGGTGCGATTCGCGTGCAGTGTTGACATGTTTCATCCCTGCGCTATACTACTGCCGAAAGCCTGAACTGCTTCTCCCGCCTTGTTCAATGAAGTGCCGACTTCCGGGCCAGATACGTAAGTTTCGGAAGTTGTATTCATACTGAGAATTCTTCAAACGCTGAATTCGAGTCTTCTCGCAAAGAGGCTCGTCACGGCCCTTCTCGCCTAATTCATTGACGCGGGGTAGCCGGAGGTGGGCCAGCGGGGGGAGGCAGTCTGCACGTGAAGGCTTTCTTTGGCTCGTCCGCGCCTAGACTCGCCAATGCATCATCGATCCGCACCGAATTTTAGCAATCGGTACTGGGGCCCATTTTGTCTTGATTTGCACTTACATGCTCTAAGTCGGGCAGATGCGTGAGTTGGAACGCTCTATTTCCAAAATCCGAAAGGTTCGAGGATGCAGTTATGTCTCAGGCGACGCGTTTACAGACCGTTTCTTCGGAACAGAATTGTTTGCCGATGGTGGGATCGAGCCGCTCTCTGCGGGAGATGACGCACTCTCTGAGCAAAGTGGCGGCATCGAACTGCACCGTACTCATCACGGGTGAAACAGGCACTGGGAAGGAACTCGCGGCCGAGTTTATCCATCGCAATAGTTTGCGACGTTCGCGGCCATTCGTATGTATCAATTGCGCCGCGATTCCCGATACCCTGTTGGAGAGCGAAATGTTTGGCCATAATCGCGGGGCCTTCACCGGCGCTCACGAACATGGCGACGGACTACTCCCCTCGGCGAATGGAGGCACCGTCTTTCTCGATGAGATTGGAGACATGAGCCTGTTTGCGCAGGCCAAGATTCTGCGTGTACTGGAGAAGAAGGAAGTGTGCCGCGTCGGCGCGACGCGGAACATGCAACTCGACATCCGCTTTATAGCGGCGACCAACCAGGATCTGGAGGCCATGGCGACACGCAGCAGCTTCCGCAAGGACTTATACTTCCGGCTCAACGTAGCCCATATTGATGTGCCGGCGTTGCGCGAGCGTAAAGACGATGTACCTGCGTTGCTGAAGCATTACGGGCAGGAGTTTCTTGCCCAGCCGGAGTCTGGGGCCGGTTCGACTTCCGGATCGCGAACGCTTGAATTCTCTGAGGATTGCCTGAACTTCCTGCTGCGCTACGACTGGCCGGGCAATATTCGCGAACTGAAAAACCTGGTCGAATGCCTGTCCATCGCCGACCTTCCAAGCCCGATTAAACCCGAGGACTTGCCACGTCATTTTGGCGGACTGAATTCGGATTGCGCGGAGTTCGCCGAGAACCCTGAACGTGAGTCGCTGATCTCTGCACTCTTCTGGGCCAAGGGGAACAAGAGCGCGGCCGCGAAGAAACTGCAGTGGTCGCGGATGACCCTCTATCGCAAGATCGCGAAGCACAAGGTTTTTTCGGGCTCGTTCGAAGGACTTGAGCGTGCGGAGCTGGGAGTGTAACCCTTCTGTGACAACTGTTACAGCGGGTGTGACACGTCGCAGAAGGTCAGCCTTTGACCCCAAGATGTTCCTTTTTATACACATTCTCCGCGTTACCGGACCGTGTCGTTTCGATGTAATGAGCGTTGTCCGGTCGCGATTCTGTCTAGAAGTAATGTGACAACCCGTCTCGGCGAGTCGCTGGACGGAAGGCCTCGAGCCAAGCTATCTCCAAGCTGTCCAGTTACTTGGCAGCGACTGCGTCCAGTTGACTAATTTGGCCACCGGCTTGCGAAGACCCGTCCACCAGCGTCCAGTTTTTCCCAAACGCAGAAGCTATGTTGCTCTGCCGGGCTGTAGTCAGGAAAACTCGCAAGGAGGATGGATTTCATGCCCACGTTTACATACCCAGGGGTCTATATAGAGGAACTGTCGAGCGGCGTACATTCGATAACCGGGGTTGCCACGTCCATCGCGGCTTTCATCGGCTGGGCACCTCAGGGCCCTGTGACACAAGCGACCCTGGTGGAGAGTTGGTCGGAGTATCAGGCTCTTTATGGCGGCCTGGATGCGCGCAGCCTGCTTGGATACGCAGTGAACCAGTTCTTCGCCAACGGGGGAACGCAGGCTTATATAGTGCGCCTGGTCTGGGACGGAACGCTGGCGGCAGCTCCAAGCACCAACCCCGCGGTCTCGGCCACGGCAGTCGCAGCCGGCGTGGGATACTCTACTGCATCGGTCACGGCGTCCGATGGCGCAATCGTATCGGGTCCGGTGGTGCTGAGCGTGGGGCCGCGAGTTCTGCAAAGCATCCGCATCAACCCTGCCGGACTTCCGCTGATTCCTCTGGGTGCGCTGGTGACGTTTACTGCGGACGGCATTTACTCCGACGGCAGCAGCGCCAGCCTCGCGACAGTTGGTTGGACCTCCAGCAATCCTGCTGTCGTCAATGTCGCTGCCAGCGGCGCCGCCACCGCCATGGGTCTGGGCACAGCCGTCCTTACTGCGACTTCGGGTCTCATCTCGGGCACGATTAATGTGGCTGTTACGTCGGCCACGCTCAGCTCGATCACAATCTCGCCAGCCACGATACCGGCATTTGGTCTGGGGCATGCTCCGCCGGCTGCTGGACAGCCGTTGATCGGACCGTCGCAGCAGCTTTCCGCGACGGGGAATTACAACGACGGAACCTCGCGCGACCTGACGGGCGTGGTGACATGGACGTCGAGCGCCCCCACCACGGCGGCGGTCAGTGCAACCGGCCTGGTCACGCCTCTCAACGTAGCTGGAAGCTCGACGATCACTGCTGCGTGGGCGGGTGTCTCGAACACTGTGGTTGTCACCGTGAATGCCGCCGCGGGTGAAATTGGGGTGGCGATTCACCCGGGCGCGCCGGTTGCCGTAGCAACGCAGGCGGTCGACTTCGCCGCGACGTCGGCCCTGTCCGATGGCACGCACTCGACCCTTGGAGCGCTCGTCGCGCCGGATGGATGGCATTCGAGCAACGCTGCGGTCGCGACGATCGACCCTTCCACTGGAGTTGCGACGGCGGCCGCACCCGGTTCAACTACCATCACTGTCATCTCCGGATCGCAGACGGCGAGCGCCACGCTTGTGGTCACGGCGGCGGCCCTCAGCGCGGTTTCTATCACGCCAATCAAACCGTCCGTGGCGCAAGGGCTAACGCTGCAATTGAAGGCGACTGGCATTTATTCTGATGGGACGAACGCGGATCTGACCTCGAGCTCGGTGTGGGCATCGCTCGGTGGCGATGCTACCGTCGACGCGAACACCGGCATCGTTACCGGCGTCAACATCGATCCGGCGGTTACCATAACCGCTGACTGGCCGACTGTGGTCTCCGGCGTTACATCGAACGTGACGGGGACAACCAAGGTCGCTGTCACGGCACCGGTGCTGGAGTCGCTCGCCATCACTCCAGCGGGCGCTACGTTGCCCAGCGGCGGAACCTCGCAGTTAAAGGCCACCGGAACGTTCTCTGCCGGTCCGACGCAGGATCTAACCACCATCGTCAAATGGGTCTCTTCGGCTCCGACCGTGGTCGCGGTGAGTTCGACCGGCCTGGCGTCGGCAGTGGCACTGGGCGGATCGCTGACTTTGTTCGCGAGCAATCCCGGAGCGTGGGGGAACAAGTTGCGCGTAGTCGTGACACCGCAGACGTCCGATCCCACTCGGTTTGGGTTACTGGTGCAGCAGGTTTCTCCGACCGGCCAACTACAGACACTAGAGAGCTTCGTCAACCTCACGACTCTCTCCACCGATTCTCAATTTGCCGTTACCGTCATCGACAACGACTCCAGGTACATCAGCTTCATCAATCCTGCGACGGGGCTCCCGGTTGTGCCGACGGCGGCGCCTTCGCCTACGCCACCGTCGGCTCCAATCGGGCTTGGCGGTGGGTCGGACGGGGCAGTGCTTGTGCCTGCGTCGGATCAGAACTTTGAGGTGGCGCTCCTTTCAAATCCAACCGCAGGCTTGTTCCTGCTGAGTCGTGTCGAAATCTTCAATCTACTTTGCGTTCCCGGTGAGACCGATGCTCCTACGATCTCGACACTACAGGGATACTGCGCGGACCCGAGTCAGCGCGCCTTCTATATTGTCGACGCTCCGCAACTTGCTACGATCGCTAACCTGACTACGACGGGGCCGGTGGGAAGTACCCCAGGGCCGATCACCGGGACTAACGCAAGGAATTCCGCCTACTATTTCCCGTGGGTGCAGGCGCCTGATCCGCTCTTCGGCAACCGCCCGACTCTGTTCCCGCCGTGCGGCTTTGTGGCGGGCATCTATGCTGCGACTGATGCGAGTCGCGGAGTGTGGAAGGCCCCTGCGGGCATCAATGCCAGCCTGACCGGCGTATCAGGTTTGCAGTACAAGCTTACCGACGCAGAGAACGGCGACCTGAACATCCAGGCGATCAATTGCCTGCGCCAGTTCAAGGTTTACGGAGACGTGGTCTGGGGAGCGCGCACCTTGCAGGGCAACGACCAGGCAGGCTCGGAATGGAAGTACATTCCAATTCGGCGGCTTGCGCTCTATATCGAGTCCAGCCTCTACGACGGCACGCAGTGGGTTGTCTTCGAGCCAAACGATACGCCGCTATGGAGTCAGATACGGCTGAATGTCGGTGCCTTCATGCAGGGGCTCTTTCTGCAGGGGGCGTTTCAGGGAACCACACCGCAGCAGGCGTACTTCGTGAAGTGCGACGCGGAGAACAACCCGCAGGCAAGCATTGATCTGGGCATCGTCAACATCCTGGTGGGCTTTGCGCCACTGTACCCCGCCGAGTTCGTGGTCATTCAGATTCAGCAGATAGCCGGACAGGTCGTTTAAAACGCAGAGCCACCCGAGGAGGAGAAATCTCATGGCAATGTTTCCCGCAAATCCGAAGCGTCTGGACCCCTACAAGAACTTCAAGTTCCGTCTGAAATGGGATGGAACCTACGTTGCGGGGATCAGCAAGATGGGCATGCTGAAGCGGACCACGGAGGTGGTCGAACACCGCATGGGTGGGGATCCTTCGACCGGGCACAAATCGCCGGGACGAACCAAGTATGACGCCATCACGCTGGAGCGTGGCCTGACGCAGGACAAGAACTTCCACGACTGGGCTGGCCTGGTGTGGAACTTCGGATCGGCACTGGGGTCTGAGGTTTCGCTCGCCAACATGCGCAAGGACATCTACCTGGAGTTCTACAACGAGGCGGGTCAACTGGTGATGGCCTACAAGATCTACCGATGCTGGGTCTCGGAATATCAGGCCATGCCCGATCTGGACGCGAACGCCAACGCCGTTGCCATTGAACATATCAAGCTGGAAAACGAGGGCTGGGAGCGCGATATCAGTGTGACTGAACCGGCGGAACCGACGCTGAGCAACGTGGCAACCTAAATGCGCGTTCTAGGAAATGCCGATTTTCTGACCCTCTGGGAAGACGGCCATCGGCTGCACCCTCTGGACTGCGGTCTGCTGGTGATCCGCGCCTCGCTTGCCGAGGAGGAGGAGGGACAGGTCTACGCAGGCCTGGTTGCGGACTGGCCGCTCGGCCGCCGCAACCGGGCACTGGCACAATTGCGCACGCTTTACTTCGGGCCACGGATGCAGGGCTGGATGGCATGCGGTCAATGCGGCGAGAAGCTGGAGTTTGAAGTGAATTGCCGCGCCATGGCAGAGATGTCCGAACCCACACCAGGGGAGCCAATCACCTTTGAGGGGAGGACCTTTCGCGTGCCGACGAGCCGCGATCTGGCGGCGGTCGCAGGGGAGCGGGACGGGGAGCAGGCGTCGCTTCGGCTGCTTCAGAATTGCGAAGTGGAACCTGGCGCGAACGGCTCTACGTCGTGGTCCGCAGACGAAATTCAGGAGGTTGCGGCGAAGATGGCGCTGGCCGATCCGTTGGCGGAAATTGCCCTGGGCTTCGAATGCCCGGTCTGCAAGCACAGCAGCGAGGAGATTCTCGACCTGCCGACCTTCTTCTGGGCAGAGCTCGAATCGCGGGCCAGGCGATTGCTGCTGGAGATCCACACGCTGGCCACAGCGTATGGCTGGGCGGAGTCGGCCATACTGACCATGAGCGACGTGCGCCGGTCCGCCTACCTGCAAATGGTGCATGCATGAGCAACTTCCTCCAGCGCGTCGCCTCCACTGTCATTCGGCCTCAGGTGAAGTTGCAACCGATCCAGGGTTCGATCTTCGCGCCAACGAATCTGAGCACGTCGGCGGAACCCTTTTCGGAGCAGGCAGAGGCGACTTCGCGGGGTGTTGCGTTGGGCGATTTTTCTAGTCGTTTCCACAATGCGCAGGTAGCGGATAGGGCTTCAAATCTAGCCGTCGGCGAAGACGGACCGCTCGCCTCAACCCCGGCTAGTCGATATGCGACTGGCAACCGGACGGACGAGCAAGGGGCGGATATGCCGCTGCTGCCTTTGCGTTTCGCGCGAGCAAATGCTGTGTCAGAGAGCCCGGGAGGCATCCGGCCTCCGTCCCGCGCACAAGAGCCTTCACGTGGTGATGTTGGCTCTGAATCGCCTGAGTCCCCGGTGGCCAGTCGGCCCATGATTTCTGATCAGTATCAGCCGTTACTGGTCCACAAGCAGACTGCTTCCGCTCCGCTTCAGCCGCGACAGGGAGCACCCTCGCTGCAGGCCAGCCCCCAAGGCGCACGGTCGAATGCTATCCGCCGCGCTCCTGCCGCGCAACGCGAGGCCGACGAAATTCACATTCATATTGGGCGCATTGAAGTCGCAGCCATTGCCCAGGCGGCTCCGCGACCGCCTGCTGCGCCGGCGCGCAAGACGGTCAATCTAGAGGAATACCTTAGGCGTGGGGATGGGAGGGCGGGATGAGCAACTCCTTCGCTATCTCCGCCGTCTCGGCCGTGCTGCAGCATTACTTTCGCAACGCGATGGGAGACGTCAGCACCTTCTTTGGCGGAGCAGTCGCTATGTCTTCGAAGGCTCCGGATATTGTGCAGTTCGAAATTGGCACAGGTGCCACGGCACAAAATCAAGTCAATCTATTTCTTCATCAAGTGACTTACAACGTTGGCTGGCGGAATGTGGAGCTGGCGTCGCTGGGCGCCGATGGCAAGACGCCGGTGAAGAATCCTCCACTGGCTCTGGACCTGCACTATCTGCTCACCGTTTATGGTTCGGAGGATTGGCAGGCCGAGGCGCTGCTTGGTCAAGCGCTAATGATGATTCATCAGTTTCCTGTGGTGGCTCGGAAGGATATAAGCATCGCGCTTGGCGCTTTGCCAGTCAACGCATTTTCCACTGCGATGCAGGGCTCTGGACTTGCGGACCAGATCGAGATGATCAAGATCATCCCATCGACGCTGGGCAGGGAAGAGATGGCGTGGCTGTGGACCGCGTTGAAAGCGGACTATCGCCCCACATTTCCGTTCCAGGTTTCGGTCGTGTTGATGCAGCCGAACGTGCAGGTGGGCTTCCCGCTTCCTGTGCTCAGCCGCAGCATTGCGGCACACCCGATCCAGCCCGCACAGTTGCTCCAGGTGTTGCCGCCGGATCAACAGATTTCGACCGTGGCGGGCGATCTTGTCACCGTTACCGGCGAGTATCTCAAAGGGGCAACGGAGGTATTGCTCATCTACTCAAGGCTCGGCATTCAGAGGACTGTGCTTGCGACTTCAGTCACTAACAACTCCCTCCAGTTTGTGGTCCCCACGGAGACGGTGCTGGTTCCGTTCCCGGCTGGGATCTACAGCCTCGCGGTGAACTTCAAGGATTCTGCGGGCAACGTGGTTCAGACTGCCGGCTCGTTGCCCATCGCCATCGCCCCGGTCATTCAACTTGCGCCCGCACCGATCGTTGTGCAGAGCGTTACGGATACGCTGGTCACGCTCACGTTCAGCCCAATGGCGCAGCCGAGCCAGGGTGTTTCGCTCTCGATTGGCAGCCGCTCGGCCACTGCGCAGCCGTTTGGAACTGCTGCCTCCACGCTCGGCTTCATGTTCTCCCCACCACTTGCTTCGGGCAAGCAGCTTGCTCGCCTTGTGGTTGACGGTGCGCCAAGTCAGGTGATCGTCGACTGGACGATCACGCCTCCAGCCTTCGACCAGGCTTTCTGGGTGACGATATGAGCGCAGTCCATATCAGCGCCATGCCGGGGAATCCGGCTTCGCAAATGTCCTGGGGGCAGGCGAACCAGAGCTGCCTGGTGATGGAGTTCGCGCGACTGCGACGGAAGCTGGACGCGGCATCTGGGGGTCCGGACATCCCGATCGAGGCTGCCGACGAACGACGGCTCGATGCCTCTTTGCAGGAGCTTCGCGAGTCGCTCGATCCTCCGCCGGCCATCGACCAGCTTAGCGCCGCGTTCGGCCTGAGCGCCTTTGAACGCGAGACTATTCTGCTCTGCGCGGGCATCGAGATGGACTCAACGCTTGCTGCGCAATGTAACGATGCTATGGGGCATGCCCGGCGGGAATTGATTGGGGCGATCAACTTCTCGCTCGCACTTGCGATACTCGATGACCCGCACTGGAGTGCTCTCGCGCCATCGGGTGCGCTGCGCCGTTGCCATCTCGTCGAACTTGAATCCGGCCATGGCCTCACCTCCACGCCGTTGCGGATCGGCGAGCGGATACTGCACTATCTCGCAGGCGTGAACCATCTCGATACGCGTCTCGAAGCATTGGTGCTTAGGCGACGTTATCCGCTTTGCATGGCCGAGGAACACTGCGATATCGCTGCCGAGGCCGCCGAACTGTTCGACGGCATTACGGATGCCGGATGGATGGCGGCTCCCGTCTTGCATCTCTGCGGCGACGATCCGCGCGGGCAGGAAGACGTAGCCGCCGTAGTCGCGCGTCAAGCAGGACGCGAACTTTACATCCTGCCGTTGGAGAATTTACCGGCTCCTTCCCAGGGCGTGGTCGACGCGCGTTCCTCCGAGACCGCCTCCTTTGTCGCGCTGTGGGCACGTGAGGTGGCCCTCCTACCCGCGACGCTGCTGGTGCAGTGCGGCGCCGGTGCGCTGAATGCTTCGGCGCGTCAGATGATGGAACGGCTGCCCGCACCGCTGATCGTGGCCAGCCGCGATCCTCTGCGTCTCGACCGCAGGCTAGTGCGCTTTACGGTCAACAAACCTCGGCCTGCAAGCCAGAAACACCTGTGGACTAAAGCGCTGGGTGCGGCGGGGGCGAGTCTTAATGGCCATCTGGACAACATCTCCGAACAGTTCCGCCTGAGTGCCGAGACCCTCTTTA
>OCZT010007449.1_pt1 | contig 10727 bp, 7 predicted proteins | sample 1539031 | NCBI WGS metagenome assembly OCZT01 (sample SAMEA3539308, study PRJEB22396) | soil metagenome | biome: tundra; feature: field; material: soil | place: USA | collected 2010-05 | depth 0.15 m
TGCGAACTTCCACACGTACCTGCGAGGACCTCAGGGAGAAACCGGTCCCTCTGGTCCGTCCGGTCCTTCTGGAGTGACAGGTCCAAGCGGTCCGTCCGGACCCTCTGGTGGTCCGTCCGGTCCCGCAGGGCCGAGCGGGCCGTCCGGCCCTGCAGGACCAAGCGGACCGTCGGGACCGACCGGTGCAGCCTCAACTGTCAGTGGGCCGTCAGGACCTGCAGGTGTGTCAGGACCCAGCGGTCCAAGCGGACCCTCTGGCGGTCCAAGTGGACCGACCGGTCCCGCTGGACCCAGCGGTCCAAGCGGTCCCTCTGGTCCTAGCGGTAGCGGTGGCGGTAGTACGGACGGCTGGTCAGATGACACAGCCGAGACGTGGACGTACGCGAGTGCGACAACCTTTACCGTCTCCGGGGATGTCACGGCGAAGTATCACACTAGCGCCTTCGTCAAGCTCACACAGACGACTGTTAAGTACTTCGTGGTCAGGAGTTCCGTGTACGCCTCTGGCACGACGACCGTGACCGTGCAGGGTGGGACTGACTACACACTGGTCAGCGCGGCGATCTCCGCGAACTACCACTCGTACGAGATGAGTCCGCAGGGATGGCCAGGATGGTTCAACTTCAACGCTGCAGTAGGAGGTTGGGCAGGGACTCCTACAGTCTTCGCCAAGTTCCACGTCAGTGGAAAGGTCTGTCACATCATGTTCTACGCGGACGGATCGGGAGCAAATGCTAGCAACTCCTCGTCGGCGAACGCGCAAGCACCGTTCCTAATCTCAGACACCAACGAATTCGTTGGCTTGATCGCCTACGCCATCGACAACAGCACGGGCATAACGATCCCTGGTCTCATATCCCAGTCCAGTGGTGGTGCCCAGCTCGACTTCTTCCACACGATGACCGGGGGAGGGTGGACTCCGAGCGGATGGAAGCGGGTGCTGTGCAACTTCTTTTATCCAATCTGAGTTGACTTCCTCATGATAGGATGATCTCATGCGCTTGCACGTAGTCAGTCTTCCACACACCCAAACGACGCGCAAGTACCTGCACTGCGCGTTCACCCAGAACGTCGTCAAGTTCTGTGACATGATGACAGCCGAGGGACATGAGGTGATCCTGTACTCGGGCGACGAGAACGAAGCCAAGTGCTCAGAGCACGTGCAGCTCGTAGACGAGGAGTGGCGCGTTGAACACTTCGGTGCGTGGGATACGAACTCGACGTTCGGCTACATGAGCTGGGAACCCGACTCTCCCGCGTGGGCACACTTCAACGCGAAGGCAGTCGCTGCAATCTCAGAGCGCGCGGAACCACGTGACACCGTCTGCATCTTCTCAGGTATGGCGCAGTGGCCGATCGGTCCGGCACTACCCGACCTCCTGACGATCGAGGCTGCGGTCGGCTACAACGGATTCGTTCCAAACATGCTGCACGTGTTTCCCAGCTACGCGTGGATGAACTACCTCTATGGCGGCGCCGGAATCGGAACAGCGCGCGCGTTCGACGCTGTGATCCCGCACTACTTCGATCCGTGCGACTTCATGCCTCTAGCACGTAAGCACGGCGGCGATGACTACCTGCTCTTCATCGGACGTATCACTGCTGGCAAGGGACCGAAAGTCGCAGCTGAGATCGCCAAGCGGATGAACATGAGACTCGTTGTCGCTGGCCCAGGCGCTGTCGAGGTCGACGGGAAGGTGATCGGCGAGGGTGTCGAGCTTGAAGGTGTCGAGTACGCCGGGCCGGTTGACTGGGCTGAGCGCGCTTCACTAATGACAGACGCTGCTGCGACGCTGGTGCCAACCCAGTACATCGAGCCGTTCGGCGCGGTGGCTGTGGAGTCGATGATGTGCGGAACGCCAGTCGTCTCGACCGACTGGGGAGCGTTCGTCGAGACGGTCACGCCAGGTGTGACGGGTTATCGGTTCCGCACTCTCGCCGAAGGTGTGCAGGCGACGACGAACGCACTTGATCTAGACAGGCTGGGAGTGCGCCAGCACGCGGAGGAGCACTACAGCCTCAGTGCGATTGGACCGCGGTACACCGAGGCGATCGAGAAGATGCAGTCGCTCTACGGCACGGGTTGGTACTCGTGAGTGTCATGGACGGTCTCGTTCACGCGTACGCCTGGGGAGACGCTGCCGACGTATTGTTCGATGAGGGAGCCTTCGGCGTGGGCTACGGCCCATACGTGGGACCGTGTCTTCCCGTAGTCAAGGACTACATCGCTGACATCGGTGGAGCCGCGCTAGACGGGGTGTACAACGGAGGATCTGTTTGGTACGCTCCGTACTCGACTGAGATTGATCTCATCACCGGATTGCCCGTACCTATTTTGCAGGGCCACACGATCGCGCTAGATGGAGGCCCACTCCGCTGCCTGTATAACCCAAGTGGGATCAAGCAGACAGTGATTAGTGGCGCGATAATCCCGGACCTAGCACACACGGAGTCTGGGTCGGTGCCTGGCGGCAGCATAGGCGACTACTCCAACTTCACCTTCGTGATCTTCCTGGCACCGGATATACCGTACGTCGTACAAGCGAGAGGGTTTGACTCCGGACTGGTAGATACTGTGCAGTACGTGGTAGGTGACCTGTGGGTGGAGTCTAGCGCACTGCACGGCTGGGTTATCCAAGTCATATATGACGCAGCAGGTTCAATATACACTCCCAACTCCGGGTCCATGTCCCTGGAGTCACAGTCCGCCTCGACATTCATGAGGTCAATGGACTTCGGTGCGTTCTTAGATGGCGACGGGTGGTACATGCTCGCGATCACATCTGACGGCACGGATGTAAAGACGTACAGCAACCTAGGGACGTCTGACGGACCAGTCACCCTGAGGGACACGGAGCCGTCCACGTCCGGACCGTACTCAAGTTCTGCGCCAATCACGTTTGGTGGGATCAACGTGAGCGGAGGCGGATCTGGGTACGCCCACCCGTTCAACGGTGCTTGGCACACAAGCTTGTTCTGGGACAGGCCTCTTAGTCTAAGCGAGCTCAACGAGCTCAAGATCACGTGCAAGAATGGGAAGAAGTTGCGCACCAAGTTCTTCGCGAAGCGTGCTCCTGCACACAACGACTTCGCGCACCCAGTGAGCTTGAGCTCGCGGGTGACAGGTAGCTGTCAAGCGGTGCCCTGGGACGTCGCTGGCCTAGGGACTCAGGTGGGCGAGCCGACGGGCGCCAACGTAGTCGAGTTGCACCAGACGGGCTGGTTCAACTTCACACCCACCGCCACGGGTGCAGTTACGTTCCACACGACTGGACTTCCGGGGGACGACTACTCCCAGTCACCTGGCGACGCAACTAAGCTCTACCAGACGCTCGCCGTGTATACCGGCACGTCGCTCGGTTCACTGACGGAGGTCGACTCAGTGGACGATGCGCAGGCTGGGCTCACAGTCACGTTGACCGCTGGCACGACCTACACCTTGCAGGTGGGAACGGGCAAGAAGGGGAGCAACGGCGTAGCGACGTTCGCGTGGTTCTAACGTGAGCGTTCCCGAGCTTCGCAAGATTCCACTCACGCACGCGGGTCGAGCGCACCTGGACGCACACCCAGATGACTGGAAGGTACTCGCGAGGTGTGCGACTGACTTTCGCTTCTTCCTCGACTACTGGTGGGTAGCACCTGAGGGTTTCACACCGCGGCGGCTCGGTCAGGGCCTCTGGGCTGCGCAGGACGAGTTCGTTCGTGTAGCAAAACTGCACGACTGGATCTTCTACCTCAAGGCACGACAGCTCGGCGAGTCAACGATCGAGTGTGCATTCGACGGGTGGCGACTTCGGTTCGGCGGTCCGAACTCCCGCGTGCACATCTCATCACGCACCGACGTCGAAGCTGCGGGACTGCTTGCGGACGTGATTTACGGTCTTGACCGTCTGCCCGAGTGGCTGCGCCTGCCGAAGGAGAAGGACACGACCAGCGAGGTCGTGTTCACCGCTAGTCCTGACGGCGAGGACAGCCGCACCATCCACGCGTACCCGGCGTCAAGCCCAGGCCGTGGTGAGACGTGTACCCACGCTCACGTCGACGAGTGGGCAGACACTCCCAACCCGAAGAAGATCTGGTCAGCGGTTGAGCCGTCCGTCGCGACTGGTGGTACCTGCCACATCGTGACAACGGGTATGGGACCACAGAACTACACCTCAGCGTACTGGCGTAAGTGCATGGCGGGTGACACGTCACATGACGTCTTCCCGTGCTTCATCGACGCTCTCCAGCGGCCGGACCGCAACCCGAAGTGGTACGAGAAGGCGAAGCGCGATCAGCCCGACCTGGCTGAGTTCCTGCGTGAGTACCCGATGACGTGGGAGGACGCGTTGTCCGGCGGAGGCGACCTCGTGTTCACGTCCGCAAACATCGATGCGTGCGGGATCGACTTCAAGCCCATGCTCGAGCGTGGGATTCCCGGCCGCAAGTACATCGTCGCCTGGGACATCGGTCGCCACGCTGACGCAGCGGTGGGAACTGTGCTTGACGTCACGGATGACATGCACGACGTGGTCCACTACCTCCGCTTGCGTGAGAAGCCGTACCCGTACATCCAGGCCCGCATCGAGGAGCAGCATGAGTGGTTCCCGGGCCTGGTCGTGATCGAGAAGAACGGACCGGGCGAGGCTGTCATGGAGAACCTCAACATCCCCGAGTACGAAGTCATCGGCTTCACTACGTCACGGCCGTCCAAGTCGCGCATCATCCAGGGGTTGAACCTTGCCTTCCAGAACCAGACGTTGAAGTGGGATCCCGAAGCGTGCTTCCAGCTCGACGGTGAGGTCCGTGGCTACGTCATCCCCGACGACAACGTCGTGCAGGACTCCGTCATGTCACTGGCGATCGCCGAGGAGCACGCCAGTGAAGCTCACACGGTGGGGTCGGTCGGCAAGGTGACCACGTGGTAGCAGCCCGTCAAAGCTGATCTGGCTTCGCGAACAGCCAAGGCGGGTAGGCATCAGCCCGCACAGGGGGTTGTCGCAGAGCGGCCCTCTCGTGGGTCCACGTACAGACGAGAGGGCCGCTTTCAGTACGTGCTAGGCGTAGTAACGCTCGAAGCGAAGAGCTGAACGCTTCTCGCTGAGCTTGCGTGACCGCCGAGCGGCCCGCTCTGCCTTGGCTTGACTCCGCGAGCGAGAGCTCGCACCGATCTGAAGGTGCTTTCCGCGCCTCATGACTGAATCGCCTCCTTGAGAAGTGACTCGCGCTCGAGCCAGTACGTAAGGTCCGTACCGGTGAGTGAGAGATTGCCGATGACGCGGTCGACGCGGTCGAGCTCCTCTGTGAGGATCCCACGCACGTAACTGTCGATCGTGCCGACCTCGCTGATCTTGGTCACGAGCTGGTCGTTGTCCAGCTCGTCGAGGTACATTGAGAACGTGCTTCCTCCTTGGGTGTGGCCGTTCATGGTCAGTTCCTTCCGTTGTGCCGGGCGGGAGGGGCGTTCCAACTCGCCGTGGCGTTGGGATGAGCCGGGCGTGCGGGGCAACGAGGAGTCCAGCCGGGATGCGCGGACTGAGTCTGAGCCTGCGCCTGTTCGGCGGTCTCGGCCCGCTCGTTCTCCGTGTGGTTCATGCCGCGCTCGGTGGTCCAGCGCTGCGTCCATGTGGTCTCGTTCGTGTCCATGAGCAGATCTTAATCAACTCACCAAGAAAAGCAAGGGCTGATTCTACTCACGTTTCCGCAGTACGATATGGAGCATGGCGAATCCTCGCAAGCCGGCTGCGGCGCGCGTTTCACAAGCTGTCGGTCGAGCGACGAAGGCCGCCGCCTCAGAGGGCAAAGTCCTCAAGGTACTCTTCCTAGACGAGAAGGGCGACGCGGTCGGCGAGTACGCATCGTCTCAGCTGCCGGAGAACCCATTCGCCGGTCAGATGGGCGGCGGACTCCAGGAGCCACCCTTCCGGCTTGAGCAGCTCGTGTACCTCGCCGAGATGCACCCGGTGCACTCCGCCGCGCTCGAGCAGAAGACGATGGACATCTGCGGCAAGGGCTGGACGTGGCTGCCGCGCGACCCGGACAACGCACCTGAGGATGTACGTGATGAGATAGACGACTGGTTCGAGGGACTGGCACCGGATGACGTTGACATGCGCGAGCTGATCTGGTCAGTCGAGAATGACGTCGAGACCGTGGGCTGGGGTCTGACCGAGATTCTCCGCGACCCGCAGGGCATCGCGCAGCGCGCGTACCACGTGCCGGGTCACACCGTCCGTGCGCACCGTGACGGCTTCCGCCTCTGTCAGATTCGAGACAACCGCAAGGTCTGGTTCCGGCGCTGGGGTGCTCCGCTCAAGAACGGCAAGGAGGTCATGGTCGACGCGGTCACGGGTGGGATCACCGTACAGAAGCCTCCACTGCATCCCGCCAACGACATGCTCGTGATCAGGCGTCCGTCTCGTCGTTCTGACTTCTACGGCATCCCTGGCTACGTCTCCAGCATCGGCTGGATCACGCTTGCCCTCGCCGCACGAGATGACAACCTCTTCTTCTTCAGCAACCGACGTGAACCTCGGTGGGCGATCATCCTGTCGAACCTCGCGGACGACCCTGATCTCCAGGAGGACCTCCGTCGCTCGTTCGAAGTTGACTTGCGCCAGCCGTACCGCAACCTGCTGATCCCGATCACCGGTCCAGGCAAGATCGACTTCCAGAAGTTGACGGACAACCGACTGGAGGGCTCGTTCGAGAAGCTCTCTGAGCGCGCCGACCGCGCGATCATGATCTCACATCGTGTCCCAGGTGAGCGCATCGCGAACGCCGAGGTTGGTCCGCTGGGTGGGAACAACGTTCCCGAGTCATCCCGCGTCTACAAGGAGGCTGTCGTTGCCCCGGGCCAGGAGCTGCTGAACTCGCGCTTCAACAGGTTCTGCGAGGTGGAGTACGCGAAGGTCACGGGCGCCGAGCCCGAGAAGCTTCCGTGGAAGCTGGAGATGGATGACCTCGACCTGGGCACCGAGCGCGAGGAGCTCGACCTCGCAGCCATCGCATTCCACGCCAACATGGTCACCCTCCGTGAAGCGCGCGGCAAGATCAAGCTGGAGCCGCTGATGCGACCGAAGACTTCTGAGCCCAACCAGCCTGCACCGGCGACGCCAGAACTGGACCCGGTGACTGGCCTGCCGGTGACTCCCGAGGTTGACCCGGTGACCGGCTTGCCGGTAGCCCCCGTCGTACCACCGGGCGCGGGCATGGGACAAGGTCACGACCCCGAAGCACTCAATCCCGAGACGAATGACCCGTTGGACGAGGCGGAAGAGGAAGAGTCCCCGCTCAACGACAAGCTCTTCAGCGAGTTGCCTGGAGTCACACAGGGCGATGCCGGCAAGCCTGGGTCTCCCGGGGTCGGTACTGGCGGACTGGCGCACGGGTCGCGGGCGAACGTTCGCGACGCTGCACTCGCATCCCTGACGAAGGACATGAGAGAGCTCTGGGATCAGGCTCGCGAGACTCACGAGCTCATCGAGCGCTCAGCTGAAGACGAAGCTCTTGGCCGCAAGGCTGCTGCAGCGAGCCGACGCATCGAGTCGTGAGCGCGCTCGGCGCAGCCGAGGCTCACCGCCAACACACCAAGCTTCTACTCCGCGAAGCCCTCCAGATTGAACTGGCGCGTAGCCCAGCGGCTAAGCACCTAGGGAAGGCGATCCGCCTCAAGATCGAGCAGGAGGACCGCTGGCGAGAGGGTTTGACATCCGTCTCCAATCACTGGGAGGACATCCTCACCAAGCACGATCTGGACACGGCGATCATCTACGCGCAGTCCGAGTGGCGCCTGCTTGTCCCCGATGTTACGAAGGCGGCTACACCACCGTCCAGTCCGAATGCTGACGAGGTGAAGCAACGACTGACCTCCGCTCTGTCCGGGCCGCTAGCCGTTCAGGGTGCAATGCAGATGTACCTCGGGTTGGCTGGTGAGACTGCGCGCGTCTCTGGGCAGCAGGCGCTCGAGCACATGGGGCTCAACAAAACGTTCGCATTCGCTCACCCACAGAACATGGCGAGGGACCTCTTCCAGGTTCGTGGGTCCAAGGTCATACAAGGGATGTACGGCAGCCACGTGGATTCGTTGAGCAAGTTGATCGTGAAGGCGACCGACCCGCGACACCCGATGACCATCAACGAGGTGAAGGCGTCCATCAACGAGCAGTGGCCCGGCATGCGCGCGTACCAGGTCGACCGCATCGCGCGGACCGAGACTGCGACGGTGTGGACCAACACGTCCGTCAACGCGTACGCAGCCAACGGCATCAGCGAGTTCAACAGCGCGATCGCTGAGGGACCGACGGTCGGGATCGAGTCGGAGGAGCCGTGTGACGAGTGCGTGGATGCTGCCGCTGAGGGTCCGTTCCCAATTGACTCTGGTGACCTTCCGCCCTGGCATCCGAACTGCCGCTGCGAGGCGATACCCGTGCTCGAGGATTCCGCAACCGGCGATCAGTGGCTGCCGCCGGACGAACCGTGGACGGGTGGTGCAGAGGGCGCGGACCTGCCAGTGGAGGAAGCACCGCTGAACTCCATCGGCGGGGTCGACGAGAGCTGGTCCCCGGACGGAACGATTCAGCCTGCTCCTGAACCCATTCCGACGGTGCAGCAGTTCACCTCTGCTGACTATGAAAAGGTGCAAGAGATGCGCACCTACGGAATCAATAGTGATCCGGAACTTGCGTCCACCAAGCAGATCAAAGAAGCATTCGACCAGTTCCGCGAGAACCCAGAAGAGTTCAAACTCAACGTCATTCAGGACGCGGACGGTGAAGTCAGAGCTGCACAGTCGTATCGCGCATCTTCCTTAGTGGAGGGAGGGCCTAGTGAGTATCTAGCCGGTCACATTGGCTCGAACATCAAGGGTGGCGGAACTGAGTTGCTGAGGATCACCGCGCGCGAAGCACTCACCGCGAATCGCGCGCTAGTGCTCGAAGCGCTTCCAGATGCGGTACCGTTTTACGAGAAGCTCGGCTTCACCAAGTGGCACGACCCGCTGATGAGAGACGGCAGGATCGTTTCCCAGGATATGCGCTTGGAGGGTGATGCACTTGATCGCCTCGCAGCCAAGTCTGGCGATGCGGGCTCTGCTGTTGCTGCACCACCGACAGTGCCGAAGGAACTTCCAACCGATCCGAAGGAGCGACTCAAAGCACTGTTTAGCCGTAAGCTGCACCTGCCGAAGGGAAAGATCACACCGGAAGTCTACACGCACATAGTAGATCTGGCCAAACTTCCCGACGACATTCTCAAGCGACTAGCCCGTAAAAAGGTGCACGTCTGGATGGGAGACACATCGGTTCCAGGCCTGGACGAAATGGGTTGGATAAGAAACGTGCAACCACGCGGTTGGACCCCTGGGAAAACGTGGGACCAAGTGTATGGAGCGTACAGTCCGGAGAAGCGATATGTCCTCCTTGGGACTGGCGAGGGTGGATCAACCAGCGTGGCGTTGCATGAGACTGGACACGCCATTGAAGGTCAGCTATTTCGTGTAGCAGACCGTCGTGAGCTCGTCAAGTGGCAGAAGACGTTCTACAACAACCTCCGTCCTTATTACCAGCAGGGAGGAGCTGGTGGTTTGGCAGGTGCAGAAGAACTCTGGGCCGAGAGCGTCGCTGTGTACTTCAAGAGCGGTGAGGCGTCGCTGCGGTATTTCGTCGACGCACGCAGTCCGAATGGCGCTAACGCCAATGCGTACGTGAAGTGGTTCGAGAAGAAGATGGGCATTGGTGAAGCACCGCCTGCTCCTGTCGTTCCTGTCGTTCCTGTTGAGGATCCAGCTGTTGCGTGGGAAGCCGGTTACGAAGCGCGGCTGGCGAACTTCCAGCGTGCATACAAAGCTATGCCGGGAACGACTCTTGATAGCGTTGTTCAGAGCTCGCTCGAGCAGATCGCAAAGGTGCACGACATGCCGGTGGACATTGGCTCCATTCCTGTGGACGCCATGCCCTACATCGAGGGTAAGGCAACTGGACGCGCTTTCTATGAACGAGCGATAATCGGTGGACCTGACTCCACCCAGATGGGAGTTAGGTCCACTCAAATCAAGATTGCTATGGGTCCTGGCGTGGAGCGAAGTCGAATGCTGCACACCTTAAACCACGAGCTCGGCCACACACTCGACTACGGTCCCCTCTCACCTGGTCTGAGCGACGGCTGGAGTAGCCTTCCATCCGGCGCGATGCGCGACTTCCTCAAGGTCGTCCGCGAGAGTGACACTGTTCGTAGGGACATTCCGAACAGCGTCTACGCCTCCCAGTACAAGTCTTACCTCGTGCGACCGCAAGAGCTCTGGGCACGCGCATATTCCCAGTTCATCGCGACGGAAACGCAGGATGCCGAGCTCCTACGTGGGATGCAACTCGCGACTGACTCCAAGTCATTCCAGACCTGGCCCGCCGACCAGTTCAAGCCGATCGGAGAAGCGGTGCGTGCAGCGCTCAAGGAGCGTGGGTTGATTGGCGGGGCGACAGAGACCGGTACGACTGCTGTGGACAGCACGATCGCGTATGCAGCGCGCGCAAGAGAGATCACAAACTCCGCTGGGATTGACATCGTTGAACCAGCACACGGAAAGTACGCCACAATGAAGTGGCGCGATCACACGATCGGCAAGGTATTTCAGACGAAGGCGCAAGCTCAGACCGGCGCCATCCGCCTCGAGATTCCAGAGCAGCACTTCCTCCGCGTTCACACGGAGGACAAGGCACTCTGGAAGGAGGGTGTGAAGGGCTACTACA
>OCZT010007452.1_pt1 | contig 10726 bp, 6 predicted proteins | sample 1539031 | NCBI WGS metagenome assembly OCZT01 (sample SAMEA3539308, study PRJEB22396) | soil metagenome | biome: tundra; feature: field; material: soil | place: USA | collected 2010-05 | depth 0.15 m
CACGCGACTTCGCTTACGACTTAGACTATTTTGCATAGGTGAGGCCTGGCCGGCCGTAGTACACCGATGCTGCGATTCTACGGCAAAGACTTGGCGCCGCGAAGTAAAAGAGGGTTAAAGGTCGCAAAGTCCCGCCGGGGGTCGGGCGCCACGGCCTCCGGGCCCTTGCCGGAGTTGGCGGCGGAAATGATGCGGTGACTGACGCGCTCCACACTGATTACTTCCTCGTCGAAATCCACCATGTGGACGCGCAACAGCCACTGGAAGTGGGCCGGCAGTTTCCCGGCATTGTCGAGCCCGCTGCTTTCCAGGGCGGCCGCCACCTCGTTTTCGAGCGTCAGGAACTGCGCCGCGCCTTCCACGCCGCGGCCATGATTGGCTGAGATCATGGTGACCACGGTTCCGGGGGCCAGCCCCGGACGGCGCGTCACCACAGCCGGTTCCGCGGCCTTTTCCAGTTTGCCTTCCATGTGGCGTCGCCCGCTGTAGCTCGGCTCCTCGCCGTCCCGCGGCTCCAGGTTGCGGATTTCGTCGGGCGCAATTACGAAATTGTTGCCGGCCTGCAACGCGTCCAGGAAAGCGTTGGTGCGCGAGCTGCCCAGCAAGATGAGATTCGAGGACCGCAGTTCGTTCCACGAAGTAAATCTGGAATTGCGGACTTCCAACGGGGCCTTCAGGTGTGCGAACAGCCATATCAGGGCCAACATGGATTGCACTTCTCCGGCCGACATGAAATGGTATGACGGCTTCAGATCGTGAAATGCCTCCGCCGGCGCCCGCTTGCGGATCTCCTCCGCGCCTCCCGGCAGCCCGTTCACGTAGATGTTGCGCAGGTAGTTGCCGGAGTCGTCGCGGAAGAACAGCACGTCGGTATAGACGAGCATGTTTTTGACTTTGCCGGAGAGATACGGCTGCCAGAACCTCCTTCGCGCGGCCATCGTGGTTTCGGCTACTTCCGGCGACGTCACCCCGTTGGAGATGGCCGAAAACACAGCACGATAGATGCCCTTGGGAATCTCCAGGCGGAGCGTCTCTTCGCGGCCCTCCGATTCGAAATAAGCCTGGAGCCGCTGCCGGATGGCGGCGACATTCACCCGCACGATGGGGTCCGTCTTGGGGTCGAAAGACCCTGGCCGGCCCAAGGCTTCGACGGCGATTTCGTACTCCTTGGGAAGGTTCGACCCGTTATGGTCCGGCCGTTCGCAGAGGTAGGCCAGCGTTCGCTTCAGGGAGGATGCCTGGGCGAAATGCGGACTGTCCATGATCCGTTCCAGGAGGCGCCGCTCTGCTTCTTGCATTCAACGCAATAATACCTCGAAGCGCGTCCGATAGCATATTGCGCCTTTGTGCGCCGCAGCGAAAAATCGCCGGTCCGCCGCAGTCGCGAGTTAACGTTAAGGCAGTGTTTTTACTCATCCGTACTTTGCCGGAGCCCGCTCTTGCCTTAAGATGAACTCGTGTCTGTCAGCGACGAGTCAAACGGGCATCGGGTCATGAGCGTCCTGGCGGTCGACGCCGCCGAGCGGCTGCAAACGCGCCTGGAGACCCACGCCGGCCAACTGGTGATCGATGCCGATACGCATATCACCGACCTCGACAGCCTGCACCCTCTCGCGCGCCATCGGTACGAGACCACTCCCGATTACTACCACGGCCGGCCCATCTCCGCCGAAGATGCCATCCGCGAAATGGATATGGCTGGGGTGGACATGGCCCTGGTTTGGCAGAATCCGGCCACGACGATTTATGGCGGCAGCCTGGACGCCAACACGCGCGCGCTTACCCAGGCTAACCAGTACGTGCTGGACTCCTCACGCCGCTATCCGGACCGATTTATACCGGCAGGCTGGGTCGATGCCAAGGCGTGCGGTTTGGAAAACACGCTGGACCTGGTAGAAAAGCTGGTGGCCGAGTTCGGGTTCCTGGTTGTCAAATTGAACCCGGCACAGAATGGATATCAGATTGATGGACCGCTTTCGCTTGCCGTGGTGGATCGGATTGTCGAGGCTGGGGCGATACCAGCCTTTCATTTCGGAGCCGATACTCCCTATACTCCGGCGGCAGGACTGCGCCGCCTGGCCGAGCGCTACCCGGAACGCCCGGTGATCGCGGTCCACATGGGCGGCGGCGGCGCCGGCTACCTCGAAGCCGAAGAATTGTACGGCCTGGCCCGGCACCTGGGCTTGGAATGTCCCAATATCCGGTATGTCTTTAGCGCCAAACGCGACACCCACATCGAGACCGATTTGATTGCCTATCAACTGGCGGGCGAGCCGTTCTGTCGGAACCTCTTTTGCGGGAGCGACGCTCCTTACGGCCGGATGACCTGGAACTTCGGCGGTTTCCGCGCCATGTTTCAAAGCCTGATCGACAGCGCCGCTCACACCGACGCCCGTGTGCGCGCACGTCCCGGCCTGTTTACGCCCGAAACGGCCCGGAATTACATGGGGGGCAATTTCGCGCGCTTTATGGCGGCGGAATACCGGCGGTTGCTGGCGGCGCGGCAGCCCTGTTCCCTACGATGCCGCTGATTCTGCTAGCGCTCTCCATCGTCCTCCTCCTTCTGCTGATTGTCCAGCTGAAATTGAACCCGTTTCTGGCGCTCTTGCTGGCGTCGTTTTTTGTGGGCGTGTGCAACGGGATGAGCGCCGAGGGTGCGCTGCGGTCGATTCTGAAAGGCATCGGCGACACCATGGGCAGCCTCGTGCTGGTGCTGGTCTTCGGCGCCATCCTCGGCAAACTCATTGAGGAGAGCGGCGCCGCCCATACCATCAGCTACGCCTTCACGGACTTGTTTGGCGCCCGCCGGATGCAGTTCTCCATGCTGGCGACCGGCTTCCTGGTGGGACTGCCGATGATTTATAACGCCAGCTTCCTGGTCCTCATCCCGTTGGTCTACACCTTGTCGAGCACCTCCGGGATGTCGCTGTTGAGTCTCGGAATTCCGCTTTCAGCGGCGCTTTCGGTGACCCATGGATACCTGCCGCCGCATCCCGCCCCCACCTCGATAGCCATCCTCTACAAGGCCGACGTCAACCGCACACTGTTGTACGGGCTGGTGCTTGCCATTCCCGCGGCCATACTCGCCGGCCCTGTGCTTGCGCGCTTTTTCCGCAAACTGAAAACCCAGCCGCCGGCGGGGTTGTACCAAAGCGTTGCCTTCAGGAAGGAAGACCTTCCAGGACTCGGCCCGAGCCTGTTCACCATCCTGATTCCGGTCCTCCTCATGTTGGGGGGCGCCCTGGTTTCCATGGCGCCGCACACCGGCAACGGGCTGTTGGCCGCCTCGAAGTTCCTGAGCGATCCCAATATCGCGCTTCTCGTGGCGGTTCTGGTGGGGTTCTACACGCTGGGGCTGCGGCGTGGCCGCAATATGGACGCGCTCATGAAGAGCGTGGGAACCGCCGCCGCCAGCATCTCCATGGTGATCCTGATCATCGCCTCGGGCGGAGCGTTCAAACAAGTCCTGATCGATTGCGGAACCGGCGATGCCATCAAGGAGATCGCCGCCCGGGCACAGTTCTCTCCCATCCTGCTGGCATGGGTTACGGCCGCCCTGATGCGGCTTGCCCTGGGCTCCGCCACGGTTGCGGCCATCACGGCCGCCGGCATCATCGTGCCCCTCGTGCCGCACTCGGGCGTGGCACCGGAGTTGCTGGTCATCGCAACCACATCGGGCAGCCTGATGTTTTCACACTTCAACGACATCGGCTTCTGGATGTTCAAGGAGTACTACAACGTGAGCGTCAAACAAACATTTCAGATCTGGACCGTCATGGAGTCCATTGTGGCCGTGGTCGGGCTGGCAGGCGCCTTCCTCTTCCATGCCCTCCTCGGTGGCCCCGCTGCCGCCGCCGAACCGCTTCGCGTCTTCTACCTGAACTCCTACCACCAGGGTTACGCGTCGAGTGACGACGCCATGGCCGCTATCCGCGAGATCCTGGGCCGCGAGGGAGTCGCGCTTCAAGTGGAGTTCATGGACGCCAAGCACCATCCAGCCGATGCGGAGTTGCGCCACCGGGCCGATGAAGTGATGGCATCCCTTCGCCGATTCCGGCCCAACCTGCTGATCGCTTCGGACGACGACGCGGTCAAGTACGTGCTCGCTCCCTACTACCGGGACGGACCCATCCCTGCCGTGTTCTGCGGCGTGAACTGGTCCGCAAAACAATATGGGCTGCCCACGGCGAACGTGACCGGCATGCTGGAGGTGGTCCCGATTGAAGAGACGCTACGCCAGATCCAACAGGTGAGACCGTCCACGAGGCGCTTGTGCGTGCTATCGGAGAACTCCACCTCGGAGCGCAGTAACCGCGAACTGCTCGATCCGAAGTACAAGGCGCTGGGCCTCGACCCTCAATACGTGCTGGTTGACAACTTCGAGGAATGGAAGCGCGCTTTCGTTGCCGCGCAGCGGGCGAGCGATGTGGTGTACCTTCCAACCAATGGCGGCATCGGCGGTTGGGATGCCGCCGCGGCGACGGAGTGGGTGCGGAGCAACATACGGAAGCCCGTGGTGACCTGCGACGATTTTATGATGCCTTATGCCGTATTCGGTTTGACCAAGGTGGCCCGCGAGCAAGGCGAATGGGCGGCGCATGCGGCGCTCGCAATCCTCCACGGGAAACGGCCGGCCGATATCCCGATGGTCCCCAACCAGCAGACCCGCTGCTTCCAGAATCCCACGCTGGCGGACCGGATCGGCTTTCACGCGCCAGCCGGACGCAGTTGCGCCGCCTACCGGTGAGGGGCTACGTTAAGTGGGCCTTTAACCCTTATTTACTTGTTCCCCAATCCACCCGGCTTTAGGATTGACATGAAAATGGTGGGTCCGCTTTGACCAGCACAGTCGTGGTTGCCAGTTAAGACACGGCTGTTCCGGCGATTGACAGGTTTGCTTGCCTCGCCCCCGCACATCCGCTTAGTGCAGAGACCGGGGCCCCGTTTGAAGGAGGTTGGTAGTGCGTAACATCCGAATAGCATCTTTGACCGCGCTTCTATTGTTCACGTCCGTAGCCTGGAGTCAAATCGGCACGGGCACCATCGACGTGAGGGTCGAGGACTCGACGGCAGCCGTCGTCGCCGGGGCAACGGTGACGATAACCCACGTGCAGACTGGTCAGATACGCAAGGGACAGACTAATGAAGAGGGGTCGTTCCGAGCCCCGTTCCTTCCCATTGGCGGTTACACCGTATCCGCGGAATCGGGCGGGTTCAAGAAACGGATCGTCTCAGGCCTGGACCTGCGCGTGGATCAAAACGCACCCATCACACTCGTGCTCGAACCTGGAGAGGTTCGCGAGGTCGTGGAGGTCACGGGAGTAACGCCGCTCCTCGAAGCCAACACCGCGTCCATTGGCCAGGTGATCGACACCGCCAAGATTTTGGAACTGCCGCTCAACGGGCGCAACGCGTTCGCTTTGGGGCTTCTCGCGGGAAATACCACTCCGGTGACCGGTCAGGGCACCAATCTGCCCTTTGTCGGCGGCGGTGGGCGATTCTCTTCCAACGAGGTTATGCTCGATGGGGCCGACAACAACACAGGCGTCGGGAGCGGCGGCAGCATTGGACGCGCCGGTATCGCCTACACGCCCTCGGTGGACGCGGTGGCCGAGTTCAAGGTGCAGACCAACAACTTCTCGGCGGAGTACGGGAATTCCGCCGGTGTGGTCATCAACGCCACCACCCGCTCGGGCACCAACCAGCTTCACGGCAGTTTGTTCGAATTCCTGCGCAACGACAAACTGGACGCCAATAACTTCTTCACCAACGCCGCGGGACAGCCCAAAGCCGAATTCCGGCAGAATCAGCCCGGTGGTTCGTTCGGCGGCCGGATTCTCCGCAACCGGACGTTCTTCTTCGCCGACTATGAGGCAACTCGCCGGCGCTCGGGGGCGTCCGCGACCATTTCGGACGTGCCTCCGGCCTCCTTCCGGTCCGGCGATCTCTCCAGCTTCAGCGTGCCTATCTTCGATCCCAAGTCGCGCCTTCTCGGACCGAACGGAACCGTCATCGCCACCGCGTTTCCCAATAACCGGATTCCGGCTTCGCAGTTGAATGCGACCTCCCAGGCCGTCCTGGGATTGGTGCCCCTGCCCGACTACGGCGCCCCCGGCGCCCAAGCCCGCAATTACTTCCTGCAGGTGCCGGTGCGCTTCAACTACGACCGCTGGGACGCGCGTATCGATCATGCCTTCAGCAGCGACAACAACTTCTTCGGCCGCTTCTCCTTTGGAAATCAGGTGTCGCCCCAGCCCAGCCGTTTCGGCGCGGGCCAGTGGATTGGCGGCGGCGCCACCAACCTCGATTTCTCCCGCCAGTTGGTGCTGTCGGACACCCATGTGTTCAGCCCGCGGGTGGTGAACGAATTCCGTTTCGGATTCAACCGGCACAACCCGAGTGTCGCGGGCACAGCCACGAAGGGCGTGCCATTCGCCCAGCAGAACAACCTCGCGTTATTCCCCTTCCCGGAACAGGGCTTCCCAGCCCTCATCTTTACTTATTCCGGAGCCGAATCGGGCGGCGCCCAATTCAGCCAGCTTGGAGGCGGAAACTCCGCGCGGGTGATTGAGAACAAATTTCAGTGGTCCGATAATCTCAGCGCCACCAGGGGAAATCACACGCTGAAAATGGGGGCCGATATCCGCCGCCTGCGCATCGATACTCTGTTCGGCACGCCTTTCTACGGCGAGGACATTTTCGGATCCACTTTCACCTTCAGCTCGAATTCGCCCGGTTCGGGAGCGCCCTTTGCCGATTTCCTGCTAGGCTACCCCACAACCCTCGGGGGCACGCAGATGTTGGACTGGGGCCGTGAAAGGGAAATTTACTTCGGGGCTTATGTGCAGGACGACTGGAAGGTCACCAAGAGGCTCGCTCTGAACCTCGGATGGCGTTACGACCTGTTTACCCAGCCGGTGGATGCCCGCGATCTTGGATCCATGTTCAACGACAAAACCGGTCAGTTCCAAGTGCCGGGGAAAAACGGTTTCAGCCGCTCTATTGTAGATGGGGATCACCTGCATCTGGCGCCCCGTTTCGGCTTCGCCTACCAGGCCAACTCGAAATTTGTGGTGCGCGGCGGCATGGGCAGCTTCTACGGTATGCGCGACCGCAACCAGCAGACCACACAGTTCTCCAACAACTTCCCCAACATCCCGCAGTACGCGGCGCCGCCTTCGATACCCAGCCTCACGCTGGCGCCGGGTTACAGCATCAACACGCCCATCAAAGTCCTTCCGAGCGACCCCACACTCGGCAACTACACCGCAGCCAGCCCGGCCGGGGGAACGTTCCGCGCCACGGACTTCCACAACGCCAAGTTTCCTTACATGGAGCAGGCCAACCTGACCTTCCAGTTTCAACCGAAGTCGACGTGGGTGCTGGAAGCCAGCTTCAGCGCCGGCAACGGCAAGCACCTGACCACCGGCTGCTACAACCCGAACATGATTCCGTTCTCCTCAGTGATCGCCGGCAAAACTGCGCAGACGCTCCGGCCCTACCCAAACGTCTCCGCGGTGGTCAGCGAATCCGCATCCTGGGGAGCGTCCTACTATCGGGCGGCCCACTTCAAGATCGAAAAGCGGTTCTCCAAGGGGCTGAGTTTCCTTGCCAACTATACCGTTGCCAAGAACCTCGAGCGCTATGGTTCCGGCGTATGCACTTTCTCCACCTTCGCCACGGTGTTCATTCTCGACCCGTACAACCCCAGGAACGCCAAGACCTACGCGGCACTGGATGTCCCGCAGGTATTCAATCTGAACTTCGTTTATGCGCTGCCCTGGGGCCCTGGCCGGCCATGGTTGAAATCGGGGGTATTGAGCCAATTTCTCGGCGGCTGGCAGATCAATGGGATCGGCACGCTTCGCGGCGGTTTCCCGAACTTCGTACAGACCAACGCCATCCCGGCGACGTATGCCAATTTCAACCTGCCGGACCGGGTGCCGGGCGTCAGCATGTATCTGGGGAACGGCCCCTCGGGCTATCTGAACCCCGCGGCATTTCGCGTTCCCGGCACGGTCCCCAATGTGAACGGTTCTCCCGTCGTGCTATACGGCAACGCCGCGCCCGCCGTGATTCGAGGCCCCGGATCCACCAACCTGGATTTTTCCCTGTCCAAGGAGTTCACCATCAAGGAACGCCTCAAGCTGCAGTTTCGTACGGAGTATTTCAACCTGACCGACACGCCTACCTTTTTCCTGGGCTCGGGCAGCAGTTCCGCGCTGACCTGCACGGGTACTCCGGGCGGGCCCTGCACCAACAAGGACTTCGGCACCCTCAGCACCGGCACGGCGACCGGCCGGCAGGGGCAGTTCGGTCTGAAACTGCTATTCTGAATTCGGCCACGATGCGAGGCGAACAAGCCCGGCGCCGGGATCGGCGAAGGGGCCGGGCGGCGCTCCTATTCCTGCTGGCGGGCTGTTCCGCTGCCCAGGTTGCCAAAAAGGCAAACGAAGACTACGACACAGCCGAGCGCAGACAGCACGCCGCTTCCGAAATGGACCACCGGGTCCGCCCCACCGTGGAGCATACCGCCGAATTGGTGGACGCGCTGGGGATCAGGCCGACTGACGCGGTTGCCGATGTCGGCGCTGGCGTCGGTTATCTGATCCCTTATCTATTGCCCAAGGTCGGCCCTTTTGGCAGCGTCGTCGCGGAAGACATCGTTCCCGATTTCGTGGCCAAAGTCCAGGAGAAGATCAAGGCCGCGGGATGGCGGAACGTCCGCGCCGTGCTCGGAACCGAGTACGACCCCAAATTGCCGCCCGCGCGATTCGATGTGGCCATCGTCCTGGACACCTACCATCATTTCAACTACCCCGTACAGATGCTCCAGCACATCCGAACAGCCCTGAAACCGAACGGGCGGCTGATCGTCATCGAGTACTATCGCAGCCGCCACCACCCTGCCGTCACGGATGAAGACCTACAGTCGCATATCCGCCTGGACCGCGACGGCGTGGTCGCTGAAGTATCCGCTCACGGATTCCATTTGACTAGAAGCTTCGACCACCTGCCGTACGAGTACGTTCTCGACTTCGCCAGGTGAAGGCGGCGCGAATATGCCCGCTGGCCCCCGCCGCGGCGCCGTATTCTACATAAGCGTTTCGTCGCCGGCTCGCGGAAGCACATGTAACCGGCATATGGTGATCACCCGCCGAAAGTCGCCATGTGTTTGCCGATGTAGCACACCTCCGGTCGGTCTGACGTGCCACTTCCACCTCGCGAAACTGCGCCACTCGCCGTGAAAACCGCCGGAAACTGCCCGGTCCCGCCGTTCTGAAAACCTGTCGAGGTCGATTCCTGGCGAGAACAAATCAGGGCTGTATCGGCAGTGCGCCGGCGCAGGGAAGTCCGCGAACGAAGGCAAAGCACGTTCGGCGCCGGCGCATTGCCGATACGGCCTGTTGTACTAAGCCGCGGCCCGCCGATTATGGGGATTGAATCTTCCGGGGCCGTTGGTGGAGTTTGCGGAAGGTGGTGGAGCCAAGGCGCAGTGCGCATTCCGCGGTGCTTGGAGTGGGGATGGCGGGGTGAAATGGGGATGCTTGGCGCCTTGGGCGCGATGCCTGGGGACAGCCCAAACACACGAGGAGTAAGGCCTCGCGTAAGCCGGGGCTGGAGTGCCGGAGTTGCCGAAGTGGGAGCCCTGGTTCATGATGAGTCAACCGGATCCATGGGTGGGCGCACTTGCTGGCGGCTCAGCATCTGATCGGTCGAGAGCCACTCGACGATTCGAAGCACGCCAGCGTGACAGACCGGGCAACGGCGTTCGACGGCAGATTGTTGCTCGCCTGTCAGGATCGCCTCAGGACCGTCTGCGGGTGCTGAAGCGTTCAAGTGCTGGCGACAGAGGGCAAGTGCGGATGCGCGATTGCGGTTGGCCAGGAAACCGAAATGGCGAATCTTCACGAACCCCGACGGCAAGATGTGCAGCAGGAAGCGCCGGATGAACTCGACTGCCTCCAGTGTCATGGACTTGGTCTGATTGCCGTGTCTGGAGTCACGCCACCGGAAAGTGACCCGACCGTTGTTCAGCGACAAGAGGCGGCTGCTGGAGATGGCCACTCGGTGCGTATAGCGGGCGAGATACTTCAAGACCTCCTCTGGTCCACCAAACGGCGGTTTGGCGTAGACGACCCACTCTGTCTTCTGTGATTCCCGGAGCCACGCATGGAATCGAGCAGGCTCGGCGAGATCGGCTAACTGTCCGAAGAATTCCAGCCTGTCTTCGGCGAAGGCTTGGCGCAACAAGGCCAGCAATTTCCCACGGAACAACCGGCTCAAGACCCGCACGGGCAGAAAGAAGTTCGGGCGGCAGGCAATCCAGCGAGACCCGTCGGGGGACAATCCGCCGGCCGGCACGACACAGTGGACATGAGGATGGTGCAGCAGGTTCTGGCTCCAGGTGTGCAGCACCGCCAGAAAGCCGATCTTCGCCCCCAGGTGCCGGGCATCGGCGGCGATTTGTTGAAGCGTCTCGGACACCGCCTGGAACAACAAGCTGTAGCAGACCCGCTGGTTCTGCAATGCCAGTGGCGCAAGCTGTTGGGGGATGGTAAAGACGACGTGGCAATACGGCACGGGGAGCAACTCCTTGGCCCTCTCCGCGAGCCACTCATCCCGGGCTGTGGACTGACACTTGGGACAATGCCGATTGCGGCAGGTAATGGGGAGCTCCCCATTACCTGCCTTATGGGGAGTAATTTCTAATGGGGAGTGGAGC
>OCZT010007453.1_pt1 | contig 10726 bp, 12 predicted proteins | sample 1539031 | NCBI WGS metagenome assembly OCZT01 (sample SAMEA3539308, study PRJEB22396) | soil metagenome | biome: tundra; feature: field; material: soil | place: USA | collected 2010-05 | depth 0.15 m
GCATCTCTTGGGACTTCCGGTTCAGGAACGATCACGGCTACAGCAGTTCCTGCTTCCGGTGTTTCTGGAACAACCCTAGCTTCAAGCGTTACGGCATCGAGCCTGACCAGTTTCGGTTCTGGTATCGCTCTTGGCACTCCGGCATCTGGAACGATGACCAATGTTTCAGGAACAGCAGCGTCCCTGACTGCTGGCACTGTCACAACCAACGCCAACATGACGGGTGATGTCACCAGTTCTGGTAGCAATGCTACAACGGTGGCGAAGATCGCGGGAGTGGCAGTAGGTACTCCCACGGGTACGGGTAATGTTGTTATGTCGGCAAGCCCGACACTCACGGGAGCGACAACGGCGGAAAGAATCAACGCCACCAATTCTGGCGCGAACCCAGCATTAACAGGTACTTCAACTGGTTCAACAGTCACTCTTGGGCTAACTGATACTGGCACGAATGGCGTTGGTCTTAAGATGACAGGGAACGGCGCAACAACCTCTAGCAAAACCATCCGCGTATACAATGGGAATCTTGAATTTATTAATGATGGGTATTCGGCTGTTGTGGCGACGTTAACAGACGTAGGGGTACTGTTCGCTACCAGTTTTACTGGGGCAGGAACGGGGTTGACGGGAACGGCTGCTTCCCTCACGGCGGGGAACGTCACTACTAACGCCAACCTTACCGGCCCGATAACGTCCGTTGGGAACGCCGTGGCTACTCTCTCCGCCCATGCTGTCCTGACTGGTAATGGTACTGGGGCTATAACATCTGTTGCTCCAGGGTCTAACTTAAATGTCTTGACCAGTAACGGTACGGACTGGACTTCTGCTGCTCCTGCTGCTGCGACGCTGACTCTAAAGCGCACTACACAGACAACAACCTATGCGCCAACGACAACGGATAATGCTTCTGAAATCAGCTTTGTTGGTGCTGGTGCAGACGCTACATGGACTATCGTTGCCGGAGCGACGAATGGTGCTGGCTGGTGGGCGCAGTTTAATAATCCTACGCTGCATTACCTAACGATAAAAGTCACGACCAACACCATTGATGGTATCGCAGGAGCAACTGGCTTTATCATGTATCCGGGCGAAGTACGCATGGTTTACTGCAACGGCACTAATTATTTCACAACCGTTGTCCACGGCTTTATCCTGCAAGTCGATGTCGCTGCAAGCCCTCTGACGTTCTCGGTTCCTCCGGGGTATCAGATATTTGATTGTCAGGTATGGGGTGGTGGTGGTGGTGGAAGCACAACCGTGACTACAGGCGGTGGAGGAGGTGGTGGTGGTGCGTACAATGCGGCGGCGATAAGTAAGGCTAGTATGGGGTCAACCACTCAAACAATAACTATCGGTATCGGTGGAGCATCTGTAAGCGCAGGAGGAGAAACAACATTAGGGTCGCTCTTGGCGGCTTACGGAGGGGCTACGGGTGGCAATACCGCAAGTTATTCTCCCGGCGGCGGCGGTGGTGGGCAAACATCGGTTGGGGTTGTTGGCAGCACAGGAAACGCCCTTTATGGAGGTGCTGGTGGTTCGCCCTATGGCGGAACACTAACAGGAGCAGGTGGGGTGAATAGTGCTAGCGGAAAAGATAATATTCTTGGTGGAGGTGGTGGGGCCGGAGGTTCATCGACACCTGTCAATGGTGGAAGTTCTATATATGGTGGCGGGGGCGGTGGAGGGGCTGCTTATGGTGCGGGAAATTATAATGCCGGAAGTTCTGTCTATGGCGGCGGTGGGGGTGCTGGTTATGCCGAAAGTGGTACGCCTGTAGCTGGAATATCCAGTTATGGGGGGGCCGGAGGCTCAGGTGGGACAACAACTGGCAATAATGGTTCCGTTCCGGGCGGCGGCGGTCAAGGTGGCACGGTCGCTGGCGGTGCTGGCGGTGCGGGTCGTGTGATTATCAGGGGGAGTAACTAAATGAAAACGCTCATCGCCTGTCCGACGCAAGGCATCGGATGGACTTATAAGGATGGGGTGTTTACGGCTCCGAACTAAAGTTATGCTATAATTAAATAAGGGTATAAATTCCCAGAGGACGCGAGATGGAAGAGTTAATAACGCCAGCGGTGCAGGAGGTCGTAAAACTTGGTGTCGTCTTCACCATGTTCATTGTCATCACCTACATCCTGTGCAGGGCGGTAAAGATCCTCTATGATCGGAATCAGGCGCTGGCCGATTCATTTGTCAATACCGTCGCCAAAAACACCGATGCGATCAACAGCTTAACCAACAAGATCGAGGACATGAAATGATGCAGCAAATCAAGGCGAAGATGTTTCCGTGTACCGAGGTTCTCAATCGCGTCATGGATGATAACCGCCAAGCCGCTGACCGATTGATCGCCGCTTGCAGCATATCACCGGACAAATCGCATTTCCCGCCATTGAAGGCCGGTCAAATCGTCAATCCGAGGTAGAAATGCCACTCTCCGCCAGTTCACCAAAGATTCTTGCCACGGTCTGCGCCGACATGCAGGCGGTAGTGAACAAGTGCGCCGCAACCTTCCCGCTGGTCATGGTGGTTGACCAAGGGAACAGGACAGCAGAACAGGAAATGGCGCTCTGGCTGGCATCACATAACATCGACGGAACAGAAAACGGTGAGCCGTGGCGTACAGGATGCAACGGCTATCCCAAGGGAGCGGTTGCCCCGAATGGAGCCATAGGTACCGGCGTTAGCAGACATCAGGGCGGTAAAGCGGTAGATATAGTGGTTCAAAAAAACGGTAAAATAATTTGGGCTGGAACTGATCCTGTTTATCTGCAACTTGCAGAAGCAATGAAGAAAGCCGCAGCAGAACTTAATATTCCACTCACTTGTGGTAGAGACTTCCCGCCGCCATCTAAGCCAGATTTTGACCATTTTGAGATCACGGAAAGTTAAGCCTAGCAAAATCACCAAAGTATTTTAAAGCCGCAGCATCGTAGGCTTTAGCCGCTTCTATTTCTCTGTCTATAGAGAAACAACCAAGATGAATCAACTTCCCCTCAACTCGTATATACGCCTTCAATTTGTTCTTATTCTTGGCGACACCCTTAAACTTACTAAATGAATTTTTATACGATGGTCTGTTCCTAGCATTTTGTAATGGAGTCGCGTCACGCAAGTTATGGCGTTGATTATTCATGGGATTCCCATCAATGTGATCTGTTTGCAGACTATCATCGGTGCCATTGATTAGTTTGTGCATAATTATCCATTTTTTTGTGGGACGCGGTGAGTGTCTTCGTGCATATTTTCCTGCATAACACCACTTCCATTGCATAAGAAAATCGTAGTCCTCGTCATCAACGAGTGCGAATTTACCCTTTGTTAGCGGTATCTGCTTCATTGAAGTCCTCCGGTTTAAAAAGCTGGCCCTTATCCCACCGGAGGGAGGGAATCAGGCTTGCGGGGTTGCGCCCACCAGTTATTTGTATCATAATAGGTAGCTTGATTATTTCAACCATTAAGGGAGATTATTATGATTAACGAAGCTGATGTAAAAGCCTTCTTCGCCAAGATCGAAGCCGAAGCCGAAGTCATCGAGAACGATGTTGAGAAGGAAGCCGTAAAGGCTGTGGCCCTCGCCGGTCAGTTCCTGCGCTCTACCGCCGCTGCTCTCGCCAAAGACCCCGTTCTGCTGGCTGCGCTCCAAGACGGCTTCGGTGTTGCCAAAGCCGCTGTTCTGTCTGCTGTTGAAGGCGGCGGAACCGCTGGTTTGGTCGTGGCTGCTGAGACTGCCGCGAAAGACCTTCTCAAAAGCCTCGGCCATACCGCTGCCCATGAACTCGTGCCAATCGTTACGGCAGAACTCCATGCGTCTGTGGCACCGCTGGTTGTGGCTGTGCCGACTGTCGTGAACCCGTAATATGTGGGGAACGGCAATAAAATTCGCTGCGGATCTGGTCGTGGGCATCTTCTCCAAGATGTTCGCGGCCAACCGCGACGAGACCATCGGGGAGTTAAAGGTTGCCAACAAGGTTAATCAGGAGGCCATAAATGCCCAGCAAACCGCGCTTAAAGTTGCCGATAAGGTTGATACCATGCCTCCTGCTGATGCTGACAAGTTGTGCGCCGATCTTAATAAGCGCCCCAACTGATACACATTTTCGAGAAACTTGTAAGACCGGCGACAGACAATGCCTGAAAAACGAACTTTTAAACTACTGCCTACACGAAAAAGAAACGGCAGAACTTCCGAAAGACGTTCTTTGTAAATAGTGCTATTATAATGCTGCGATACATCGGTATCAAACAAATTGAGCCGCATAGCCTGAATAGGGCCATGCGGTTTTTTCATCGTTAAGGAGGCAATTTTGACGGCAGCAAGAACAGCAATTCAGGACTTTGCAACCGCGAACCCCATCTATGCCAATGCCGTTGTGACCGCTTACACCGTTGACGGCAGCGGGGCCAAAACCTCCACAAAAGCCACGCTCTATAACTCGATTTCAGGGGCCACGCTTCTCGCCAACCCGCAGACGCTGGACATGTACGGTAAATTTCAGCAGCCGGTTTATATCGATGTTGCCGTGATCTTGTCCGTGACGGGCCTGAAAAACACGCCGGACCACGATACCGGCGTCATCAGCAGCGGCACAATAACAGAGGGTTATCAGTCCGATGCCACGATCACAAGCGCCCAGATCCTTGCGCTACAGACAACACCCATAACACTGATCGCGGCTCCGGGGGCCGGAAAGGCCATTCTTCTGCGCCAAGCTGTTTTCTTCTTGGATTACAATTCAGTCGGCTATGCCAGCGTTGGTGCCGGAGACGATATAACCCTGCGCTACACCAATGGCACAGGCGCTGTTATTGGCACCTTGGAAACGACAGGCTTCCTTGACCAGACCGCTGATAAATATTCAATTCTGTATCCGGCTGCTGGATCCATTATCCTGCCCGCCAATGCGCCGGTAGTGGCATTTCTCGGCGGCGCGGTGACGACGGGCAACAGTCCTGTCCAAGTACGCCTGTTCTATGACATCATCGATCTGACAACGCTTTTGACGGTATGAGGGTAAGATGGCAATAAGGATAGGAGAATTTGATTTGTGGAGGCCCGGTTACGGCGGTGCTGTGGTCGATATCTACCTCCCCGGAACGACAACACACGCCTCGGTCTATACCGATGAGGCGCTTTCGTTGGCAGCAGCGAACCCGCAGACCTTGAGCGCGATGGAGTCGGCGGGCGGCGTCAGGTACGGCAAGTTCGCGGCCCCTCTCTATATCGGGCAGTCCTATTATCTCAGTATCGACGGCATCCAAGATACCGGCATCGTGCGCCCAGCCTTCTCCGCTCTTGATGGTGAGGATGCCAGTGATGCGCTTGTGACGCCAACGGGATCGAGTTATCCCGTGGCCTTTGATGATTTAGCCGGTCGTTCTGTCAATGTCGCCAATTTCGGTGTCTTCGTCGCCGGAGCGGGCGGTGTCGCCGCCACAAACACAACCACCATGAACCTTGCCATCGCGGCGCTGGCCAGCGGCGGCGTCGTCAATGTTCCTCCCGGCTCCTACAAAGTAAATGCTTTCAACGTCCCTCAAGGCGTCATCATCCAAGGGAATGGCATCGATGCCACCGATCTTGTTTCCGTTCTCGGTGCGGTATCTTTCACGATTACCGGAGACTATGCCGGTTTCAAAGATATCACACTTGACGGCACCTCTTTATCCGCTTCATCCATCGGCGTGAAATCGATAGGCCATGTCGGTGTTGTCTTTGATAACGTCAAGATCGAGCGCTTCGATATGGGGATCTATATCAAGGGTGGAAACTCATTCTACTGGAACAATCTCACCATCATCAACGTCAAAACAGCCGCTCAACTCTGGGGCGAAACCACGGCTTTCCAAGACCTGACATGGACAGGCGGTTTAGTTTCAACGGCAACCACTCTGGGGCTGGACATAAAATATAAAGACCATACCTGCCAGAACCTGACCTTTATCGGGGTAGGATTTGTAAGCTGCGTCGGTGCCGCTGTTAATGTTACCGGAGCGCAGAACCTTAAATTCTTTGGATGCTGGGGAGATGGGAATACCGCGAATATCAACATAACGGACGACTCCACAGTTCTGACACCGGCAACGCAATTTCAAAATCAAGCCATCGTCTTCCAGTGGAGCGGCGGTCGCATCAATGGCGGCACCATCGTTGCCACTAAAACGGCGCAAGATGTCTGTTTCAAAGATGTCAGTTTTAATAACGTCACCATCACCCCGAATACGCCTATCGCCCATTATTTCATTCTCGAAAACTGTTTTGAAGAAGGCACCGTTCTCACTGGCGAGACGACGAAACTTCTCAGGGTTAATACCAGACAGAACGGCGACAGCTTCGGTGTCACGGCTGCTGCGGTGGCTACAAAAGCATGGTCGATAACATTGGTTCCCGGTCAGTTAGTATATCTTGTCGGCAAAGTCCTCGGCAAAGGTCGCAACGTCGCGCAAAGGGCCATCTATCATATATCGGCTGGGTGTTATCAGGTCGGCGCGGCCCTGAACTATGACACTCAAACAGCGAACTTTACCGCTGGTGCAATCGTTACCGGAGCCTCAAGCGGTGCCACGGCGCGGATTCAGGTCGATACCGATGGCGGGGTCTCAGGTACACTGACACTGACAGATATCATCGGTGCCTTTCTTAATAACGAAATCATCACCGATGATAATGGTAGTCCCGGCAGCGCCACAGTAAACGGCACTCTCACCCCCACGGCTTCCGTTGTCGATGGCATCGGCGTCACATCCCAGCGTACCGCTTACGAAACCAACGCCGCTTGGGCCTGCGTTTTCGCCGCCAATGGCCCCGATATAGAATTGCAGGTGACTGGCGCAGCGGCGCAGACAGTTGAATGGACGGTCCATGTCGATGTTGTGAGTACCTGATGGCTAACTGGATAGATATACCTCTCGACAAGAAACTATTCACAAACGTTGACGAGACAATGTTGACGGAGACTTTTGCTGCTCTTGAGAACTGCTTTGTCACTGAAAGTAACGGCCTTTCCAAGTTTCCGGGCCTCAAGCTGTTCTGTAATCTTGGCAACAATGCCGACATCCACCTCAACAGGTTCAATAACGATCTTATGGCGGTAGGAACTGACGGACAGACCTTCCGCGTCGATACCAACGCAAACGCCACAACCATCGACGGCCCCCCTGTTTCTGGTGGCGGCAAAACATCCTTTGCGCGAACCACTGACGGTCTAATGATGGCGGCGGGCGGTCAGGTCATTAAGTTTGATGGCGATGCGAATACAGTTCTATCCCCTGATGCGCCGCTGTCATTCTTCGTCGGCTTCATCGATGGTTACGTTCTTATCGTCGAAAAAGATTCGGGCCGTTTTCAGAACTCAAATCTAAACGAGTTCGGGATCTATAATCCGCTGGACACCTTCGCCGTTGAAGCCAGCCCTGACAATATCAATGGCATGATTATAACGCCGTTCAATGAAATCTATCTCACCAAGGATAGCGGCATCGAGCAGTACGAGCGGTTTGTTGGATCTACGGTGCCATTTTATCGTCGATGGGCTATGGGCGGCGGCATCTCTGAGCCAAATACGCTTTGCTTCGCCGATAATGCCGTCTGGGGTCTTAACGAAAAATATGAGTTTTCAAGGATTAGCGGCCAGCTTATTAAGTCCGTTTCCGATGATATCGAGGCCACTATCGAGCATAGTTATTCTCTTGGTGATCTCAGTTCACTTAACGGGGCATGGGCGGCACCATGTTTCATCAAGGGTCAGAAGTTTATTATTTTCCAATCGCCGGAAGCCACTAATGCTTATGGTACTAAGGGATTTACCGCCGTATTCGATATCAGGCGCGGCGGGTTCATGGAGTTATTCGGCTGGGACCCTGATAGTGGCGTCCCTGCGCTCTGGCCCGGACGGTCGATATTTCCGATGTGGGGAAAGATTTTCGTCGGCGGTCAGGGTAAGATTTATGAACTCGATCCTCTGACCTTTCAGAATGATGGTCAGGTCCAGCGGGCCTATTGCCGGACAGCCCATTACAATTCAAACGGTACGCTTGAAATTAATAGCGTAAAACTGACGCTGAAACGCGGCGTCGGCAGTTATACCGTATCTCCGAAGGTGATGTTCAGATCGAATCCAGATAATAAGGGCTGGTCAAACTGGCAGACCCGCGAACTCGGCTTAACCGGAGCGCCGCAGATGTCGGTAGAGTTCGGCGCACAAGGCTTGGCCGATACATGGCAGTTTGAATTTGCCATGACAGATAATGCGCCCTTTGAACTGCGCCAGATGCAGGTTGACGGCGTAAAGGCGGTCAGATGACATTACCGGTCCCTATTCCGAGAACTTTAGAGACGCCGCCGCGCACCACCGGCCAGATCCAACAGGACATGCCTATCCTGATAGACTGGTTCTGGCGGGCCTATCAGGTCATCACGCAGTCCGTGGCCTATATCAATTCTCAGGTCACGAATCCTCAATTCAGCGTCGCCAATCTGCCTGATCCGGCCAACACCACTCTGGCGCAGGCGCAGACCACGGCCAACAACGCTTATAATCTGGCAAATACGGCAGAGAAAAGTATTCAGGGGTTTTTCACCGGAGTATTCGATGTTGTCGACGCAGGGGTCGGTGTAACCATCACATTTAATACGCCACAAATCGATGCAAATTACCGCGTCGAAGTTCAGGCTACGGGTTCAGTCGGAGCGCCTCCGGTCGGGGCTTTTGTCATCGCACAGAAGTCCTACACAGTCGATGGCTTTAGTGTTATCCTTTTCGTAGCGCCGGGGGTGGGTAATACGGTATCTTTCGAGTGGCAGCTTATAAGTAATAGGTAGGGCAGGGCAATGGCAGAAGACGATTTTTCGAGACTTCAAGGAGACTCTTACAGCGGCTCGAACTATGCCAATTTTCAAGGTGGTGGCATCAGCCCACAGGGCAACGTCAGCAGCGCCGCCACAACAGCCGCAGGGAGCAATACCCCATCTGCCTCTACCGATGCGCCTCCGACGCCAACCACGGGCGCACAGGGAGCGCCACCAAAGGCCCCCTCTATGGGTGCGACGCTGGGTGAGGCTGCGCTTCCTGTTGCCGGTGCCATGATAGGAAAAACCGCTGGTGCCGCTATGGGTGCCGGTGCCAGCTTTGGAAACGCTATGGGTCAAGGAGTTTCAGATGCGGCGAACACGGCCAGCGCAGGCCTCGTCGGGACGGCATCCACACCGGCAACTCTCGCGGCTGGTGCAGAAGCCACCGGAGCGACACAAACCACGATAGCTGGTGCTGATGCGGCCAAAGCTGCCGGTGCGACCAATGCTGTCGGCACTTTCGGTTCAGGGGCCAATATCGGCATGGGGGTAGGCACTGGTGTAACAACATTCGCGGCTGGGATGCTTGAAGGCAAGGGCTTTGGAAAATCTGCCTTAGAAGGCGTCGGCGCTGGCTTCGGAGCGTCGGAAGGGGCTGCTATCGGGACTATGATTTTGCCCGGTGTCGGGACGGTAATAGGGGCATTTCTCGGTTCAACAGTCGGAAGCGCCCTTGGAGATTTAGTAAGTAGTGTTTTTGGTTGGTAGTTTCGGTTTTTAACAAAGGAGAATAACTATGTTTCCACCTAATCAACAGCCGCCTATGGGCGCACAACCCCAGCAACCAGCGCCACAGGGCGGGGTTCCTCCGCAGGGCGCTGGCGCACCGGCAGGGGGGATGCCGACTATCGATATCAGGCCAAATCCTGCTTTCCAAAAAATACTGGCGACACGCATCAAGATACTGCCGCCGCAGGACGCACAGGTTTTTGAATCAATAATTACGCCGCAAACCGTTCCGGTGCTGACCAAGGTGCTTCCTGAACTGCAACCTTTATTCGATGAGATGTTGAAGCAAGGCGGCGGCGGTCCTATCGGGCAGCAGCCGCAAGGCCAGCCGCCTGCCGGTCAGAACCCCCCGCCTCCTGCTGGTGGTCTGCCTCCGGTGTCTGGCGCTGGTGCCGGTGCCGGTCCGAGCGCAGCGCAACCGGGCGGTCAGCCGGGTCAGGACCCTGATGGCGATGAAGAGAGCGATAATCCGCTTGTCCGTAGTCCGGCATCAAACGGGCTTATCGGCTAATTTAGGAGGTAGTGATGGCAAGTTATTGGGATTTTATACCAGCCGCCTTGTCGCTTGCGGCCACCATTTATGGCACAAAACAAAAGTCTGCTGCTGATGCACAAGCCGCAGCGACAGCAACGGCAGCACAAGCCGCCGCTGTCAAAGCGGAACAAATGGGTTTGGCGACCGCCGCACAGGTAACGGGCCAAAATCAAGGCGCAGCATCGCCGGGGCTTCTCGCCGATCAGGCTATAATCGCCCGCGGTACGGCGCTGACACCGGCACAGCAGCAGGCCGTAACCGACGCCAACACCACCGCGATCAATGCCATGAATGGAACCGGCCTGCGCGGTAGTGCGCGGGCGACATCAGCCGTGATTGCAGACACCACAGCCCGCAATACGGCCACCTTCGAGCAGCAGAACCAGAACAATGCCAATACAGCGGCTGGACAGTTGACGCCACAGTATTTCGCTGCCGGAAACAGTCTGGCAGGCAACGCCGTCGCCAGCGGCACCAGCGCCAGTCAGGGTCTCGTCAATACCGGAAACATCGTGGGTAACACTCAGATCACCCAAGGCGCGTTGCAGGGGCAGGCCATAGGCGATATCGGTGCCACGGCTGCGAACCTCTACAAGAGCAACATCGTTCAG
>OCZT010007454.1_pt1 | contig 10725 bp, 7 predicted proteins | sample 1539031 | NCBI WGS metagenome assembly OCZT01 (sample SAMEA3539308, study PRJEB22396) | soil metagenome | biome: tundra; feature: field; material: soil | place: USA | collected 2010-05 | depth 0.15 m
CACGGCAGATCGCGAACCCGCCGTATACGCCGGTCGTACCAACCCAAATGAACCCGCCCGCAGCACCCGCAGGCCGTTTTTTTGCGCGCCGGGCAAGCGTGATGAGGCGCGCCTTCGGATCACCGAAGATACCGCGCACCGTGGGTTGGGGGCGAAAACCGGGGAACGTGTACGTGTCCCATAGGCGCCGCCGTCGCTTCGATGAATTGGCCATCGCGACATCATGCCCAATTCAATCACCTTACGAAACCCAGAAAACCCAATATCCATGGGGCTTCAAGCCGCACTTTCCATTAGTTTCATCCACTCGATTTCCTGATGAGCCTTATATCCGAAAGCGCACGCTCGGATTCTCTCCTAATGGCATGGATATCTCGCCAATAGGAGGGCGCCGCACCAATTTTGAATTCCGCAGCCTCAAGTGCTTCAACAAGTGTGAGGCGGGTCGCTCCACCACCCACCGGGATCAGCTCTCCTGCCTTGGTAACCAAGTGGTCCCAGATTCTTTTTGCTTGATCTCCGTGTTCGGGTGCGAGGACGGTCTTTAACCGGTCAATGACAACGGCGGCATCACGAGAACTTTCTTCGGATTGAAAATCAAAGTGGAGGATTACGAACGCCTTCAGAAAACGCCACAAATCGTCTTTGGCTGGCTCTTTCCCGATGTGGGCCGCTACCGCTTTCGTGATGACTTCAACGAATGTTTGCTTGGCTTCGTGGGAATAATCCCCTTTGGCGATACGTTCAAAAAAATGATCGGCGTCGGCGCTGTGCGAAGCCCAATTGAGGACCGACTGGTAATGCTGGTCAGCCCGAGCGTGGTACGTGCCGATGCCAACGCCTATTCGCTGAAGTGTCGCATCGAAGCCTTGTTTGGCGAACGTTTCCCATGCGCGTCCAAGCGTATCAGCCCATTCCTTATCGCCCTCACCGAACGACAGCTTGTTCTTGATCTGGAGATGTAGCTGAGTAACCCGCCCATCGTCCCGCATTCCTCTCACGACTATATCGTCGAGGGGATCGCCGAATGCGGCGCGTTGTGTGAGCACTTCCATGGCAAATTTACCCGGAAGACCTCGTAACGGCGTCTCCGACAAGACGGCAGCGAGGCAGGACGCGACAACACGCGCCTCCAAATGAGTACCTCCGCCTCCAGCTGCGTAGGGGTTTGTCATTACCAATCCACTCTATGTATGGCTTAATTCTACAGCAATCAGATGATTTTATCGCCGCCAAAATAGTTCTTGGCAAACCGGGAGGCTTTCTGAAAATACGCCAACGGCCTTAGGACTCTCCGGGTAGCAGAGCGATCAGGCGTGTTGGTATTGTCCACGCAGCATCGACGATGTCCCAATTATACAGTCCACGGCATATGGGTTTCGACGTTGGCGACGATCCAATCGCCGTTCTTTGCCAGTTCGCACTTGATGACATCTTTAGCTTCGGGAATCTCAAGCATTGCTGCACTTTCACTATCTCAGATCGCTCATATGGCTTTGCGCGCCGCCTCGCGTTCGGGATGCTCGAACGCATCGGTAAATTGATCCAGCTCGGCCTCCGTCATTCCGATGGCGCGGCCTTTCTTGCGCCAGCCCGCGACAGCGTGTTCGACTGCGCTCAGAATCTCCCGCGCGCGCTTTGGCGTAATTCGGAAATAGGGAATCACCGACATGAGCCCTTCGACCGTCGCCTCCGGCCCTGCCTCCTCCGAAATCCAGGTCTTCAATTCCCGGACGCGGTCTGGGAACGGGTTGATATCGAATGCCGGCGCAAGCCGCCATTGATCGCGTGTTTCATGTAGAAAACCATGATTGAGCAGATGATCGTCAATGTTGGTGATGAGAATCGAGAAGGCGATACGCCGCCATAGTTCTTCTATGTCAGCCTGCGCCTGCGCTCCATGCACGCGGATAGCATCCACAATTTCAGTGTACGCATGCTCCTCCGGGTCGGTGCGCTCGACGCCGAGCATGGTTGCGGCGGAGATATACATCAGGCGCTTCCCGCCCTTGAGACGGTCAAAGCGCCGGATCAGGGCAACCGGCGCACCATCGCTGTCAATGATCCTGCCGTCTGCCGCATCGATGCCAGCGTCTTTCGCCAATTGCAGCGCCAGCACCTCGCCTTTCGTGACGGCGCGCTCGTCGGCGACGCTCGGAAACTTCCCGATCGACAGGGTGCCGTCGTCATCGACGACGGTGCATTTGGGGCGCAAGCCGCCAAGAGACGTACCCCGACCGCGCAGATAGGCAAGGTCGGCAGCCGTTTCGTTGTTGTTTTCAACCGCACGGGATGCAGCTAACAGCGCGCCAAGTTCGATCAACGGCGGAGCTGTGCGGCGGCCCTCTTCCATCGCCCGCTGAAAGACACCTTTCTCATCCCGGAAACGCAGCGCACCCACGCGGCTTGAATCGTCAACCGCAAGAAGAAAATCGAGCGCATTGAGGCGCCCCACCTCCTCTTCCTCTCCTGCCTTGCGAGCTTGCTGCCTGCGCTTGGCGTGATCGCGCGTAATGACGCGACGCCCCCAGCCGTCGGGCTCCGTGTCGGCGATAGGAGCGTGAAATATGGAGCCGTCGTGCGACTTCTTATGAAACTGCGGCCCCGCGACAAGCGGCAGCGTCGGGCTTAAAGCGAAGCGCTCTTTTTCTCCCAGCCAGGCCGGGGCATATTCAAACGCGGCATTCTCTCGCGTTCGCTGGAAGTCGTAGTGAAGCGTTCCCACGAGAGGCCCATCGTCGAGAAAAACGTCAATCGTTCTTTTCATGTCGTTGTGCGCGCTTTCTTCATCCGCACGCGCTTGGGTAAACGCTCTTCATCAAGCATCAGGCCGGTATCGTCACGGCTTGGATCGATCAGATCGCGGAACTTGTCGCCGAAGCCCAGAACGAAGAGCGCCATCGCGTAGATGCCGAGCGTGACGGTGGGATCGCCCTTTTCGGCGCGCAGATAGGTGTTTTTGCCGACCCCCATGCGCTCGGCCACGGCTGCGGCGGTCAGCCCGCGCTTGCGGCGCGCCGTGGCAAGATCGGCACCGAGTTTGGTCAGAGACCGCTTGACAGTGGGCGGCAAAACGTCGAGAACAGTGGAACGCATATAAGGCCTCATATATGAGGCCAAAAGCCTCATTAAGACCTATATATAGCATCTTAAATCTTGTTTGTCGAGAACTGAGGTGGGCTCCGGCCCTGTTCTCAGGGCATTTTGCGGAGAATAGCGCCTCTAATCTCCGCATCGGCACAATTATGCAAATCGATGGCAGTTAGCACCGCCATCACGCGACAGAAACGACAGGCTCTTCTAGCAACGAGACGACGGATACCGACTGTCCAAGGGTTGCCTGCGCAATCTCAACCAGATGCCGGTGATGCGTGAAAAACAGGACCTGTGTCTTACGGGACAACTGGCGAAGGACTTCAAACCCCGCCGCAGCGCGGGCATCATCGAAATTGATGAACAAGTCGTCGGCGACGAACGGAAGAGCGTTCGCACGGTCAAGATAATCTTCAACCGAGGCAACCCGCAACGCCAGATAGAGTTGATCTGCTGTACCAGTGCTCATCCCGCTAACGCGAACTAACTTACCGTTCGGGCGAAGACCCGCAAGTTGGGCGTGGTCGTGTTCATCGAATTCGACCCGGAGATCGCTGAAAGAACCGCCCGTAAGAGTGGCGAAGGCTTGTCCGGCACGCTTGAGCAGCGGCGCCTGCTTTTCACGCCGATAGCGCTCGATGGCCCATTGCAGCATGGTGGCAGCGGAACGAACGCGGACGTATTGCTCGGCGACCTCCCGCATTTCTGCGAGCGCTGCTTGTCTGGCTGCTGCGGCTTCTGCCGCACGGTCGTCGCCACCGATCGCATCAAATGCACTTCTCATTTGAGTGCGATGTTCGGCCGCCTCGGTAAGACGCCCACGCAAATCCTTCAGATTCTGTTCCAGCGTCTGCTCGCGAGCGCTCACCTGATCGATTTCAACGGCTTCACATTCCTGACTCAACTCAGCCAGCGCCAGTCCGTCGCCATCCTTGGCGAGTACGCCCATGACCCGGACGCGTTCGCTCCCCAGTTCACGAGCCTTGTCGGAGCTGAGGATCGCGGCCTTGAGTTCATCGATGTCTTTTGCGCTGGCGGCTTCTTGAAGGCGTTGAATTGTCTCGCGCGCTTCGCGCCCTGACGCCTCGCACTCATCGATCTTCTTTTGCAGCGCCGAAATTGCCGCATCCTTATTCGTTTGCTGCTCGCGAATTCGTTTCGCGGCCTCAAGTCGGAGCTCCAGCTCAATGACCGCGTCCTCAGGGCTGAGTTTCGCAAGATCAGTTGCGACAACGCCCACGAGGGTAGCAATATCCTGTGCAAAAACTTCGATATCTCTTTCAATCTTCTCGATACGCTCATGCCGCAGTTGATGGATTTTGACCGCGATCTCCCGCATTTGGTCGATGGCATCAAGCTGGGCGGTAGCAGCCTCCGGCTGCGTGTCGGTAGCTAAGCCAAGGAGTTCAATGGCAGCGGCCCACTCCGTCCGCCAGCCGCGCCACGCCGCTTCTGCCGTTTCTAACGCCGTGGCCTTACGGACCTCATCGGCTTTCATCTTGCGAAGCCGTTCCTCCGATTGCCGTCTGTTGGCAGCGTCCTTTTCGTGCTGGCTCTGAACAGCGGTCGCGGTTTCCATCACGATCCGTAGTGGTTGGCCGTCGAGGGCGACCGGTTTAGCGGTGACCGCCGCCAATTCCGCGAGAATGCGAGCCGTGGTTTTCGACTCCTCTTCGCGCAAAGCCTCCAGTTGGCGGCCGGCCGCCTCACGCCGCCCGATCGCTTCAAGTATCTCATTGCGGGCGGTAAGCCACTCCAGCATCAAATCCGGCGCGAGCGGTTCGAACGAAGCGCCTGCCCACATCCCTTTCCAGGCGGTCTCCAAGGTGCGGCTTTCTTCGGCAAGCACACCCTCCTCTTCCCGTAAACCTTCCAGCAATTCCTGCTGCTCGGCGATCTGACGGGTGGTCAAGGCGATCTGAGCCGCCGCCTGCACATTTTCGAAGCGGCGATCCGCCAAAGTGTCGGCAGCGGTGACAGCGGTTTCATACCTGTTGGTCAGGTCGGCTTCGGCACCAGTAAAGGCGTGGATTTCATTGTCGGGAACCGAAACGCCTTTGACGAAGCGCCGCCGGATTAACGACCAACCGGAATCGCGGAATTCGCGCGCGGCGACAACGTCCTTCGGGGCGACAGCATCCTCGTCATGGGCAAGCCTCTCATGAGCCTTGCGATGTCTTGCTAACTCCTGTTCGGCGGTTCGGATACGTTCGCGACAAGCCTGCATCCGCTGGTCGGCGTTGCGCCGGTCATCACGATGAGTTTGTATCGTGTCACGGGTAGGCACCGGCGTTGACGCCAACGTCTGCTCGTCGCCATTTAGCGGCTTGAGGGACTTGAGGCGGCGCTCAATAGCAGCTTTTACCTCCCGGCTTTCGGTTTCGGCGGTTTTTATCCGTGAGGCAATGTCACCGTTTTCACGGGTTGCTTTGACCACGGCAGCGAGTTTCGACACATCAACGGGCGCACCCATGCCATCAAGCTCTTGCTGCATGTCAGCAATCTGACCTGCCAATTCGTCAACGGCGGCCTTCGCATTCGTAACGCCGGACGCTCGCTCTCCTCGGGAGCTTAGGAGCGTGCGAAGGACGGTAACCTTCGTACGCGGCGGAATCTGCTTCACCAGCGTTTCCACCTCATCGGCTTTCCATTCCGGTTCCTCGGCGAGCCGCCGCAGATTGCCCTCTGCGCTCGCAAGTTCGGCGAGGCGATGGGGCAAATCCGTCTTTTCCTTTTGCACTTCGATACGGCGCTTATGGAACTCCTGGATGTCGTCCTCCCGGATCAGAAGCTCCTCATTGCACTCCAGCGCTTTACGCTGCTCCTGTTCGGTTTCGAGCTGCTCGTTTAGAGTCTCGCGCGTCGTCGCACCCAACTGGTCACGCTCCGCCGCGTCAAGGGTCGAGGCCGCATCCTCGGGGAGCGGTATGACCTCACCCAAGGCTTTGATCTCTTCGTCGAGCGCCGTGATCATCCGGACATCCCGGTAAACACGGCGGATGCGGCTCAGCTTGCGTTGCTCGCGGGAGATATCTTCGTTCTGCTTTTCGAGGGCGTCATAGGCTTCCTGCGCATCGTCATATGCACGTTTCACCTCCTGCCACTTGGCGGCCGTGACCGTATGCTCGCGAAGCGCCTTTTCGGCAGCGTCGAGACGGTCCAGCGCTTGGTAATATTTCCTATGCGCCGCCTTCCGTGAAGCCCACAGGCCATCGGCTTCCTCGGTGAGAGCTTTGAGCCGGTCGCGCAGCCCAGAGAGTCCGGCGCCGGCGGAGAACAGCATCTGGCCGACTTCGTCTTTCGCGTCGAGTATTTCACGGCCGCCCGTGCGAAGGCGCTCATGGTCGAGGCTGAACATGCGCGTGAAGAATGCCTGATCGGCCCCGGCGAGAAACGGGGCCAGTGCGCCAGCACCTCCGGAGATTGGCACCTCGTCCGCGGTCAGCAGTGTATCCTTGTTGCCCTTGCGGCGCCGAATTTCCAAAGGCTTCCCAGCGTTCTCCAGGATAGCGCCAATTCTCATGCTTCCGTAATCGTGGAGGAAGTTGTAGCTCGAATTGCCGGGTATCCCGAACAGCAAGTCCTCGATGGCGGACAGCGCTGTCGATTTGCCGGCCTCATTCGGCCCGAACACGATGTGGAAGTCGGAGTCGCTCGCGGGCAGTGCGAGATGCGTATCGGTGAAACGGCCATAACGTAGAAGATCGAGTCGCTGAATCCTCATGGCTCAATCCTCCTGCGCCGTAAGGCGCGCATTGAGGTAGCCCCGGACGTGCGTGATGAGAGCGGGATAATCCGCCTGAACCGCCGCCTTCAGGGCAGCATCCTCAATGTCGTCGCGTACATCGGGTGGGAGCTTACGGACAAGTTCGCCGATATCCGCTTCCAATTGTCCGAGCAATTCGGGATCGGCGGCTGCCTCTCCCAACATGCGGTGAAGTTCCCCCAGCGCATCCTCTCGTCCGGCCAGTGTCGCTGGGTCGAGCACTGGCTCCGTGGCTATGACAACGCGCTCTATCCATGCCACGGCGTCGCCGAACCCGAGTGCCGCGGCGCGCGCCTCGGCAAGAAGATGTTCGGTCGAAATCAGAAGATGATCATGGATTTCGGTACGGCCGGTTAGCTCGATGCGGCAAGCAAGCAGTCGGCCGTCGGCACTGGCGTCGATCGCTTGCTCAACCGCTTGCCGCACGCGCTCCAGTGCCTCGGTATTACGGTTACAGCCAGCGACGCTAACCTGAAGATGCGCCCAACGGACGACATCGGTGTGCAGCACACCCGATTCGACGATTTCGCGATCCTCAACAGAGACGAGATATGCGCCCTTGGGGCCTGTTTCGCGGATATGGCGTCCCTGAAGGTTTCCAGGGAAAACCACATGGGGGTTCTGATGGAGAACAACTCCGTGATGAACATGACCGAGCGCCCAATAATCGTAACCCTTGGTGACAAGGTCATCGACCGTGCAGGGTGCGTAGTTCGCATGGCCGTCCATGCCACCCATGCCGGTGTGGAGAACGCCGATGTTGAAGACGCCATCATCTGGCTCTGGGTATGCGGCGGCGAGATTGTCGGTAACGTCGCGTTGCCGGAAGCTCTGGCCGTGAAGTGCAACGCCAAGTTCCTTAAGCCGAAGGTTTCAGGCTTGCGCGTGGAAAACACCTTGACGCCCTCGGGCATCGTCAAACGCCGGGTGATCTGGCTTTCCGCATCATGGTTTCCGTAGAGGACGAAGGCCGGGATGTTTGCTTTCGCGAGGCGGCCCATTTGACGGGCGAAGAATAAGCCGGTCTGATAATCGCGCCAGTCGCCGTCATAAAGATCGCCAGCGATCACGACAAAATCGACCTTTTGGTCGATCGCCTCGCTGATGAGGTTGTCGAAAGCTTGGCGCGTCGCCGTGCGAATGCACTCGACAGCAGGACCCTCATAGCCCGCGAGCCCCCTCAAGGGGCTATCAAGGTGAATGTCCGCGGTATGAATGAAGCGAAAGGATGTCAAACGTCCCCCTCTGTTTGTTGAATCACCTGCTGTGACGACTTCAAGTCGTGTAGCCGCGCGGTATCCATATTTGAGCCATACGCGAAGTAGATCATTTTACCCCCAAAGCTTCTCACAAAGTTTCCGCGTTCGGCGGGTCTTCGAGCTTTTTACGCGTGTCCTCGGTGTCTTTCTTCCGCTTTCGGATCACACCTTGGTAGTCCTCGAACTCGTTCAGGTCAGCCTTCATGTCGTCGATCTTCGGCGGCGGCAGGTTTTTCCCGGCGGCCATGTCGTGGCCCGAGCGTTCGGAGACGCGCTTCATGGCCCAAAAGATTTTCTTATAGTCGTCGTCCTCGACCACGACACCTTTTAGGCTTTGCGTTTTGACATCGGTATTGAACCGCTCGACCGTCTTGCCGAGCAGCACTTCCTCGACGAACCGCTCCCACGTCTCGCGGAGGTCGGTATAAAAGTCCTTCACAGCGCGGCGATAAGCATCTGTTTCAACGTCCGTCCGCGTTTCCATTGCCTTAAGGTCTCATGGAGACGTTTGAGCCGGTCCTTGACAGCCTGGGCAATCCAAGGCTCGTCATCGTTCGCGATGATCCCAAAACCGGCCTCGGCCGATTTCGTAAAATGCGCTTGGCGACGGGGATTTGCGGTTGCGCCCGCGCGGCGGCATCCGACACTTCATTGTAGAACAACAGATTGTGCGTGAAGATAATGATCTGCTTGCCCTTTGCCGCCTCGTCAACGATGCGCTGCGCGACACGCCTGATACGGATGTGATCGAGAGAGGATACGGGGTCGTCGATGACGATCCCGTGCTTGACGGTATCCTTCGTGCCGCACCTTCTTTCTTTTCGGAAGGTGCGGGCGCCTCTCGGCGCTCCACCCGGACAAGCTTGCGCAGTCCGGGCTTATTTGCCGGCGATTTCTGTCCCCGGGGCCGTAACTTCCGGGCGCGGACGGGGCCCTGCTGGGCCCCCGATCCGGCAGGCTTTCGCCCGCCTTCGTCCGCGCCGCGTCCAGCCAGTGAAGGCGGCCCCTCGTAGTAGGGGCGGACGGCGGCCCGAGGCCTCCCGGGGACGGGGTTACGAGCCCCGCCCGCATCGATCTCGGCGAGCACCTGTATGTACCAAACCAGTACCGACTCTTTGAAACGATCTATGAAAGTCCGTTTTATTGGATGATGGACGATAAGGCCTACGTCGATACGGAGGCCGAGCACCGCGGAGCCTTCCTCGAGAAAACCGTGGCCCACATCTTTCGGTCCGTGTTCGGAGCGGAGAACGTCTATGAGAATGTGAAGGTCCGGCAGAATGCAAAGAACATCGCAGGCGAAATGGACGTGCTTGTCGTCTATGGCGAGTTCGTGCTCGTCGTGCAGGCGAAGTCAAAGCGTGTCACACTTAAGGCGCGAGCCGGGGATACCGAAGCGCTGAAGACGGACTTCGATGGCGCGATCCAAGCCCCCTACCAACAGGCGCTGAAATGTGCGGAACTCATTCGAGCCGGTGCCGACTGCATCACCAAAGACGGCAAGGTGCTGACGTTCACCTCGTTGCCGCGTCTCTTTCCTGTTGTGGTCCTGAGTGACCCGTTCCCGGCTTCAACCCTGCTATCGAAAATCTTGCTTGAGCATGGCGAGAAGATTGCACCGGTGATCTGGGACATCGGCGTTCTCGATTGCGTCGCAAGGTTGTTGCCGACTCCTATCGAGATGATCTTCTACCTCAAGAGCCGGTCGGAAGCCTTCGACAATGTGATCTCCGACAGCGAGTACAACTACCTTGGATTCCACATCAGGTCCAAGCTCGTGCTCCCGGCCGATGCCGACATGTTGATGCTGGACCGCGACTTTGCGACGGTTGTTGACGACTACATGATCGCGGCCGATTTTGGCATCAAGGCCGAGAGGCCGCTCGGAATCTTGGAGCGCCTTCAGATATCAGTGGTATCCGAGTTGCTTTCCGAGCTTAAGAGTGCCGATCCACGGATCGCCGCCGTTGTGATCGATCTATATGACTTTTCGAGCGCAGCTCTGGAGGATCTGTCGGCGCGCATCCTTGAGCTTCGCGAGGAAGTCTCGAATGGCAACGCTATCAAGGCGTTATCAATCCCAACGGCGACGGGCGGTCTCACCTATGCCGTAACACGTCAGCTCAACGCGGAAGCGCGCCGCGCGGCGGAAGCGATCGGGGCCAAGCATAAATACGACACCAAGAGCGATCGTTGGTACGTCATTCTGGACAGCATCGAGACCTCTAATCCCATCGACGGTCTCCTGCCTCTGGTTTGGCCATGGAAGGAAGACGAACAGGAAGCTAGTAACTCGCAGCAGGTGGGTAGGCTCTTCAACTCGCGCCAGGAACCCGTGACAATCGGTGAAGCGGCAAAGGCAGGAGCCGCGAAGCAACCGAGGTGAAGAGCCCATGTGGATTGTGAAGGGCGGCTAACGGCCGCGCTTCTTAAACCCACCCCTCATTCCCGGCCGGCCGAGCTTGCTGCGCCCGCCCTAATCCGGCGTTTTCGAAATGAAAATCTCGCGTCCGAGCCTCTGCTGGACGGCGTCGAAGGAATCCATGAATTGGCGCAATTCGACAATGCGGCCTTTGTCGAATCGAATGAAATCGGCGATGAAAAGCT
>OCZT010007455.1_pt1 | contig 10725 bp, 11 predicted proteins | sample 1539031 | NCBI WGS metagenome assembly OCZT01 (sample SAMEA3539308, study PRJEB22396) | soil metagenome | biome: tundra; feature: field; material: soil | place: USA | collected 2010-05 | depth 0.15 m
CGGGCTACGGTTTGTTCTCCGGCAAGATCTTGACGCCCTCCCCCTGCTTGGCCTCTGCATGGAAGCGCTTGAAGTCGTAGTCCCGCTCGGTAAAGTGCTGGCGGTAGCCTTTCACCATCAGAACGCGGGCCTGCACGGTTCCTTCGGCGCCGGTAGGAAGCCATATCTCGCCGTTCACCTGCGCCTGATCAAAATGAAAGTTGGAGCCTTTCTGGATAGTGGCTACAATTCCGCCGGCAATGCGGAAATTGTCGTCGAAATTCACATCGCAGTGGGACACCTGGCGGTCGGCTTCATCAATCCATATTGTCCCTTGCAGTTTTTTGGAGAGATCCTCGGCCAAACTATGGGTCTTGGCATCCTTGCGGCCTGCAAAATCAAAGACAATCGCCGGACGTCCACGATAAATCTCGCGCCGCTCATTCGTCACATCCATGATTTCGAGCAAGCGGCTGACGGTGATCACATGGCCTCCCAGTGGCTGATCCGGCGGCGTCTTTTCCGCCTTCTCCACAAACTTGGTCACGCGCTCAGTCTCCTTTTCCAGATCGTTGCCCGTGAGCGGCTGGCCGTTCTTCTTCACCATGCGCCCCAACTCGTGGCCGTTGACAAAAAACTCCTCGGCTTCTGCTGTCTCGGTCTTGCTGACCTGCCCTTTAGCGTCAACCTCCTGAACCGTTTGCGACACGCTGAAAGTGTAATTCTCGCGTAATTTATCAAGCTGCTTCTGGTGCTTGTTAACCTCCTGCATGAGTTGATGAATCTCAGGCAGCGGAGGGTTGGCAGCCTGCTGTGCCTGCGCCGGAAGAGTGGGCAGCAGAATTGCTGCGAGTGGGAAGATATACAGAGCGTGCATGAAGGCAAATCCTTTTGGATGTATTGTATCCGGCATAAGCGCCAGCCTGACAAACACTTGAAAACCGCTACGCTGCGTGCGTGCGGCAGCTTCCCCGATCAATCTGCACATTATTGTTGTGAGCCAAACTCCGCCACTTCCAGCCGCTCGCCGGGCTTCAGGTAGCCCTTGCGGCGAAACCAGTCTTCCATGGCCGGCTGAAGGCGCGCCAGAGGAACGCGCGTCCCGGCTTCCAGCACTCCGTCGGCAACCGGCAGTGTATCGTCGAAGACCGCTTCGTTGGTAAAGTTGCGCATGGCGAAGTTGTCGATCCAGCGAATGGGGCACGCCTGGCGGCCGCCGTTCGAGTCGATTCGCTGAATGGATAACTTGCGCGCGAACATGCTTTCAATGTAATGGATTCGGGCGGACGCGGTTTGCGCCCCGGCTTCACTCCCAGGCTCGCCCAATCCCCGCGGACGCAGCCGTCTATTTCCCCGGCACAACCTTCGCATCCTTCATCTGCTCGGTCTCCACGCGGAAGCGCTTGAAGTCGTAGTCGCGCTCGGTAAAGTGCTGGCGGTAGTTTTTCACGAGCAGCACGCGGGCCTGTATGGTTCCCTCGCCGCCGGTCGGCAGCCATATCTCGAGGTTCACCGGGGCCTGGTCGAAGTGGAAGTTGGAGCCCTTGGCGATCGAGGCGAACAGCCCGCCGGCCACCTTGAAGTCGTCGTTGAAGCTCACCTCCATGTGCGCCACCTGGCGGTCGGCCTCGTCGATCCACACCGTGCCTTGCAGCTTCTTTGAGGCGTCCTCGGCCAGGCCGTGGGTCTTGGCGTCCTTGCGGCCCACAAAGTCGAATACAACCGTCGGCCGGCCGCGATAGTTCTCGCGCCTCGCATTGCGCACATCCATGATCTCCAGCACGCGGCTTACGCTCACGCCCTGCCCTTCGAGCGGCTGATCGGGCGGCGTCTTCTCCGCCTTCTCCACCTGTTTGGTAACCCGCTCGGTCTCCTTCTCCCGATCGTGGTCGCCGAGCGGCTGGCCGTTCTTCTTCACGGTGCGCCAAACCAGGTGGCCGTTGACGAAGAATTCCTCGTGCTCCTCGGTCTCGGTCTTCTTCACCTGGCCTTTGCCGTCGATGTCCTGCGTGGTCTGGAGGGAACTGTAGGTGTAAGTCTCGCGCACCTTCTCAAGCTGCTTCTGGTGGTCCATCACCTCGCGCATGAGCTGATGAATCTCCGGCAGCGGCGGCGAGGCCGCCTGCCCGGCCCGCGCCGGCAACGCCAGCAGCAAGGGCAGAAGAAAACCCGCCAGCCGAAAGGTGCGTATCGAGCGCATGGAGCCAAATCCTTCTTGAATGGATTGTGTCCGGCGCGAAACACCAACTGAAGAGGACGCCTTCTTTGACCCGGCGCGCCCGGAAAGGTCGCTGCAACCGGAATGAATCGGAGCAGCCCGGCTTCGTCCATGCTATAACGGAAGCCTGACGATCGCCTCCGGGCTCTTGGCCTCTGCCGGGAAACGATGATGTTCAAGGGTACGGGCGTCACGGGCTGCGGAAAAGCCCTTTTGAACAAGGTGGTTCTCTGCTTTGACGGGGCGCGGCTTTACAGGCTGCGGAAAAACACCCCTGCGCCAGCGATTTCTCTGCTTTGAAAGGGCGCGGCTTTAGCAGCGCCACCAGATGGGCAAAAGGGGAAATTGGGCTTTAGTCCCTGAGGGAATGTATTTTCAACAACTCCCACCCCAGCGACGGGTCTTTGTCGCTGGGGTGGAAAGCGACGAGTTTTTCCGCAGCCTGTAAAGCCCTGACCTGCCGAGCCCGTACCCTTCATCCGAAACGAGGTTATTGGCCAGGTTCTTAGCGGGAGTTCACCTGGATCGCGTTGGAAGACGATGGAGGCTGGCCCGCGGCCGCAACGCTTTTGGAGGCTGGCTGGCCGAAGACTTCAGGATGCAGGTAGTAGCCCTGCTCGTTGGCCGGTTTGGCTTCTTCGACGGGGATGCCGGGTGCCCCAGGTCTCGCCTTTGAGACCTGGGAAAGCACGATCCCCGCCACCCGGAACCGACAACTGACGGCTGATCCCCGATCCCCGATCCCTGTTCCCGCATCTACTCATCAGGAGCTGTTCGCGATGAAGAGATTGCTTGCCCTTTGCCTGCTGGGATGCGCCACCCTGGCGGCGCAGCAGATTCCCGCGGCGACTGAGTTGCCCGGCAGCCCCTTCTTCATCAAGCAGACGTGGGTCGTCGGCGGCGTGGGCAACTGGGACTACCTGACCATGGACCCCGCGGCCGGCCGGCTCTATATCGCCCACGGCGCCCAGGTGCAGGTGGTGGATGTGGAGACGGGCCAACTGGCCGGGGTGATCTCCGGCCTGCGCGAGGCCCACGCCATTGCTCTGGACGAGAGCGGGGAGTTCGGCTACATCAGCGATGGACCGGCCGACCAGGTGAAGGTCTTTGACCGGCGCACGCTCGCGGTGGTGGCAACCATCCCAACCGGCCCCACGCCGCGCGCCCTCGTCTTCGATCCGCAGAACAGGCTCCTCTTCGCCGTCTGCGCCACTCCTCTAACGGAGAACCTCGCGCAACCGGCCGGCGGCCAGGGAAGAACGCCGCCCAACGCAACCGTCCGCCCTCCCGCGCGCAACGGGCTCCCACGGACGGCGACCGACGAGCAAATCAAATCCTCGGTTACGGTGATCGATGCCCAGACGCGGCAGCCGCTGGGCGAAATCCTGATGCCCGGCAGGCTGGGATTTGCCGGGACCGATGGCCGCGGCCAGGTGTTTATCAATGTCGTGAGCCGCAATCAGATAGCCCGGCTCGATGCGCAGGCGATTGGAGCGCTGCTCGGCAGGCGGACCGGCGGGGCAGCAGCCGCCCAGGCAGCACCCGCACAGCCACAAGCCATCCAGCCGGCAGCTAGCCAGCCGGCAGTGAGCCGGGCCAGCCCGGCCCCTTCCAGCGCCGCAAGCGCGATTGCTGCGCCGCCGGTGCTGGATTGGAGCCATGAGTCCCGCCTGCCCAACTCCACCGAAAACCGCATGAGCCTGCTTGCGGTTGGGCCCGATTGCCGCGAACTCAGCGCCCTGGCCGTCGATGGCGGCCACCAGCGGCTGTTTGCCGCGTGCGGCAACATGAAGATGGTGGTGCTGAATGGCGCCACGGGCGAGCTGGTGGCATCGCTCGCCATCGGCCCCGGGACGGAGGCCATCGGCTATGACGCCGGCCGGGGGCTGATCTATAGCGCAAATGGCGGCGCCCAGGGAACCCTCACCATCATTCGCCAGGACGTCACCGACACGTATTCCGAGATTCAGAACCTGCCCACTCGCCAGCGGGCCCGGACCCTGGCCGTGAATCCGACCACAGGCCAGGTCTACCTGGTCACCGACCTTCTTGGGGTGAAGCTGGATAAACCGGGGGGCATCGGCACACTCGAGACCGCTCCGGTGAAGGACAGTTTCCAGGTGCTCGTCATTGGGAACTGAGCGGGGAACTGAAGCGGGAACTTAGGCAAGCGAACCCCGGCCCCAAAGTGGCACACTATATCCATGGTCAACTTCACCGAACGGCAGTTCCCCACTTTGCTGCTGATTGACGACGACATGGTGAGCCGCGAGGTGACGGCCACGGTGCTCACCATGAACGGTTACACCGTCCACACCGCGGTCGACGGAGCGGCGTCGGTGGAGCTGCTGGAGGCTGGCGAGTGCGCGCCCGAGGTGATCCTGATGGATGCGCAGATGCCGGGCCTGAGCGGAGCACGGCTCATTGAAGAACTGCGCGCGCGCAGCCGGGCCAGCGTCTATGCCATCAGCGGCAGCGGCGCGCCGGATGAGGTGGTAGCCGCCGCCGACGGATTCCTGCTGAAGCCCTTTGGCGCCGACGAGTTGCGCAGGCTGCTCGAAGAGCGTGAGAAGCCGGCCGGAGAGCCCGCGCCCACCGTCGACAGGTCTTCGTCGCTGGGGTGGGAGTTCGTCCAGGCTTGCGGCGACCCGGTGGTCAGTGCCGCGACGCTGGCCCAGTTGCGCGGACTGATGTCCGACGCCGCGGTCAGGGAGATCTACGCCGCGATCGTCGCGGACCTGGCCCTGCGGCTGGATGCGCTTGAGGGGGCCGTCGCGATGGGCGACGCCGCCGAGGTCCGCCGAATCGGCCACGCAATCAAAGGGGGCTGCGCCATGGCCGGGGCCATGCAGGCCGCAAGGTTGGGCGCCTTGCTCGAGTCTGGAATCGCCGTGAGCGGGGGTGATCATCTGGATAACAGCGCCGGGTTGCTCCGCGATTTGCGCGCCGCCGCCCGCAACCTGAAACGTATGCTGGAGGCTGAGTTTCCAGCGTAGGGAATGGCGGCTCTAGCACGTTTCAGCCCTGGCGGCGCTGCCGCTATGGCCGCGCTCGACGCCAAGATCGCCCTTCCGGCGCGGGCAAATCGCCGGGCTGTGGCCCGGTCCCAGGAGGCAGCCGCTCAAGTGGAACGACCCATCCGAATTGTGTTGGCGGATGACCATCCTGTGGTCCGCATCGGCGTGCGCAACATGCTCACCGAGCGGGACGGCTTCGACGTGGTTGGCGATGCATCAGACGGCGACGAGGCCATCACCCAAACCCTGGAGCTGGAGCCGGATATCCTGCTGCTGGACGTGCAGATGCCGCGCCTGCCCGGCCTTGAGGCCATGCGCGCCATCATGAACGGCACACCCACGGTGAAGATTCTGCTGCTCACCTCGACCATCACCACCCAACAGATCATTGAGGCGCTGCACATCGGGGCCCGCGGCATTGTGCTCAAGGACGCGCTGGCCGGCCATCTGCAGACCGCCATCCGTACGGTCGTCTCAGGCGACTACTGGATCGGCGGCAAGCGCGTGGTGAACCTGGTGTCGGCGCTCCACGACCTGATGCAACAGGCCGCCGTGCCGCCGCGCAAGACCTTCGGCCTGACGCCACGCGAGCTGGAAGTGGTGGGAAGCATTGTGGAGGGTTGCAGCAACCGCGACATCGCCAAGCAGTTCAACCTGAGCGAGGAGACCGTGAAGCGCCACCTGTCGAACATCTTCGACAAGACCGGCGTCTCGACGCGCCTGGAGCTGGCGCTGTTCGCCATCGCACATCATCTGGTCGAGCCGCAGTAGCGGCCCTCCAATTCACAGGCTACGACTTGAACCGGCTTCCGATAGCGGCAGCCAGCACACAGCCTACACCCATCCTGCGAGAATCAAAAACCACTGGAACCCAGCCAGAAAGCCATAGCTTGTCCACCAATGAGTTGCAGGCTGCGTCGGGTTGGGCGCCCATTTCTCATCCTGGCCAAGTTTGACCGACGGCAGCACATTCTCGACGGAGTAAACAATTGGATTGAAGCTGGGGTACGCCACGCTGCATGGTTTGCGCTGCGACCAAACGCCACACGCATCCTTACTCGTCGGGGACATCGCATTCTTCCACCCGGCATTCCAAAAGATCGGCGAACCGAAGTGGGCCATGAAGGTTCGGCCTATCCGCGAATAACGCTCTAAACTCTGCTGAGTCGAGCAAATAGAGGCTGGATAATTGAGCGTCCTGAAGAACGATCCTTCCCATAAATACGCAACCCAGGAACCCCAAACGATATGGGACTTGACATCCTTGCAGATCAAGTTCTCCGGGGACGGTGGCTGACCACACGCGAATGCCTTTGGCGTCAATGAACTTTGCTGCGGCTACATCGGTCGAAAGCCACCGGATGAATCCGGGGCGAATATTCGGACGGGGCGCATCTGCCGATGGGAGCGCCGGGGCAGTGGAGCATTGCGCAATGGGTCAGCACTCGCAAATCCGACTCGTAAAGGTCTGAATCGTAGCGCTCATGGGCAAGCCGGATCGGCTCTTTAGCGCGAACTTGCTTTAGCGCGAACTTGGTCGATCAGTGGCACTGGCGTACCTCCCGCATGTCTGCGGGAGCGGCGACGGGGCGCCGTGGCGCAGACAATCCTAAACAATCTTGCGAATCAGTCTCTCACGAATCGACTGTGAACTGATTTAGATTTGTATGAAGGAGCCTTCATCATGAAGATCGGTTTTCTGGGGTTGGGCAAGATGGGCGCGCCCATGGCGCGGCGGTTGCTGGCCGCGGGGCACGAAGTCACCGTCTGGAATCGGACCCGCGAGCGGGCCGAGGCACTGGCCGCACAGGGCGCAACTGTGGCTGCCACGGCAGCCCAGGCCGCCCGCACGGCCGAAGCGGTTCTGACGATGCTCTTTGACGATGCAGCCATCGAAGAGGTCCTGTTTGGCCCCGAGGACGCTCCCTCGGAGGGCGTTCTGGAGGCGCTCAGGCCCGGCGCGCTGCACGTCTCGCTCTCGACCATCAGCGTGGCGCTCTCCGAGCGGCTCACCGTCGAGCACGCCCGCCGCCACCAGCTTTTTGTGGCCGCCCCGGTCTTTGGACGGCCCAATGTGGCCGAGGAGGGCCGCCTGTGGATCGTCGCCGCCGGAGCGGAGCCGGCCATCGCCCAGGCCCGTCCGCTGCTGGAGCCGCTCTCCCGCGGAATCTCGGTCATCGGCCCGGAGCCGCGCCAGGCCCACGCCCTCAAGCTGGGCGGCAACTTCCTCATCAGCGCCATGATCCATTCGCTGGGCGAGGCCTTTGTCTATGCCGAGGCGCAGGGCATCGCGCCGGCGACCTTTCTGGAGACGGTCAACAGCGCGCTTTTTCAGTCGCCGCTCTATGCGGCCTACGGCAAGGTGATGCTGAACCCGCCGGAGCAGCCGGGCGCGACCATCGAGCTGGGGGCCAAGGACCTGGGCCTGCTGCGCGAGGCCGCAGCCAGCCGGCAGACCCGGTTGAGCCTGGCCGACAACCTAGCCGAGGTCTTTGTCCAAGCCCGGCAGGCCGGCCTGGGCGGCGAGGATTGGGCGGTGGGCCAGTACCGGATGGCCGAGCGGCGGGGGGCTTTGGGGAATTGACGGGGCGCGGCGTGCTCCCCGGCACTTCATTCCGGCTCAGCCAGTGGTTAGGATAGAACCATGAGTCTCAAAGGAAAAATCGTTTTCATTACCGGGGCTTCCGGGGGCATTGGCGCGGCCACGGCGCTGGCCTTTGCGGCCGAGGGGGCGCGGCTGCTGCTGGCCGCCCGTCGCGCCGGCAAACTGGCCGAGGTGGCCTCCGCCGCCCTCAACCACGGCGCCCAGGCCGTGCACTCCATCGGCCTCGACGTCCGCGACCACCGGGCCGTGCAGAGCGCCATCGACACGCTGCCGGAGGAGTGGGCCCAGATCGACGTGCTGGTGAACAACGCCGGCCTCAGCCGCGGCCTGGACAAGCTCTACCAGGGCAAGATCGAAGACTGGGACGAGATGATCGACACCAACGTGAAGGGGCTGCTCTACGTGACGCGCGCCGTAGTGCCGGGCATGGTGGTGCGGGGCCGCGGCCACGTGGTGAACCTGGGCTCGACGGCCGGCGAGCTCACCTACCCCAACGGGGCCGTCTACTGCGCCAGCAAGGCCGCCGAGCGGGCCATCAACGACGGCCTGCGCCAAGACGTGCTGGGCACCCCGATCCGGGTAACCAGCGTGGATCCCGGCATGGTGGAGACCGATTTCAGCCTGGTGCGCTTCCGCGGCGACCAAGAGCGCGCCGCCAAGGTCTACAAGGGCGTCAAGCCGCTCACCCCGGAAGACATTGCCGAGGTCATCGTGTGGGCCGTGAGCCGGCCCGAGCATGTGAATATCGCGCGGGTACTGCTGACCCCGGTGCAACAGGCCAACTCCCTGCTCTTTCACCGGGAATCGTAGCCGCGGGCGGGGAAATGCCCGCAAAATGCGGACCTGCCTAGCTCAGGGTCTCGATCTGCGCTTCGATCTGGGCCAAGGCGTCCTCCAGGGCGGCACGCCGCGCCGGGTGCGTGGTTTTTTGCGAGAGAATATTCTCTCTTTGCAAATTCAGCGCCTGTTTATGGCGCTCTTTTACGGTGCGCTCCTGTTCGGCCAGGCGCCGGGCCTCCTCGCTTACAAAGCCGTTGCCGGGGTCTAGCTCCGGTTGCTGCAAGGCATTTGCCATCTGCTCCTCCACGGATTTACTTTCCCACCCACGAGCCATATCTTCATTCTACGAGGGTTTGGCCGCGTTGCGACCCGCGGAATGAAGATCGTACCCTCGGCACATTGGAGGATTTCTCATGCAAGCTTGGCAGATTTCGTCGTTTGGCGTTGATTCTTTGGAGTTTGTGGAGCGGCCCACTCCCCGGCCGGGCCCCGGCGAAGTGCTGGTCCGCGTCCGTGCGATTTCCTTCAACTATCGCGATTTGCTGATGGTGAAGGGGCTCTACAACCCCAAACTGGGCCTGCCGCGGATTCCCTGCTCGGACGGTGCGGGCGAAGTTTCGGCCGTAGGCGAGGGCGTGACCCTGTGGCAGCCCGGCGACCGCGTGGCCGGCATCTTCATGCAAAACTGGCTGGACGGCCCGCTTACCCCGGCCAAGGCCAAAGGGGCTCTCGGCGGCGACATCGACGGCATGTTGACCGAGTACGCGGTCCTCAAGGAGACCGGCCTGGTCCGGCTGCCCGGGCACCTGAGCTTCGAGGAAGCGGCCACGCTGCCCTGCGCCGCCGTCACCGCCTGGAACGCCCTGGCCGCGGGCGGCCTGAAGCCGGGATCGACGGTGCTGATCCAGGGAACCGGCGGGGTCTCGATCTTTGCCCTGCAACTGGCGCGGCTGATGGGCGCGCGGGTGCTGGGCATCAGCGGCAGCTACGAGAAGCTGGAGCGGGCCTTCTCGCTGGGGCTGAACGCCGGGCTGAACTACCGCGAGCACCCCGAGTGGGACCGCTGGGCGCTGACCGAGACCGGCGGCGAGGGCGTGGATCTGGTGGTCGAGGTGGGCGGCGTGGGCACACTGCCCCGCTCGCTGCGCGCCATCCGCATGGGCGGCGTGATTGCCCAGGTGGGCGTGCTCTCCGGCCCCGCCGAGCCGCTCCCGCTGCCCGCCATCCTCCACAAACAGGCTCGCATCCAGGGCATCTACGTGGGCTCGCGCAAGCACTTCGAGGAGCTGAACAAGGCCATCGCCCTGGCTGAGCTGCGCCCCATCGGCGAGAACTTCCCCTGGTCCCAGGCCCGCGCAGCCCTGGCGCGGATGGAAGAAGCCTCGCACTTCGGCAAGCTGGTGCTGACGGTGGGGTGAGGGGGGTGCTGGACCGTCTCCAGGTCTCAAAATCGAGACCTGGGGCACCCGCAGCCGAGCGGGAACGCCCTGGCGGCTTCCATCAGGCTCATGCGCTAATCTTGATAGAGTACGCACTCCCCTCCCCGCACCGGGTGAACCTCTTGATTGTCGAAATTGAAGCGCTGACAAAAATCTACGAATCGAAGCTGCGCGTGGTGGCCGTGGACGGGATCGACCTGGAGCTGAAACAGGGCGAGATCTTCGGCCTGCTGGGGCCGAACGGGGCCGGCAAGACGACGACCATCTCGATTGCCACGACGCGCACGCTGCCCACCAGCGGCACGGTGCGGATTGCGGGCATCGACGTGGTGAAGCATCCGGCCCACGCGCGGCGGCTGATCGGCGTGGTGCCGCAGTTCAACACGCTGGACCGCTCGCTGACCGTCTATGAGAACCTCTACTTCCACTGCCGCTACTTCGGCTTCTCGCACGGGCAGGCCAAGGCGCGGGCGCTCGAGCTGCTCGCGCAGTTCATGCTGACGGAGCGCAAGGACGTGTACCCGGCGCAGTTGTCGGGAGGATTGGCGCAGCGGGTGCAGATTGCACGGGCCATCGCCCACCGCCCGACAGTCTTGTTTCTGGACGAGCCCTCGGCCGGCCTCGACCCGCAGAGCCGCATGGCGATGTGGTCGGCGGTCGAGGGGCTGCGCAAGGAAGGCATCACGG
>OCZT010007457.1_pt1 | contig 10723 bp, 7 predicted proteins | sample 1539031 | NCBI WGS metagenome assembly OCZT01 (sample SAMEA3539308, study PRJEB22396) | soil metagenome | biome: tundra; feature: field; material: soil | place: USA | collected 2010-05 | depth 0.15 m
GTGTCGTTGGCGCCGATGACGAGCACGACGTCCGTATGGGCCAGATCTTCGTTGATCTCATCCATCTCGAGGACGATGTCGTAAGGAACCTTGGCCTCGGCGAGCAAGACGTTCATGTGACCCGGCAGGCGGCCTGCAACGGGATGGATGCCGAAGCGGACGTTGACGCCTAGCTTGCGCAACCGTGCCGTCAGATCGGCCACCGGGTACTGCGCCTGCGCGACGGCCATGCCATAACCAGGAGTGATCACCACCGACGAAGCGTTCTTGAGCAGCTCAGCGACCTCGGTCGGGTTGGTCTCGCGGAAGTCGCCGTAGTCCTTCTCCTCGGTAGACACAGGGGCTCCACCGAATCCGCCGGCGATGACACTGATGAACGAGCGGCCCATGGCACGGCACATGATGTAGCTCAGGATCGCACCGGAGGAGCCGACGAGCGCGCCGACGACGATGAGCAGGTCGTTGTTGAGCATGAAGCCGGCCGCGGCCGCAGCCCACCCGGAGTACGAGTTGAGCATCGAGATGACGACCGGCATGTCGCCGCCGCCGATGGACGCCACGAGGTGCCAGCCGAGCGCGAGAGCGATCACCGTCATGATCAGCAGCGGCACGATGCTGCCCGAGATCACGAACCAGACCATCAGCGCGGCGGAGATCAGCAGGGCCGCGAGGTTCATCTTGTGCCGGCCCGGGAGGGTAAGCGGCTTGGACGAGATCCTGGTGCTCAGCTTGAGGAACGCGACGACCGAGCCGGTCAGGGTCACGGCACCGATGAACACGCCGAGGAACACCTCGACCGAGTGAATGTTGGCGAGGGCGCCCTCAAGCCCTTTGTCCGTCAGGAACGAGTTGTAGCCGACGAGCACGGCTGCCGCGCCAACGAGGCTGTGCAAGATCGCGATCAGCTCGGGCATCTGGGTCATCTCGACGCTCTTGGCCCGCCAGAGACCAATGACCGCGCCGATCGCCATCGCGACGACGATCAGCCCGACGGTGGTCGGGACGCCCAGAGCGCCTTTGACAGCGGCTGCCTTGAGCGCCAGGCCAACGGTCGCAACGATGGCGATGGTCATGCCGGTGACACCGTAAGCGTTGCCGGTCTTGGCGGTCTCGTGTTTGGAGAGGCCGGCCAGCGCCATGATGAACAGCAGGGCGGAGACGATGTATGCCGCCTGGACGATGGTGGTCATCTCGACTCAGCCCTTCCGGAACATCGTGAGCATGCGCTGGGTCACGGTGAAACCACCGAAGACGTTGATGCTGGCGATTGCCAGGGCAATGAAGGACACGACTGTGACAACTCCGCCGTGCCCGATCTGGCTGAGGGCGCCGACCAGGATGATGCCGGAGATGGCATTGGTCTCTGACATCAGCGGTGTGTGCAGGGCGTGCGTGACGTTGAAGATGACGTAGTAGCCGACGACACAGGCAAGCGCAAAAACCGTAAAGTGGCCAAGGAACGCGGCGGGCGACACTTTCGCCAGCCCGAGGAACAGCACCGCGGCGAGCGCCATAAAGGCGTACCTGCGTCGCGGGTCCTTCGGTTTGGGCTCAGGCTTCACTGGGGCGGGAGCGGCCACAGCGGCGGGCTGAGCCGACACCTGCACCGGCGGCGGGGGCCAGGTCTTCTCGCCGTTACGGACCACTGTCATCCCACGCTGCACGACATCGTCGAAGTCGAGGACGATCTGGCCGTCCTTGCCAGGGGTGAGCAACTTCATCAGGTTGACGATGTTCGTACCGAAAAGCTGGGAAGACTGGGTGGGCAGCCGCCCCGGAAGGTCGGTGTAACCGATGATCCGCACGCCGTTGTCGCTCACGACGAGCTCGTCGGGCCGGGAGAGCTCGCAGTTGCCGCCGTTGGCCGCTGCCATGTCGACGATGACGCTGCCCGGCTTCATCGTCGCCACCATCGCGGCGCTGATCAGCTTCGGTGCCGGTCTCCCCGGAATCAGCGCGGTGGTGATGATGATGTCCACCTCGCTGGCCTGCGCCGCGTAGAGCTCCTCCGCCTTGCGGTTGAAGTCCTCCGAGGTCTCCTTGGCGTAGCCGTCGGCGCTCGGCGCCTGCTGTTCCATGTCTATCCTCAGGAAGTCAGCGCCCATCGACTCGACCTGCTCCCCGACCTCTGGCCGGGCGTCGAAGGCGCGCACGATGGCACCGAGGCTGTGGGCCGTGCCGACGGCCGCCAGTCCGGCGACCCCAGCTCCGACGACCAGGACCTTGGCCGGCGGGACCTTGCCCGCGGCCGTGATCTGGCCGGTGAAGAGGCTGCCGAACTCGTGGGCGGCCTCGATGACTGCGCGGTAGCCGGCAATATTGGCCATAGAGCTGAGAACATCGAGGGACTGTGCCCGCGAGATGCGGGGGACCGCGTCCATCGCGAGCGCCGTGACGCCCTGCGCACTGAGCTTGTCGAGCAGCTCAGGGGCCAGTGCGGGGGCGAGCAGACTGGCCAGCATGGCGCCCGACCGCAGCCGTGTGATCTCGCTGTCGGAGGGGGCGTTGATCTTCACGACGATGTCGCTGCCCCAGACCTCATCGGCGGAGGCGATCGAGGCGCCGGCCTCCTCATACGCATGATCGGTGAAGCTGGCCAGCGCCCCTGCACCTGACTCCATGCGCACGTCGTGGCCGAGGGCAATCAGCTGCGCAACGGTCTTGGGCGTGGCGGCAACCCGGGTCTCACCTGGCCGCGTCTCTTTCGGCACACCAATGGGCACTGGAACTCCCTAGTCGTATGAGGTTCAGATGCTTGTGAGAGGCGCGCAAGGTTCACATGCCTGTCAGGGGGAAATCTACACATGCGTCTCAAACGAACATCAGGGGAGTCCATCCCCTGAAGACCCTTATTGCGAATAACTTGCAGCAAGGTGACCCGATGCCTAACGTGGGGCCATGACCTTGGAGGCTCGAACCGCACTCTCCAGCGACGAGCGACGCGGCCTGTGGGGCATGGGGGGTTTCATCCTGCTGCTGCACCTGGTCGGCTGGGGCGTGCTGATCGGCCTCGTGGCTCCGCACCGCTACGCCGTCGGCGGACAGCTCATGGGGGTGGGACTCGGCGTTACGGCATACACACTCGGGATGAGGCACGCCTTCGACGCCGACCACATCGCAGCCATCGACAACACGACCCGCAAGCTGATGGGCCAGGACAAGAGGCCACTCAGCGTCGGTTTCTGGTTCAGCCTGGGCCACAGCTCAGTCGTCTTCGTCATGGTGGCGCTGCTCGCACTCGGCGTCCGCACCCTGGCCGCTCAGCTTGGCAACAACCAGTCCGCCCTCCAACGCGCCACTGGTTTGTGGGGGACCGCCGTCTCTGGCATCTTCCTGATCCTCATCGGCCTGATCAACCTGGCCGCGCTGATCGGCATCCTCAAGGTATTCAGGGGGATGCGCCACGGCCACTTCGACGAGGCCGGGTTCGAGGAGCACCTAGACAAGCGCGGCTTCCTCAACCGGATCCTGGGGCGGGTCACCAAGGCGGTCACCAAACCGTGGCACATGTATCCCGTCGGTCTGCTCTTCGGTCTCGGCTTCGACACGGTCACCGAGGTCGGGTTGCTGGTGGTCGCCGGCGGAGCTGCCGCCTCGAACCTGCCGTGGTGGGCCGTCCTGACGCTGCCGAGCTTGTTTGCGGCGGGCATGTCTCTGCTGGACACCATCGACGGCTCGTTCATGAACTTCGCCTATGGCTGGGCGTTCTCCAAGCCGATCCGCAAGATCTACTACAACATCACCATCACGGCGCTGTCCGTGGCCGTCGCCCTGCTCATCGGCGGCATCGAGCTCATCTCGATCCTCACCCAGAAGCTCGACATCACCACCGGGGTCCTGGCCTCGATCGGCTCGGTCGACCTCAATGGCGTGGGCTACTGGATCGTCGGCCTGTTCGTGGCCACCTGGGCCCTTGCCTTGGCCGTCTGGCGTTTCGGCCGCATAGAACAGCGGTGGGAGTCACACCTGAGCAAATGGCAACCGGCAACCGAGCGGGTCGACGCGTAGTAGCAGTCGACGCGGTGAACCGTCAGGCGGTTCCGCCGATGTCTCCGTGGGGAACCGGGTTTCCGAGGCGCCCCGCGTTGTAGTCCTCGAAGGCCACCATCAGCTCAGCCCGGGTGTTCATCACGAACGGCCCTGCCCACGCCACGGGTTCACGGATCGGCGCTCCGCCCAGGACGAGCACCTCCACCCCAGCGGTATAGCGCGCCTGCTGCGACATGGCAGCCGACAGCGCCAGCACATCGCCGGCACCCAGCACAGCCAGTTGGCCGGTGCCGATCGGCGACTGGTTCGGGCCGACGAAACCGTCACCGCTCATGACGTAGACCAGCGCGTTGAAGTCGGGGCGCCATGGCAACTCGAGCTGAGCCCCGGGCGCAACTGTCGCGTGAACCATCGCCATCGGGGTGTGCGTAGCACCGGGGCCCCGGTGTCCGGCCACCTCGCCGGCGATCACGCGCAGCAGCGAGCCGCCATCGCGCGAGCTGACCAGGGCCACCTCACCGGAGCGAAGGTCCTGGTAGCGGGGAGCGATCAGCTTGTCGCTCTTGGGCAGGTTGACCCAGAGCTGGAACCCGTGGAACATGCCACCGGACACAACCAGGTGCTCCGGCGGCTCCTCGATATGGAGAATCCCGCTACCTGCGGTCATCCACTGAGTGTCGCCGTTGGTGATCGTGCCGCCACCGCCGAAGGAGTCCTGGTGGTCGAAGATGCCGTCGATGATGTACGTAACGGTCTCGAAACCGCGGTGGGGGTGCCAGGACGTTCCCTTGGGCTCCCCCGGTGCGTACTCGACCTCGCCCATCTCGTCCAAATGGATGAACGGGTCCAGCAGCCTGAGGTCCACGCCTGCGAATGCTCGCTTGACGGGGAATCCCAGGCCTTCGAAGGACGACGGTGCGCTGGTGATCGACACGACCGGGCGTGCCGTGACGTTGGGCACCAATGCGGGCAGGCGCGGCAGGACGGTCAAGTCAGGAACGGTGATGGCAGGCACGGCAGACTCCCTAGCTCGTTGAGCTTTCAACCATCCCTGTAACGCCCGGGTCCGTCAACTGATTCCCCGATGCAAGTCGTCATGGGCCGGAAACCCACGCCCCTTTTCGCATGAGGTGGCCTGGCGATCTCGTTCTCCTCTCTGCACGCCTGGATGCGCATCGGCGTGAGATGAATGGCGGTGTCTGCCCAGGTGCGCAGCTCGCAGTTGTGCTTCCTCAGGCATCCTCGACCTCGCGCTGGACAACGTCGCAGCCGAAGCCAGGTCAGCCTCACCATCGGTGCTTACGACGTCGCCCACCCCAATGCGACGCGGACCCGTGACCGATGTTCTGGTCGCTCAAGCTCGGTCCTTCAGGCCGGGTCGGCCCGGTTAGGACTCATCGATCACCGCGATCGAATCGCCTTCGTTCACCACGTCCCCCTCAATGACCGTCACCTCCCTGACAACCCCCGCGACCTCGGCCAGCACCGGAATCTCCATCTTCATGGACTCCAGGATCACCAGCACGTCAGTCGGCTCCACGATGTCGCCCGGACCGGCCACGACCTCAGAGACACTCGCGACCATCTCGGCCATGACCACGTGACTCATGCCTGCCCCCGGGTTGGGTTGATTCCCCTCTGCCAAGTATGGGCTAGACACAAGTTAAGGTTCATCGCGCGACAGTGCGTGACCTTCTTCACCCACGGGACGCGATCCTTGGAGGAGAAGATGTCGATCGGCTGGAAACTGCACGAGGGCGTTCTAGGCCCGAACGACGTCGTCGCCCCGGACGAGCGACTGTCGTGGGGCAAGACCGTGGGCCTGGGTGCTCAGCATGTCGTGGCGATGTTCGGGGCCACCTTCGTGTTCCCGCTGCTCATGGGGCTCAACGCCCAGCTCGCGATCATGATGAGCGGTATTGCGACCATCTGCTTCCTGCTCATCGTCAATGGCAAGGTCCCGAGTTATCTCGGTAGTAGCGCGTCCTTCGTCGGCGCCGTCGTCGCCGTCCGTGCCCAGGGCGGCGACTCCTCAACCGTGACCGGCGCGATCCTTGTATCCGGGGTGGTATTGGCCCTGGTCGGCATCTCGATCCACTTCCTCGGGTCTGGGATCATCCACAAGGTACTGCCGCCGGTTGTCACCGGCGCCGTGGTCATGCTGATCGGCTTCAACCTGGCCACGGTCGTGGCGAATGTCTACTGGCCGCAGGACCAGTGGGTCGCGCTGCTGGTCATGGTGTTCGCGATCGCCTGCGCCGTGGGGTTGCGAGGCTTCTTCGGCCGCATCTCCATCTTCCTGTCGCTCATCTTCGGCACGGTCCTGTCATGGGTCTTCGATCGCGTCTTCGGCATGATCTCCTCCCTGGACCCGGGCACCGGCAAGATCACCGAACATTTCCGGGTCAACTGGGACGGCGTCACCAGCGCATCGTGGATCGGCTTCCCGCCGCACACCTCCATGATTGCCGGCAAGGAGATCGTGGGGTGGCACACACCCACCCTGTCGGTGGCAGCAATCCTGCTCGTGCTTCCCGCGGTGATCGCGCTGATCGCCGAGAACACCGGCCACGTCAAGGCTGTGGCCGAGATGACCGGGGCCAACCTCGACGGCGTGATGGGCAAGGCCATCGCCGCTGATGGTTTCGGCACCATCTTGGCCAGTGCGGTGGGCGGCTCGCCGACGACGACGTACGCCGAGAACATCGGCGTCATGGCGGCGACCCGGGTCTACTCCACCGCGGCGTACTACGTTGCTGCGCTGGTCGCCATAGTCGTCGGGCTCTCGCCCAAGTTCGGCGCCGTTGTCGCGGCGACCCCCGGTGGCGTCCTCGGCGGGATCACAGTGATCCTCTACGGCATGATCGGCCTGCTCGGCGCCAAGATCTGGAAAGAGAACGACGTCGACTTCGCCAACCCGATCAACCTGGTCCCGGTGGCTGCCGGGATCGTCATCGGCATCGGCAACACGAGCCTGGTGTTCAGCAAGACCTTCAGCCTCAGTGGTATCGCCCTGGGTACCATCGTGGCCATCGCGGCCTACCACATGGCCCGGGCGCTGGCTCCCAAACACATGAAGGACAGCGCTGACGGCGCGGTCCTGGTGGTGGGCGGTAAGGGCATCGAGAAGGAAGGGCTCAACGTCCACTAGCACCGCAAGGGCACTGACGCCCGAGACGACGCACGCAGATGCCCCAGCGGCCAGGCCGCTGGGGCATTCGGGCGACGCGATGACTGTTAAGCGATCACGTCCCGATCACGGGACGGGAAGTTAGGGTTGTCGTGTGAGTTTGATGTCAACTACGCTGCTCGGCTGCATCGCGGGAGTGACCATCCTGCTGGGGCTGCCGATCGGTCGGTTGCGCACCGCCACGCCAACGCTGAGCGCACTGCTGAACGCGACAGCCGTCGGGGTGCTGCTGTTTCTCTTCTGGGACGTGCTGTCCGCCGCCTGGGTTCCCGTCGATACCGCGCTGTCCTCGGCCCACCTGGGCAAGGGCGGGCTGGGCGCGGCCGCTGGCTACGGGGTGCTCTTCGCTGCAGGGCTGGCCACTGGGTTATTGGCGCTGGTGTACTACGAGAGCTGGATGGGCCACCAACTCATGCAGATAAAGAGGCCCGTGCCAGGTCCGGGTGATCACGGCCCGGGGGCAATGGGCGTCACCGAGGTCAGGGCTCCTGGCACGAGCAGGGTGGCCACTTGGTCTGCTGCCCGCCGGCTCTCGTTACTGATCGCCATGGGTATCGGCCTGCACAACTTCGCCGAGGGTCTGGCCATCGGCCAGTCGTCCGCCAGTGGGGAGCTTGCCCTGGCTCTGCCTCTGGTCATTGGTTTCGCCCTGCACAACGGCACCGAGGGCTTCGGCATCGTCGCCCCCTTGGTAAGCGATACCGACTCCGCGGGCAACAAGCTTGTGCCCAGCTGGGGCTTCCTGCTGGCCATGGGTGTCATCGGGGGTGGTCCTACCGTGGTGGGAACGTTGGTGGGCTACCAGTTCACCAGTGAAGCCGTCAGTGTCGTGTTCCTGACCTTGGCCGCGGGATCGATTCTGTATGTGGTCACCAGGCTGGTCGCCGTCGCACAGAAGACCCGACGCTCAGACCTGCTTGCCTATGGTCTGCTCGCCGGGCTGGTCGCAGGCTTCCTCACGGACGCCATCGTTACCGCGGCCGGGGCGTAAGCGACCTCGATCCAGATTGTGAATCGTTCTCAAACCAGTTCCCCTGTCTGCCAATCGGGACCCTCTCAGCACACAGGCTTCTCCTGAAACGACCTGATTTACTCGGGCCGGGGTGTAAACAGTTAGTACGCGCAAGCAAACCTGATGGGACATGCATTGACTCACACCCGAGACATCGTGTTCCTGCACGGCGCCAGTGGCCCGGAGGAGACAACCACCTGGCTCGGACCGTTGAATCTGCGTCTGGCCCAGATGGGGCACAGCCGATTTGACCCGGGCCATGACCGGATCACGTCACCCACCTACTTGAAAGAACTTCTCCTCGGACAGCCCGGCTCGGAGCCTGCACGCACCTGGACGAAAGGGAATGAACCAGACCACCAACGGTCGAGACTGCGATACCTGCGGCGGCAGGAGGAACTCTCCCAAGTGGGACGGACCTGGGAGAGGCTCGGCACCGGCCCCGTGGTCTCCTGGTTGCCAGACGACGTCGCACACGACAGCTGGTTCACTCAAGTAGGGATCAGGTTCGTGAACCCGGCCCGTCGGTACCAGCGTGAGCGGGACTGTCGCTGGGCCGCCCAGCGTGCCGTTCTGGATCAACTTCCCCAGTCTGGCTCGATCATCCTGATCGCCCACAGTCTGGGCTCCGTGATCGCTGTGGATCTCCTCACGAAGCTGCATCCCAACCTAAGGGTTGACCTGCTTGTCACCATAGGCAGTCCGTTGGCGATCAAGAACCTCGGTCACCCTGGGTTCGAAGCAGAGTTCCCCTACGACAGGATCGGCGGCTGGGTCAACCTCTACGACCCCGGCGACATTGTGACCATCGGGCGTGGTGTCGGTCGACGTTTCCCGGCGGCCTGCGACATCGCCGTCGAAACCGGCCAGGCGCACAACGCACTCGCGTACCTCAGCAATCCCGCGGCAGCCGCGGTAATCGGGTATCACGCGTTTGGCGTCCAAGACGGCACACACCCAGCTTCCGTGCAGCGTCGGCTCCACCCCGCGTGGCACGCCCTACTTCTCTCGTTCGCCTACAGCAATCAGCTGTCGTCTTCCGCCAAGAGCCAACAGTGGCTGTTCAAGACCAGAGTCGACATCGCGCGAGAGCTCTTGGCCAAGAGAACGATCGCTGACGTCCACGCGAAGAGGCAACAGCTATTCGAGGAGAAGGCTCTACGACTGGACGACTCCCCCGTCGGGGAGGGCAGATTCCCGAACGAGAGTGACCTCCTGCACCACGCGGCCGACCTTGTGCGCGACAGATGGACCGACGAGGCACTGCTTTCCCTTGCTGTCGGCCTTGAGATGTCGCCTCCGCTTTACCCGTTCGACATCAAGGTCAGCGACCAGCAAAGATATATCGCTCTGCTCAACACACTCAATCGAGTTCGGGAAAGACATGGAAACGTCAGCGACACACAGTTCGCCGAAGCAGTCCGGGACGGGGTCGAAGCTGGTAAGAACGCCGTAAAGAAATCGAGATTCCCCTGGGGAACGGTGCTCATAACAGGCGGAGTCCTTCTCCTGTCTTTGACAGGAGTAGGACTCGCAATCGCGGCACCGGCAGGGTTAGCAGGTGCAGCCGTCATCACAGGCACACTCGTGGCCTTTGGGCCAGGAGGGATGATCGGCGGACTGATCACGATCGCCACCCTCACCGGGGTGGGCGCGGCTGCAACGGGCATCGGTGTCGGTGTGGGGACAGCGGAGGACCGAGTTGTTGCCGAACGGGCACGTCGCCTCGCAGTCGAGGAGCTCGCCATGATGCCAATTCCTTCCTTGAGGAACGCGGTCGCCGGTGTGCTGGCGGTCGTTGATGCGCAGCGGCGGCTCCGCTTCAGGTCGACTGGCGATCTCGTTGAGGAGATGCTGAACTCGGCTCTTGACATGGTCCGAATGGAATACGCGCTGCACGATGCGGTCGCACCGGACCGGACCGGTACCAGCGAATGGAGGAAGAAGGTCGAGCTTCTCGAAAAGGCTCTCGAATGGCTCAGGGAAACACACCTGAAGGACGATCCTCGCCATCAGGCACAAGAGGACCTGGCCGATCTTCCCGAAACGATGAGCCCCACGAAGCGCCTCAGCGTCAGCTCTACGCCCCCCCGCATGTGAAGGACCTGACCCGCGACTACTAACCGCACCATCGGTGGGTTTGCGGTTGAAACACCGCACCGTCCCTTGGTTGCGCTCAGAGCCAGTTGCGGCGTTTGAACACGATGTGCAGCGTGCCCGATGTTCTGGCCGGACCAGCCGGACCAGCCGGTCACGGCGGTGGGCACGGCGATGATCGCGGCCCAGCCGGTGAGCTTCTTCATGACCGTGTTCAGGCGGGCGTCCTGGACGGACAGGTTGGTCTCGAAAACTGTGGTAACCCTGTCCCGCAAAGACTCGCTCCACCCACAAACCCAGGCTGCCCTGCCCTCGGGGTCACCCGCTGCTTTGGTTCCAGCCTGCTGCCCAGCGCAGACGCAGACCTTCTTCAAGCTCTTGTTCGTCAAGCTGCCGGCGGATGGCCAGCAGCTCATTTTCCAGCCTGGGGATCC
>OCZT010007458.1_pt1 | contig 10723 bp, 7 predicted proteins | sample 1539031 | NCBI WGS metagenome assembly OCZT01 (sample SAMEA3539308, study PRJEB22396) | soil metagenome | biome: tundra; feature: field; material: soil | place: USA | collected 2010-05 | depth 0.15 m
TCTTTGATTCTATTGAGCAAAGTCGCGCTTTTGATTCCTTAGGCGAGGATTTGGGTCGGGCCGTTCTGCGCCACATACTTCCTTGACACCTCTCTCCGCCCCAGTAGTAATTGGAGAATGCTTACTCTCATCGCGAAAGCTCTTCCGGCGTCAGCCGCCGGCGTGGTGGGAAACGCTTATGCCTGAATTCAAGTTTTCATGCCCCCAATGCGGGCAGCGCCTCTCCGGCAACGAACAGTGGTCAGGGCATCAGATCCAATGCCCGACCTGCGCCACGACCCTCACCGTGCCCCAGGCTCCCCCTCCTCCCACGACCGCTGCACCCGTTCTCCAATCGCTGGTCCCTCAACCTCCAGTGTCCCACGGCGCCAAGCTTTCCGCCGGGGCGACTCAGGTCGCGCGTTCGACTGTGGCAGGTCAGGCTCCGCGCAGACAGGTCGCGGCGCGCCCGCCAAGAACCAGCAGCCATCTGCTGAAATATGGCGTCTATGCCATCGTGTTGGCCGCGCTGGGTTGGGCTGGTTTCACTTTCGTGCCAGCCATGGTGAGCAAGATACAGGACAGCACGAATTCCAATCCGACCCAAGCTGGTCCTGCTGCCAATAGCAGTGGGAGTGGCCCCTTGGGGGAAGTGAACGGTGCGATGGACGTGTCGGACGCTCTGGATGGCGGCTCCTCATCACCACGGCGCCCTGCCCCGGCCCGGCAGCCAGCGGCCGCCCAAACACTCACGGCTCCCGCCCCCCGTCCTGCGGTAAGATCCACTAACGACACCTCCCGGGCGAAGTCCAGACGGCCTAGGTAAACCGGCCCCGCCAGTGCCGGGCATTGATAGGACGACTTTCCCCTCACCCGAGGAGCATGGGCTGCGGCTGGAAAAGCAGAAACCCCTGGCGGAACAATCTTATCCAGCCCGGACGGCATCGAATGGACCAGCCGCGAATCCGGAAGCCGAATAAACTTCTACAGTTTCAGCTACTCCGGCACGCGCTATGTTGCCGTCGGGAATGATGGCATTCGCATCAGCAGTGATTCCGTCACTTGGGCGGCACCAGCGCCCGCGCCCACGTCGGTTCCATTCACGGCCTGGACCTGGACGGGCACCGAGTTTCTCGCCTGCGGACTCGGATTGGGCAGAAATCCCACCATCTACACCAGCCCGAACGGCGATGTCTGGACGCTCCGCCACACCACGGTCAAGGCATCCCTTCGGGTCGCGACCACGATTCACGGCACGGTTTACATCGCCGGTGACAGCGTTATCAAGAAATCCGCCGACGGTGGAACGACGTGGACTGACAGCTACACCAGCTCTGGGGGCAACGCACTCTTCATGGGCTTGGCCAGCAACGGCGAGTGTTTGCTTGCCGCCGGATTCAATCACAACGTATGGGCCATGCCAGCGTCAGTGGCGCCATAATGCACGATGTTATTCAGTCGTCCAGCCACCAGAACGAATGCGTGACTTTGTTCGCCGAATCGATGTTCCACAGCTTCTTGTAGGGCACTCGCTCTACATGCCCATCAAGTAACCCGACGTTGGCCCCGCCGTTGTGCACGGTCGGACGGCCATGACTGAAGGGGCTGTATTGCGCCAGGGTATCGAATTTGCCGTCGCCATCGGAGTCGGCGTTGAATTGCATGACTGGATCAGCCGGCGAATAAACATAGTACCAAAGGGTGTCCATGAATGCCAGCGCATCGGAGGGCTTTTTGATCCGCGCGGCCTTCAGAGGCGGTTTGAGAGGCTGGCCGAAAATCGTAGAACCGTAATAGAACATGCCGCCGAGCCTGGTGGTTGGAGGACTGCCCACGCTGACGCCGATCCAGCAATTCCACGTGGTCGCGCCAGGGCCGGTGCCGAATGGCTGTGGTCCGTAACTGCCACCGGGGCATTTGCGAAGGTCCCAGTCGTAAACCGACGATTGACTGTAGGTGCCACCCGTGGCCCTCGCCACGTAGGGCGCGAGCACGTCGAATACGAACGGATAACGGGTGCCGTCGGGCTGGGTGTCAAAGCACACGGACATATAAGGGATGGTATCGTTGTTATCATCGGTGTACATGGCCAACGCCAAGGCCCAATTCCTCATGTTGGAGGTGCACTGAACTCGTTGCGCCTTGGCCTTGGCCTTGGCCAGCGCGGGCAAGAGCAGCGCGGCGAGGATGGCGATGATGGCTATGACGACCAGCAGCTCGATAAGCGTGAATCCCTCGCGCATTCGGTTGCGGCGTCTCATAACTGTGTCTCTCAGATTCAAGCGGGAGCTTGGGGCGGGTGTCCGAAGCCTCCGCATTCTACTTTGCTGATTGGATGTAGTCAATGATGGATGAAGCGGGCCCTTCCTTCAATTGACTTTACCCCGTCAATCCTCCTTAATCCACGCCATGATGATTTGGGATGTGCACTGTCATTTGTCGGGGGTGCCAGGGCGCACGCCGGACGAACGGATGGGGCAGCTCATCGCATTCGCCGACCGCATGGGAATTGAGCGACTCTGCGTGTTCATGGGGATGACCTGGTCCTATGATCCGACGCCCGACGACATGCGCAAGCAGAACGATGAAGTCCTCGCGGCGCTGGAACGGTGGCATCATCGGGCGTTTGGCTTCGTCTATCTGAATCCCAATCACGTCGAGGCGAGCCTGGCGGAGTTGGACCGCTGCGTGCGGGATGGGCCGATGGTAGGCGTGAAGCTCTGGGTGGCGCGCCATTGCAATACGCCGGAGCTGGACCCCATCGTTAAACGCGCCGCGAAACTCAAAGCGCTCGTCTTGCAGCATACTTACATCAAGGCCACGGGGAATCTGCCGGGCGAATCCACCCCGACGGAGCTGGCCGAGCTGGCGCGGCGTCACCCGGATGTGCCTATCATTGCCGCGCACACGGGCGCGGATTGGGAGGTGGGCATTCGCGCTATTCGCGATTGCAAGAATGTGTGTGCCGAATTGTGCGGTTCCGATCCCACCGCAGGCTTCACCGAAATGGCTGTTCGTGAGCTTGGGGCCGAGCGGGTGCTTTATGGCAGCGACGCGGGCGGGCGCAGTTTTGCTTCCCAACTGGGGAAGGTGTTGGGCGCGGACATTCCGGAATCGGCGAAGCGGTTGATTCTGGGGGAGAATTGCAAGCGCCTCCTCAGCCCGATACTCAAGCTGAAGGGGGTTAAGATAGATGAATGAGGTGAAGGGGTTACATGGGTTACAAGAGTTACATGGGTTAAATGAGTTGCAAAGGTTACATGAGTAATTTTAGCCGCAGGGATTTTATTCGGGCAACTACGGTGGTGGCCGCGGCGACGGCTGGCGGGTTGGCTGCGGGTGCAGCGGAGGCGGCTGACTTGCGCGGGGTGGTCGGGGCGGCTGGGCGCGGGACACTGACCGATACAAATGTCAGCCTTTCGCGGTGGCCTTGCCGCCGATTGCCGCTGGATGAAACGCCGACCTTGGTCTCCCGGCTCCGCAGTCAGGGGGTCAAACAAGCCTGGGCGGGCAGCTTTGATGGGTTGCTGCATAAAGACGTCGCGTCGGTGAATGCGCGGCTGGCGGAGGATTGCCGCAAGAATGGCCGCGGCTTGCTGGTGCCCTTTGGCTCGGTCAATCCCCGTTTGCCCGATTGGGAGGACGATCTGCGGCGCTGTCACGAAGAACACAAGATGCCCGGAGTTCGGCTGCACCCGAATTACCACGGCTACAAACTGGACGAGCCGGCTTTTGCCAGGCTGCTGGATGTGGCCCGCGAGCGTGGCCTGATCGTGCAACTGGTGGTGACGATGGAGGACGAGCGCACGCAGCATCCGCTGATGCGAGCGCCGCATGTGGATGTAGCCCCGTTGCTCGCACTGCTCGCCAGCCGGTCGGACTTACGGATAGTCCTGCTTAACTGGTCGCGCGGGGTAGGCAGCGCTCTGCTGGCAAAGCTGTCGGCTGCGGGCCAGGTGTGCTTTGATATCGCCATGCTGGAAGGAGTCGGCGGCGTGGCAAACCTGCTGAAGCAGGTGCCTGCTGACCGTGTGGTCTTCGGCTCGCACGCGCCGTTCTTCTACCTCGAATCGGCGGTGTTCAAGCTTAAGGAGTCAGTACTGAGCGAGCCTCAGTTGGCTTCTATCCGGACTGATAACGCGCGGCGGTTGTTGGGTTTGGCAGTGAGAGGTTGACCGCGATTGCCGGCAGGGCAGGGGAGTAGCGGGCGCTCTTATTAACACCCAACTTCAGTTGGGCGGATGCAGGCCGGCGCGTGCGCCAACCGTCCCCTGACACTACACCCACCCAACTGAAGTTGGGTGTTAATGAGATGAAGAAAGGTTGGTTAGCCTTGGGGCTGCTATCCCTATTTCGCCGAAAACAGCGAGGCACCTCTATTTCTCCCGCGCTGCGCGGTCGAGGGCGTCCAAGACAATGCCGGGCGTCAGGACTTCAGGCAAGACCGCGGGCGGCGCATTGGGATTCTTCGGGTAAACCAAGACCAGCGGCACGCCCGCGCGGCCAAAGCGATTCAGCTCGGCGGTGATGTCATCGGGTATGCGTGTGTAATCGCCGAGCAGCGCGACGGCGTTGGTCTGCCTGAGCTTCGCGCGGACGGAGGGGATGTCGATGGCGATTCTCTTATTCGCCTGGCAGGTGAGGCACCAGTCGGCGGTGAAATCAACGAATACGGAGTGGCCTTGGGCGCGCGCTTGAGCCACCGCGGCTGGGCTCCAGCGCTGCCAGTCGATGCCGTCCGGGCCTTCTTTGAGAGAGCCCGCCTGGGAGGTTTCTGCCGCAGGCGAGCGCCACTGCAACTGGCCTTCCACAGTGTAAAGGAAACCGCCGACGAGGATGACTAAAGCCGCAGCCAGCCCCAGCCCGCGATGCGTGCGGACGCGTTGAACGAATTCCCCGTAAACCCAGGCGGCGAGTGCGAGAATGACTAGGAAGAGGCCGAGCCACAACGAACGCCGGCCATAATGCAGGGGAATGAGGCTGAAGAGCCACATCGCCGTGGCCAGCATCGGGAAACCCATCGCGACTTTAAACCGCTCCATCCAGGCACCGGGCTTCGGCAGGAACTTCAACCACGCGGGCTGCCAGCTCAGGATGACGTACGGGGAGGCGAGCCCGAGCGCGACGACCACGAACATCAGCACAATAATGCCGGCGGCTTGCGTGAAGGCGAACCCCAGTGCCGCGCCGAGGAAGGGCGCGGTGCAAGGCGTGGCCAGGATGGTGGCGAGCACACCGTTGAAGAACGCACCCGCGGGCCCATGCTTCGAGGCCAAAGTCCCGGCGGCACCCATAACGCGTCCGCTCGGGTTGATTTCGAAGAGGCCAAACAGGTTCAGCGCCACCAGGGTCACGAGCGCGGTGAGCAGGACGAGGAATTGGGGGTTGCCGAACTGCATGCCCCAGCCCGCCTTGTGGCCGGCGGCCTTGACGCCAATCACCAAGCCCGCCAGCACAAGAAACGACACCAACACCCCGAGCGCGTAGATAAGGCCCAGCTTGCGCACCTGACGGGGCTCATCCTTGGCCTGCCCGACGAAGCCGAGAATCTTCAAGGCGATGACGGGCAGCACGCACGGCATGACGTTGAGAATCAGTCCGCCAAGGAATGCGTAGAGGAGCATCTTCCAAAGCGGGGGAGCGATGATCCCGGTCGCGCCAGGCGCACTCCGAGTCGCGGACGCGGCAGTCGTGGAGGCTGTGACTGGCAGGCTGACTTCGTAGGCCAAACGCGTTGCCCCGGATTGCTGGATGAGCACGCCGGAAAGGTGTCCTGGCCACTCGCCTGCCAGCTTCTTGACCTCCTTATGCAGGCGGATCTTGCCCGAGTCAGCCGGGACTCTTTCGGTGGCCGGCTGCACCTCGAAGTCCTCGCTGGCGTCCGGGAAGAAGTCGGCTTCGGCGGCTGCCGCGGGGGAGTTCCATTCCAGGATCAGGGAACGAGTGTTCCCATTGGTGGGCTTCTCCCACCAGGCGTGCGCGGATAGACCGTCGCCGTTCTTCGGGAGGTTCGCTTGCCAGGTCTGGACCACGGCGGCGTCCTTCGAGGGCTTGGTCTCGGTGCCGATATTGAGCGTCGCCTGCACATTGGCCGAGCCGGGAGCGCATTGCACGTCGCACTCCAGCCAGGAGACGTCGGCTTTCAGTTCGAGCGGGCCAGGGCGCAGATCGGCGGCGAGCTTGAGCGGCACAAGCAGGACAGCCTCGTTCGTATAGATGTAGGTGGTGAGGTCTTCGTCCGGGAGCTTCACTGGAGCAGGCCACTGGACAGCGCTCGCGGTGACGCCGGGCGGGAGTTGCCATTCGATCTTCGTCGCCATGCCGGCTCCCGGGTTCCGCCAGTAGGTGTGCCAGCGCGGGTCCATGCGAAGCTGCACTGCCGCGAGCACCGTGTCGCCCGGCCGGGCCGTCTCCGCCGCCAGAACCAGCCGCGCCTGCGTGTGGGCGGCAAAGGCGGAAACGCCAGCAAGGCAGAACCAGCCGGCGCCCAGGAGATAGAGTATCCGTCGCACAGGGATAAGATGCCTCAATTCGGGGAAAGTAAAAACACTTTCACCCAATTGCCAAAAGACGGCTGGCACCCTAAGCTGCGCAGGATGTTGGGCGAGCCTGCTGCCATTGCTGAGTGGACGTGGTTACGCTCCGGGCATGAGATTTTTCCCGCGATGCTCACCGCAATTGATGCCGCGCAGGAATCGGTTTGCCTGGAGATGTATATCTACGCGGCGGATGCTTTGGGGCAGCGGTTTCGTGATGCGCTGGTCCGCGCCCGGCAACGGGGCGCACGGGTGCGGGTGCTGGTCGATGCTGGGGGCTCGTTGGGGCTGGCGGCCGCGTTCTGGCAGACTTTGCGCGCGGCGGGGGGCGAGGTGCGGCGGTTCAACCCGCTCACACTGGAGCGGTGGGGCATTCGCAACCATCGCAAGCTGCTGGTATGCGACGAGCGGGTCGCGTTTGTGGGCGGGTTCAACATTTCTTCCCTTTACGACGGTGACGGGGTGACGCGCGGCTGGTTTGATTTAGGGTTGAGGACCACCGGCCCATTGGCCGCACAACTGGCGGCCGCCTTCGAGGACATGTTCAAGCGCGCGGACTTCCAGCACAAGCGCTTCATACGCCTGCGAAAATCCACGGCCAGGAAGGTAGTGCTGACGCCAAACGAGCAGCTTCTGCTGAGCGGTCCGGGACGCGGACGCAGCCCCATCAAGCGGGCCTTGCACGGCGACCTCGGGCGGGCGACGAACGTGCAGATTATAGTCGCCTATTTTCTGCCGACGTGGCGGATTCGGCGGGACCTGGTGCGCATCGCGCGGCGCGGCGGGACCGTGCAATTGATCCTTGCGGGCAAGTCTGATGTCTTCATCTCGCAACTGGCCGGGAGGAGCTTGTATCGCCGTTTGCTTAAAGCCGGCGTGCAGATCTATGAGTATCAGCCGCAAATCCTGCATGCCAAGTTGATCATCGCCGATGATGTGGTTTATGCAGGGTCAGCGAACCTCGATCAGCGCAGCCTCATGATTAACTATGAGCTGATGATCCGGTTTGATCAGAAGGCGTTGGCTGAGGAGGCTCGGGCGATGTTCGCCGAGCGCCTGAAGCATTGCCGCCGTGTGACGAGGGAAGAGTGGCGCAAGTCGCGGACGATCTGGCGACGCCTCAAGCAGCGTTGGGCTTACTGGTTGCTCGTGCGCATTGACCCTTACCTGGCGCGCCGGCAGTGGCGAAGATTGCCGGATTGAAGACGCGCAAGGTCGCGGACCTACCGGGCCAGGGCGACGAGGTACCGCTGCAGCCGCATCGTTTCGGCGGCTAGTTCCAGGCGTTGATAGACCTGATGGAGATTGCTGCACACACGCAGGAGGAGCCGGCGCGCACTGACCGGGGCCAGATAATCATCGCGCAGGCTGCAGTTCGCGTTGACCAGGCATTGCACGCAATCCGCCTTGGTGAGAAACCTGCCGCGGTTGAAGGGGTCGAGGTAAATCTCAGCCGCGGTGGCTTGGTAACGGCAAATGAAGTGCCCCGGCAGCCCAATGCCGGCCACCGGAAGCCGCAGCCGCCGCGCGAGCAAAATATACATCAGGCACAAGTTGATGGGATTGCCAGTCCGTTGGTCTATCACGCGGTTCAGGTAACTGTTTTCCGGGTCGTAATAGTTCTCCTCGTTGCCCGTGAAGCCGAGGTCGTCAAAGAGGTAGTGGTTGATGATCCTGAGGACGTCTTGCGGCTCGACCTTGGAATCAAGGCGGGCCCGGAGTTCGTTCGCGTAACCGTCTAGGACGGCCTGGTAAGCCTCGACATTGATCAAGGGATATTGTGTCTGCGCGAACAGCCATGCCGCCAGTTCGAGGTCGAATTCCTCGCCGTGGCGGAGGCAAAAGGCAAGGAAATGGTCGTCCGCGGCTTGGCGGTCGAAGTGGAGAACGATCTGGCGCGCGCGCCGGCGCAGAGGCGGGTCGTTGCTCATGGTGAGCGGCCTCAGCCACTCGGCGGCCGGGGGACCGCAGGAAAGAAGCTTCTCGCGGACCGTCCGGTAAACCATTGGATCATCATCGCCCAGCAAACTGAGCAGGGCGATGCGCTGGCTCTGAGAGAGCTCCTGCGGCGTTGTGGTAGTGCCAACCGGATTCATAGGCTCACGCTCCATATCAGCAAAACACAAAAGGCGCGGCGAATCAAGAAAGAAATGCGTGTCGGCCACCGCCAGGATTGCGGCAGGAATGAGGCATTCTGGCTTAGCCCGGCCAATTGCGAATCGGGCTGCAAGTTGAATAACCGTCTGCGGTAGCTTATGGTTCCATCCAACAGATTCTGAATCAGGAAAGGGCAGCATGAATGGCAATCCAGGCGGAACTAACACCCTGAGGAGCGGGCGATGAACCCGATTTGGGCCGGCGACCCCTATCCGCCAGGAGTTAGACCTGCCGTGGGGGACTTGGCAGAATGAACTCACCGGCGAGCCGGTTCACAGCCCCTTCGTGCGCCTAGCGGATTTGCTCGCGCACTTCCCGGTCGCGCTGTTATCACGAGGAGAAGACAGTTGATGCACACGTTCCAGGTTTGGGCGCCCATCCCCAGTAAAGTTGAATTGCAGCTCGCCGACCAGAAGCTGCCGATGATTGCCAGTTCGGGCGGATGGTGGGAGGCGAGAGTGGCTTCGATTTCGCCAGAAGCGGAGTATGGTTTCATCCTCGACGGGCAGGGTCCGTTTCCCGATCCACGTTCGCAGTGGCAACCTGCCGGCGTCCACGGCCTTTCGCGTCGGCTCGACCACTCGACATTCAAATGGACGGATGCGGGTTACCAGGCGCCTCAGCTCGATTCGGCGGTGATCTACGAACTTCACACCGGCACCTTTACGGCGCAGGGCACCTTTGCAGCCGTCACCAATAAACTCGACCACCTGGTCGAACTCGGCGTAACACACATCGAGTTGATGCCCGTGGCAGCGTTCCCCGGTAACTTCGGGTGGGGCTATGACGGCGTGAGCCTCTACGCCCCGCATCGCGCCTACGGAGAACCCGATGACCTCAAGCGCCTGATGGACGGATGTCACGCGCGCGGCTTGGCGGTCCTGCTCGACGTCGTCTATAACCACTTGGGTCCATCCGGCAATTATCTGGCGCGTTTCGGCCCTTACTTCACGAGCTGCTATTCCACCCCATGGGGTGCGGCCATTAACTACGACAATGCGGACAGTGACGAAGTACGGCGTTTCTTTTGCGACAATGCGCTGATGTGGCTGCGCGACTATCATTTCGACGGCCTGCGCCTCGACGCGATCCATGCCATCGTCGATATCTCCGCTCTGCCGTTCCTGGAACAACTCGCCGATGAAGTTAAGCAGCTTGAAGCCCGCCTATCTCGCCGCTTTGTCCTGATCGCGGAAAGTGACTTGAATGCCCCGCGCGTGCTCCTCTCCGCCGACCGCGGCGGCTATGGACTCGATGCGCAATGGAACGATGATTTTCATCATGCCCTCCATGCCGTCCTAACGGGTGAGAATAATGGGTACTATGCCGACTTCGGATCGCTCGCGGCTCTGGCTAAAGCGCTTCAGCACGCCTTCGTCCGCGACGGCGGCTACTCCATCCATCGCCGCTGTCGCCTCGGACGCCCACCGGTGGGGCTGTCGGGTGACCGCTTCCTCGCTTACCTCCAAAACCATGACCAAATTGGAAACCGCGCCCAAGGCGAGCGCACCAGCCAACTCATGAGTTTAGGTCGCCTCAAGATCGGCGCGGCCCTGGTCTGCACTTCACCGTTTGTGCCGCTGTTGTTTCAGGGGGAGGAATGGGGAGCCCGCACACCGTTCCTGTATTTTGCCAATCACCAGGAACCCGACCTCGCCAACGCAGTGTGCGAAGGACGGCAGCGCGAATTTGCCGCCTTCGGCTGGAAGCCTGAGGAGATTCCAGACCCCGGTTCGGCTAAGACCTTTCAACGCTCGAAATTAGACTGGGCAGAACTCGTCCGCGATCCACACGCCGGCTTGCTGGACTGGCACCGCCAACTCATCCGTGTGCGCCGGGCTGAGGCGGAGCTATCCACTGGCGCGTTGACCGGCGTCCAAGTGCATTTTGACGAATTAGCCCATTGGCTCGTACTGGAGCGCGGCCCATTCAGTGTCGCGTGCAACCTGGCATCTCAGCCACAAACCATCCCCCTTCGCGCCGGTCCTCACCAAACCCTCATGGCTTCAGAGCCGGGCATTGACATCAGCCCGTCCACTGCCACGTTGCCC
>OCZT010007461.1_pt1 | contig 10720 bp, 11 predicted proteins | sample 1539031 | NCBI WGS metagenome assembly OCZT01 (sample SAMEA3539308, study PRJEB22396) | soil metagenome | biome: tundra; feature: field; material: soil | place: USA | collected 2010-05 | depth 0.15 m
CGGAACTCGCGGCCACGCTGAGCGCGGAGCGCTTCAAGCGCGAGATCATGCTCGCGGCGCGGCTGCAGCATCCCCACATCGTGCCGCTGCTTCACGCGGGCCAGGCGGGCGGATCGCTCTACTACACCATGCCGTTCGTGGAGGGCGAGTCGCTGCGCGAGCGCATGAGCCGCGAACGGCCGATGACCATCAGCGACGTGTCGCGCATCATCGAGGAAGTGGCGAGCGCGCTCAGCTACGCGCACGCGGAAGGCGTGGTGCACCGGGACATGAAGCCGGAGAACGTGCTCTTCTTTCACGGACAGGCCGTGGTGCTCGATTTCGGGATCGCGAAGGCGCTCAGCGCGGCAGCGACACTGGGAGACGCGGCCGGCCGCATTACGCAGCGTGGCATGAGCCTCGGCACCCCCACGTACATCGCGCCCGAACAGGCGGCGGGCGATCCCGACCTCGATCATCGCGCGGATATCTACGCCCTAGGCGTCGTGACGTATGAGATGCTGTGCGGCCACCCGCCCTTCGTGGGCCGCTCGCCGCAACAGGTCATGCAGGCGCACACGAATCAGAAGCCTGAGCCCATCAGCGCGCGGCGACGAGACACGCCGGCCGAGCTGGCGGCGGTCGTCATGCGCTGCCTCGAGAAGCTCCCCGCCGACCGCCCCGCGAGCGCGCTGGAGATCGGGCAGAAAGCTGCTTCGGGGCCGACCGCGAGTACCCGGGTCACGCTGCCGGGCGGCAGCGCGTTGCGCATTCCGGCATGGGTCCCGTGGGCCATAGCGGGTCTCACGACTCTCGTCGCCATCGGCCTGGCCGTCAAACTCGCGCGCGCCGGTTGACTACCGCCGGCCGGTGGCGGAATCGGACCGATCGGAACTGCCGCGGCGCGCCTATTCCGCCGCGGACGGGCTACGCGCGTCCAGGACGCTCAGGACGAAAATCAGGACCACGAGCCCGGCGCTGATCACGCAGTAGCGGCAGATCGCGTGCAGCTTCGCGAGCTCCACATAGGTCAGCCATCCCGAGAAGAGGACGCCCCACCCGCTCATCAGCGCCAGGCCGGTGCCGACGAGCCTGGATCCGGCGAGCCGGCCGACCGAGCCCGCGAGCGACAGCGCGAACATCGCCAGGTAGAAGCCGGCTCCCCAGAGGGCGACCGGCTGGCCCCAGAGCCTGGACCATCGGCTGGCCTGCACCACCTCGCAGCTCCCCGTGCCGCACGCGAGCGCCTCCACGTAGCCGAGCTTGTAGAGCGTGAGGTACGTCGCGAGGAAGACGCCGGCGAGCGAGAGGATGGCGATGACCATCCGCCGCGTCACTTGGCCGCGCCCTTCTTTCCCGTGGCGGGCTTCTTGGCGGAATCAGCCTTCGTCTTGAGGTTCTCGGCCAGGGCGTCGTCGACGAGCTTCTTGAACTCGTCGTACGTCAGGCCGTTCACCTGCTTGTTCCCGATGATGATCGTCGGCGTATACTGCACGCCGCGGCGCACGCCTTCCGCCTGGTTGCCCATGATCCTCGCCGTGTACTTCTGCATGGTCACGCAGCTCTCCCACGACTTCACGTCGAGTCCCAGCTCTTTCGCGTAACGCGACAATATCGACAACGGGTCCGTCATGCCGGGGTTGACGAGATCGCTCCACTCGTCCTGTCCGGCGAAGATGCGATCGTGCATCTCCCAGAACTTCCCCTGATCGTCGGCGCACGACGCGGCAAGATGCGCGGTGAAGGTGTTCTTGTGCTGCGTAAGCGGAAAGTCGAAAAAGCGGAACCCCACGATTCCGGTGTTGATCAACCGGGTGCGCACGTCGGGCTCGGTAAGCGTCGCGAAGTTGCCGCACTGCGGGCACTCGAAGTCGCCGAACTCGATCACCTGTACCGGCGCGTTCGCGTTGCCCATGAGGTGTCCTTCCGCGGCGCCGGGCGGGATCTTCGGGTCGACGATGATGACCTTCGGGCCCTGGTGCGTGAGCACGTAGCCCAGCACCGCCACGCCGACGAGCGCCACCGCGACGAGCACGCCGGCGAACTGTCTGCTGTTGGCCTTCCGAACCGGCTTTTTCGCCACGTTACTCCTCTCCGTGATCGTGCGCCGCGAGCGGGGTGGGTTCTCGCCGGCGCGTTGTGGGTGCGCTGGAAACTAGCGACACCGTGCACGCCGGGACAGGTTGTGCGCGGGATCAACGATCCGGTGCTCGCGGACGTATTCCGCCGTGACCCGTATGAACCGCCGCGTCAACCGTTTACCTTTCATCATACGCTTCACCCTCAAACGCGAATAAATGAGTACAAAGAAGACAAAGGTCCGCAGGGTCGTCGCTGAACCGAAACCGTTCGACCAGGCGCGCGACGAGTTGTTTCAGCACATCATGCGATGCGAAGTCGTCGGCTCACACCCCGAACACCAGAAGGAATGGTTCGACGAGACGCTTGCGTACATGGCTGAGCGATATCACGAATTGTCTCCGGTGGAACTGGCCGACCTGCGGACGCTCGGTGAGCGGTTTGCGCAGCCGGCGAAGACGAGGCAGGCGGTCAGCGCTTAGCGGCCGTTCGAGCGAGCGCGGCGGAGCACCAGGCCGAGCCGCGCCCCTCCGCCCAGTCCGAGCTCGACCGCGGTGCGCCACCCGGCGTGCGCGGGACCTTCCATCCCGACGAGCAGCAGCAAGCCGGCGCGCCAAGTCGCACGGCCGTCCCACCGTGCGGTGATTCCGCCGCCCGCGTACGGGCCCCACCGAAACTCATGGAAGGGATCGAGCAGGTATCGGGCCGCCACGTCCACACGCCCGCTCGCCACCACGCCGCCGTCGCGCGATGACGCGCCGGCCGCGATGTCCGCGCCAATCCGCGTATAGAAGCCCGCGGCGACATTCATGCCGGCTCCGGCCTGCGCACCGGCGGGCGGACCGCCGAGCAGGTCGAGCCTCGCCTCGAACTGCACCGCCGGCTTGAACGGCTCCACCTGTGCGGACGCGCGCGACGGCGACGCGATCATCGCCGCGAGACACGACAACGCGCACATGGCCCCGCGGCCGCCGCGGCTACGCGCGCCGGCGTGCATTCCAGAGCGCGAGCGTATAGTCGCCGATCGACACGAGCGACGCGAATCCCACGAGCACGAGCGCGAAGTTCACGAGGTACGGCGCGACGAACACGAGGGCGAGCGTGGCGAGCTGGAGCACCGTCACCACTTTGCCGATCATGCGCGATTCGAACCGCACACCCCGGAGCCACGGAATGGCGCGCGCCGTGACGAAGCCGACGGCCGTCATGAAGTCGCGCGAGATCAGGATGGCGTACTGCCACGTGTCGATGACGCCGTCGAACAGCAACGCGCAAACCGCCGTGAAGACGAAGAAGCGGTCGGCGATCGGGTCGACGAGGGCGCCCCACTTGGAGGCGCTGCCGCGGCGGCGCGCGAAGTAGCCGTCGAGAAAGTCGGTCGCGCCGGCGAGGGCAACGATGATGAGCCGCGAGTGGGTCCCCTTGAACAGCACGAACGCGACAGCGAGACCCAGCCGCGAGAGCGAGATCATATTCGGCAGAGTCGCCAGCGTTTCGCGCTCCATATCGGCCTTAAACTAACGGCGACCCCGGTGCTTGCCAGCGCGCAGGGCGCCGTCTAGCTTCGCGAGGGACACCACTGCCCCCGACCGAACCGGTTCCCATGTCCGACGCGACCGACCTGCCGCAGCCAGTGCACGTCGAAGCGCATGGTCCGCCGCCGCTCCTGCACCGCACGGCGGATTTTCGCGGCGTGACGTCGCCGATCCTCCGTGACGGCGCCGCATTGTCGGGACTGCTCATTTCCGCGGCGGGCGCCGCCGGACTCTCGACCGCCGAGCCGCCGATGGTGCGCACCCTTCCCCGCGACGGCCTCGCCGTGCTCCTGCTGCTCGACCTGGGACACCTCACCGTGCACACCATTCCCTCTCGCGAGGCGCTGCTGCTCGATCTGCTCGTGCCCGCCGGTCGCGACCCGCAGAAAGCCGTGGACGTGTTCACGCGGAAACTCGGCGTCGGCGAGGCGCGAAGCGGCCGCCTCGCCAGGGGCTGAGGCACGACGGATGCAGCCATTCCGCGGGTTCCGTCCGCAGGCCTTGGGGTTTCTTCGCGGCCTGAAGAAGAACAACCGCCGCGAGTGGTTCGAGGCGCGCCGGGATGATTTCGTGCGCGAGATCTCCGATCCGATGAAGGCGCTCATCGAGGAACTCGACGTGCGCTTTGCCGGGATCGCACCTGAGTTCGTCGGCGACCCGAAGCGCTCGATGTTCAGGATCTACCGCGACGTGCGCTTCTCGAAGGACAAGTCGCCGTACAAGACGCACGCGGCGCTCTGGATCTATCATCGCGCGCCGGGCCGCGGCGTGGGAAAGGAGATCGACGGCGGCGCGGGATTCTACGTGCACCTCGAGCCGGACGCGTCGCTGGTGGCGGCCGGACTCTGGATGCCGCCGCGCCCGTCACTCGCAAAGGTCCGCGAGCACTTCGGCGAGGACGTGGCCGGATGGAGGCGCGCGGTGAGCGCGCCGGCGGTGCTGAAGCGATTCGGCGGCCTGACCGACGACGAGGACGGTGTGCTGCTCAAGCGCCTGCCGCGCGGATTCGAGGAAGGACACCCGGCGGAACCATGGCTTCGATTCAACTCGTTCACGATGCACCGCGCGTACAGCGATGCCGCCATGCTCTCGCCCAAACTCGCGGACAAGGCCATGAAGGACTTCGCGCTGCTGGTGCCGATGTGCCGGTGGCTGAACCGGGCCCTGGGGTACCTGCCGGCGAAGAGCCGCTAAACGACCCGGCCGGTTCCCCGCACGATGCCCTCCACGCGACGGTCGGGCTCGAAGTAGGTGCGCGCCAACTGCAGCATCTGCGCGGCAGTCACGGCGCGCATGCGATCTTCGTACTCCGACAGCTCGACGAGCGAGCGGCCAAACAACCACGCATCGGCGATGTCGCCCAGCACGGCCGCGGCGCTGGCCCGGCGAATTGCCCATGTGCCCAGCGCATAGGTCTTGGCCTGCTCGAGTTCGCGATCCGTCACGGCTGACTCGCGCAGGCGCGCGAACTCACGCAGCAAGCCGCTTCGGGCCGCCTCCTCCTTTTCGGGCGACATCGCGATGTAGGCGCTGAACGCCCCCGCCCGGCGTCGGACGATCGGGGCCGCCATCACGGTGTAGGCGAGCGACTGGCGATCGCGCAGTTCATCGAAGAACCGACCGCCCAACCCGCTGGCGACGCCGGCGATCATGCCGGCGCTGAATCGCGCATCGTCGCCGCGAGCCGGCCCCTCGAATAGCATCGCGAGCGCGCTCTGCGCCTTGTCGCGCCGGTCGTCGTTCAGCCGCAGGTGGTCCGGCCAGACCGGTACCGGGATCTCGGCGGCGTCCGCGGCGCGCAGCCCACTGAAGAAGCGCGTCGCGAGCGAGGCGCCATCGTCGGGCTCGACGTCACCGACGCACACCAGGACGCCCGGCGCCTCGATCGCAGTCATCGCGTGCCAGCGACGAAGCATGTCCGCATCCATCGCCGCGAGCGATGACTCCGTGCCGAGCGCCGACCGGCCATACGGGTGCGAGCCCCAAGCCGCCTCCGTGGCGAGACGGACCGGCCAGCGGTACATGTCGTCGCGCAACGCGGACAGGTTTGCGAGCATGACGGCGCGTTCCGATTCGAGCGCCTCTTCGCCGAACGACGGCCGCTGCACGACATCGGCCAGCAGTTCGGCCGCTTCCTCGAGCCGGCGCCGCGGCACGGAAATGGTCCACTGAAACCCATCGGCGGCGGCGGCAGTCGACAACACCCCGCCCAGGAACTCCGCGTCCTCGGCGACGCGCTGGGCCGTCCGGCGCAGTGTTCCCTTGAGCGACACGCGCGTCATCAGCGAGGTCAGGCCGCTCGCCTCCGCCGGTTCGTGCGCCGCGCCTCCGCGCACGAACCATCCCAGGTGCGCCAGCGCGCCGGGCCGGCGGTGCACCAGCACGGGAATGCCCGTGGCCATGCGGAATACGCGCACGTCAGCCTCATCGCGCTCGAAGATCCAAGCCCGGGAACCGTGAACGGGAGTCGGTGAGCCTGGCCGGGTCAGCGGCGCGAGCGGCTCCGGGCGTTCGCCCTCGAGCGCGGCGCGCATCTCGGCCGCACTCGTCGCGAACGGTGGCGTGCCCGACGGACGATACGCGATGAGCCCGGCGCGCTCCGGTGCGAGCCAGCGGCGCGCCACGTCGGCCACGCGGCCGGCATCCGTCGCGAGCAGGCGGTCGAGATACGATCCGCCGAGCATCCAGTCGCCAGCGAGCTCCCAGCTCGCGAGATGGTTCGCCTGCCCTTCCATCGACTCGAACCGGCGGAGCCACTGGGCCTCGAGCACGCGGCGCGCGCGCTCGACCTCGGCAGCCGTGATTTCGCCGTCGCGCGCGCGGCGCAGCTGGTCCCACACGGCACGGCCGGCGTCGCGCAGGCGCTCGGGCCGGGCAGTCGCGTGCACCACGAACACACCAAGATCGGCCAGCGTGTAGTCGTACGCCAGCACGGACGACGCGAGACGGCGCTCGCGCACCGCACGGTACAGTCGCGACGCGCGGCCGGTTCCCAGCACGGCCGCGAGCAGGTCGAGCGGCGGCGTGTCGTCGTGCAGCAGGGCCGGACTGCGCCAGCCGAACACGAGCTCGGCCTGCTTGATGTCGCCGGCGAGCTCCGTGTAGCGGAACGACGGATCGACGTGCGCCGGTTCGGACGGCCCGGGGGCGCGCGCGACCTTTCCGCCCGGAACCGAGCCGTAGTGCCGCTCGACGAGCGCGCGCGCCGCGGCGGGATCGACGTCGCCGACAATCGCGATCACCGTGTTCGACGGCCGATAGAATCTCCGGTAGAACCCGTCGACCATCGCTCGCGTGAAGGTGCGCAGGCCGGCCTCGCGGCCGATGCGCCAGCGCCGGATCCGATGCCGGTCGTGCAGCAGCTCAAAGAGCGCTTCCGTGGCGAGCGCGCTCGCGTTGTCGGTCTTTCGCTTGGCCTCCTCGATGATGACCTCGAGCTCGCGGCCGAGCTCTGACGCTGCGATCAGCGAGTTCGCGTACGCGTCGGCCTGGATCGCGAGCCCGGCGGCGAATCCGCTCGACGGGAGGACCGTGAAGTAGTGCGTGTGGTCGTAGATCGTGCCGGCGTTGAGGTAGCCGCCGCTCGCCTTGGTGTCGCGCGCGATCTCTCCGGGGCCGCGCGTCGGTGTTCCCTTGAAATACATGTGCTCGAGCACGTGCGCGATGCCGACCTCGTCGTCGGTCTCGTCGAAATAGCCCGCCCTGACGTACGTGACGATCGCGACGACGGGGGCGCTCGTGTCGCGGCGCACGAGGAGGCGCAGGCCGTTCGCGAACGTCGTGCGTTCCACGGAACCCGGTGGAATCACCGAGTCGAGGAGGCTGGAGTACGAGGCCTGAACCAACCTGGTCATCGCGCGAGGGGGCGCACGCGGAGGAAGATCAGTCCGAGCACCCAGCCTCCGGCACCGTACGCGAGGACGTGCCAGAGCGGAGCGCCGAGAAACGGACCGGCGCCGTTCAACAGCGCCCGCGTCTTCTCGAGGTCCACGGCGGGCGGAAGCGCCTTCGCCACTACGACCAGCCACCGCGGCGGCGTGGAAGAGGCGAGCAGCACGCTCTGCGTCGAGATCGCGAAGACGAACGAAAGCGGCGTGAGCGCCGCATCGGCATTGGTGAGCGCGCCGAAGCCGAAGCCGAATCCGAGCCCGCCGATCAACGCGAACGCGATGATGCCGAGGTACGACGCGCGCTGGAGCGACTCGTGCGGCATCGCCGTGCCCCACGCGAGCGCGAACACCACGAGGAGCGTGCAGACCGCCGCGCCGTGCACGCAGAAGGTGTGCAGGTAATACCAGACGACGTTGACCGGCTTCGAGAAGAAGAACCGGAAACAGCCCGTCGTGCGGTCCACGGCCATCACGGCGACAACCGCCAGAAACACGGTGAAGTACATCAGGACCGCGGCCATGCTGCCATACGTCGAGTGGGTCGCCTGCAGGAAATGGGGGTCGGCCCACTGCCTGGGCCCGGCGGATCGCGCGAACTGGCGCACGATGATCCACGCCACGAACGAGACGAAGACCAGCGGCAGCGATGCCCGCAGCAGCAGGTAGTCCTGCAGTACGTACCGCGTGTGCGCGATGAGCCGTGATGGCGTCGTGAACAACGTCCGCGCGGTGCTCATCGGGAGAGCGGGAGCCGGCGCAGCAGCAGGAATCCGAGGATCGCCGCACCGCCTCCGTAACCGAGCACGTGCCAGAGCTGCGCGGCGTCGAGCGGCGAGCCCGCGTAGAGGCTGTTGCGAAGCGCGTCGAGCTTCGTCGTGGGAGGGAGTCCCTTTGCGATGAAGGCCAGCCAGTCAGGCATTCCGCCGTTCGGCAGCCCGTTCGGTGTGGCCATCTCGAGCTGGAGGATCAGCGCCAGCACATAGCACGCGATCAGTCCGGCGCCGTCGAACCGGGTGAGCGCCCCGAGCAACAGCCCGATTCCGCCGATCAGGACGAACGTAAGCGCGGCGGCTTCCATCGAGCGGGGAACCGAAAAGGGAATCGTGTACGCGCTGAATCCCCAGACGATCAGGCCAAACACCGCCACATACACGATCGCGTGCAGCAGGTATGCCTGCACGTAGTACGCGAGGACGTTCACCGGCTTCGAGAACAGGAACCTGAAGTAGCCCTTATGGCGGTCCGCCGAGATCACGCCGACCGCGCCGACAAATGCCCCGAGCGGCAGGAAGAGCGTGATGGACTGCGAAAACATCTGCTTCGCGAGATTGATCCCCTGCTGCGACTGCATGAAATCCGGCGGCGTATTCTTCGTCATCAGCCAGGTCGGCAGCCCGGCCGCGAACGCGAGCAGGACCAGCGGCAAGACGAGGCGCTGCCGCAGGAAATCAGGCGCCTGATACCGGGAGTAGCGCAGCAGGCGCGCGTTCACGACAACCCCGCGCCGACCGCGGAATGGAACGCCTGCTCGAGCGCGCTCTCCCGGGGGATCACTGCCGAGATCAGGGCGCCGGCGCCGATGGCCGCCGCGAGCCCGGCATTGAGGGTCGGCACGTCCACGGGAGGGATGTCGAGGTCGCCGTTCGCGCGAAGCGCCGAACCGGGAAAGCGCGCGAGGAGCGCGTCGCCGCCCGCCACGACGCGCACGCGGTACGCCATGAGCGCCGTCACCGACGCGCCGCTCACCGTCACGACACGCTGGATGCGGCCGCGGTCGATGATCGCCACGCGATCGGTGAGCCGCTCCAGTTCGTCGAGATTGTGCGACGCGATGATGATCGCGCGATCACCCCGCTTCAGCACCGAGACGATCTCGCGGAACTTCTGCGTCCACACCGGGTCGAGCCCGTGCGTGGGCTCGTCGAAGATCACCACGCGCGTGTCCATCAACAGCGCCTGCGCGAGGCCCACGCGCTGGAAGTTTCCCTTCGAGAGCGTCTTGAGGCGTTTCTTGCGATGTTCGCCGATCGCGAACGCCTCGATCACCCGATCCACCTCGGCGGCGAGCCGGTCACCGGGCACGCCGGCGAGCACGGCGAGCCGGCGCAGCGCACCCTCCGTGGTCCAGTGCGTGGGCAGCGCCATGAGCTCGGGCACGTACGCGACGCCGAACTTCTCGACATAGGCGCGCGGCGCCATGCCGTCAATCGAGAGCGTGCCGCTCGTCGGCCGGAGAAATCCGAGGAGCAGCGAGATGATCGTGCTCTTGCCGGCGCCGTTCGGGCCGGCGATGCCGAGCACCTCACCTGGCGAGACGTCGAGCGTGACGTCCTCGACGGCGCGCACCTCGCGCCCCCACAATGAACGAAAGGTCTTGGACACACCACGCAATGCGATCAAGGCCCGTCCTCGGGTCGAAGAATGGAATCGGTTGTCTTCGAACGAATCAGAACAGGATGCGCAGCAGGCCGGCGTCCGCACTTCCGCGGACGAAGCTCTCGGTGTCGGCAGTGGAAATGAGGATTCCGGTGAGCGCGAGGCCCCTGCGTGCCTCGCTGCTCATGAAGTCCTGCACGGATTTCGCCGGCTGCGCGCTGGCGTCCCGCATCTGGGCGACGATCTCGTCCCAGCTCCCCTCGTAGTCCCGCCCGTCGCGTCCGGTCACTTTGTGTCCCGCGCCGGCCCGCTTCTGGGTGCTCAGGTCCGCCAACAACGCGCCGAAGAGTTCGAGCTGGCCCTTGGCCTCGCGCTCGGCGTCGCCGTTGACCGCCTGCTCGATCTCGCCGAGCATCTCGTCAATCGCGTCGGGCTCGCCGGCGATCTCGTTGAGGCGGTCGTCCCATGGCCGCAGCACCGGATCGTCGTCGGCGAGCCGGTAGGTGCTCTTCTTCAGCTCGACGAGCCGCCAGATGCCGAGCTCGTCCCAGTGGTCGTCTGGACTCGTGCGGTCGAGGTGATACAGCGCCGCTTCGTATTCGCCGCGGTCGTACAGAATGTTCGCGAGGTAGATGCGCGCCTCGACGTACTCGGGATCGAGCTGCAGCGCGCGGCGCAGCGTCGCGATGGCCTCGGCGTCGCGACCGGCCCTGTGCTCGGTGTAGCCCACCATCGCCACCGCCTCGGCGTTGTCGGGAACCTGCTGCACCGCCGTCTCGAAGTACTCCTTCGCCTCGTCCACGAGCCCGTCGCGGAAGAGCGCGCGGCCGACCTGGAGCATGAGCTCGATGTCGTCCTGAT
>OCZT010007462.1_pt1 | contig 10719 bp, 9 predicted proteins | sample 1539031 | NCBI WGS metagenome assembly OCZT01 (sample SAMEA3539308, study PRJEB22396) | soil metagenome | biome: tundra; feature: field; material: soil | place: USA | collected 2010-05 | depth 0.15 m
CCCATGTAGTTCCGGAACGTCTTCCTGTCGAAGTCGACGAGGAAGTCGAGATCGCGGAAGTTCGCACGACGGTGCTCATGGCAGGCCGATTATCGCGCGGTCGCCCTCTCAGGCGTAGACCAACCGCTCGCGGGCCTCCGAAATCCGTCGGCCGAGAGCTCGGCATGAGACGCGCCATTGGCCTTGCTGGCCGCCCGCTCAATGGACACTTGATGTCCGTCGTGGCCTGCCTTCGAAAGAAGCTCGCCGAGGCGCTCGGCGGGGGGAATTGACTCGCCGCATCTGTTCTCTATAATCACTCTGTTTACGGAAACGTAAACACTACGATTACGATGAACACGCCGAGTATCGAGAGCTGCGGGCGGAAAGTCCTGGAGGACTACCTTTCTGAGGCGGGCGCAGCTGTGCGCTGGATCCGGAACGACCGCCATCGACAGTGGCGGCCCGACGCGGAGATGGAAGTCGAGCTTCCCGGCGGCGAGCGGAAGATGTGCGCCGTCGAGTTCGAGTCGAATGCGCGCCGTGCACCGATCGAGCACGCGCTCCACCAGCTCCGCAGTCATTCAGGGAAGGACGTGCAGCCCGTGATCTTCGCGGAGCATCTCGGGCGGCCGATGCGGGAGCGGCTACGCCAGGAAGACGTCTGGTTCGGAGATTTGTCCGGGAACAGGTTCTTCAAGTCGCTCGGCTTTCTCGTGGACAGGGAGGTCGCGGAAAAATCGGCCCAGGCTAAGAGGCCTGCCGCGGGCGTTTTCGCGGATCGAAACTCGAGGTTGCTTCGCTACCTGCTCATGAGGCCCGCCCAACAGGTCGGTGTTCGGGAGCTCGCCGGGAGAATCGGTCTGAGTCCCTCGGCGGTTTCGAACGGCCTGGGCAGGCTGCGGGAGATGGGCTACCTGGAGTCGAATCAGCAACGGCTCGAGCTCGTCGCGCGAGAGGACCTGCTGGACGAATGGGTTTCCTTCTACCGGCCGCGGTTTCGAAGACAAGGCGAGTCCCGCTACTACGTCCACGCGAGAAGCGCCGAGGAATTGCTCGAGCGGCTGAAGGGGCTCCGGCAGGCTGCGGACCCGGCATGGGGACTGAGCCTTCACGGGGGAGCATCGCTCGTCGCGGGCTTCGTTCAGTTCCGCGAGGTTCACCTCTACATCTCACCCGAGAAGCAAAAGCTCGAGAGCGAGTTCGTGAGTGCGCTTCATGCGAGACCGGCGGAAGGAGAGGCGAATCTCGTCGTCCTCTCGCCCTTCTATCGGCACTCGGTCCTGTTCGAGTCGAGGGTCGTTGAAGGGCTGAGGGTGGTGAGCGACCTGCAGCTCTTCCTCGACCTGAGCTGCTTCGCCCAACGAGGCAAAGAGCAAGCTGACGTCATCCTCGAACGCCGGCTGCGGCCTGCGTGGGCGGCGAAATGAAGATCAGGGGATTCGTCCACGTCCTCAAGGCGCTCGAACCGCGGATCGGCGAGCTGGTGATCGTGGGAGGTTGGGCGTGGTACCTCTATCGAAAGTACCTGACCGGTTCTGCCGGCTTGCAGGGCGAGTTCACGCTGGATGTCGACGTCGCTCTCCCGAGGCCCCTGCCGCATGGCCGCGGCCTTGATCGTCTCCTCGAGGATGCCGCCTTCGAGGAAGACATGACGGGTGAGAACACCCCTCCTGTGACGCGATACGCATGGCCCTCGCGGAAAGTGCCCGAGGCGGTCGTCGATTTTCTGACACCTGCGCGCGGGGCCGGAACAGAAGCGACGCTCAGGACGGGAGGCGTCGTCGCTCAGCAACTCAGGATGCTGGACGTTCTACTCGAAGATCCGCTTGAGTTGTCCATCAACGAGAGGTCGGAGACGGAGAACTTCGTCGGAGCCGTGCGGGTGCCGCGGCTGGGCGCGTTTCTGCTTCAGAAGGTCCAGACGCTCTCGAGCCGGCGCGGGACCAAGCGAGACAAGGATCTCTTCTACATCTTCGATCTGGCCGATGAAGGTCGCGGCCTCAGGGAGATGATCAAAACCGACGCCGAACAGATTCGCCTGAAGCTCGGAGCGCCGAGCCTCAAGGTGGCGGCCTCGTTCCTGCGTCGCGACTGCGGGCAGGCAACTTCATCAGCCGTGGCGAAGGTGATGGAGCAGATCCCGCAAGAACAGCGGCCATCGCGGGAATACATCGCCGAGACGTTCAACCGGCTGGCCGTCATTCTCGAAGGCTGATCGCCGGATCCCCAGCCGCACCGGCCGCGCCGTAGGCCAGTTTCGACGAAAGAATCAACCTGCAATGCCTCCGGATGTCCATGGGCTGGTGACGCGGGAGGGTACCGGCGCCTCATCCGCAACGGCCGCCGTGACGCGGTTGCTGGAGGAGCCGGGGAGGAAGGTTATTTGATAGATAGCGGGAGGCGTCCTTCCGCAGGGCACGGCGGGCGGCGGCGACGGCGGTCACCGCGACGCCCGACTTCGAGTACGGCTACCGGCGGCGTCGAGCCCGAGCCTTGCGCACTTCCTCGACGAACGCATCGAACCCATGTGTTGCCCCCTCGCGGGCGCTCCAAGAGCGTGTCCTGTCGAGATCGATGTGATGTCGAGCGGCCACCGCCACGGCGGCCTTGAGACTCTGTCGGTCCTTCCAGTGATAGTAGGCAACAAGCCGGTCACGGCACGAGTCGGTTGGCGAGAGCAGGCGCCCCCGGTCAGCACTGCCCGAATGCCTGCTCCACTCAGCGCATTGGAGACGACGGCCGCCACCTTCTTCAGGGACGAGCGCGCCGTGATCTTCACAGGCGTTTCCCGGCACGTCGCGGCCGGCGGCGCAGATCGGAAACTCGCCTCTTGAGACCGGCGTCGGCGGCCGCGAGTCTGTCGAGGAGATCCCGCAGCTCCTTCACGGCGAAGTAGCGTGGGTTGATCTCGAAGAGGCGGGTGCGGCCGAGGAGACGCCCCGCGATGAGGCCATCGCGCTCGAGGCTGGAGAGGCCCTTTTGTACGACCGAGAGCGGCGCGTCCAGAAGTCGGGCCAGCTCCCGCGCATAGCTCTGCCTCAGCAGCTCGAAGGCAATCAGGAGCCGCGTCCTGGTCTGGGATCCGAACGGAGAGCTGACCGCCATATGCGGTCATATGACATCTTCTGGAGGTCTAAGTCAAGGTGGCCCGAGCCTCGGCAATCTCCGCACGAGAATCTAGACTCGTCTATACGTTACTTGCGGATATACGTAGAATGCGTATAGTTCAGACGTGAAAGGCGTGTTCGTCGAGCTGCCCGCCTTTGAACGACATCGGACGAACTACCTCGATGACGAGGCTTTCAGGAGCCCGCCCCAGCGCCAAATGCTCAAGAGAATGATCAAGGCGGAACTGGAAGCAAGGAGAATGTCATGAAGATCGAAGGCGGAGGCAGGCGGGCGCGTTCGGGCAAGCGTGACCTGTTGGTCGAGCTGAGCGATGGAATCGCCGCTCTCGCCGAAGCGCGCGAAGGGAAGCGGACGCTTCGGACTCACGCGGTCGAATACAGGCCGGCGCCAAAGGTGACGCCAAGGGAGTTGATTCGCGTCCGCGAAGACCTGAACCTGTCGCGCGCCCTCTTTGCCATCTATCTGCGGACCAACGTGCGAACTCTGGAGAACTGGGAGCAGGGCCGCGCCAAGCCGAATGCGCAGGCGGCTCTTCTGATCAACCTGGTCAAGAAGTACCCGGACACCGTCCAGCGGCTCGCGGCGATCTGATCAGGAGCCTCCGTGCGCCGATGCGGCCCGGATGGCCGTGCGCGCGCTGGCCGAGGTGTTCAAGATCCCACATCCAGGGTCACTCATGTACAAGGCGTTCGACAAGAAGCAGCGGACGATCCTGGTCCCGACGCTCGGACTGAAGCGCGAGGGGCCCGCGCCGCCCCGCGAGGACACGGTTGGGGAACTTCGGGAAGGCTCCGGAAACCCGGGCCTCAGCGCCGGCTTTCGTGGAGGGCCTGAAAATCCGCCTCTTCCCACTTGTCCCGGAGCGCCTCGGCATCTTCGATCGAGCGGTGGCGATAGACACCGGGCGGGAAGTGACGAGGGACGGTGCGCGCGGCGAAGTCCCATACAGCGGCGATCGCCCGGAAGAGCTCCGGATCGCCCGGCTTTCGCCAGAGCGTGTCCTCCATTTCCGAGACGTCACGGAACTTGCGAACCGGCATTCATTCCTCCGGAAGCTTGAATCGGCGGCGAAGGGCCTCTGCGTCGCCCCAGTCCTTCGGGCGAATCGTCCCCTTCTTCATGCGATACAAGGTAGCAGGAGTGGCGACCGTGACGGAAACTCCACCGAGGTCGACCTTTTCCGAGCTCAGGTCCTCGAACCGGAACGCCTCGCCCAGCCTCGTGAGGATGTCGATATGGAAGCCGGCCTGCGGCGGGATGTACTGAACGGCCGGATATTCGCCCAGGAGATCGTCCGCGCTGATCTGGTCGATGTTGGGGTCGTCGAACACGGAGCGGAGAGCGGACTTGAGACGCTCGACATTCTCTCGATTCGGCGCGATGAAGACGTCGAGGTCCTCTGTGGCACGGGCCAGGCCCTGAAGGTTGACGGCCACGGCACCGAAAACGACGTAGTCGACATGGTGGCGTTCGAACTCGGCGAGGACCCGTTTCGTCAGCTCGTAGTCCACGGGCAGAGCTTACGCCGCGGGGGGCTGGCAAGGGCTGGACTGGCGCTGATTTCAAGCGAGGCCCTCGGGGCTGCAAGGCGCTCACGCCGCACACGTCGCTCGAGGCCGAGTTCCTCGAGCAGGGCGCAGAGATCCGAGAAGCGGATCTTTGCGACCGAGTAAATGTCTCAGCGAACCCAGTCCGCCACGAAGACGTTCGTCTCGCCGGCCTTCGCGTTGTGCCGGTTCGAGCAGAAGGCGAGCCTCTTGCCGTCGGGCGAGAACATCGGGAACCCGTCGAACGTGGGATTGAACGTGACGCGCTCGAGGTTCGTTCCGTCCGTGTTGACGGCCCAGAGGTCGAAGTTCCGGCCGCGAGGGTCCGCCACGTTCGAGCAGAAGATGATCCGGTCATGCCCGCCCCGAAAGAAGAAGGGCGCGAAGTTCGCCGCGCCGTTCGACGTGACCTGGCGGTCGCCGGTCCCATCGGCGCGCATGACGCGGATCTCCAGCGTCGTCGGCTTGATCAGCGAGCGGGCGAGCAGGGCCTTGAAGCTCTCGATCGCCTTTGGCTCCGTGGGGTGGTGGGCGCGGTAGACGAGCCACTGGCCATCGTCGGAATAGAACGCGCCCCCGTCGTAGCCGACCGTGTTCGTGAGCCGTTTCACGTTCGTTCCGTCCGCGTCCATCGAGTAAAGCTCGAGGTCGCCGTCGCGGGCCGACGTGAAGACGATGTGCTTGCCGTCCGTCGAGATCGTGGCCTCGGCGTCGTAGCCCGGCGACGAGGTCAGGCGCTTCAGCCCCGAGCCGTCCGCGTTGGCCGAGAAGATGTCGTAGTCGGAAAAAAGACCCCACACGTAACCCTGGGACATGTCGGGCGGAGGCGGGCAGGCGTCGCCCCCGAGGTGGGTCGAGGCGTACAGGATCCGCTTGCCGTCGGGGAAGAAGTACGGGCACGTCGTCCGGCCCTTGCCGCTCGAGAGGAGGCGCGTCGTCCTCTCGGGCGCGCTCGGATCCATCTCGTAGATCTGGTCGCAGGCGTACGGCGGGCGGGTGGACTGGAAGATGAGCTTCTTCCCGTCGGCCGACCAGTACGCCTCGGCGTTTTCGACGCCGAACGTGAGCTGGCGGACGTTCGCGAGGTGCTTCTCGCCCTCGTATGTGAGGGAGGAGAGCGTGCCCTCGAACGGGTTGGGCGGCGGGCCTTCCGCGGCGAGGGCGGCGAGACCGGCGAGGGCGGCGGCGGCGGTGGCGACGGCGAGGGGTCGGCGGAGTTTTCTCATGGATCGCGCTCAATATAAACGAGAGATGAGCCCGAGCAAGGGAGAAGGAAGAGTAATGGGGGTTCGGAAGTTCCGCTCTGTGGAGGCGATGAAGGGGCGTCCGGGCCCCCCGGATAACTACAGCGAATCCTTCACGATCCTCAGGATTCGCGCCCCGTACTTCTCGAGGCGGGACGGGCCGATTCCGCCGACCTCGAGCAATTCCACGCCGTCGCGCGGCTTCTTCGCCGCGACGTCGAGCAGCGTGAGATTGCTCAGAATCCGGAAGGCCGGCACCTGCTGGCGGCGAGCCTCCTCGAGCCGCCAGCCGCGGAGCGCCTCGACGAGTGCGGTCGAGACCGACTTGGCGAGCGACGCGGCCTTCGAGCCCTTTGCGAGTTTCGGCAGCGCCTTCTTCCCGCGCTTTCGCTTGCTGACGGAAAGCGGCGCCACGGGGATGCGCGCCTCGATCACCGCGTCGGGCCGGCGCCCCGTCCCTGTCAGGTACGCGCGGCGGAAGCGGATCGTCTGGCCGTCCTTCTCGAACTGGTCGTCGTCGATCCTGACCAGGCCTCCGCGCGCCAGCCCGCCGAGGAGCTCCTCGAAGTTTCGCCGCTCCATGGCGGGGAACTGCTCCACCACCTCACGGTGCAGCTGCCCGGTGGCCTGCCCGTCCCGCCTGCGGAGCAGCTCGAGCGCGCGCCTGAGCGCGGCCTCCTCCATCGCGCTCGGCGCGCGCAGCGTCGTGGCGACACCGCTCGAGGGGGCGCACGAATCGCAGAGGCCGCATCGCGCGCCCGAGTCCTCCTGGTCGCCGAAGTGCCTCACGAGCTGGAGCATCCGGCACGCCGAGCCCTCCGCGAAGCGGCGCATCAGATCGAGCTGGGTCTTGCGATGCTCGCGCTGCTCCTCGTAGGGTCGCTTCCAGCCCTCGATTCCGCGCGATGCCTCGCCGTCGGGCGTGACGATGGCTCCGCCGAAGCTCCAGAGCTTCTCGAGCGCCTTCTCGAACAGCTCGGGGACGAGAGACACGGCGTTGCGCAGATCGTCCGACGCGATCGGCTCCGGCTTCAGCGCGCGAAACACCTTCTCGAGCACCTGAGTCTCCGGATAGTCGCGCGCCAGGAAGAACTCGTGCGTCCGTATGTCGCCATACGAGTGGAGGAGGATCGCCCGCGACGGGAGGCCGTCCCGTCCCGCGCGCCCGATCTCCTGGTAGTACCCCTCGACGCTGGCGGGAAGCCCGGTGTGGATGACGGTCCTCACGTTTGCCTTGTCGATCCCCATGCCGAACGCGATCGTCGCCACGATGACTTCGGCGCGCCCTTCCAGGAAGCGCCGCTGGACGTCGTCCCGCTGTCGCGCCGTCATTCCCGCGTGGTATGCCACCGCCTTCAGCTTGCTCTGGAGCTCCTCGGCCAGCGACGTCGCCTCGCGCCGGCTCGGCGTGTAGACGATGGCGGGGCGGTGCGCCGGGTCGGCGAGCACGTCACGCACCAGCTCGGCGCGCCGGCTCGGGGGCGCCTCGGTCACCTCCACCGCGATGTTCGTTCGCCGGAAGCCGTGGATGAAGCGGCCGCCTCCTGTCATCCCCAGCTGCTGGGCGATGTCGTCCTGCACGCGGGGCGTGGCGGTGGCCGTGAGGGCGATGACCGGCGCGGGGCGTAGCAAAGGGAGTCGTCCGCCCAGCAGCCGGTAGTCGGGTCTGAAATCGTGCCCCCAGTGGGAGATGCAATGCGCCTCGTCCACCGCCACGAGCGCCGGCGTCCGCTTGGCGAGCATCTCGGAAAAGCCGGGTACCGAGAGCCGCTCGGGCGCGATGAAGAGGAAGTCGAGCTTGCCGTCGAGGTAGTCGCGGCAGACCTGGCGCGAGGCGAGACGGTCGATGCCGGAGTGGATCCGCTCGGCGACGAGCCCGAGCGCGCGGAGCTTGGCGACCTGGTCCTCCATCAAGGCGATCAGCGGCGAGATGACGAGCGTGGTGCCGGCCCGGGCCAGCCCGGGGAGCTGATAGCAGAGCGATTTGCCCGCGCCCGTCGGCATCACGAGGAGAGCGTCGCGCCCCTCCGTCACGGCCCGGCAGACGGCCTCCTGGAAGGGGCGGAATGCGTCGTGCCCGAAGACGTGCTTCAGGAGCGGGCCGAGCTGGGAGCTGGCGACCGCCTCGCGCGGCGGCCGCGCGGGGACGATCGCATCGGCCTCGGGACGCATCGGTGCATTGCCATTCCGAAGAGGGACATTCGGCGCCCCCCGCATCGTTTCCCCGACGATCTCCCGCACGTAGTTTTCGATCCCGATCATGAACGCGTCCAGCTGTCCCTCGCCCCGCTGGATGCGCGCCAGCTCGGCCTCCCAGCGCCCCGTCAGCGCCGGGCTCTTCACCGAGGGGTGAACGAGCGCGATCAGCCGGATTCCCCTCTCGGTGGCCACGAGGACCTTGCCATCCCTCTCGAGGTAGGTCCGCGACAGCAGGTTCTCGAGGATGTCGGCCCTCGTCGCCGGGGTACCGAGGCCGTTCTCCTTCATCGCCTCGGCGAGGTCCTTCTCGTCGAGCGTCTTGCCGGCCGTCTCCATGGCGGTCAAAAGCGTGGCATCGGTGAAGCGCTTCGGCGGCCGCGTCTTCCGCTCGACCGACTCGGCCGCAACCACGCGCTGCAGCTGCCCGGCGGCCAGGCCCGGCGGCAGCGTGGGCTCGGCGTCGTCCTCCTCGCCCGCCTTCCGGCGCCGCGGCGGATCAGGCTCCACCGCCTTCCACCCGATCTGCTGCACCATCGTGCCGCTCGAGCGATACCGGTCGAGGAAGCCGGGAGAGGTGATCGAGGTGATGATGGTGGTCGTCGCCGCCACGTGCTCCGGGTGCCAGGCCGCGATCAGGCGCCGGGCGATCAGGTCGTAGAGCGCCTGCTCGTCGCGGTCCAGGTCCTTCGGAGAGGTCGGGGTCGGAATGATCGCGTGGTGGTCGCTTACCTTCGCGTCGTCCACGAAGCGGCTCCCGAGCGGCCTCTCGAGAGCGTCCTGTGCAAAGTGCGATCCGTACGCAGGCGCGAGGGCGCGCAGCAGGCGGGGGAGGGTCTGGGCGACGTCCCGCGACAGGTGACGGCTGTCGGTGCGGGGGTATGTGATGGCCTTCTTCGCCTCGTATAGCCGCTGGGCGACGTCGAGCGTCTTCTTCGCGCTGAAGCTGAACAGCCGGTTCGCCTGCCGCTGCAGCTCCGTGAGGTCGAAGAGGAGCGGGGGCGGGATGCGTCGCGATTGCGAAGTTGCCGACTCGATGGCGGCGGTGCCGGCCTCGGCGCGTGCGACCACACGCCGGGCCTCGTCGCCGTCCTTCGGGAGCCGCTTGCCGCCGTCGTCTCGGGTCTCTTTCGCGGCCGGATCGAAGAAGGTGCCGCGATAGCGTCCCGTCTCTCCCTCGAACGTGGCGACGACCTCGAAATACTCCTCGGGCACGAACGCCCGGATCAGGAGCTCCCGCTCGACCACCATGGCCAGGGTGGGCGTCTGGACGCGCCCCACGGTCACCATCTCGTCGCTCACGAGCGTGAAGGCGCGCGAGAAGTTCATCCCGACCAGCCAGTCGGCCCGGCTCCGGCCGCGGGCCGCGTCCGCCAGACGGTCGTACTCGCGCGCGGGGCGGAGGCGCGCGAGGCCGTCCCGGATCGCGTCGGGGGTCAGGGACGAGATCCAGAGGCGCTTCACCGGCTTCGTGCAGCCCGCCGCCTCGTAGAGTTGCCGGAAGATCAGCTCCCCCTCGCGTCCCGCGTCGGTCGCGCAGACGACCTCGGTCACGCGCGGGTCGGTGATGACCGTGCGTACGGCCTCGAACTGCTCCCTCACCCGTTCGGTGACGACCAGGGGCCAGGCGCTCGGCAGCATCGGGAGCTGCTCGCGCCGCCAGCTCTTCCACTCGGGCCGGATCTCGTGAGGCTGAGGCAGCGCCACGAGGTGGCCGATGGCCCAGGTCACGACGTGCCCCTCTCCAACGAGGCAACCGGCCCCCTTGCGCGTGGCGCCGAGCACCGCCGCGAGGTCGCGGGCAACCGAGGGCTTTTCGGCGACGACGGCGACGAGGCCGGCGGAATCGGGTTTCTTGGGCATCGGGAGGTACGGAGTATCAGCCCGGAGTCGTGAGTCTTTCCGGTTCTAGTCGAATCAATAAATGCACCTGATACAGTTTGCCAGCGCAATGGAAAAGACCGACCAGCAGAAGCCGACGAATGCCCTTTTCGCGACGGAATCGTGACGCGCCCTTTCTTCCGCTACTGGCTTCCCCTGATCGCGTGGACGGCCATGATCTTCATGGCTTCGACGGACGCTTTCTCTGCGCAACATACGGGATCGGTGATCCAAACGATCATCGCCGCGATCATCGGCCATCCGCTTCCGCCGGAAAAGTTCGACCCGCTGCACTTCGTGATCCGGAAGCTCGCCCACCTGACGGAATACGCCATTCTCGGGGCGCTGGCGTTTCGCGCCGTGCGCGCGGAGGAGCGCGGATGGTCGGCTCGATGGGCAACGATCGCGATCGTGATCGCGTTCCTGATTGCGGCGAGCGACGAGTTCCACCAGAGCTTTGTCCCGTCGCGAACGCCTTCGCCGGTGGACGTGGCGATCGACACAGTGGGCGCGGCAATCGCGCAGGGGATCATCAGGTGGCGTGTTCATAGAAGGCGACAGCCGGATTCGGCGCGCGATTGACCGCGGGCAGCGCGCGGTCGAGAGCGCATCCCGGTGGCCGAGAAGCTCGCGCGCGAAGCGGCTGAGGTGACCGGACCACAAGAAAGCTCGGTTCCCGCTGATCGCGGCCGATCACTTCGCCACCATGGGCAGGTGATGTCACTTCATCGCCGCCGGCC
>OCZT010007463.1_pt1 | contig 10718 bp, 10 predicted proteins | sample 1539031 | NCBI WGS metagenome assembly OCZT01 (sample SAMEA3539308, study PRJEB22396) | soil metagenome | biome: tundra; feature: field; material: soil | place: USA | collected 2010-05 | depth 0.15 m
TAAACAGATCAACAATATATACTCGATCTGTTTGCAAATCCATAACAAACAGATATACAAAACCTTTGTTATAATATCCATCCAACAATTTTACTTTATGTACAATGCTATCAAACCCTTTTGCTGATGTTGAGGCAATTATATATTGCTTTCCTTTAGTGATGATATTATGGGGTGTCTGTATGCATTCAGAATTTATATAATGACTATACGCACCAATAGTATGATAAACATTATCAAGTCCAAGGATGGTCGAGTCAATAGGGTGTAAGTTTTGTAGTTTCATATAATTCGGACAATCTTATTCATAAATACTATTGTACATGAAAATAGGTAGGGGGAGGGTATCCAATACTCCCTTCTCCATCAATATCAATGACTTACAGAGCGCAGTGGTGGGGCATTGAAAGAAACGACCCAAAATCCAAAATATATTTTTACAGATATTAAAAGGGAGGGTTATAAAAAAATATAAATTTTTTTTATAAGGTTAAAAAGCAAATACACTTTTTATGCAAACAATAAAAAATTTCTGGAAAAATTTTAATTTCTTAGGGAGTACAAATTCACAAAAAAAACAAAAAGTCTCAAAATTTTTACAAAAAAAATCTGAAAGGGGAAAATGTCTTGAAACTTGATTATTAAAATATTATATCCCCACATTTTATAATGCTGCTTCCTCCGCAATATTTATAATTGTGGTGGTGTTTATAATTTTCTTTCAATATTTAATTCTCACATCGTTTTCAATCTGTGAAGTGTCTATTTGAAAAATAGATCTTTCAAACTTAAATTCCCTCTAAATTCTTGAAGTAGGTTTCCATCAGCATATACTTTTCCTAAGTACTCCCTAAAGCCAGCAAGAAGCAACTTTCTTATTAGTTCAATTTTAATGTGATGTTTTTCTTTTTCGCCTAAGTCAAATTCATACACTTTCGACAAACTTAATGATAAAAACCGTATTGTTTTTTCAATGTTTTTCCCATCAAGTTTGATATACAAATTACCCCAAAATTGATTAAAGTAAAACTCAATCTCATGAATTTCTGATTCACCGACTTTGAAATTAAATTTAAGTGCCATAATTGTAAAATTTTTAAATATTCTGTAAGTCAATAATATTGATGCAAGTTAAACAACTACATAATTAAAGTCAAATATTTATAATTCGTCACATAATTAATAAACACTACATCTGACGAACTTTGATGCGGCAATTGGACACCTATATAACATTATATTAACATAATATAATAATCGAAATGCACCAAAATGATAAGTCTTGGTGCGGATAGGAAATCTATAGCTTAAATATAGCCTTCAATCCATTAGTAAAGGCAGTAGAATAAATTGAATAATGCGTCTCTTCATCGAATATTCGAGTAACAAGTTTTAACCCCTGATAATTTCGTGATTGCAATCTCTGGATAAGTTCATTTGCAGTTTTTTCCATGTTCTCTGCATGGTCTATATCTCCTTCAATGCCATATACAAGATAAACCGTTTTATTAAGTTCTTTGTGGTGACTATAATATTCAGATTCCAAGTTTAACATACTTTTATTGTTCAAATGATTCCACCATAAAGAAGGTTCTATAATAATATAGTTTTTAAATAATTCAGGGTGCGTGAATAGAATAAGTGAACCCAAAAGTCCAGCACCAGACTCGCCACTAAGGGTGCTTGAATCTGGAATAGTTCTGTAGTTTTTATTGATTACAGGAAATAATTCATATTGCAGAAACTTGATAAAGTTGTCCGTTCCACCAGAATACGGAAAATATTTACCCTGCAATGTATCTTTATCAGGTAAATAATCTCTTTGTCTCTTATTCCACCAATCATCTATTCCTTTTCCATAACTTATTCCGACAACAAGAATATCTTTAATCTCATTGCCCAGCATCAGTAGACCAGCGATTTCTTTTGTCATTCCAAAAACAACATCGCCATCCAAAACATAAACAACGGGATAAGACTTTTGAGAAGAATAATAACCGTTTGGCAAGCCTACTTGAATTTTATAGTTTTCACCTTGAACATACTTAGATGATAGGTAAAATTGTTCCGTGTTGTCGAGAATGGCTTTCTCTTTTACATTCTGGGCATTTAGTAATCCGATTGAACCCGATAGCAGTAGAACTATCATAGGGGTTAAGCAAAATGTCTTCATATGATTGAATTTTGGTTAATGAATGAAAGCAAGATGATAGTAAGTCAATAATATGATGAAAGTTACGACAGGAAAAAACCAAAGTCAAATAAATCTTAAAAGAATGAATTGTTTTAACAAATCATGAACGAAGTCCTCATCCCATTAGTGAATACGGTTGAAAAAAATCGTAGATATGTCTCTGTTACAAATATTTGTGATATAATTATACGTCCCTGTTAATCTTCAATTTTAAAATTTTTGATGAATTCATCAAAGGATTAATCGTCTAATCTTTATCAACTAAAGAGCAATAGGTAAGTAGCAAAAAAAACACCTACATCAAACAATAGGATGGAGGTGAATTAAACTTGAAAGTTCATAATGAGTTCATAAATATTTGTAACTCATTGTAATTCAATCAAAACATGTCGGGGTGATCTGACTCGTACAGACGACCCCTTGCACCCCATGCAAGATTGGGATTGTAATTAAATGTCAAATATTCCGTCCTTTTTGGAGGGCATATCTTGCTCCATTTCATTTATGCTTTTTCTAATCAACCTTAGTACTTTTTTCTTCTTAAGGTCAGTCCGCATAGGAATTGGCTTATAAGGAGGGTCAAGTGGTTATGCTTTTACGTTTTGTGCATGTTTATTAGGTGAACCAAAAGGAGTACTTAATTTCCTGAAGTTCATAAAATATTGATTAGTAGTGTATTGAAAAATAGGTTCGGGAGGGAGTCAGACTTGCTTACTACCTTAGGGTCGGGGAGTTAAATCAATAATTCCCCATAAGTAAAAATCAAGGAGTTAAATTCTTTCTAGCTTCTTATTTCAATCAATATCATACTATTTGGCTATGGGACTATCAAATAAAATACTCTAAACTTTAATTGCTTATTGATCATTGTACTTAAAATCCCCTTAGCGTGTAGATCAAATTCTCTCTCCATTACAAAGGGAAAGCGCAGAAGTCTGTATGACAATAACATTCAGGCTTTTTTATTTGTAATAGGAAGCATTTAGGAAACATTTACTTTATTTAAAAGTCAAGCCACCTGACTCATAATCAGGGGGTCGCTGGTTTGAGCCCAGCTGGGCCCACAATGAAAATCAGACACTTACAATCTTAAATTGTGAGCGTCTTTTTTATGCGCCAGGATTATGCCAGGTTTTGGACAAAAATCGGATGTTTTTAATATAGATTCTCTTCCTTTCAGGTTACAGGAGGTTTAATATCAATCTGTATATAATCCCATGCTGAACAAGTCTAATTCTAGATCAGAAGAGTTCATATTCGAGACCTGACGGGACAACTGAAAATCAAACACTTACATAATCAAATATGTTGGTGTTTTTGTTTGTTGCCAGATCCTTGCTAGGTTTTTATCGACTTTAGGATTATCCGTTCTGAATTATTTAAAGGTCGGTGGTAACTTTTACCATTCCTTAATTTGAGAGTTATATCGTTTATTAATTACTTTTTTTCGTTTCTATATGAACTTCTATTTACTTGACAGCTGTTGCTTCAATTTCAACCAGCAGTTCAGGAAATGCCAAACGTGTTACTCCTAATAACGTCATGCTGGGTTTACATCCTGTTGATGCCAATCGAGTCATTACTATTTCGTAATCAGAAAAAAACTTATCTAAATCAGTAGTGTAAATATTTAGTCGTACAACATTTGGCCAATCATATCCTGCTTTTTTAAGAACTTGTTCTAGATTATCAAGTGCTAATTTAATTTGTCCAGGCATGTCGTCCTTATGTAGCGGGGATCCATCATCATTCATTGCAGCTTGGCCAGCACAATAAAGCGTTTGCTGTGAACCACTTACTTCAACTCCTTGGACATATCCAAAATGCTCTTGCCATTGCCATGGATTAATAATGTTTAATTTCATAGTTATGATTTGATTTACAATTGTTAATTATAGAAATCCTTAATGAGTCACAGACTCGTTAGTGGTTGATCATCAGCAGCAAATTTTTGTCACCTGACCATTCAATAATTCATATATACCTATACACCTTCATATTCATAATGCAAAGGTGTTATAACAGGCGGAATTTTAGCAATGCCGAGTTTGGCCAAAATTGGCAACAAAGTTTCACCATATTTATTGAATGCTTCTACTGATTCCCAAACATCAACTACTACCCAATTATTACCTTGCTGTCCACCGAAATGGTGAAGAAGTCCTTTGGGGTTTGATTGACCTACAGCGCGCAGTTCTACCCAGGCTTGGTCATACTGTTTGGCAGTCATACCCGGAAAGTTGAATTGAGCAATCACTTTTTTCATAATTAATATTATTTAAATTATAACTAAAATATCAGCAAAAGTCATCACATTTATTGCAGAAAATGTTACACTATTTCAGAAAATAGTTACATGATTCTCACTTTTAAGATTTATGTATTTTGCACTCATAATTTACTTTAGTTGTTATTTGCTGGATTAATCATTCTCTCCAGTTTTATTTTTTCATATTTTTGTATAATCCGATTATTATCGTAATACAAATGGTCAACATTGCTATTGTAAGGGAAACAAGCAGAAAGTCGATAATATCGTCCGCCAAAGGAGCTCCTTCTTTCCCTTTTGTTGCTATAGTCAAATGTCTGCCGGCATTAAATATTGCAGCTATCAGATATGCAAGCCAGTTTGAAAATGTTCCGTAAATACTTAGCCAGTACGTGATTATCAGCCATCTTCCTGATAATGCTAGCCTATTCCAGATAAGTCCTAAAATAATCAGAAAAATTCCATTCAAAACACCTTCAACATGACACGAAATTCCCAGTCTCGGATTCGCCAGCAAAGGGGCACCCAACCCGACCACCAAAGCAAGAAAAAAAAGAAACATTCCAAAAAAAATCAGTCTTTCAGACTGTTGATCTTTTAGATTTGTCTGTTCCATTTTGTTAAATTTTATGTTGTAATTTGTTCGTTTACCTGATTAATACAAGTTTCTCTAATCTTCCGGAATAAATTGATTAAAGTATTTCCAGTCAAAATATGCTTTTTTTAAGACAATTATTCAAACATTATTCACATGATTAACTCTTTTTAATACTTGTCCAGGTAACAAGGAATAAAGCTATCAATTCAGCTATAGTTCTCATTATATGAAAGGTCCACCATTTGTCCCGAAGCTCATACAAGTTACCCGGGAGAGTACCAGAAGTCCACGTCATTATTGTATTATTAATTGGTTGATTACCAAATCGTGATATAATGATACAGGTAAAAAAGAATACAGAAGCAATGAGTAAAGTAATAAATGCCTGCTTATCGCCTCTTTGAAGAATGGCAGATATTATAGTTATTACTGTGGCACTAAAGACAAGCATAATCATCAAAGCATTTAATGCCCGAATCATATTATGCTGTTGTTCAATATAAGTCGAAGGTGATAAATTCAATGGATTAAATCCTATCCAAATTCCAAAACTGGTCCCTGCAAGTAATGCAGCTGCAATAATATTAAGAAACCGAATAATTGATGTTGTCATAATTTTTGTATTTAGTTTAATTGCCTACTCTGATCGGTTTTCAGTCTAACCGTTTCTATTGGCTATTTCATAATATGATTACATAAAATGTTTTGGGATTTTCTTAGATAGGTAATAGAGAATCACCTAAATTCAGTAATGAAGTATTAGATTTGTATAAAAACAGAATTTAGTTACATTTTCGTAAACGTTAGTTCTATTTTAGTAGTTGTTTTGCTGTCAGGATAAAGAGTGGTCCATATCATCGAATTGCCGTTTATTGAAGTAATAATCTTCGGTGAAACGGAATCTTTTTTAGGATTATATTTAGGATCTTCTTGTTCCGGATCCAATTTCAATTCCAGTTGATTTCCCGATAATGACCATCTCCCTGTAAATTTTAACACCCCAGAATCATTTAATTTTGAGGTCTTTTCTATATAAGTATTATTAGCCTTAAATTCAAACACTACGGAACCAATGGTTGCCATTTGAGTTTCCAGAACCGGCTTACCATGTGTTTTGGCGCCTTCGGCGGTAAGGAACTGTTTAGCTGATATCTGATTCCATTTACCAACAATAGATTGTCCCTCTAACAAAGTTAAGTCCGTAAATCCGAATGTAAAGCATGTAAGAAGAAGTAAAGCTTTTACTGTAAATGCTTTAAATGCTATTGATTTAGATTTCAAAGTTTTATTTTTAGTTGATTTAGAAACTATTTGGAGATAATGATCTTAATCTGTTTTTCAGAAAGATTCTTATTACATTTTTATATATGTTTTTTCCATTCTTTCTATAATTGGGTTTCTGTTGTTCATAGGAAGGCTCAGTACCAAATTATTTCCGTTCATGGTTATTGTATAAATCGTAGTAACTACATCTTTTGTCGGATTGTTAATGGGATCCGGTTGTTGGAGATCTAATTTGGTGTTCAATTGATCACCTGTTAAAGTCCAGGTACCTGTTAATTTTACTGACGATGGGACCCAATTCATAAGTTCTGAACTGGTGAAAGTATGATCTGATCTTATTTCCAGAACTTGCCCGCTCATCTGAGGGGCCTGGGGTAAAAACTGTTTACCTGTGGCTTTAACTCCTTTTGCAGTACAATAATCCTTTCCTGATACCTCTTTCCATTTACCTTCAATAGATTGTGCACCGCATTTATTGAGACCTGAAAATCCAAATGTAATTCCGGTAATTATGAGTAATGCTTTAAATATAAAAACTTTGTACGTTTTTGTTTTCATCTTGCTATCTTTATTAATTAGTATTAAAAATGAGTATCGCAAATAAAGTTGACAGTTCATTTGTCAATTTATATAAAGTAATTCTTCTATTGTCCTCGGGAAATTTATTGACTGGACTTTGTATGGAATCCTTTAATTTATAACAAAATACATGAATAAATGTTCATTTGTCTCGAAGCTCAGACAAATTTACCGGAAGAGAAAAAAGCCATTCGAACAACTAATTATCCCAAATTTCTTTCATCACTAAATTAAGGCCAGTTAAAGCTTGATGGCAGTCACTATAAAAGGAAGAACCGTGCATTATTGCCAGTGTTTTTGGTTTGAGTTCTGCCAGCGTACTAAGTAATTTAGAAGTATTGTTTGTGTAGGGTGTATACTCCAGCAAAGGTCCCTTTTCATATTCAAGAATAGCGTTTTTGTAGCCATCTAAAACGTCTTTATCGGTCAAATCAACCACATCTCCGTTTTGATGAAATAGATCAGAACACAAAAGTGTTCTATTTGTTTCCTCGTACATTATTCCAACATCCCAGCCATGGGGCAAATGGGGAGTCCGAATAAAACGGTAAGCATTTTTTCCGGTTTTCGGAATAGAATTATTTTGCATAGCATGAACTGATCTTATTGCAAAAGACGGATTTATTGACCCCATTTCGCCGGTAAGATTACAATTTGCATACATAATTTAAGAACAAGCATTTAACTCCGGCTTTTGGTGGTCAATATTATCCGGCCAACTATGGTCAAGGCCATTGGCTTTTCCACGTTATTCTGGTATGAACAATTTCTGGCAGGCAAATAATTAAATTTCAGGAATTAATTGTACCTTCCCGTGTTTTACTTTCATTCTCATTTAACCTCCATTTCTGCATGTATTTGAAAAATAAAACAGTTGTCAATGGATTTTTTCAATTGGTCAAAAAAAAACGCAAATTATTGAAATAATCTTTCTCTTTTAATGCTATTAAACGATTGCTACAGTGCAACATTGATTAGTTTATATATATTCTGAAATAGGATATAAATTTTGTAAGTTTTTATTATTAAACGGATATTGAAAATAGAATAGATATTGATGACTTAAAAAAAACAAGTTAAGAGTAAAATATAATTTATTCATATTATACTGAGCCTGTTAGATTGATTACTTCGTTTGTAAATATTACTTCTGAATTAAGTACAGTAATTAAAAGGCTGAAGGGTCGAGGTGTGTGGAAGTCGTTGATTGTTGCCGGTTGCTTGCTGCTGGTTTTTAATTCATCCTTCGGTCAGGCAAATGGAGATTACAGAACAATCGGCAATGTTACCTTTGTTGCTTCTTTAAACTGGGAGCGTTATAATGGTAGTGCATGGGTAGCTGCTGGTGCTGCTCCTGGTATAGGAGATAATATAATTACAATCAATACTGGTAACACCGCAACTGTAACTGCAAATAAGGCATTAGATCAATTAGTTGTTGCGAGTGGCGGAGTTCTAACTGTTAATTCAGGACAAAACCTTACTATACCTAATGGTGTGGGAACAGATTTAAGTGTATCGGGGACAATTAATAATTCAGGAACTATCACTCCAGGCGGCACAATTGTTTTTAATGCTTCATCTGCATATAATCATACCCAGGATGGTGGAACAATTCCGGATGCTACATGGAATGCATCGTCAAATTGTAATATTACAGGAGTAACTGCAAATGAACCGGGTGGATTAAGTCAATCTTTTGGCAATTTTACCTGGAACTGCCCAGGGCAGACTGGAACAGATCTTAATATTAATCCATTAGAAGTAGGTAATGGAGGAGCTGTTATGGGAGACTTTACTTTGATAAGCACTGGTGTGGGTTCAATACGGCTCTCAAACAATGCAAACAGGGTTCTTGATATTTCCGGTAATTTTAATATATCAGGAGGTACTTTTCATCTGGCAATTGCGGGTGGTTCCGCTACTGTTAATATAGGTGGCGATTTCAATATGACCGGAGGTACACTAACTGAGACCGGATCCAGCTCAGTATTATTTGTCTTTGATAATGGGGGAACAACCCAAAACTTTAGAAGAACTTTTGGCACCATTTCAAATAATATTGGATTTACTGTAAATTCAAACGTTACAATTGATTTTGGAACAAATGATTACGCTAATGGTGGTGGTACATTTACTCTAAGCAACGGGGCAACTTTACAAACTGCAAATACAACAGGGATTAATGGGTCAATACAAACAACATCGCGGTCTTTATCTGCTTCTGCTAATTATACTTTTGATGGGACCGTAGCTCAGGTTACGGGAACTTATTTGCCAACCACCGTAAATAATTTCACGATTAATAATGCTAATGGCGTAACTCTTTCTCAGACAATTACTATAAATGGAGCATATTCATCCAATGGTCAGTTTTCCACTGCATTCAATATCAACTTCAACGGTACAACTGTATGCGGAGGAAGTGTTGCCGCTTCAGCTGGTACTGTTACTTATTCCAATTCTGCTCTTAATATTATTGCAGGTACATACAATAGCTTGATCAAATCGGGAGTTGCTGCTGTAACTCTATGTGGTCCAATAACAGTAAATGGAAGTCTATCAACCGGAGGACAGATTAACACAGCGTTTAATCTGACTCTAAACGGAACAACAGTATGTGGCGGAAGTATCAACGCTTCAGCGAATACTGTCTCATATTCCAATGCGACTGCAAATATTCTTGCAGGCACCTATCGCAACCTTATCATTTCAGCAGGTGTAACCACCGCAACATTATGCAATACGATTACAATAAATGGGAACCTGACCATTGAAAACAGCGCTGTTTTACAAAATTCCGGTAATTATGATATTTATCTTGCTGGTAACTGGACTGACAACAATACTGCTGATGGTTTTATGGAAGGGACAGGAGAGGTCTTCTTTAATGGAACAATTCAGCAGACAATCACCAAAGCAGGAGGAACAGGTGCGGAAAGCTTCTATGATCTCAGCCTGAACAATTCAAATGGGTTATATCTGGCATCAGGCGATCTGAATGTTACTCATCAGTTCTCCTTCGCTGCAGGCAACATAACATTTGCGAATAGTTCATATAAGGTCTACCTCTCAGCAGGCACACCCACTTCCTTAAGCTATACATCTGTAACAGGAAGCAGGATAATCGGGAAATTCGAAAGAGGAATAAGCACCATTGGTACCTATCTTTTTCCCATCGGAACAGCAACAAATTATAACCCGGCAAATCTTGTCATCAATGCTGCTCCGGGGGCCGGCTCAGTTCTTACAGAATTTGTAAGTGGTTCTCCCGGGAATTCGGGACTTCCAATTAACGAAGGAGGAGTCGAGGTTTCTGATGCCTATACCGATGGTTACTGGAGTTTTACAGCTAGAAATGGATTTTCAGATGGAAATTATAATATTAACCTTAACGGAACAGGGTTTTCGACAGCAATTTTTGATATTACGAGAATAATTAAACGGACATCAGGAGGCAACTGGGGATTTGACGGAACTCATGCAAATGCTTCAGGAGCAGTTTGTTATCGGAACAATCTTACAGGTGGGATTTCATCAGCCGGGACTCATTTTGGATTCGGACATACCCGTCCATTGATTACTATCCAACCTGGCAATCAGCCAGTTTGTGAAAATGCTACTGCCAGCTTTTCAATAGTCGCCACAGGAAATCCTCCATTAACTTATCAATGGTATAAAGCTCCTAATATCCCTTTGATCGAAGGTGGACGTTTTACCGGTACTAATCTCTCAACAATAAGCATTGCAAATATTGTTTTAGGCGATGCAGGAAACTATTATTGTATCGTAAC
>OCZT010007464.1_pt1 | contig 10718 bp, 6 predicted proteins | sample 1539031 | NCBI WGS metagenome assembly OCZT01 (sample SAMEA3539308, study PRJEB22396) | soil metagenome | biome: tundra; feature: field; material: soil | place: USA | collected 2010-05 | depth 0.15 m
CATTGGCTTTGTTCGGCAGAAACCTCCGCGCGAGCTGCGCGACCGCCATCCGCCTCTATTTTCATCCTATGGGTGGCCGGCGCTCCGGCCATCCCGATGCGACAAATGTTACGGAATGTTACGCAAATCGGGAAAAAGCGGCCCTTCGTTCCTCTTTCGAAAATTCCCCCGGCACCGGTGGCCGGACGTGCAGCAGAAGACACGTTGGAACTATGAAAATAAATAACTTAACATCATTGGCTTTGTTCGGCGGAAACCGTCGTCCGCCCTCCGCCCGCTCAGAACTCCAGCTTCGCCTGCACCGCAACCATCCGCGGCGAATTGTCGCCCCCCAACCCAACCCCCAGCAGCCCGGTGGGAGGCGACGTGGTTGACGTAATCGCCCCGAAGCCCGTCTGCGTCGCCGGCTGCCCCGGAATCCCCGCCACCACCGATGGCAAAGCGAAATTGGGATGGTTCAACACGTTAAAAAATTGCCCGTCGATGCGCAGCGTCAGCCCCTCGCGCAGGCGGAAACGCCTGGTGACGTACAGATCGCTCCAGACAAAATCGGGGCCGCGCAGGCTGTTGCGCCCCAGATCGCCGAATTGGCAGTGCGCAGGGTTATCGCCGCCGTAACACGCGCCGGTACTCGGATCGACCGCGGAGACGAACGCGTCCGGGTTGAGCCACTGGATAGTGCCCGGCTGGGTCACGCCTGCTACCGGGCCGTTCGCATAGAGCGGCGCGCCCGGCGCCACGCTCGCAAACTGCGGACCGCTGCCTTGCACAATGCCGTGGCCGTTCGCGCTATAAGGCGCGCTCAGGACCGTGAATGGAAGACCGCTGTGTACGAACACCGTGCCGGAGATTTGCCATCCTTCCACCAGCGCCTTCAGCCGGGAATGATTCGTCCGGAAGGGCAGCTCGTAGACATAGGACGCGTTGAAGTTGTGGCGCACATCGTAATCGCAGTTGCCGTACTGCCGCCGCAGCTCGCCCGGCAGGGGCGATAGAATGCCCGCCGACGAGAACGAAAGAAAGCCGCCGTTTGAAACGGTGTCGAGGCAGTGACTCCAGGTGTAGTTCGCGTGCAGCTCGAAACCGCGCGCCAAGCGTTTTTCGGCGGTAAGCTGCAATCCGTTGTAGTGACTGTTGGCGCCGGTCGAAAGCTGATTCACGGCGGCAAACCGCGGGTCGGGCGGCTGGCCGAAAGGGAACGGAGCGAAGCATCCCGCGCACACGGTCTGATAGCCATTCACCTCCGTCTGGTAGGGCAGATCGATGGCCCGCGTGCCGACATACTGCGCGCGCACGCTGGCGGAGTTTCCAATCTGGTGCTCGATGCCGAAGCTCCACTGCAGGAAGTACGGAGCGCGCAGCCGGCCATCGGGCACGGCGTTCAAAGCCACCGGCGGCAGGCATTGCGATGCATTGGGCGACGCATTGGCCTGCGCCCCATTAGGCTGAGCCGCGCACGATAGCTCGCCCTGCTGGAATCCGCGCAAGAACGCCTGGTCCGCGGCAACCGTGGCGTCGATGGCGCTGTGGGGCACTCCGGGAGCGATCGCCAGACCGCCGGCCGAGCCCAGCAAACCGCCTTGGAACGCGTTTACGTAGGGCGGGTTGGCGCCCACCAGGTCGGCCACGCTTCCGGGCAGAATATCGGAGAACACGCCGAAGCCGGTGCGCAGCACGAACCCCGGCGCGAACTGCCAGGCGATGGCCGTGCGCGGCTGCCACAACGCCCAGGAGGTCGCGGGGAACAGGTGCGTCAGGCCGGTTTCGATCACCGCGCTGACGGGTTGATCGATGTCGTGCGGCAGCGACCCGAACGATCCCGGCAGGCGTGCGATCAGTGCGTGCGGGTTCTCCGGATTGGAATTGTGCGCCATGCGCACCCCGATCGTCCAGGTCACCTTGGGGCTGAGCTTGACGGAATCCTGCGCGTATAAGTCGACGTTGAGATAGTTGAACGGCTGCGATGCCGCGAGGGGAAAGCTCTCAGTGGCCGTGGACGCCACGCCGTAGATGAATTGCGGGAGCGTCGTGTAAGTGACCAGCGGGGTGGTGTTAGTGCCGAAATCGAAATCGTTAATACGCAGCCGCCGTGAGCTGATGCCAAAGCTTAAGTCGTGGCGGCCGGTGGCGAAGGAGAGACTGTCGTTGACGTGAAAGCGTGTGGCGCGGCGGCCTTGCACCCAGTTGTTGTCCAGGCCGCCCAGCGCAGTGAACGGCGCGTTGGACCCGATGCCTTCAAGAACGATCGGAAACGCGGCCAGAGTCTGGGCGCGGTCCACCGGACCGAACAGGCTCTCATACCACGAGAACGCCGGGTTGAAATAATTCACCAGCCGCGGGCCGAAGATATGCGTATAACCAGCCGCGAAGGAGTAAAGCGGCTGCGAGGAGATGGCGTTGAACAGCGGATTGATGGCGTCGGTGTAGGCGGCCTGCAGGCCCGTATCCGACTGGAGGCGATACCACGTCGTATTTGCCGCGTTGATGTTGTAGTCCAGGCGCGCGGTGACCACCTGCTCGTGATCGCCGCTCGATTGCGAGACGCTGCGGCGCAGGGCGCAGCCATTGCCATCGGGAGGCGCCCCGGCCGCAACAGCCCCGGCCGTATCGAAGGGGCAGCCCAGCACTGCCAGCGGCGTTCCGCCCGCGCCGCGATATAGCGAGAATAAGTTGCGATAAAACGGAACAAGCTGCGGCTCGGCCGGGTAAGTTGCGCCCGTCACGCTGTCCACGCCGCCGCGCGGCAGTGCTGCAAGCACGTAGCTGGCGAACGGCGCGCTGGGCACGGTGACCGGAGTCACGATCGGCAGCGCAATGCGCAACTGCTCGAAGTCCGTGAAGAAGAACAGCCGGTTGCGCCGGACAGGACCGCCCAGGCTGCCGCCGAAATGGTTCACGGTGGAGCGCGGTTTGTGATTGCCGGGCGTGGCGTTGGTGAAGAAGTCCGCGGCATTCAGCTTCGAGCCGTTCCACAACTCATAAAGGTTACCGTGGAAGGAATTAGTGCCCGACTTAGTTACGTAAGTGATCTGCGAAGCGCCGTAGCGGCCCTGGTCGACCGCATAGGAAGTCGTGTTGACGGTGACTTCGGAAATGGAGTTCAAACCCAGCACCAGGTTCGTCGCCAGTCCGCTGTTGAGGTTAGTCAGCGGATCATTGGTTTCCAGGCCATCCACAACAAAGGCGTTGGATAGCGCCGGCAGACCGTTGATCTCCACGTTGCCGTAACCGTTCTGCGCGCCGACGAAATCGTTGCCGCTGCCCGCCGTGTTGATGAGCGCACCGGGAGCGAACTGCGCCGGATAGGTGAGATCGGAGCCGGGATTCGGAAGATTCGCAATGGACTGCGCGGCCAGCGTGGTTGCGGTGTTGGCATTCTCGGTGTTGATCAGCGGCGCTTCGGTGGTGACGACGATGTCCTGGTGCGCGGCGGCGGCCACCGCAAGAACGAAATCGACGGTTTGGGTCTGGCCGACGGCGGCGGCGATCGACGGCCTGCGCTGCCGCTCGAATCCGGGCGCGGCGGCTTCCACCGTGTAGGCGCCAGGCTTCAATTGGGAGAAGCTGAAGCGGCCGGAATCGCCCGTGCGGGCGGTCCGCTCGATGCCGGTGCCTACGCCCGTAAGCCGGACGGTGGCGCCGGCCAGCGCGGCTCCGGACGGGTCGGCGACTTGTCCGGCAATGGCGCTGGTGGTCTCGCCCTGCGGACTGGCGCGAGGCGGGAGGACGAGGACCATCGCGGCGATCACGATCAGGTTGGCGGCGAAACATTTCATACGCTCTAGTTTACTACATTTTATTATGCGTAGTTTCCACAACTTAATAAACTGTGGTTAAACCTACGAGACGCGGCGCTGCCGGAATCCGATTCCATGCCTGCGGCTCGGGCGCTACGTGCGATTCAATTGGGTGGCCGTGGCAGCATGGCTGACCGCTCCCGCGCCCCAGGACACCCATCCGGCAAGGCCGGATCTTCCGAACCGCCGGAAAGCGGCAGCCCCGGTCCCGTCAAGACCGGCTTGATGCAGACGGCAGGTTGCCGCCCGTCTCACGGGCAGCAATCGCAACCTAATTTGGACGAATGAACGGCTATCCACCCCTCTCGCAGAATGAGGGGGGTGAGAGCCAACGCGGCGACGGAATCTGCCCAACCGATTTCCCATATAGCATTGACAAGTAGCCCTGCCAGAGCAATCCAAGCCATGTAGGCGCACAACGCAGACTGAGCCGCATCCGCCTTCAAGGCGGCACTCGAAGTAATGGCTACCAACTGCCGTTTCCGGCTGGCGAGCCAAGGCATTACAACTGCGGCGGCCAACAAGATTCCGATTCCCACTAGACTTCGCTGCGCTTCGCGATATCCAAGAAAGTTCAAAATGGAAGTGAGCACCACGAGTCCCGCCAGCGTGAGAAGCAAGACTCCCGCAATCCGAGCCGCCCGTGCTTCGTTGAGTTCAAATCGAAAACGGCAAAGGACAACCCCTGCCGAAAGCAGCTCGATCAAACTGTCTCCACCGAAAGCGAACAGCGCTGGGCTGTGGGAACGCCAAGCTGTCCCGAGAGAAACAACGGCCTCCACGGTCATCCAGATGATGGTGAGAATCTGGAGTTGGAGAACGCGCCGAGAGACATTTGACAACTCGGATGGCGTGGCTGCGGTCATGGTGTGTTCTGGACGATTCTGTTCATTCTACTTTGCAGTAGCAATACAGAAACTGCTGGGTAGTATCAAATGGTGTGCGATGCAGTTCTTTGGAGCTCTCCACCAGACGGAAGCGCACGCCAAACTGCTCGTGCAGTAATTCGGCGTCATAGCGAATAACGTCGAGCCCACTGCATTTCGTGGGACCCTCTGGTCCGAAGGTGCTGACGATTACGTGACCACCAGGCCTGACGGCTTGAGCGACCTGTCGAACATAAGCGGCACGGTACTCGCTTGCAGTAAGAAAATGAAACACCGCACGGTCATGCCACACGTCATAAGCTCCCTGCGCGAGCCGTGCTTCCGTGATATCGGCGACGAGCCAGCGGATCTGTCGTGCAGCGGGACCGAGTCGCTTCTTGGTCACATCAATAGCGGTTTGAGAAACATCGAGGACAGTGATGTCCTCATGGCCCCGTGCAAGGAGGTCGTCAACGAGGGTAGATGCGCCTCCGCCAACGTCAATGATGGATGCCGAAAGCCCGGCCGCCGCCCGCGCTATCAGAGCAAGCGAGGTTTCGAGGTGCGGACGGTACCAACTGGCCGCTTCGGGCGCCCTGGCCGCATAGACCTTTTCCCAATGCGTCCTTGCATCCATGAAAGCACCTCTTGTCCGATAGTTTACAACCAAAATCTTATTCCGATTCTAAAGCATCTGGCGGACACGCCGGATCGCGGCGATTGCCGAAACCGCCGCGCGCGGAGGCTCCAACGGCTCCTCGCCTCTGCCGATTTCACCCCCATACACAATGGTGCGCCCGCCGACATGCGCATGTTCGGCGACGACGACAAGATCGCAGATCTGGGCATCGCCATCCCCCGACCATGGGCCGTACACCTGGGCTACATCCTGAACCCACGCTTCGCCTTCATGCGCCAAAGCCAATTCGTTTTCAACGTATCCCCCGAGATCGCCGCGCCTGACATCGCCGAAATCCCTGAGCGCCCGGATTCGATACACCATCCGATCGCCATCGAGGTAGCGGAGCAAATTAACCCACTGCCAAATTCTCCGCAACTCTTGCCGTCATCCCGTGTCACCAAACCAATCACTCGACGAGGGTAACGCGCGCCCATTCAACCTGCGGAGCTCCTATCGCGTTGCTCTCATCATCCCTTTCTCGCCGTCCCGGCCCCAGGCTCTAGCGGCCATAAGCCGCCACAAGCCACTAGCCACCAACCACGGCGAATGCATCTCGCCCAGCGCCACGAATTTACATCCCTCCCGCACGCCACCGCCCCCACCCGTCACCACACACCTGCCGGACATGGTAAAGTAGCACCACAGATACGGGAACCACTATGAAGGCTTTCTCGATCGTATTTCTCTTCGTCTTTGTTTTAGCCCTCCAGGGAAGTCAGAACCTGGAACGTGCCCGGCAATTGGCAGAATCGGGCGATGGCCCGGGAGCGCGTGCGCTGCTGGCGCACGCCGCGCAAAGCGCTCCGGACAATATCGCCGCGTTAACCGAATACGCGGACTTCCTCGACTGCCACGCCGATCCGGCCGCCATCGAAGCCTACAGCAAGCTCCTGGCCGCGCTGGACCAATCCACCCACCGCCGCGAGCGCGCCGCGGTGGCGCGGCGCATGGCCGAACTGTCCTTACTGCAGGGCGACCGGGCCGGCGCCGTGCGCTCCCTGGAGATCTACCAGAACTCCGGCGGGGTGCCCCCAGGGCCCGCCACTCTTCCGGCCGCGCCGCCGGGCAACCCGGCCGGCGACCGCCAGTACGTCGAGATACCCGGGCCGTTGCGCTCGTTCGGCCGCATGGCGGCTATCTCCAGCGACTCGCAGGCCGACGATCCGCTGCCCGCGCTGGCGCGCAATGTGGTTACCAATGGCTTCCAGGCTGCCCATAGCAACGAGGCCCTGGAACAGACCGAATACCTCAAACTCGTCCATCGCTATCTCTCGCAGGCGCGCGAGATCGAGAAGCTGGCCGGCGCCGGAAAGATCGTCCAAATCGAGAATTGCGATTCGCCCAACGCCGGCGAGTTGCTGCGCATTCTGGGCTTCCGCATGCGCGGCGGATGCGGCAGCGAAGTCGTGTTGGAAACCGTTAACGCCACCCGCGCTTTTCTCACCACCGACTCCGGCTTCCCCCTCCCCGCCCTGGAGCAGGCGCTCCGCACCAACCGTCCTTTTACCTATGACTACCACCCGGCGCGCGTGCCCGTGCTGTTCGGCTCCGACTATTGGCTCTCCGCGAAGGAAAAGGAAACTAGCGGTTTCCTCGACGTGCTGCTCTCCGATCCGGCTTTATGCCGCTTGTATCTGGGGTTCTCCAAGCTGGACCGCGAAACCGCCGAGGAGTTCCGCAAGAACATTCCGATGCCCCACCTGAGGGCCTACGCGCACGTGCTGGATTTCTTCGGCGGCATGTTCGAGGTGCGCGCTGGCAAGGCCGTGGTTCCCGGCGCGCCGCGCACCGTGGCTGCCTGGACGGGACTGGTGGGCGCATCGCCGGACCAGGGCGCCGCGTTTTTCGAGAAGCTGATCGCCAAAGACGATGGCTGGATGGCCAGCTACTTCGATGCGCTGGCGCGCATCAACGGTCCAGTCCGGGAGTACCTGACCGAGCCCGCGCGCATGCAGCGCTTCTACATGGCCATCCGCGGCAAGGTGACCAGTCCGGGACCGGCGCGCCCCGTTTTCCGCTCCAACGCGGACATGATGCTGCTGACCACGCGCTTGTGGATCGATCCCGATGGCCGGCCGCACGTCCCCGGCAACCTGCAGGTCTGGAAGGACCTGTTTGTGAATCATCCGCAGGGCAAGTACGACGCCAAGCTGACGCGCGCCGCCGGCGCCTGGAAGGAAGCCGATGACGTGCTGGAAGCCCTCTTCGGCCTCACCCGCAAATCCGTGGAAAATGAGCCGCTGAAGATCTTCATGGCGCTCAGCGACCTGGATCGTTACCGTTCCAAACCCTTGACGCCGGAGACCGTGGACTTGCTGGCGCGCAACTACCGTGTGTACGGCAGCCAGTACGCCATTTTCAACGAGGCTGCCACGGTGAGCGACAAATCCATCGCCCAATTCATGGATACGGCCGATGCGCTGACCCACCTCAAGGATCCCATGCTGCGCGCCGACACGCTCGGCATGATGCAGTCCCTGATGGGACTGTGGCAGATCTTTTCCCGCCCGGGGAGCCTGCCGGCGGCCAAAGCCGACGAGACTTTCGCGGCGCTGCTCAGCCCCTTCTCCGCGGTGCGCGACAACCGCACCCTGTTCGATGCCGGACGCGGCGGCGTGATGCTGCTGCTCTCCGCCACCGGCTCGAAACCGGGCTCCGCCTCGCAAGCGCGCCTCCTCGACCTGCTGGCGGGCGCGGCGGACTCCAGCGACGTCGAATCCCACACCCAGATCGTGCAGGATATGATGCGCATCCTGGAAGCCCAGCACATCGTCCCCCTCGACGATCTCTTCGATCTGGCGAATCACCTGGACTCGCTCGCGCGCGGCGAGAAGCTGAATACGGCGTTGGTGAACCGCCTGGCATCCCGCATCGCCGACATCCCGCTGTCGCGCGCCACTCTGAGCGCTGTCGAGAAGAACGCGCTCTCCTTTGGCTATTGGACGGATAAACACGTCGATTTGCAGCGCAAGCTGAATCTGCGCGCCGCCGTCGAGAAAGCCTCGGGCGAGAAACTCCGGGACGTGCGCGGTCTGCTGGCGCCGTTCCTGCGCGACACGCTGGTGGCTTATAATTATGCCCACTACGCGCCACCCGGCGCGCAGGTCCTCTACACGAATCCGCTGTTCGTGCGTAGCCACGACTTTCTGGGTGTGCAAGGCACTAGCCACATGTGGCGCTCCACGGAAGTGTTCGGTTCGGGCTGGCCCTCCAACGGCGGCGGCCGGCTGGTAGGTTCTCTCGCCGGACTGCCCTACGCACTGGCCGAGGCCGAACAGAATTTCCTGGTGCCGGAGCAGACGCAGGCGCTCATCTGGGGCGACCTGGTGCCGCAAATGATCGTGAGCGCCGTAATCCCGCGCTGGTGGAACGTCACGCCCTCCCAGTTGCATTGGGTGGCGCTGCACATGCGCTACGCGGAGTCGTTGCTGGCCGAATCCGCGCTGGATCCCGCGCTCAGGCAGGCCGCGCTCGGTATCTTGAGTGCGCAAGCGGCGCCGGCGCGCGTCGGACAGGTGGCTATGCTGCTCGAAAACGGCGACGTGCAGGCGGCGCTGAACAAGGTGACACCCTCCGAGTTGTTCGTTTTGGCCTCCCGTATGGGAGCAAAGATGGAAGCCGATGCCAAGCGCGAGCCTTCGCCGCTGCTGGCGGAAATCCGCCGCCTGGCCGCACAGTCGCCCCAACAGATCAACTACGCGGCCATCTCGGCCGCCTTCGGAACGCCCAAGCCCACACTGGCCAACTCCTACCGTCCGGAGTTGCTCAACTTGCGCACTTTTCCGACTTTGATGGGATATTCCAGCCGCATTTTGGCCGAAAGCTGGGAGTCCAACACGCTGTACTGGGCCGAGCTCGCCGACGAGACGAACGTCCAGCCTTCGCAGCTCAACCTGCGCATCCCGGAGTGGACCGAGAAACTGGTGGAGCATATCTTCGCCTCGCACCTGGAGGACTGGCCGGCGGTGCTCCGCTCCTTGCGCGCGGTGGGCGACGACGTGCGCAACAAGACACGCCAGCAGGCCCTGGCGCAGGCGCCGCCACCACAACTTACAACCGCAGGTAACTAATGCTACTGTCTGAGACGATTCTTGTGGGGCAGCCAATCTTGGCTGCAGGCCGGCTTTCAGCCGGCCTCTGTTGTGGGGCAGACCCTCTGGTCGGGGGGCCCTCTGGGCCGGGTCCCACTGGACCCGCTCGGCGAGCGAAGCTCGCCTTTCACAGTTTGGCTACGTACTAGGTTCTAGGGGAATTCATGCGTCTCATATCCCGTCGGGGTTTTCTAGGAGCGGCAGCGGGCACGGCCTTGCTGAAAGCGCAGGATACGCAGCGCCCGGTGTTCCGCGTGAAAGTGGACATGGTGGTGCTCAGCTTCACCGTCACCGACAGCCATAACCGCTATATCAACGGCCTGAAGAATACGGATTTCAAAATCTACGAAGACGGCATCCTGCAAAAGATGGCCACCTTCGCGGAGGGCACCAAGCCTCCCATGCAGGTGTTGGCGGACGGCAGCACGCGTCCGCTGGTCGCCGGCGAACCCGCCGAGGCGCCCGGCAACCCCGGCATCGACCTGCACAGCGACGCCTTCGTGGGCACCAACGTCTTCGTGCTGTTCGACACCAGCAACTTCATGTATCGCGGCTTCGTGTACGCCGAAGACGCCATCGCCGATTTCGTGCGCGGCCTGGACCGCGCCGATTCCGTGGCGGTCTACACCTTCAGCCGCAATCTCTCACGCGCGGCCACGCTGACGCACGATCGCGGCGACGCCATCGGCGGGCTGCGCAAATCCGTGGCCGGAGACGAAACCGCGCTCTACAACGCCCTGCTGCTCACGCTGCGCGATGCGGCCAAAGTGCCCGGCCGCAAGGTGGTCATCGTCTTCTCCAACGGCCCGGACAACTCCAGCATGGTGGCGCCCGACGATGTGCGCGCGGTGGCCGAGGACGAAGGCATCCCCATCTATGTGATCTCCACCAACGAGGTCAACAAGGATCCCATTTCGAGCGGCGTCTTCCGGCGCATCGCCACGCGCACCGGCGGCAAAGCCTATTGGGCCAAGACCTGGCAGAAGCAGGTGGAGGCTTTCGAATCCATCCGCGAGGACTTAGGCAACTCCTACACGGTGACTTACTATCCGCAGGCTAATCCGAACGAAGGCTTCCGCAAGATCGCGGTCGAAATTGTGACTGACGTGGGGAAGAAGTACCGCGTACGCTCCCGGCCGGGATACCGGCCGAGGGGCGGATTTTAAAGGCCAAAAATTCCTTTCGCTATACACACCCGCCCAGAAGACCGCCGGCGTTCCGCCTAGGCTAGCGAGGTCTTCGACCTCAAACCGACGAGCACACTGCCCAGCTTTGTCGTAAA
>OCZT010007465.1_pt1 | contig 10717 bp, 6 predicted proteins | sample 1539031 | NCBI WGS metagenome assembly OCZT01 (sample SAMEA3539308, study PRJEB22396) | soil metagenome | biome: tundra; feature: field; material: soil | place: USA | collected 2010-05 | depth 0.15 m
CCTCGCCCAGGCCCACATGTCCCAGCCGAAGCGGAGGTCGCGTTCGAGGTCGAGCCGCGCCTGCCGAGCTTCTTCGTCGGTCGCGTGGGGATATGCCGCGACCAGCGCAGGGGGAAGCTGGCCGACGCTGTGTTCCAGGTCGCTGTCGAACGTGGCGGCCGTCTCGTGGGTGACATCCACCATCGCACGCGCCTCCTCGGTGTTCGAACCGATCAGCAGCGGGACATCGTTCTGCTGCCCAGAAGTGAACGCCTCGTAGGGCGAAACGGGAAGCACATAGGGTTCGATCACCGGGTGGCATATGCCGCCGGCGTTGCCGGTGAGCAGGCCCGCCGGCAGCCGGCGTAGTTCCTGCAGCGAGGCCGCACCCAGCGAAACGGCATACTTCTTCCCGTCGCGTTCTGCATTGGCCAGCAGGAACTTTGGTGCGAGCTGGAGCGGCTCAAACAGACCGCCGCTCTCTCCGATGGCGCGCTGAAACAAGCCTTTCGCAAGGGGCGAGGCCATCAGGATGCTGACCGATATCGCTCCGGAGGATTGACCGGCGATGGTTACGCTTTTCGGGTCGCCGCCAAAGGCTGCAATGTTCCTCTGAATCCATTCGAGTGCGGCGATCTGGTCCATCAGGCCATAGTTCCCGGACGAGTGGTGAGGGGACTCGCGCGTCAGTTCCGGATGCGCAAGAAAGCCAAGGGGGCCAAGTCGATACCCGATGGTGACAACGATTACGCCTTTGTGCGCGAGCCGGTCGCCCCAGTACAAGGGCATCGAGGCCGATCCGTTGATGTACCCCCCGCCGTAGATCCAGACCATCACCGGCAGGTGCTCGTGCGCGGTCTTCGCCGGCGTCCAGATGTTGAGGTAGAGACAATCCTCACTCACCTTCGGCGGCGTCTCGCCCGGCATGGACACCCCAACTTGCATACAGGCCGGGGCAAACGCATCCGCCTTACGCGTGCCAGTCCAGCGTGCGACATGTACCGGGGGGCGCCAACGCAAGTCGCCCACCGGCGGGGCAGCGAATGGGACGCCTTTGTATACACCCAACCCGCTTGCGCGTACCCCGGATATTGCGCCGGCCTCCGTCGGAGTCTGAGGGCTTTGTGCCAGCGTGATAGCAGATATTGCTGGAACGACGACAACAAGTAGGGCTCTGATTAAGACCTTGGAATTGAATCTCGGCATATTGACCTTCTGGTACTCCAGCAACGGGCGCGCCTGCGCGTAGGCGCATTCGCTGAGGACCATGTTCGCCTCTACGCGGCCGAGAAGCACCATAGCCTCGTTGCCGGCGCTGTCGGTGGCGTGGGTCGGGCTGTCCATGAATCCATCATAGATCTCCAGCGGATTGTCGCCCGCAGCTTCCACTCGTCGCGCTGTGAGCACCCCAGCTGCTCGCCAACGGCGCGGGTGACGGCCTCTGGGTATGACGTGATCGGCACGGCGAACTTCCGGCGGTCTGGAGCGGCGACTGTCCAACCCTCAAACGCCCGCTGCCGGCAGGCTCCCGACTCCACGACTTGCGCCTCGCTCCGGCGCTGCATCCGGCGCGCCGGGTTTCCTGCTCGTGACTCCAGAGCTGCTTCGATTTCGATGCGGACGGAGTCGAGGGCGTCTCAAGGACGCGGGTGTGGGCTTGCGGTTGCTCCTCGGGCAGCTTGGCCAGGCGGCCAGCTATTGCAGCGGATCAGGTATAATCGAACCCAGCCGCAACCGCGAGCCGTGCCCGGTTCGCTCCACCAATGCCGGCTCCGGACTGAATGGTACCAAACAGTATCATCCATATTCGGGTCGATGTTACGTACCGTAAGCCAGAGCGCTTGGATTTCATTGTGGACACACTTTGCGGAATCCGCGTCCCCGAGGTGCTGTGTGGGAACCCACAGAAGGCAACGTGCCCGGACTGCCTCGCCGCCCTCCGTCATCGGGGCGTGCGATGAGGACGGACTGCGCAAGAGCGCCAGCTCGTTGCCGACAGGATGAGGCAGTATTGGGCGAGTCGTAGCAAGCGCCGCCACACGAAGTTACTTGACGCTCTCATGGAGCCTGCGCCGCTTCCATCTCCGCCACTCGACCGCAACCCTGTTGGTAGCCAGCCAGCGGTCATGGTGCGGCGGCTGAGCCGCAAGGCAAAAATGCTTCAGGCCCATCGATAAGGTAACTTCAAGCGCGCACCTGGGGTTGATTCCAGCCCGCGTGCGTCAATCTTCCATCGCCGCGCGCAGGCGCTCGGTAACCTCGGCCCGACGGCACGGAAATATCCAGTTCTGGGTATGACGTGATCCGCACGGCGAACTTCCGGCGGTCCGGGCTGGCGACGATCCAACCCTCAAAGAGTTTCACATTTCGGGCGCCCGTTTTCCGGCGAAGGTGGGGACCGCTTCACGCCCGCGCCCGCGTCAAACGCCCGCCGGCGGCCTTCGTCTTCCAGTACCAGCACAGCTTCCTGTTAAGAATCATCAGGCGATGAGGAATCCAACGGGACTGCTTGGTACGGCGCCGCCACTGCTGACGTACGTCGGCGGAAGGCCGTGTGCGGCAATATAATATGGAACATGGCATCCACACGGAGGCATTTCCTGCAGGCGGGCGGCGCGGCATCGCTCGCGCTCGGCGCGGCCGCGCGCGCTCAGGGCCAGACCGCGGCGAACGATAAGATCCAGTTCGCGACCATCGGCTGCGGCATCATGGGCCAGGGCGACACCGCGACGGCCATCAGCGTGCCCGGCACCAAACTCCTGGCTGTGTGCGACGTCTATGAAGGCCGGCTGACGCGCGCCAAGGAGCACTGGGGCGCCGAGCTGTTCACCACGCGCGACTATCGCGAGGTGCTCGCGCGCAAGGACGTCGACGCCGTGATCATCGCCACGCCGGATCACTTGCATGCGCGCATCGCCGCCGAGGCGATGGAGGCGGGCAAGGACGTCTACGTGCAAAAGCCGATGGTGAAGCAATGGCAGGACGGCCACCGGCTGATCGAAACCTCGCAGCGCACCAGGAGAATCCTCCAGGTTGGCAGCCAGCGCGTCAGCTCCGTGATCTACAAGAAGGCCCAGGAACTGTATCGTGCAGGCTCGATCGGCACGCTCAACGCCGTGGAGGCGTGGATCGACCGCAACTCCGCGATCGGCGCGTGGCGCTACTCCATTCCGCCTGACGCGAGTCCCGCGACCATCGATTGGGACCGTTTTCTGGGCGATGCGCCGAAGCGTCCGTTCGATCCACAGCGCATGTTCCAGTGGCGCAACTGGAACGACTACGGCACCGGCGTCGCCGGCGACCTGTTCGTGCATCTGTTCAGCGGCATCCACTTCGTGCTCGGCTCTCTCGGGCCCACGCGCGTGTTCGCCGCGGGCGGAATCTACTTTTGGAAAGGCGACCGCGACGTGCCTGACATCATGGTCGGGCTGTACGACTATCCCCAGACCGACAGCCACCCCGCGTTCAACCTCGCGCTACGCGTGAATTTCGTTTGTGGCGGGCCCGAAACCGGCGTCTTCCATTTCACCGGGAGCGAGGGCGTAATGACGATCGGCGACGGTGTGAGTCTGAGCAAGCCGCCCAAGGAGACTGAGCCTGGCGAGAGCGCGGGCGGCTTCTCCAAAGAGACGGCGGCGAAGATCATGGCACAGCACCGCGAGCGCTACCCCGAGCATCTGGTCACGGCGGCCACGATGCCCGAAGCGGACGAAGAGCGTTACCTTGCGCCGCGGCGCTACTCGGAGGATTTCGAGCACCACTCCAACTTCTTCAACGCGGTGCGCTCGCGCCAGCCGGTGGTCGAGGACGCCACCTTTGGGCTGCGTGCCGCCGGGCCGGCGCTGCTGGCGAACTTGAGTTACTACGAAGGCCGCATCAAGCATTGGGACCCCGTGGCCATGCGCGTGGTCGAGATCTGAGGAGGAACGCCGATGGGAACGGCCAATGACAAAATCCGGATGGCGTTGCTTGGCGCGGGTGGCATGGGCCAGGGCGACGCGCACGACGCCGCGCGCATCGCGGGCGTGGAGATCGCGGCCGCCGCGGATATTTACGACGCGCGCCTGGACCGCATGAAAGAGATCTATCCCGGCATCGCGACCACGCGCGACTATCGCGAGGTGCTCGCGCGCAAGGACGTCGACGCCGTGATCATCGCCACGCCGGACCACTGGCATGCGCAGATCACTCTCGACGCTCTCGCCGCAGGCAAGGACGTCTACTGCGAAAAGCCGATGGTGCAGAAGATCGAGGACGGCAAGCGCGTGATCGAAGCCGCAAAAAAGAGCGGGCGCATCTTTCAGATGGGCAGCCAGTACGCCAGCGCCCACTGCTTCGAGAAGATTGGCCAGTTGCTCAGAGCCGGCGCCATTGGCGAGCTGAACATGGTGGAAGCGTGGCTCGACCGCAACACCGCCATCGGCGCCTGGCAATACTCCATCCCGCCCGACGCGAGCACGCAGAACATCGACTGGGACCGCTTTCTCGGCTCGGCGCCCAAGCGGCCCTTCGAGCCCATTCGGCTGTTCCGCTGGCGCAACTATCGCGACTACGGCACCGCCGTGGCGGGCGACCTCTACGTGCACCTGTTTACCGGTCTGCACACCGCGACCGGCGCACTGGGCCCCACGCGCATCTACTCTACCGGCGGCCTGCGCTACTGGAACGACGGCCGCGACGCGCCCGACATGCAGATGGGCGTGATCGATTACGAGGCCTCGCCGCGCCACCCGCGCTTCCAGTTCGTCATGCGGGTAAACTTCAAGAGTTCCAAGGCCGACGAGGATTTCGGATACCGCTTCATCGGCAGCGAGGGCGCCATCACCACCGACATCGGCAGCGTCACCCTCAGCCGCGTGCCGCGCGAAAGGGAGCCCGGTCACACCGCCGACACGTTCTCCCGCCTGATGGAGGCCGACTACATCCGCGCCTACCGCGACCAGTACCCGCTCCTGCCGGTGACCACCGCCACGCTCGGCCGACCCACCGTGCAGCGCTTCACCTCGCCGCGCGACGCGCACGAGATCCATATGCGCAACTTCATCGACGCGGTGCGCACGCGCAAGCCGTTCTTCGAGGACGCCGAGTACGGCTTCCGCGCCACGGGGCCCGCGCTGTTGTGCAATCTCAGCTACTTCGAAAATCGCGTCTGCCTTTGGGACGCCGCCACCATGACGGCGTCCTGAGTTGTTGCGGTTCAAGCGCGAAACATGCGCAGAAGCGCTGGCAATGCGCTTGAAGCATCGTCGGGCGGAGCGGGAGTATAGCGCTGTTTTTCAGGGGGCCATTTGGTTGTGACACTTCGGCTGCGTACCCGGCCGGACGAGAATGGTCGCCGAAGCAATGTCGATGGAATCCGGTCCGCTCGGGTGCGTTGCCAAGCCGCTGTAGTAATCTGATCGAAGAATGCTCCAGCGCCGTCCTTCTCCTTTGCGATCAATTCAGCAATTCTCGCGAAACCTCCTTGCCCGAGCGTACCGGCGATCCACAGGTGTCATCCGATGCCTTTGACCTCCACGGTACCCAAGCGGGCGCGCGGCCGGCGATCGAAGCCAACACGAATCCCGGCGAGGCTCTGGGGACTGCTTTTCCTCTCGGCCATAGGAATCGGTGTGGCCGCGGTCGTGTTGCAGGCCCAATACACCCTCACGCTGCAATCACCATTGCGCATCCGATTTCAGTGGCCCCTGATAATTGCCCCACGGATTTCGGCGGAGGAAGCAGGCGCGGCCCAAGCCGATCAATTTGGCCGGCGGTTGACGGCGTACCAACAATACGCTTGCAACAAATTCGGGCCGGCATGCCGCATCGCATTGTCGGTTCAGCGTGCCGAAAACCCGCGCGGCGCCTGCGAGATCTATCATTACAACTCCGACGGCACGCTCGATTGGGGCTACTTCCAGATCAACACGGTGCACTTGAAACGCGCAGGGGTCAATCTTCGAGACCTGCTGGACTGTAAAGCGAACATCGACTTCGCATACAAACTGTACACGGAGAGGGGCTTTGAACCGTGGACCACGTTCAATAGCGGCGCGTATCGCCAATTCCTGAAGCCCTGATCGGGTTTTCGCTGGACGGCGCGACGGGTTGGCGGCCCCGATCAGATAAGTACCCGCAAGTCGGCGTCAGTCCGGCGATCCGCCTTCCCCCGCACGCGACAAGAGTACACAGTGGCGGCGCCGTAAAAAAAGGCGGGAACCGAGGCAATGGCCCGCGTGGTCGCGATCACCGCCGCGCAGCTCGCGCACGAAACAGGCGCGCGCTCGAATGCACGCTTCTACGCGTTGTCGGTCTTCAGCCAGCCGAAGTGCAGGCCCCGGAGTGTCATAGTGAATCATATGCCCGTAACAATCGAAAACCAAGTCGTCCTCGTGGTCGGAGCTTCGAGCGGTATCGGCCGTGAAACGGCCGCGCTGTTCGCGCGAGAAGGCGCTCGCGTTATGGCCTCCGCGCGGCGCGAGGAGCGCTTGCGCGAATTGAAGGAATCCCTGGCGCGCGAAGGGCGAAACGTGGAAACACTCGCCGCGGATGCCGCGGACGCATCCCAAATGGAAAACCTCGCGCAGCGCACGCGCGAGCGCCTTGGCGAAATCGATGTCATGGTGTTCGCCACCGGAACCAACGTCCCCGATCGCTCGATGAGGCGCCTCACCACGGAGATTTGGGACATGATGGTGGGCGTCAATCTTAGCGCCGCTTACTACATTACCGGGGCGGTGCTTGCGCCTATGCGGGAGAGAGGCGCCGGCCATTTGATCTACATTTCCTCGGTGTCCGGCCTCTTCGCCGATGTTTCTGGTGCGGCCTACCAGGCTTCCAAGCGCGGTCTGCTCGGGCTGGCTCACGCGATACGCGTCGAGGAAAAGGAGAACGGCATTCGGACGTGCGTGGTCTGTCCTGGCCTGGTGGATACCGAGATCCTGGACCGCCGTCCAGTTAAGCCATCCGCAGAGACCCTGGCGAAAGCGCTGCGCCCCGAGGACGTGGCGGAGGCGGTGCTCGCGGTCGCCAGACTGCCCCCTCGCGTCTGCGTTCCCGAGATGCAGGTGGTGCCGACGTGTCTGTAGGGGGACAGATCCGAATCGTTTAGACCCGTCACAAGCAGGCGCCTGCAATTCTGCTCGAACGATACGTACGCGCCGGACCCCGGTTGTGGCTGCTGAACCGATTCGCACGGGACTGCTATATAATCGCGTCTGGCGACGCCATGACGAAGTTCTACGCCCGCATCTGCTGGGATGGATGGGTGTTTCCCTTGGGTGATGCGAAAGAACTCGGAACGGCCAGTTATGTTACGCAGGCTGGTTTGAGACATGAGGAATGGCCGTTCAACTTCAGCCTGCGCCACCAATCAGGAATAGACTCATGGACTTGAATCGACGCGACTTTATCGTGGTGCCAGCGGCCACAATAGCCACTTCTTTATTCGCTGCCGAGCCGGCTGTGCCCTGGCAACGGAGAATCCGCCGGGTCGGCCAGACCAACATGACCGAACACGATCCCGTGGTGCTCGACGTTGAGCAATGGGCGGATTACTGGGCCAGCCTGAAGGTGGACGCCGTGCTGATCAGCGTCACCGGCATTCTTGCGTTTTACCAGACGAAGGTGCCGTACCACCGGAAAGGCAAGTTTCTCGGGGACCGGGATTTCTTCGGCGAGTGTTGCGCGGCCGCCAAGAAGCGCGGCCTACACGTGATCGCGCGCATGAGTCCAGACCTCAATTGGGAAGACGCAGTCGAGGCCCATCCGGAGTGGTTCCAACGCGACGCGCAAGGCAATGCCGTGCATCACACCGAGGACCCCAGGCTGTTCCGCACTTGCATGTTCACCACGTACATGACCGATTACACGCGGGCGATCATGAAGGAGATCAACTCTCTCTATGACGTGGACGGCATGTACACCAACGCGTGGCCGCCTCTGGGGGTGCTGCCGGTCTGCTATTGCCAACAGTGTAAGAACCTGCCGCCGCCGGGGACGATAGACTATTGGGACAAATTCAACGAGCGCACTATCTATCTGTGGAAGCTGTACGATTCCATCGCCAAGGAGAAGAAGCCGTCGAATTTCTATTTCGGCAATCTTGGCGGCGGCATACGCAGCACGGCCAGCCTGGTGAAGCTCGGCGAGGTCTGCGAGTGGTTCCAGTGCGACAACCAGGGACGCGGCGGAGACGATACGCCGATCTGGGGATGCGCCCTGCAAGGCCGCGTGTGCCACGCCGTCCAAAAGGGCAAGATGGCCACCAACGTGACGGGGGCGTGGTCCACCGGCACGCCCCGCTGGCGTAACGTCTACAAGTCCCGGCAAGAGGAACAGATGTGGTTTGACGAGACGCTCGCCTCGGGAATGGCGCCGTATCACCACATTATCGGCGGCGAGAACGGGATGGGCGAGGACCGCCGCTGGCTGGAGCCGGCCCGGGGATACTTCAATTGGATGGCCAGGCACGATTCCCACTTCGTCAATAAGCGCTCGATCGCGAATCTGGGCGTGGTGATGGGCCAGCGGACCTGCCTGTTCTACAAGCCTCCGCGTGGCGCGCTCATGCGAGAGTACATGGACGGGATGTATTACGCCCTGCTCGAAGGCCGCTTCCTGTTCGATTTCGTGCATGAAGACAAGCTAGCGCTGGAGGACCTTGCCAAGTATTCCGCACTGCTGCTGCCAAACACCGCTCTCCTCAGCGATGAACAGTGCCGGCAGTTGCGCGCCTACGTGGATGCCGGAGGTTCCCTGCTGGCAACGTTCGAGACCAGCATGTACACCGAGCGCAACGAGCGGCGGTTCGATTTCGGCCTGGCCGATGTGTTCGGTATTCGGAAGACCGGGGATATCATTGGCACGGCCGGTAACGCGTATCTTGCCCGTATCGAGAAGCAACATGCCATTCTCAACGGCTTTTCAGGTACCAACTGGATACCCGGCGCAGAAAATCGGATACCCGTCGCTCCGGTGGACGGCCCCCTTCTGACCGTAGTGCCCGGCTTCGTGGCGTACCCTCCGGAACTGTCGTATCCGCTCCAGGCGCGGACGAACGAACCGGCAGTCGTGGTGCGGCAGAAAGGTAAGAGCCGCCTGATCTACTTTCCGGGTGATATCGAGCGCACCATGTGGCGCTCCGGGCATACCGATCTGGCGCGGCTGCTCCAGAACTCTATCCGCTGGGTCGCGGGCGCGAATCCGCCCGTCACGATCCAAGGCGACGGCGTGATCGAGGCCTTCGCATGGGAAACGCAGGCCGGCTTTGCCGTGCACATCCTGAATTACACGAACCCCGCCATGCACCGCGGATGGATACGGAATTTCTATCCTATAGGCGACCAGAAGGTGAGAATGTCACTCCCCCAGGGCAGGCGGGTGACCCGCGTGGAACTGTTGCGGGCCGAAACGAACATCCCGTTTACCGGAGGCACGGGCACAGTCGAGTTCACGATTCCCAGAGTCCTAGACTACGAAGTGGCAGCGCTCTATTCCGCGTGAGCGAACTGGTGGTTGGCGGCCATGCAGCGCCAGGCCGCCCGCCTCGCCGCGCCGGCGCCGCGCCATCGCGCGCCTCGCCGACCGATGATCACGGCAAGCCTGCGGCAACGCGGGGGCCAGTCCGGGACGGCCACGGTGCGGAGTCATTGCACGTCGGATGGTGTCACGGCAGGCCGCCGACACGTTCAGAACGGCTGCTTGATGGTCCTGGAAGACCGCTGGTGCAATCCTCGGCGTCCAGGTGATCGTCTCGACGCCGTGAATCTAGCTGGCCGTGCATACGCTTCTGCTGCCAGCGCCGCATCGTGTCCTGCGGCTGCTGGCGGGCGGATCCGGCGGCGCGCCGGGCGGCGTGTTCAAGACGCCACCGGCGCTGCGCCGCGCCATCGAGGGAAGCCTGACAGCGCGCTTTCCCGCGCGCAAGCGCGGCGTTGTCTTCCTAGTTCATTGTGCCACAGGCTCAAGGACCAGGCCGGCACGTCGGCAAGCGAACCATTCTTCGTTCCAACCGATCCAGCCGCCGGCCCCATGATCGAAAGGCGGCTGAAGCACGGCACTTCTACGCGAAGCCGACTACGCGTCCAAGCGACCTTCCGGGATAGCCGACTTGATAAGATATCATTAACGATGTCCACTGGTTCAAACGTCCGCACAGATGTGTCGGTAACAACCGTCAACCTTCTTGTGTACCGAGATCAGTTTGTAGCAGAAGTCGTGGGACACGTCGCTGACCTGAACAGCGGTGTCAACGCGCCACACGCCGGAACATTCGAGCAGACCGGGTTTATACTGGTCAGCCTAAACGGGAGTTAGCATGTCGTAGACTCGGGGGGACATGAAACGTACCAAGATCGACCTTCGGTCGCTGAAATCCGTCAAAGTTCTGTTTGAAGGAGATATCTACGACCTCGCGTGTCTCTTGCTGAAGGCATACAATGCGAAGGACCAGAGGACAGGCTTCCGATCACGGCCAACGGTATACGGTCTAGCCACGAGATACTCAATGCTGACCGACATCAGCACCGACGCAATCATCGAAGTCTTCAATCGTCATGGTTTACCGCTAGGAGCGACCGTAGAATCGGATGAAGGTCAATCCTAACACGGCGCTGCAAGCGAAAGCATCCTACTGAAACCGGCGAGCTGTACGCGGTGCTGGCGTCCGCCTGCGCCTGCCGCCGGCGCCCGATGCCCGGCTCGGCGCTGCTGCTGGGCCGCATCGTGATTAAATGACCATGCAAGCATCGGTCTG
>OCZT010007466.1_pt1 | contig 10717 bp, 8 predicted proteins | sample 1539031 | NCBI WGS metagenome assembly OCZT01 (sample SAMEA3539308, study PRJEB22396) | soil metagenome | biome: tundra; feature: field; material: soil | place: USA | collected 2010-05 | depth 0.15 m
GCACCAGCGCTCACGTCCACTGCATGTACGAAGTGGACTTCACTCGCATCGTCAACCTGCGCGCGAAGCACAAGGCCGGATTCGAACAGCGCCACGGTGCGCGCCTCACCTTCATGCCCTTCTTCGTGCGCGCCGCCGTCATTGCCCTTCAGCAATGGCCCATCCTCAACGCCACCCTCGAAGGCGACAGCGTCCGTTATCACCGCCACATCAACATGGGCATCGCCGTCGCGCTCGACTGGGGACTCATCGTTCCAGTCCTGAAGAACGCGGGCGACCTGAATTTCCTCGGACTGCAGCGCGGCATCACCGATCTCGGCGAGCGTGCCCGCACCAAGAAACTCAAGCCCGACGACGTCGAGGGTTCCACCTTCACCGTCACTAACCCCGGCCAGTTCGGCGCCGTTTTCGGCCTGCCCATCATCAACCAGCCCAACTCGGCGATCATGGGCGTTGGTGGCATCACCAAGCAGCCCATGGTGATCACCGACAAGGATGGCACCGACTCGATTGCGATTCGCTCCGTCGTGCACCTGACGCTCGGCTACGATCACCGCCTCATCGACGGCGCCGTTGCTGACCAGTTCATGGCATTGGTGAAGAAGAATCTTGAAACCTGGAGCGAAGACGTCGGCTAGCTTCGGAGACCGCCGATTTCGAAGGAACGCATGTTCGACTCTGTGTTCCTCTGTGTCCTCTGTGGTAAACGCTTTACCTGGGTGCCCCATCCTTTCGCGTTCTTTGAGAAAGGGTGGGGGACTACGCATCAAAGCAGCAACCTCGACCAGAATTGAAAGGCGTTGAAAGCTACCGGCTACTGGCTGACCGTTGACGCCTGCACCCCGCCCTTGGCCCAGGTTGACGCGTTCAGGCAATCGACGGTGCCGTCAATAATTTTCGACACGCCATTCTTGAATTTTTCCGGATCCACGATCTCCCGTGCCGCCACGGCATCCACGGTAGCCAGCGCACTCTCCAGGAAAGACATCGCAGCGTCTTTCTTCTCAGTGCCGGACTTGCCGCCGCTGATCGTCTCCACGCCGGAGAGATGCACCACGGCACTGTCATTCGCCTTCGTTGCCAGCTCGGAATTCACATACTGCATCGACACCGGCTGCACCGCCACGCCCGACCCCGGCGTCGTCCGCACCCCCGCCAGGTTTGCCGGAGACGTCGTTGGCACAACCCAATACTCGGTTTTCACCGCGCCCGGTCCAAGCTGGTAGACGACCGTGTAGTACACGCCCGCCGGAGTCGCTCCCGCATTCGGCACCAGGGCCACGCTGAGCCGGCCGTTCGTTCCCAGCGTCACGTTCGTCGTGCCTCCAGCCACCGCCGTCCCGCTCGCGGTCACAAACGCCGGCCACGTAATGATCAAATTTCCCTGCGCTGTGGTTCCGTCCGCCAGATACACTGTGTCCGCAACGGTAGTGCTCGCTGGTCCATTCTGGGGAACAGGTACCGCTCCATAAACCGTCAGCCCAGAGCCGCTAATCATCACCACCGCCAGCACCCAATAAGAAAGCCGCCCGATAGGGCGGCGGCCCGCGTCAACCATCGTCTCCTCCATCCAATCCCGGTGTGGAGCGGACACTCCTGTCCGCTATTTCTTTCTTGCCTAGCCAGAACTTCTCCGAAAAGTTCTGGGAGTCCGCCAGGGCTCCCATTTCCCAACCCCATCATTCATCCAGCAATCAATAAACTGTCATCCCGACCGAAGTGGAGGGACCTGCTCTTGTTCTCGCTGCTACTCCAATCCAGGAAGCCGAAAGTCCAAGGTCGGAGGTCCGAGGTCCGAGCTTTGCCTCTACGCCTCACTCTCCCCCAGAAACTGCTCCACGCTCTCCACATACACCTCGGCAAAGTCCGCCACCGGACGCCGCCCCTCAATCAACTGCATCGCGTCTTCCAGGCTCCATCCCATCGAGCCCAAAACCGCCAGCGCCATCATCGGTGCCCGGTGTACTCCCGCCGCGCAATGGATGAACAACTTCGCTTCCGTTCCTTCGAACGCGGCCTGCGCAAAATCCACGCCGCGCCGGAACAGCGTCCCCGGCTTCGGCTCAAAATCGTCATCCGTTGGATTCCATAGCACCTCGATGCCGTGGGCCAATCCCAGCGGCGTGTCATCGAACTCGATCTGCATGTCGATGATGTGCGTGATGCCCGCCTTCGCCACCTTCTCCATGTTGTCCGAGTTCCAAATCCCGCCTCCGACCGCAATCCGGTCGGTCAGCCATGTAATATCCATCCCCGTCCTATATGCCTTTTCCTGGGTGCCCCACTCTTGTCGCGTTTTTGGCGACAGAGCCTGCCCTGAGCGAGTCGAAGGGGTGGGGATTTTGACTCTTGACTTCGTCCCGACCCAAATCGCCACCGCTTGTTCTCGTCGCACTGCTCCGCCTCATTCTACGGTATAGCCGGATGTTTGATTTCCTGCCTTCTTCGCGGACTTCGCGATCCCTCAGCGACCTTTGCGGTTCAAGCTTTCTCGCGGGGTGCCCCATTTCTCGCGTCCCTTGCGAGAAAGCCTGCCCTGAGCGGGTCGAAGCGTGGGGATTTCCATTCTCGCGTGAGACGGCACCCCCAAGCACTCACACCAGCATCGAATCCTTGCTCTCGTCGCCGGCCTCCGGCTCCGAACCAGAATCTTTCCCTTCGTCCTCGCCCGCTGGCTTTGCAGCAGGCTTGTCCGCGGAAGTCGTCGCCGTCGGTTCGTCCTCTTCATCCCGCGCAATCGGTTCGTCCGGGATGTTCAGCCGGTGCAGCAAGGTTTTCGCGAGGCAGTCTTCATCCGCCGTTGCGTGACTCCCGTCCGTCGACGGCGGATAGATCTCCGCCACCTCGAACAAGTACTTCACCGGGGCCAGTTGTCCCTTCTTCCCCTCGTCAATCACCGCCTGGGCCATGGTCTCGGCCTCCGACTCCACCATAATGGCGATGTTCTTCCGCACTTCTGTGGGATTAGGCTCCTTCTTGCTCTTCGGCGTACTCTTCTTCTTCGCCGTTTTCTTCGCCGTTTTCTTCTCCGCTGTCTTACTCTTCGCTTTCTTCTTCGCCATTGCCCCGTTCTCGGATTCCCTTGGATTTGTGAAACGTCGCCCAAAATACCGAGGGCGCGCCCTCAAGGCGCGCCCGCTGCAGAAGATTTCTTGTTTCTTGACTCTATACATCCAGAATATCAAATTGCTAAGGGTAAAGTGGACATTTCCTGAACTTTATATTCCCCATCGTCGCAATCACTTGCGTCGATTCGGTCCCTTTCCCCCTCTTGACAAGGATCTTTCTGAAGTCGAGTCAGACCGCTTAACACGCTCCAGCAGAGCAAAATCTCGCCTTGTTTTTGGGTTGCTCATTGCGCAACACTCGCATTCCTTTGAATCTCTCCACCCTCGGCCTGGAAAACTAAGGGTGCACCCTAAAGGCGCACCCTCTACAAGAGATTTCTTTGTTCTTACTCTCTATTTCAAGAATATCAAATTGCTAAGGGTAAAGTGGACATTTTCCAAACTTTCTATTTCCCATCTTCACAGTCACTTGCATCGACTTGGTCGCTTTCCCCCTCTTGACAAGAAGTTCTCCGGATTGAGTCAAGCCGTTCCATCAGCCCCACCTCGATCAAAATCTCACTCAATAGGTCCAAAACCACCGGAGTACACCGCCGCACCGTCTTCTCGTTGCAGTGCAACAGCTTCGCTGTGCCCCAGCGGTCGTGCTCCTGCAGGATGTGCCGCGCGATGAGCTGCCGCGAGAATTCATCCAGCCGCTCCAGGCACTTCTCCATGTCATGCACGAAGATGACCCGGTCCTCAAACGTGACCACGGTATACGAAGTCACCTGCGCGCGAAAGAACTCCCGTCCCAGCAACGAAGGCAGCCGTCCTGTTTCTATCGAGTAACGCATGTAGCGCCGCAACATCGCAACCGTTCGTCCCCGATAAGTTCGTCGCTCCCGTTCGCGATCCTCCTCCACCGCCCGCTGCTGCGGCACTTCCGAAGTCGGTGCAGGTATTTCCTGTGTCACCTCGGCCTTCGCTGGAAACTGGTGCGCCGGCAGGTGTTGCCCCGGGAGTTTCTCCTCCAGGTGTCGCGTCCGCCGCGGAAATCCAGCGCTCGCCTCAATGTTCGGCCGCTCCGCCTCTGCCGCGATCTCGATCACGCTGCTCATGCCAGACCTCCCACTGCTTCAAAGTCCTTCGATTCATCAACGCCGATTTCGAACTCGTAGTCTTCGACCGCCGTGTGGGGACGCACCGGAAGGATTGGTCTGCGCGGTTTCACCTTCGGCGCGGGTAAGTCCGCCACTTTGGGCTGGCACTTGTCGCAGTAGACGGTTCCCGCGCCACGCTCTCGCACCCACAAGCTCCCGCAGTGCTCGCAGTATTTCAATTCCACCCCTACTTCGTTTTCCCTTTTGCATTCATGATTGTTTCTCATCATTCCTCCAGAGTTTTGAATTAGGAATTCCGTTTGCTCTGCCTCTTGCCCCGTCCTCCGATCACACGCAAGGCTGAAGGTTCACGACTCAAGAAAAAAAGCCCTGCGTCAATCCCCGCGAATTGCGGGAACCGAACGCAGGGCTCGTTTCTCTTACGATGACCTGCTTGAGCTATTTAGTTTTATGGAGTTCTATGAAAATGTCCCCATTGCCGCGTGATCCACTTCTGTTCGCCGCCAACTCCCTCTGCTTCTACAGCTTGTGCGCGCCCTCGTCGTCTTGTCCCCCGCCATGCCGCTGCTGGAAGTAGCCTTCCTCGTAGCCCGACTTGAGCACGCGTCCGTTTTGCATCACCACGCTCACTCGTCCCGTGAAGCTGAGCGACAACAGCAGGTGCTCCATCGACGCCGATAACACTTCGGCCGACTTCACCTTCCTGCGAAATTCGCCGAAGTTCTTCTCCTCATTTGAGTTATCCGGGTGACTGGTCATTGCTTTCTACCATAGAGCATATGGGCCTCTAGGATGCGGCGATCCTATAACTGTGGATTTTCTCAGTCAAGGTTGGATATACCAACGCGGGCTGTGGAAATCTTCCGGACTTAGCGCCGTGCTATAAAGCGGTGCTATACTCCGGGCCATGAAGTTCAAAATCCTGCAAGATAACCTTCGCAAGGTGCTCTGGGAGCGCATCGAAGCAGGCGAATTGACCGGCCTCCGGCTCGCGCAGCAGACCGGATTCAAGCAGGCCCACATCTCCAACTTCCTGAACCGGAAGCGTGGCCTAAGCCTGGAAGGCATGGACAAAGTGCTCGCCGTCCAGCATCTTTCCGTGCTCGATCTGCTCGATCCTTCCGAAGTCAACAAGCGCGCCTCCATCCTGCCTCCCAGCGCCGACGAATTTGAAAACGTTCTGCTCACCGACGCCTCCACCGCTGCCACCCAGCCTCTTATCACCAGCATGCACGTGAAAGAGATCCTCAAGTTCAAGAAGAGCTTTCTGCGCAAGCTGAAAGCCGAAACCGAAGGCGATCGCTCCAACTGGCAGCGCTTCGTGCTCATCAAGCTCGATGCCAGGGAAGCCATGAGTATGTATCCACGGCTCATGCCCGGGGCAACGCTCTTGATCGACCGCCATTACAACGCACTCAAGCCTTATCGCAAAGGCGAATTCAATATGTACGCTGTTCTGAAAAACGATACTTGCACGGCTAGATACGTCGAAGTCGCCGGGAATCATCTCATCCTGCGCCCCCACAACCAGTCTTCGCCGATCGAAGTCGTGCCCATCGAAGACGGCAAGACCGCCGCCGATTACCTGGTCGGCCGCGTCTGTCACGTAGGACTCGAAGCGTAATCGAAAATGATCTCGACGGGTGCCCCACCCTTGTCGCGCCTTTTGCGACAGGGTGGGGATTTTGAATTCCTTACCATGACGAGGAATGGCCCGCTCAGCAGAAGTCTGTTCGACGTCGTCCCAGTTACTTCAAATCCGCCAGGTCGGACTGCAACTGCTGCAGGCTGAAGCCCTCCGGCGTGGTCTTCTTTCCCGTCAGGTAGTCGTTGCTCAGGATCGTGTAGGCTTCGTCGCAGTACGCTTCCCAGAAAGACCACGTCATGACTTGCAATGCTCCCCAGGACACGACGGTGACGCCGCGAACGTCGTAAGCGACCACGGGGATAGCATGTCCTCCCCAGGAACCGGGCTTGCCGTCGCCGGTCGGGCCTCCCGGAGGTACGGACCACGGCTTGTGATTCTGGGTTTGGGCTTGCGCGCTGATGGGCAACTGCACCCCGATGTAGCAGCCTTCGAAGATGTAAACCGAATCCATGATGTGGTTGTGGTTGGCAGGTTCGAGCGCGACATAGGCGCCGATCTTGTGGCTGGCGATGCCGGTTTGCCGCCAGTAATTCAGCACGTCGACTTCGTTCGCGCCATTGTCATTGGCCCCACTCACGGGATTGTAGCCAGTGACGGCCGAGTACGCGGCGACGATCTGCTTGTCGGTCGGCGTTGCCATCTTCTTGCCAGCGTTCGCCGTCCATTCCATGATCAGGTGTCCGGCGGCCGCGCAGGTGCAGTCGCCGATCTGATCGTTGTCCATCATGCCCCAGGCGGGCACCTTGGAGGTGAGATCGAAACTCGCGGGCGGCGTCGGCAGCGCCGGCGTGATGTAAGAGGCCAGCAGCAGCGCCCGCGGATCATGCCGTGCCACCGCCTTGCCCAGCTTAAGTTTGCGGGTATCGATCTGCGTCGGGTCGGATTTCATGGTGACGCCCGTTCGTGCGTCCTGCAATGCAGGTTCCAGTTTCTTTACAGCCATGGAAGTCTCCTTTGGTGAGAGTTCAGAATGTCAGACAATTTTGAAAAAGGGTCCGGCCGCTCGCGAAGATGCCTTCGCGAACAGGAGTTACTGAGGGGAAGAAATCGGGCAGAATGTTAGCCCTGAACGCAGGCGAGATCGAGCGCGTTCCGAGAGTTGTTACGAAAAACGAACAAGAAAACCGCGATCAACGTCCTTATCCTTAGCAGCTTTCGTTGGTTGCCCTCCTTTTAGCGCTCCTCTGGCTTAGGTTTTGACGCAAAAGAAGGCTTCTTTGCATCACCTGGCCCGTGCGCGAAAACGTTGGTCCTAAAAGTTGAACTTGATCGCCAACTGCACCTGGCGCGGACCCACCGATGTGTATCCGATCTGTCCGAAGCTGGGATCGTCCACCGTCGTGGACGGCGTTCCGAACACGGGATGGTTGAACGCGTTCTGCGCTTCAATGCGAAACTCGAGGTTCATCTCCTCGCGCACCGGGAATTGCTTCCCAATGGACAAGTCGGTCGTAAACGTCCACGGACTCCGCACCCCTCCGTATGCGCGCGGCGAGTTCCCCAGCGTGAAGGGGGCCGGTTTCTGCAGCACACTGTTGTCGGTAAAATAGTTGAACATCCAATCCGACCCGTGATTCCGCTGCGGCTTGCCCACCATCTGGGGCCGCTGCGAGCCATACGTCGGCAAAGAGGTTCCGTCGGCCAAACCGAAGGCCAGCGGCCTTCCGTCTGCGATGCGCCAGATTCCGCTCGTCTTCCACCCGCCCAGGACTGCGTTGGCCCAGCGCGGCATGTTCCCCAGCAGCGCACGTCCGCGCCCGAACGGCAGATCGTAGGTGTAACTGAATTGCACCACGTAGGGAATGTCGAACGTTGACAGGCTGCGCTCCAGCCACGGCTTGTTCGGATCCTGCAGGCTCGAGAAGCTGCCCAGCCAGGTCACGTTATCGTCCGCATTCGACGAGTCGTCAATCGACTTCGACCAGGTGAGCGTCGCCAGGAACTGTAATCCGTTCGAGTAGCGCTTCTCTGCCGAAAACTGCAAGGCGTGGTAAATGGAATTCGCGATCAACAGCGAGTCCGTGCTCACGCCGGTAAATTGCGGATAGGGAAGCAGCAACTGGGCGTACGTAACCTGGTCGCTCGACAGAACGCTGTTGGGGTCGGTGATCGCTCCCGCGAACGGGTTGGGTTGCTGGCTGTTGAGGCAGGCTATCGTTAGCGTTGTGCACGTGGGAGTGGTAGCAGGATCTGCCTCGTCCACGGGCAAATTCTCGATCCACGGCCCCAGATGGTTGAACACGTAGCTCGTTCCGCTGAACGGAAGATGCGTTCCTTTCTTTCCGATGTACTCGGCATTGATAAGCATGTTCCCGGGCAATTCGCGCTCAATGCCCAGGCTCCAGCTCTGCTCGTACGGCGTCTGGTTCGCGCCCGCCGTGCGCAGCGGACCGTTCGCTCCGAAACCCACGTCATTCATCAATCCAAGAGAGCTCCCGGCCGGCTGTATCAATCCGTTGGGATACGGATTGCTCAGGTGCAGGTAAGGACTGTCGCCGTGGTTCAGGTACGTCGGGATGACGTTGGTGTACTGATTGAAGCCCGCGCTGCCGTAGGGCACGACTCCCGTCACTCCGGACCGCGATTGTCCGTAGTAGATTCCGTAACCGCCCCTCACCACCATCTTCGGAGCAAACTGGTAGGCGAAGCCGAAGCGCGGCTGGATGTCGGTCCAGTCGGTCACGTAGTTGGTGCGCTGTTTCGAAGAATTGAACACCTCACCGCCCAACAGGCTCGTGGTGACGTCGGCACCACTCACCGGATTGGTGTAGGTGATGCTGCCGTTGTTCACCGGGCTCGGCACATTCGGATCGAACCAGTTCTGCCGGTTGTGACGGTCGGTTCGCGGCAGCGTCACGTCATACCGCAATCCCAGGTTCAACGTCAGTTTGTGATTGACCTTCCAATTGTCCAGCGCGAAAAAGCCATACTGATAATTCGTGGTGGCCGGGCGAAACTGAATCTCGTAATAGGAGTTCCCGTTCAGGGTGCCCGTCAGGAAGCTGGCAAGATCGTCGCCGCCGCAGTTGTTGATGTCATTCGGACACGACGACGTTCCGTTCTCGTCGAAGCTGAAGATGCCCACCGGTGAGTTCGTCTGGATGTAGTTGATCTGGTGTACGCGTCCGTCGAATCCGAATTTGAATTCGTGCGCTCCGTGCACCTTGTCGAGCGTCGCCGTCAGGGTTCCCGTATCCTGCCCCAGCAGCATGTTCGCGTACGGGTCGCTGCCCTGGTACGTCGATCCTGCGGACTGGTGCAGACTCAAATAAATCGCCGGGACACCCTTGAAGTTGTTGCTGTCGAGATACGACGGAAAACCCAGCGCGCCCAGCGGATCGTTTTGGCCCTGCGGGTTGTAAGCGATGTCGTGCCACACCCCGCGGGTAAAGCCCAACGTGACGTTCATGAGCAAGGTCGGAGTGAAGGTATGCGTGTCGGTAAGGGCAAACAGGTGCGCGTTGCCCCAGCCCGGCCCCGCCTGGCAGGGATCGGTGAAGTTCTTGAAGCAATTCAGGCCGGTGCCCGTGTTGTACTGGTATGAGAACTTTCCGCTCAGCAGATTCTTGTCGTTGAAGCGGTGGTCAATCTTGATGTCGAATTGGCGGTTCGAGGAGTGGTTCGGCCCAGATCCGTACCAGTTCTTGTAAATCGTCCCGCCTGAAATGTTCGGCTCGGGGAAATAGCTGAACATCTTCTGCGCTACCGGATCGATCAGGTTGCCCGGCCCGGGAAGGGGATTGAGTTCGGGAGGAATCAGCGCGCTGCCCGGACTGCTGTAATTCGCGATGTCGTTGAACGGGATAAAAGCGCTTCGGTCCGCCCCGCCTTCACTGGAGTTGTACACGCCGCTGTATGGGTCCCAGATCTGTCCGGAGGCGATGCTGCACAGGCCGGAGTCGTCAAATGAACCGCCCTGTCCCGTACATACTTCGCCGAAGTTGCCTGTCCGCATAAGGTCGGTGGGAACTCCGGCGGTCGCCGAAGACATGCCCGTCTGGCGGGTGGCATCGTAGTCGAAGAAGAAGAACGTCTTGCCTTTAATGATCGGGCCGCCGAACGTGCCGCCGTAATTATTGCGGCGCAACGCCCCTTTGGGCTGGGGCGTGCCAGTAGTGGCCGCGTAGTAATCGTTGAACCAGCTATTGGCGTCCAGAGACTGGTCGCGCACGAAGTCATACACGCTGCCGTGAAACTTGTTCGAGCCCGAGCGCGTCACCATGTTGACCACCGACGCCCCGGAAAATCCGTACTCCGCGCTGAAGTTCGTCTGCTCGACCTTGAACTCCTCGACCGCCTCCGGCGATGGCAGGTAGGTTGCCATCGTGATGCCACCATTCGGTTCCGAGTTCGTCACCGAAGCGCCATCAGTCAGAATGTCAGACGTCGATCCGCGGCTGCCGTTCGAAACAAAGTTCGTGCCCGTGCAACCCGCGCCGCACTGGTCGTCCATCTCCGTCACGCCCGGCGCCAGCGAAGTCAGATCGACTACATTGCGGTCGATCAACGGCAGGTCATTGATGAACCTGCGATTGACGACTTGGCCGGTCTCCGCATCGTTAGTTTGGATGGCCTGTGCTTCCGCGGTTACCTGTACGGTCTGGCTGGCGCCGGCCACCTTCAGAGTCAGATTCGCCGTGGCGTTCTCGTTGATGTCAACTTTGAACTTGGCGCTCAGCGTCTTTTCGAAGCCCTTGGCTTCGGAAGACACCGAGTACACACCCGGCGGAATCGAGCGGAACAAATACCGCCCGCTGCTGTCCGAGGTCGTGGTAAACGTGTAGCCCTTCTGTTGATCGGTAAGGACGACCCTGGCCCCCTCCACCAAGGCCCCGGTGGTATCCGTCAGTTCGCCGCTTACAGTGCCGAAGTAGCCCTGGCCGAAGAGCAGGGCAGGA
>OCZT010007467.1_pt1 | contig 10716 bp, 12 predicted proteins | sample 1539031 | NCBI WGS metagenome assembly OCZT01 (sample SAMEA3539308, study PRJEB22396) | soil metagenome | biome: tundra; feature: field; material: soil | place: USA | collected 2010-05 | depth 0.15 m
ACAGGGGACAAATCACCAATAGGACAACTACGGTAAATCGGTGAATTCACTGTGTTTATGTAGAGAAAGCACAGAAAGTGGTGCAAAATGACGCCTCTGCCTTCCTGAGCTCGCCCGACAAGCCCAAATTCGGTTTTCCGCACCACGAAAACCGCTGCAATCGTCGCGCATTCCCGCTGAATTGACTGCACAGACCACGATTCCGCCAACTGCCGTTGCGCACCCACCGGTAATTGGGGTGCGCAATGGCAGATCTTCTTCTCCAGCATTGCGAATTTGATGGCTGAACGCCACAAGAACGTCGATTTGTACGCAAAGGTCGATAATGGAGACGGACGGGAATGAGATAGGTTCCTCAGAAAGTGCTATGAATGATGACCGCGAACTCCTCCGCCCTCGCCAACCTGCAATTGCATTGGCCTGAGCTCGATGACCTCGATCGCGCCAAAGCAGTCCGTACTATCAAAAGGTCAGGAGTCTCTGTTCGCGAGATAGCGCGTCATCTCCCGGTCAGTGAAGCGCTCCTTCGCCACCTGCTCCAAGCCCTCCAGGCCCAGCCAGAAGACCAGATCCTTGCCCGCCGCGGCAAGATCAGCACCAACGACCTCATCCGCAGGGCCAAGGCCGCTCGGACTAACCGCGAAGTCGCACTCCGCGAGGCGGAAGAACGAAAGCGCGTTCAGAAATCCATCGCAGGCTGCAAGGCGATATGCAAGTGGCTGGTCTCTGAAGGGCTTTCCGTACCCTGTAGCGAACAGATCATCGGCGAAGCCCGACGGGGATTGGCCATAGCTGAGCAGAACGGACGTCTTCCCAACATCACCGCACCGGCCAAGAAGTCCGTATCGAAGATTATTCAACTTTCCCGGCCGCCTGAAGAGAATACCGATGAAACCATCTATGTTGCCTGGTTTGCACTCTGGCTCAGGAGTTGGGCCTTTTACTCGATGCCGGATTCCTGGGTGCGATACAAGGCCATCGAGCTTGCGCTCAGCGAGCAGTACAAAAGGTAAAAGGGAATAACCGCAAAGGAAACCCAACCCTATATTCGTAATGGAGGAGCGGCGAGCGAGTGCCGCTCATGCTTGCCAGGTTCCGCCCGATCCGTAAATCGGCTGGCCAATCAGTCACAGGATCCTGTCAAAAACGCGCACAGGGTAGCGGTAGCCCCTGTCGTCGATGGCTGCAATCGAGGTGGCGTACCGGTCGTAGAGGGTCCGCCAGATGAGGGCGAACGCGGCTTATCTGGTTGCGCCTTCCGGGACGGGCGGCAGATCAGGCTCCAGTTTCGAGAGCGTCCACAAGGCTCGTTCGACAAACCTGTCGCAAATCGGAACCTGCCTGGGATAGCGCAGCCAAAGGGCTTTTGAGGCCAGCGACGTGAAGTCTCTCTCCCCTCCAACGGCCCTCGAACAGGCCTGCGCCAGGGCGGCATGAGTTTGCGCCAGGGTATCCAGTGCGCCCATTCTCGAGTACCGTCCCTGGCTGTCCGCCCATCTCAGAATGGTCCTCGATAGAGCCGTACGCTGAGCAGTATCGAATCCCTGGAAGACGTTGTAAGACTCCAGCCACTTTCGAGTTGCGTTTGCGCGGCCACGCACCCCCGGGGCACGCATTGCTTTGAGCCCCTTGTTATCCGAAGCCGATCTCTGGAGCGAAATCTTAACGGCCTTTGGTCCGATGTGCCGAATCAACACATCAAAGACGAGCATAGCTTTCACGGCGGCCTCCGCCTATGTGGAGAGTTGAGAGAGCTGTGAGGACGCTGGAGTATTGAGGGCGTTGTGGAGTACCGACTCAAGCAGGCGGCTGGCCTCGGCTTGCGCCGTGGTGAGCCAGGTTTCGAGTCGGTCACAGAGATTCATAAGCTCTCGAATCTTGGCTGCAATTCGAATCTATTCCTTCGCGGGGGGAACTGGGACAATGAAGTTCTTGACATCTTCGAGTGAAATATTGCTCATAGCCCCGCCGCGCGCCCTCCTAACTGTTAGGTCCGAAAGTGATGACCGCAGGCAGACCAATAAGAAGTCCGAATCGAAGACCATGTCGCTCCCGCGAATGATCGCTAACGCTTGGTTGGTGTTGGCAGGGAGAATATGTTCTGTAACAGTGGCACACGTTCCGATAGAGCCTGCGATAGAGAACAATATGTCCCCGAGAGCGAGGCGTGATCTAGCTAGAAAATTATGCGTCTCCTCAGAGATGAAACTCCGGATATTTTCCGGCTGCAACTGGCCGTCGACGATGGATTCCACTTTAATGAAGTTGATTCCCGCGGACAGATAACCATGGCCATATGAAGTTGGCGTACTTCCTTTGGTCACTACTGTGGAGGTGTCGCCGATTCTCGCCCAAGCCCAGTTCATGGGCGTAGCAAACGGAAGGTCATCTCGATCCAAGGGAGACGTCGGACCTCCATCGCGAATGGCTTTTTTAGCAACCAACTTTGCTTTAGTGAATTGAAAGCGACGAAGAATCTCTGATCCGGATTCATCGTTCGGATCCTGCCTGACGAGCTTGCCTCGGACTGCGAGGTCAAGAATGAATTGTCGTAGATGTGGAATCGCGTCTGGGGTGTCGATTATGCGTTCAAAATTCGTCAACATAAATTCGTGGTTCATCCCAGTAGTGCCTCCGCGAGAATCGCGTTGAGTTGGTTTCGGAGTCTGGATGCTTCTGCCTTGGCCTCGTCCAGTCTCATCAGAATTGTTTCAGGGCTATCATGCTCACCCGCCACCGTGTTTGGACTCTTGAAGTCGAGGTTATAGCCACGCGCCTTCACCTCGTCCGCCGTTACCTTCCAGGCAACCTCCGTCTCCACGCGTCCCTTGCGCTTGGCCCCTCCCCACCAGGCAACGCATGGGTCAAGATGCTCGACGCGGATGGGCTTGGTCATGGAGTAGGCCTTCTGGCCGTCCGGCACGCGGTGCTCGTAGAACCAGATATCCCCGGTCGGCGTGCCTTTCTCAAAGAACAGCAGATTGGTGCCGATGCTGGCGTATGGCCGGAAGACGCTGTTCGGCAGCCGGACGATGGTGTGCAGGTTGCACTCTTCCATCAAGTGCTCTTTGAGCCGCGTCTTCACGCCCTCGCCGAAGAGCGAGCCATCGGGCAACACCACGGCCGCGCGGCCATTGGCCTTGAGGATGCGGACGATGAGCGCCAGAAATAGATCGGCTGTTTCGCGAGTCTGGAAGTGCTTGGGGAAGTTGCTCTCGATGCCGTCTTCTTCGCGGCCGCCGAAGGGCGGATTGGTGAGCACGATGTCCACGCGGTCTGACTGCGTGTAACTGATGTAAGGCCGCGCCAGCGTGTTGTCATGGCGCTCGAAGCTCGGATTCTCGATGCCGTTCAGCAGCATGTTGGTGACGCAGAGCATGTGGGGTAGTTGCTTCTTTTCGACGGCGTGAAGGCCCTCCTGCATGGCCTTTTCGTCAGGCACTCGCTTCACGTAGCGCTGCCGCATGTGGCGGATGGCGCAGGTGAGAAAGCCGCCGGTACCGCAGGCGGGGTCGAGCAAACTCTCGCCTGGATGGGGATCGATGCGGTCAACCATAAAGGCCGTAACCGCACGCGGCGTGTAGTACTCGCCCGCATTGCCGGCGCTTTACAGGTCGTTCAATATCTGTTCATAAATATCGCCGAAGTGCTGCCGCTCGGCTAGATTATTGAAGTCCACCTCATTGATCTTGTTGACCACCTGTCGCAGCAGCTGGCCGGACTTCATGTAGTTGTATGCGTCTTCAAATACATCGCGGACCACGCGGCGGCGATCACCCTGCTTTCCGGCGACGGTTAGCTCTTTCAGTTGCGGGAAGAGCTCAGCATTGATGAAGCCGAGCAGCTCGTCGCCGGTGATGCCTTCCGGATCGGCAGCCCAGGTTCGCCAGCGCAGCTTGGCTGGAATGGGCGAGCGGTAGCCGTCCTGCATCAGTTCCAGCTGCTGATCCTGGTCGTCAATGATCTTGAGGAAGAACATCCAGCAGAGCTGCGAGATGCGCTGCGCGTCGCCATCCACGCCCGAGTCCTGGCGCATGATGTCTTGAATAGATTTGACAGTGTTGCGAACTGACATGATTTAAGCGACCTTCTGATAAAGAGCTGATTGGAGTTCCAGGACCGCGGCGACGAATCCCTCGCGCGTCCCGAACTCCTTGATGAGTTGCATTGGCGTCCCCATGGTATCGAGCGGCGGTATCTGAAGGATACGCGGGTCGCCCAGGTCGATGATGCCCTCATCCTGATACTTGAGCAGGATGGCATCGAGCACGGCACGGGCCTGGGGACCGTACATGGTGAAGACGTCTCGCTTGCGTACGTTGTCTGCGCGCTCGCGCCGGGTGAGCGCCGGCTGGTCGAAGGCGACGTGGCAGATGAGATCGAAGGGATCAAGGTCCTTGCCAACCTCCTCGGCCAGCGGCTCCAGGGGAAGGCCTTCGTTTTCGAGCTCTTCAAGGATGATCTGCTTCTTCTCGGCCGACTTCCATCGGCGCAGGAAATCGTCGAGGCTGGCAAATCGTTTCTTCAGGGCCTTCTTGGTGTAGTCCCGAAGCGTCTCCGTGATGAGCTTGCCATTCTCGTCGAGGTATTCGACGCGCTCAGCGAGGATGGTGACGCCGACTCCATCCACATAAACCTTGCGCGGGGAGTGCCGCCGGGCTCGATAACGATGTTGGGAGGCTCGCCGTCCACAATCGTCTCGTCATCGCCCGGCTCGGGTGGGATGGGATCTTCCTCGTCGTCCGTGGGCGGAACACCTGGCGGCGGCACAATGGGGTCTTCGGGGCCCGGCTCATAAATCTGAACCGGCTCGCCGTCGAATTCAGGATCGGCAAAGTGGCTGGTCGCGCCCCGGAAATCGATCAGGGTGAAGTAGAACTTCTTGGTGTCTTCGTGGACACGGGTCCCACGGCCGACGATCTGCTTGAACTCCGTCATGGAGCCGACCGCACGGTCGAGCACGATGAGGCGGCAGGTCTGGACGTCCACGCCGGTGGAAAGCAGCCGCGACGTCGTGACCAGCACCGGGTATTTCGATTCCGGATCGATGAAGTTGCCAAGCTCTGCCTGACCCTCTGTGTCGCTGCCGGTGATGCGCATGACGTAGCGATGATTCTCGTCGCAGAGGTCCTTGTTCTCATTCACCAGCGCTGTGCGCATGCGGGCGGCGTGTTCTTCATCCACGCAGAAGACGATGGTCTTCTGGAAGCGATCGCCGCTTTCCTTCAAGAAGTCTGAAACTTTGGCAGCGACAAGCTTGGTGCGATCGTCGATGACCAGGGTGCGGTCAAAGTCCATCGTGTTATAAAGCCGGTGTTCGACCTCTTCGCCGTCTCGGTCAGTTTTTCCCGGCTCGGGCCGGTAGCCTTCGACGTCTACATCGATGTGAACCTTGACTACTTTATAAGGTGCAAGGAACCCGTCCTGGATGCCCTGCTTGAGGGAGTACGAGTAGACGGGCTTGCCAAAGTAATGAATGTTGGAGACGTAGGCAGTCTCCTTGGGGGTGGCCGTGAGACCGATCTGGGTGGCGGCGGAGAAATGATCGAGAATCTCGCGCCAGGCGGAATCCTCAGCTGCGCTGCCGCGATGGCACTCGTCGATGACGATCAGGTCGAAAAAGCCCGGCGAAAACTCGCGGTATAACTTTTGGCGCTCTTCTGGGCCGGTGATGGCTTGGTAGAGACCCAGGTAGACCTCATAGGCGGAGTCAATGCGGCGCTTCTTGTCGAGAGCGCTGGTGAGCTCGACTTGGGTGCCGTCTTCCCGCCCGATCGTCTTGGCACCGGTGCTGAGCTTTGCCATGGCGGCGCCGAATGGGCGGAAGTCGTTGACCATCGTTTGATCGACGAGGACGTTCCGGTCAGCCAAGAAGAGGATGCGCTTCTTGCGTCCAGCCTTCCATAGCCGCCAGATGATTTGAAAGGCCGTGTAGGTTTTGCCGGTGCCCGTGGCCATCACGAGCAGGATGTGGTCCTGGCCCTTCGCAATTGCTTCAATAGCTGCATTGACCGCGTTGCATTCGTAATAGCGAGGAGCTTTGCCGCTGCCGTCGTCGAAGTAATCCTGGAGGACGATCTTCTCCTCGTCAGCGTTCAAACCCTTCCACGCCCGGTACCTTTCCCACAGTTCTGCAGGCGATGGGAATTCATCCAGTTCCAGGCACGATTCCTTCTCGACGCTCGTCCCCGTGCGGTCATGGAAGAGGAATCCATCCCCATTGGAGGAAAACACGAAGGGAATGTTCAGCGTTGTGGCATAGCCGATAGCCTGCTGGATTCCATCGCCAACACTGTGGAGATTGTCCTTCGCCTCGATAACGGCAATGGGAATGTTGGGCTTGTAATAAAGGATATAGTCAGCCCGCTTTGCCTTTCCCCTCGACACAAGCTTCCCGCGAACAATGATTCTTCCCTTTGTGAAGGAGACCTCTTCGCGGATTTGCATCATCGGATCCCAGCAGGCGCGTTGGACGGCAGGGTGATGAACATGGAGCAGATGTCGCGCTCGCTGAGGTCTTTCTTGTTCATGCGGCTGCTTTGGCTCGCTGAAATGATCCCTTGCCCCTGTACTTCAATTGAGTTTGGCGTCTGAATAACGCAGCTTTTACGGGTCGGTAACAGTATATGGGTACCTGGCAAGGCAAAGCCGAACGACGGAGCACAACAGCATTGTCTGTTCGGATATCACGCCTGTGCGTCGGTTCAATCAGCCGCATTTGGAGAGTCTGTCAGTCGGCACCAGGCACGGCAGGCAGTGTGGCGCCACCTGATCGTCACGAGGGAAAGCGGATTCCGCGTTTACACTTTGTAATTTCTCAGATTCAGTTAATCTCGTAACCAACATTAAATGAGCGATATATGGACTCTAATCCTTCTCGGATTGCTATTTGGGCTGAAAATCCAAAGAATTTCAAGAAATCGCTTGACAAGCTAGTTGCGTATTTATATAGTCCAGACATGGTCAAATAGTTGTTAAGTCGACAGCCCAATAGCTCCATGGAGATCTTCGTACTCGCGGCCATTTCCCGAGGAGGACTAGACACTCTGTATGCACTTCAACAGACTGTAGGCTTACAACCCGGGGGATTGTTGCCGATTATCAAGCGACTCCTGGACAACGGGGTCATAACGCGATCGGAAGCAGCCGCACGCCGCCGGAAGGCTATGAAGTTGACCGACAAAGGGGAGGAATACCTGAATGCCGGATGGAAGCTCTGCCTGAAGCCGCATCATGATCTTGACTCGATTCTCCGCAGCACAACTGTGGCCTTGTTCATGGATGATCTTCGCTCCGCATGGAGCTACCTGCTTTGGGTAGCTTCAGATCGCGATCGAGAGTTTACGCATCCTGTGCCTCGGTTGGATGCACCGGAAGCATCACCGCTGGAATTCTATGCGGACATGAAGACTGTTTACGATATCGAGCGCAGGGCTACGGAAGCAGCCGTTCTGCGGAAGTTTGCAGCAGGGCTGGAAGAGGTAATTAGAAAACGTGACGATAACGACAGTGTTGCGGTCAAAGAGCTGAACGGGACTTCTAGGAATAGAGGAAAGAGCGAAGATGCAAAAGAGAAATGAAGAAAGCCTCGAAGCACTCTTGGTGATGATCGATCCGGCTCCCACCTTACCGGTGGGGACCGCAGGCTTGCTTGCGTTCCCCAAATCCAGCCGGCCGTCGGAGCCATATGTCTACAATCACAGAACTGCGCGAACAGGGTCTCCTGCTTTATCGGCGCACTAAACCTCCTGCACCATTCCAGCTGCAATCACCCCCAGCACCCCTCTCCTCAGATCCCGATGCTGAGGCTCGCGTGCCACAGTCAGCGCACGCTGTTGTTACGCATCGTAACCAGATTCCTGGGATCTACTTGGACTTGGAGCCTCGGCCACTGTCGGCCTTCGACGACAATCCAATCTTCAACGAAAACGGCGCAGCCAGGTTTCTCGGCATCTCCGCCGAGTGTGTGAAGAAATGGCGCCAGCGTAACCAGGGACCGGATTATCTCCAATATGGTCGGGGCGGACCCGTTCGCTACGAACTCCATGCGCTGATGGCATTTCGGGCAGCCAACGAAGTCAAAGTTGGGGCTCGGCCATGAACGTCATCTCCTCTTTGATCTCCGATCTTCAAACCAGTTGGTGCTCCCTTCACGATTTGGATCGCGCTCAAGCGGTCAAGATCATTCACCAGCTGGGCGTCAGTCTTCGGGAACTGGCGCCACTTCTGAATTGCTCACCGTCGCTGCTGTCTCATCTTCTGCAGGCGGGCCAGGCTCCAATCGAAGACCGCGTGCTCGCTCGTTTGGGCGCACTGAGCACGAGAGCACTGGTGCGAGATGCCAGGACGGTGGGAACTCGCCGTACCGCCTTTGGCTATGAGGAGATTACATACGAGTTGGAGCGGACAGCGCGTCAGGAGAGTCAGGCGATTCTGAGGTGGCTTGAGCACGAGAATGTTGCGGGTGCTGATCGTGTGGAAGTCATCGATCAGGCCCACGCATGCGTTGCGATGGCCGAAAGAGCTAGCCAACTTCAGCAGATTTCATCGGCTCCTGTCCTTTCTATGGATGACGTCATCCGGCTCTGCTGGCCCATTGAACCAGAGCCTGGTAAAGTCCGCTTCTTCCCTGACCGTGCACACCGGCTTGCAGCCTGGACCGTAATCGGGATATCGGACACTCAGGTCTGTCAGCGAGCGTTTGAACTCGCACGCGAGAAGTTGGCAAGCGGTAGGGCCACAACGAGTGGAATGGAGGGATCGATGCGCGTACTGGCACCACAATCCATGCAGCCTGCGGCATGATGCTCGTGACTTGCGATGAATACCAGTCTGAGATAGCACCCGGACGTGTAACAAAAGCCTCAACATGGCTTTCAACCCGCCAGAAGGAGGAGCAATGCAAAACGGCATCGATATGTTCATCACGGCGCCTGCGAGGAAAGTTCTCAAGCCGCCGTTATGAGTGCCGGGCAGACCCGGCCTACTCATACGGAGGCAATCCGTGCCGCAACTCCAAAACCAACCTGCCGAGACGCCAGTCCCGGTACCCTCATCTCTCCTCTCAGACAAGGAACTCGCCAAAATACTGGTAATGACAATCGCTTGGGTGCGGGCTCACGCCAGCGAGATTCCAGGCCTCAAGCGCCTTGGCTCATATTTCCGGTTCTCGAGTTGTGCCATTGAGAATTGGCTCGGAGGCCTTGATCCCCTGTTCGTTGCAGAACAGGCCTCACAGATCCTGAAGGCGCCACCGTCCTGGGTATACGCCAATGCAGACGAGATTCCCGGCATACTTCGCCTTGGTCGGTACGTAAGATTCCGCCCAGCGCTCATCCACCAGTTCCTTACAGGTGCCGAGGTTGTGCTGTGACCACGTTTGATGCTACAAAGAGACCGCGGTTGAAGCACCACGGAAGGAGGACCGTGGTGCAGGAGCGCTATCAGCGGGCCCAATTGCAGGATCTTGGGTCCAAATGGAAACTTTTCTACTGGGATTACACACGAACCCCGCGTCAGAGACGTACCAAGTCATGGGCAAAGAGCAAGGTGCCAAGCCAGCGCGAGGCACAGCGGCTTGGCGACCAGTTCATGGAGCGAGTCAATGAGCGGAACAACCAACCTCACCTTTTCGCAAGCGACGATGAAACAGTGCGGGCCGTTTACAAAAAGTGTCAGGAACTGACCTGGCCGCATCTGAAGAATTCCACGCGCAAGCAATACGAGGAGAACTTCAAGACCTATCTGCTTCCCGAGTTTGGATCCAGTAAGGTCCGCAAGCTGACGACTATGGATGTCCAGGAATACTTCAACACGTTGTCTCCAGATCTCTCTCCGAAGTCGATCCGGTTGATTCACGGCACGCTCCGCGCAGCGCTGAATCAAGGCAAAGCGTGGGGCATGCTTGACCGGAATCCGGCGGTGGGCGTGAAGCTGCCGAGGAAGCGGGCGGTGAAACCAACCGTGCTTCTTTCACTTGCGGACATCCGCGGGATGATTGAGGCCGTGAAGGAGCCGACGAAGTCGTTGATCACGTTGATCGTATTCGCGTCCATGCGACCGGGTGAAGCTCTCGCATTGCGGTGGAAGGACATCCTTCGCGAGCGCATTGTCGTTGACGAACGTGTCTACGACGATGAGTTCGACGATGTAAAGACAGATGCCGGCAAGCGTGAGGTGCCTTTCGATAAACATGGGGTCATACTCGCAGCTGTGCAGCGGATGTGGGCCTCCAACAAGAAGTTCCGGAAACCAGACGACCTTGTCTTTGCCAACAAACTCGGCAGGCCCCTTGACCGGCATAACCTGCTCAACCGGCATGTAAAACCGGTGGCTGAAAAGCTCGGTCTGTCGAAGACCGTCGACTTCAGAAGCTTCCGTACCATGCACGCCAGCCTCATGCGGCGCTACGGCGCTCGCCTCGAAGTTGCCCGTGACAACATGGGGCACGCCGGTAGTTCAGGCAGCATCACGCTGGATGTCTATTCGAAGACATGGTGGAGCGAGCGCGTGGAGGCAGTCAGCAGAGTGGTAGGGGCTGTATTTGCCGAACCGGACGAGGACGAAGAGAAGAGTGCCGTTTCGCTGAAGGGCCTCCCCTTGAGCGAAACTGGCATTGATTGGGAACCCCAGGCTGTTTCACCTGGCCAGGAATCGATGTAAGTTATTGATTTTAATGGTCGGGGAGAGAGGATTTGAACCTCCGACCCCCTGGTC
>OCZT010007468.1_pt1 | contig 10715 bp, 7 predicted proteins | sample 1539031 | NCBI WGS metagenome assembly OCZT01 (sample SAMEA3539308, study PRJEB22396) | soil metagenome | biome: tundra; feature: field; material: soil | place: USA | collected 2010-05 | depth 0.15 m
GCGGCTCGCCCCCGATGTCCACCTCAGCCCGGCCCAGTCCTACCTGATGTGGGCCGTCACAGGAAGCGCCGGCCAGTTCACCAGCCGCCCAGGCGAGCTCGGTCCCGCGGAACTGCACGCAGTGGTCCTGAACACGATCCGCCGCTGGCATCCCGATCTGCTGCGGCTCGTCCAGCTAGCGTCGATCCCGGAGACATCCCTGGTCACCATCAGGACCGCCGTTCCCATCGCCTCGTGGCCGGCCAGCCGGGTGACGCTGCCCGGCGACGCCATCCACGCGATGAGCCCCGCCCGCGGCTCCGGCGCCAACACGGCACTGCGGGACGCCGCGCTGCTCGCCACCGAACTCGGCGCCGCCGCCCGGGACGACAAGACCGTGGTACAGGCCATCGCCGACTACGAGGGGTCGCCGTATCATCCAGCGAAAAAACAACGATTAGGATCACGGCCAGGTAACGGGCCTGTCTGCTGCGGGCTGGTCATGGCCGGCGGCGGCTACGAGGCCCCCCACCCGGGTCCGCGCGGCCAAGTGCAAAGTAGCTCTGAGTAATCGAAGGTGAGGGTTCCTGCCCGCGTTCGGTTGAGTGGCCTGTGCTCTCGGCCCCGTCAGGGTCCTCCACTCGAGTCGGTGTCACATGGGGAAAGTAACTGAGGGTTATATTTCAAGATCACAACGTAGTTGTCACGGCTTCGCAATACCGATCAGTAGCCGGGTGGTTACGGGTCATCTTTCTTGGTACGCAGTGAAAAGCCTGTCACCGGTCGCAAACCGGCGTGGTCATAGGCGGTTAGACGGGGGAAGCCGATCACCCGGGCCCAGGTGGGTCGTCCGGTCCCTTGCCGTCACCTGGCCGCCATCCGCGGCGCAAACGTGGTGGCGGCAGGTACACCGAGCGCCAGGCCAGCGCGTCTGGTCAGCAAGGAAACGACGCAGGTGCTTCCGTCATGCTCAAGAGGCTCAGATGAGGTACAGGACAGTTGCGCTCGCCCTCGCGTCCGCGCTCGCGATCACGTCGTGTGCCGCAGGCGGTTCGGCGCCGGCCGCGAGCAGCCGCAGACCCGTGTCCGGCTCGCGCGCTAGTCGCCCGGCTGCCACGCGCCCGGGGGCGGCGCAGGTAACGCAGCCGACCGCCGCAGGGTCAGGTCCGTGTGGTGTCACCCAGGCGGCGCTGACGAAGGCGATCAGCGACCTGGACGTGTACGCGTTCGGCCCTTTCGGCGTCGCCCTCGGCGCGACCGATCCGGAGAACAGCGATGGCTTCGTAGGCAACCCGGCTTTCGCGGTAATGACGCACAGCGAGGCCAGCATCGCGGCGTCGATGGCGGCCGTGGGCTCGTTGCTGAATATCACTCTCGGCAAGTCATCTGGCTCGGAGGTCGGGCAGGCTGTCATCCCGTACCTTGACGGGACCAGCGGCGCCTATGAGGATCTCACCGGCGGTGTCGGCACGATAGCCGATGAGGAGACTATCGTGGTCGCGCTCGGCAAGGCGGTCGCCGCCGCCCTGCATGCCTGCGGACCATCCTCCGCTGTCCGGTACGCGCCAGCGCAGGAACTGGCCCACGACCAGATGGCGATCTTGCTTGGCGGCGCCGGTAACTACAACGACGCGTCGGCGTACAGCTACGCGAACTCCGGCGTGGCAGGCTACCTCGGCCAGATGCAGGGCATCGTTGAGCAGGAGGAGAAGCTGCAGGCGCTCGGCGCGCAGGGGGACGGCGGAAGCTGCACGGTCTCGCAGCAGATGTACAACCTCCTGCCCGAGGTCCCTGGATCCGAGAGCGGGTTCGAACAGGATCTCTCAGGATCGGATTTCGGCTCCACGCTCCAGGAAGCCGAGAACCTCCAGGCCACGATCGATCGCATTACCAGCGAGGGACTGACTCCGCCCGCGGGAGCGGCCGAAACGGTAACCAGGACCGAGCAGGGGGCCAGCGCGGGCGTGACCGCAATCAATGATCAGATCAGTGCGGAGAACGCGCTCGCCGACAAGGCGTACGCAATGGCTAACGCGATGGCGGCGATCCCGGCCGCGTACACCGGCAAGAACGGAAGCTACTCGGGGAGCTGCAAGCCCGCGTCATGGCCGGTCCAGCCGCCCGCACCGATTCAGGATGTAAGCGAGTAGCCCGGAACGGCGGAGCTACGCGTCTGTGCCCGCTGGGCAGTGATCCTTCATCAGGAAGGGCCGCGGGGACCCGGCAAGCCGCTGCCGAAAATCTGAACAATCGAATCGCCAGGACAAGCCAGTACCGCCGCGTCGAGCACGCCCGGGTGAATGACACTGTACTCCGCGACGACAGTCCTCACCGCGCCGTCCGAGGCAAGCCAGGCTGTCCCAGCGGGCAGCCCTGGGTGGCCGTGCTGATCCAGGACCAGGAGGGTCGGATACCCAAGGTCCTTGGCCCGCTTCAGCTGGTTGCCGAGCTTCTTCGTGAGGGGCTCCGCGAGCGTCACCCGCAATTCTGCGAGCAGGTCGGCGCCGACGCCGACGAACGGGACCAGATGAACGCGTACTGCACCAAGGGGTCCGGACGGGTCACCGATGAACTCGTCGTCGGAGAGCAGAACCTGGGTCTCCGGATCGCTCGCATCGTAATACTCGTCTCCCGTCTGCAATGCTTCCTCGACGAGCTCGAGCACGTGCTTGTAGTAGGCCTTGCGGTCGGCGGGACTGCCGGCCGGGATCCGAATGCCGATGGTGATTGCCCGGTGCGCGGCTCCGGCCAGTGCCGCGGCGTCCGGCTGAATGTGCTGCCGGGCTTCAGCCATGCCCGCCGAGACACCCGGCGGGACAGGGACGGTCATGACGTCTACGGCCCAGTCCATCTTCGCTGCATCGGCTCCGACGGCGAGCACTGCTTCTACCGTCAGCCCGGCAGAGCACGGGTCACGCTCACGGTCCGGCCAGCCGAGCACAGTGCAAGGGACTCCCTGTTCACGCAGCCAGCGGGCCACCGCCTTGACGAGCTGCGCCTCCCGGGCCACGGCTTGGTTGCTTGGCATGACCGCAGGTATATCAGATGATCGTCATCGAGTTCCGCCCCGCGCACGTGACCTCAGCTCAGCCCCAAAGTGGGCAACCTGTCCTGAAGACTGCCCCGTGCAGGGTTCTAGCTAGAGGTCTTCGATGTAGCCGGCGGCGATGTCGTCGGGTGGGTTGGTGTAGAGGCGCAGGTAGCGGTCGTTGGCGTGGCCGAGGCGCCGTTCGAGCTCGGCCCGGTTATGGCCGGATGCCTCGGAGAGCCGGTACCCGAAGGTGTGCCTTAGATCGTGGGGCCGAAGGACGCCGAGCCGGCGTTCGCGGTCGGTGGTCTCGGCGTCGTGGATCCGGCCGATCTCCGAGACGATGGTGTTGACCGATCGCGGCGATAGCCGCCCGCCCGGCCGGCGGGCGCCTATGGAGGATGCTGCCAGGAACAGCGCGTCGCTCTGCTCATCGGCATCACCGGGACGCTCGGACTCGAGGTAGTCGGCGATGGCCTGCCGTGCGTCCCGGCCGAGGAATACCGTACGGCTGGTACGGCCCTTCCCGCGGACGCCGTTCAGCCGGGCTTTCTTCACCCGCCGCAGCTCGGCCGGGCCGGCCGGGTCACGCTGGTCCAGGTCGAGGCCGGTGACCTCGGCGCGGCGCAGCCCGGTGCCCAGGATGAGGTGCACGATGGCGCGGTCCCGCAGCGGCCGGGAGTGCCGGTGGACCGCCGACGCCCCGCCGCCGCGGTGGCGGCGCCCGTTCAGCTGGCGGAAGCCCTCGATCCGGTCCAGCACGTTCTTCACCGTGCGCACCTGCGCTCCGGCGAGCGCCCGGACCTGCGGGGCAGGCAGCGGCAGCGGCTCGACCTTCTTGGTCGGGTCACCATGGCGGAGCAGCCCGGCGGGGGCCTGCACGGTGATCCAGGAGAAGAGCGCGGACAGATGGGCGAGGTGATTGTTGACCGTCGCCGGCGCCATCCCGGTCACAGTCCCGCCGCGGCCGGCGTTTCCCTCGGCGGCCAGGTGGTCGCGCCAGGCGGCGACCTCGCGCGGGGTGACGGCCGAGACCCGGTCATGGCCGAGCCCGGCGATGAGCCAGGCGGCGAACCTCTCGAGATGCCTGGCGATCTTCCCGGTCACCTCGGCAGACCGTACCCCCCGGACGGCCAGGTCGAGGTATCTCTGCGTCCACGCGGTCAGGCTGTCGCCGGCCGTGGCGGGACCCCGGTCAGGATCGATTACCTTTCGTGAAGTGATTTTGCGGCGATCCCGGCTGTCCGCTGCGGGTTCCAGGGTGGTCATTGGGCCAGTTTACTTCACGGAAGGGCTCTTCCCTGAAGAGAATCTGTCCTTGGACACTGGCTCCCATGGATCCGTGATCCGGCAGCCAGGCTCGATCCCATATCGGTGAGGCCGCGCCGCGGGGCATGGGCGGCTAGGTCTTCGGCGTCGAGCTCGTGACGCATTGCGGTGCCCGACCGCCTTCGCCCAGCGCTGATGTAGCCCGTCTCTGCGCCCGATACGACCCGGACCTGTCACTGCCCCGAGGACGACGGGTGGACCTCAGCCTGGCGCTCGAATGCTCCCTCGCTGGGCTTTGACCAGAGCACTGACAACGAGATGACCGAATTACTGACAACGAGATGCGGCCTCTCACTCGGCGTCCCTGGGCTGCTGCTACGGCGAGGCCGTCGAGGGTGCGTTCCTGGATGAGGTCGCGTTCCGTCTCCGCGGCCATGGCGGCGACCATGAACAGCATCTTGTCGGTGATGGTCTGGCCGTTGGGCCGGTGGAAGCCGGCGCAGATGCCGGTGAGGATCTCCAGGTTGACCTGCCGGGCGTGCAGTTCGTCCTCCAGGAGGACGAGGGGCTCCTTCATGGAGCGGGCGATCCGGTCGGGCTTGCAGATTACCAGGGTGTCCCCGGGCTTGAGGGCGGCGAGCGCGGCGTGGAGCTTGGGCCGGGCGCCGCGGGTGCTGGCGGTTTCGACGATCACCTCGCGGCAACTGGCCACGGCCAGGGCGTCGACTGCAGAACACCACAGCGCGGCTTGGGCACGGCGGAGGGCGGGACGACGACGCTGAGGCACTACGCCGACCCGGTGTCCGAGATCGACCGGCGAGCGGCCGCCTACCTGGCCGAGCTGACCGGCGTGACCATTACAGCCGCCCACCCTGTCCAGACCGAATGAAAATCCGGCCTTCAGCCGTCGCGTATTCGCGTGCAGACCTCCGGGTCTACAACCCTGGCCAGCGAAGAGCTTCGGTCCTAGTCGCTGCCGATCTGCGAGCCATCACGAAGGCACGCACGACATATCCAGCAGGAAGAATCAGTGCGATTGCGACGGACCACCAGGCAAGGTGGCCCCACCAAGACCACAGGAGCAGCAGCCAGGCAGGTTCAGCCAGCACAAGCGCAACGATGGCCGACTCGGCGACGCGGCCTGAGCGGGCTCCTACGCGATAGACCTGGATGGCAACGCACACGGGCAAGGCAATAAATGCAACAACGAGGAGAGCAATCCAGAGCAGGCCTTGACCGGCGGCTTCGATGTCGGCGTCCGACAGGCTCGGACTGTAGAAGTCGCCGGTTACAGTGCTGGCGGAGGTCACCGTGTCGCTGTTGGTGAAGTTCGTCGGCGATGAGTATGTTCCGGACGCTGCTGCTGGGATCGGTGCCGCGTGCCGGTGGTGGCGGTGCGAGCCGTTGCCGGCGTAAGAGTAGCCGTATCGCTCCGCCGGGTCGAGAGCGTAGTTGTGCGTGAAGCGGTTACCGTGCGCGTCATGCCGGGTCTCTTTGAACACTGCGCCGTTGGCATCCTGGAACCACTCTGTCAGGCCGGTCTCAGGGTGAAGAAGCCCATCGCCCGGTGTGTAGCGTTCCCGGTCCACCTAGCCTCGCAAAGGTAGCTTGACAGTTGGTCAATGAAGGGGAGCAGACGAGGCTTGTCGGCGAATGAGTTGCTTGCGCCATCCGCCTCGCCTCACGATTGTCCCGCCGCATCTGATCTCCGCAGGGATTATACTCACGCTCGGTTAGAGACGGTAACGTTGGGTTGTCTTCCTGGAAAGCGGCAGGTCGGCGGTTCGTGTCGGCGAGCAGCGAATGCTGAGGATCACGGCAAGCCTGGCTGACGGGCTACCCGTCGATCTCCGGGACACCCATTACCGGCATCGACGATCACAACGTCCAGTTCCTGGTCACAGCCATCCGCCGCGCATGCGGAAACGATCATGAACACGGGACACTCATGATCGTTCTTAGTTCAGAGAAGACCGTCACGCGATGCGCCAGCCGTCGGCGAGCAGTCACGCGCCAAGCAGGGCCTCGGCCTTCGCCAGGATCCCGCTGACATCGTTCCAGTACTGGGCCAGGGCGGGAAGCACCGGCTTTCCGTCGAGACCCCCGCCGGTGAACCGCCAGTCAGTTGAGACGACAATGCTGAACTGGCTCGCGGTTAGCGGGTGGGCGTCCATGCTTACCGGCTGAGGGCCCGGGGGAATCATCTCGACCTTGACCTGGGCCTCCGTCCGTGACTCAGCCCGCTTAAGTTCCGCGTTGCGGAGTTCATGGATGGCCGCCTGCATCGTGCGGTCGGCTGCCTTCCACCAGTCGGAGAACTGGGTGGTCCTGCTGCCCTTGCTCTCGCTCTCGATGCAGCGGGTGACTCCGGCCAGCAGGTCTAGGACATACGGCAGGCGGTCCCGGAAGGCAACCTCATCGTCCGCGTGACGGCTCAGGTCATCCAGCATCCGCTGAGCACGGGCCAGCGTCTGGTGGGCAAGCGGCAGATGCATGCCCACACGCTAGTCCAGAGAAGGCGGCGAGCGCCGCATCCTGGCGGCTGCGGCGAGCCTCGCCGCAGGCATCCCCGTCGACCTCCGCGGCACCAGGACGCCGCACCTCGGTTAGTCCGGAGAATGGTGAAGATGCTCAACCCCGTCTCCGGCGGGCTCGGCTTCAGCTCCGTCCCGAAAGCCGAACGGTCCCGCGCCCACTGGGCGGAAGCCAGCGGGCTAGCCTCGGCCATCGAAACCCAGGCGACGGTGCGCGCCCCGCTCCCCGGGCCCGGCGCGTTCAGATGGCGCGCCGACAATGGTGAACAGGCTCAGCCCGACGTTGCTAGCCCGACTGCACCATCGTCTACAGTGGCGAGAAAAGCAGCTGCTGCGTTGAAAGACAGACGGCGGACTCGCTTATTTTTTGTAGCGTTCATGGTTACCTCCAGGTTTGTGGTTGTCGGGGCTGTGATTTCAGAAATCCAGTTACCCGCCAGACCACAGAGGGGAAGGCCAGTGCGAACAGCAACGCGTGAACCAGACCCGGCAGCAACGCCGGGCTCAGCCTGCTCTGTTCTATCTTACAGGCCCGCCTGCCCCTCTGGTGTACGCCTACGTCAACGGGGCCTGCTGCCTCATCGCAGGTCAGAGGCATATCCGTTGGGTTTTTCGTCAGGGCTACGGGGACCCCATATAGAGGTGCAGGTCCTTCATCCGCCGGCCGGCGTGCCCAGGACGCGGAGCGGCCGGTAGCCGTCGGAGTCGAGCTTGGCGAGCTCGCCGTCGACGTCGACGGAGTGGGTGCCGTAGAAGTGGATGTTCTCGTGGTGGGTGGGCCAGATGTGGGCCAGCACCGCGTCGTCGATGTCCCGCCCGGCACGGCGGAGGGCGGTGACGGCCAGGCCGTGGTACTCCGTGGTCCACGTGATGACTGCGTTCGTCGCCAGGGTCAGGCACCACATCTGCTCGGCCTGCTCCTCGTGGTGGCGGCGGCGGAGCGCTCCCTCCCCAGCGTAGGCGAGGGACCGCTTGAGCGCGTGGACGTTCTCGCCCTTGTTCAGCTGGCGGCCGATCCGCCGCTGGTAGGTCTCGTCTGCCAGGTACCGGGCGGCGTAGACGGTGCGGCGCAGCGCCCCGTACTCCTTGATCGCGGACGCGAGGGCGTTCTGCTGCCGCTTGGATGAGCAGATCTTGCCGACCACCAGGGCGGCCGAGGCGTGCCCGCCCTTGACGGAGGCGGCCACCCGCAGCAGGTCGTCCCACATGCCGGTGATCAGCTCATCGTTGAGGCGGCGGGTGAGCAGCTTCCCGGCGGACGGGTAGCGGGACGTGAAGTCCGCGCTCGGCCCCGTCCGGTAGAGCGTGATCTTGCCGAGGTCGCGGATGCGCGGGGACAGCTGCAGGCCCACGAGGTCGAACAGCGCGAAGTTCGCCAGCGTCGCGCCGTGGGTGTCGGTGGCGTGCTCGGTGACGGGCAGGTCGGTCTGGTTGCCCAGGATGCCGTCGAGCACGTAGGGGCTCTCCGGCGCGGTGGCCGCGATCACCTTGGTGTCGAACGTCGAGTGCTGGTCCGAGACGTGGGTGTAGGTGGAGATGCCCTGGCCGCGGGCGAAGTAGCGGGACAGGTGCCGGGCGGTCAGCGACTTGCCCTTGACCGGGAACCGCTGCCCGTCCGATGAGGACAGGGTGCCGGTGCCGAACGCCCGGGTCATCGGCAGCCGGTGGTGGTAGTTGACGATCGCGGCGTTGGCCGCCTCGAGCGTCTCGGCGCGGAAGTACCACTCGGCGGTCCAGGCCAGCACGTCGTACGGAACGCCGCACGACTCGGCCATCGCGCCCAGGCCCATGTTGGTGGCCTCGGCGATGATCACGTACAGCAGGTTCCTCTTCAGCTCCGGAGGCCGGGTGACCCTGCCGCCCGCGTGCACCAGCTGGTCGGTGAACCCGGTCCGGGCGTCGATCTCCACCAGCACCGACGCCATCGGGACGCGCGGCAGCAGCGCGCCGAGCTCGGCGCGCAGCGCCTCGGCCTCGGCCGGGACGTCCTCGGCGGCCAGGTGCGGGATGATCAGCTCCCCGTCGGCGCCGAGGCGGACCTCGCCCGGCCCGCCACCCCGGGCGACCTGCGCCTCCAGGTCCGACAGCGCCGCGTGCAGCTCGTCATCGGCCAGGGCGAGAGCGTCGGCGGCGGACGCCGGCTTGCCGACCAGGTGGCAGAACTCCAGCCGCTGCTGCTCCCACTGCTGCGGGGTGAGAAGGAAAGAGGCAGGGTCGGCGTACCGGCGCGACCCCGGCACGTGGACGTCTCCCGAGCGGAGGCCGTCGCGCAGGGCCATCAGCACGCACAGCTCCCAGTAGTGCCGGTAGGCGGTGACGTCGCCGGCCTTCGCCGCGCTCTCGAGGTAGCCGGCCCAGCGGGCGGGCACGAACCCGTCGGGTGCCCCGTCCGGGACCTTGCGGGCCTTCGCCGCGTACAGCCCGGCCAGGACCCGGACCGCGTGCAGCAGCTCGTCCATGCCGGGGCCGCCGTCGAACCCGACGGCGGCCAGCACGTCGGGGACGAACTGGCGCAGGTAGCCCATCGACGCGTCCATCATCGCCAGGTGCCCGTGGTCGCGGGGCAGCCGTGCGCGGCGGGCCTCCCACGCCGCCCGCATCCGCTCGTGGCCGATGTCCCCGCGCAGCCGCGCGCCGACCTGGTCGTCGCCGACGCCGGGGTCCAGCACGATCTTCAGGATGTCATCCAGCAGCGCCTGCCGGTCCTCGCCGCGCCGGGCGCGCTCAGCCAGCATCTCGGTCATCTTCTCCCGGGCGGCCGACTCCCGCCCGGTCAGCGCCTGGTCGAACAGCAGCAGCACCTCGTCCAGCACGTCGACCGCCGACTGCGCGACCAGGGTCAGCAGGATGGGGTACCGGCGGTCGTCATCGCGCCGCGCCAGGTTCTGCGCCGTCAGCCGGCGGCCCAGCCCGGCCAGGAACCGGCGCCGCTCGGCCGGGAGCACCGACAGGTCCAGCGTGTGCGCGTCCATCCCGCGCAGGAACGCCAGCTTCTCCAGTTCGCCCTTCACCGACGCCGGGGTTGCCGCGACAGGCCCGGTCCCCAGCCATGAGAGCCGCGTGCGGCCCAGCAGCGGATCGACTACCAGCATCCCGTCCAGCTTGGCGCACAGGCCCGGCACCAGCAGGATCGGGCCGAGTAGCGCTGAGGTTTCCTCCCGTGCCCGCTCCCGTGCGGCCGCGACGCGCTCCAGGATGCTCATCACGCCAGGCCTGACCAGGCGGGATGATGAAAGGTACTCGCACACCAGCCGGAACAGCAGCTTCGGCGAGTCGTGCTCCATCGCCCGCGCGAACAGGAACTCCTCCAGGTCTCTCCAGCGTGGCCCGTCCACCTGCCGCCAGCCGAGGTAGGCGGCGACCTCGCGCAGGTGACCGGTGCGCGTCTGCTCGCGGGCACCGTAGCTGCGCAGCGCCCCGACCGGGATTCCCAGCTTCTCCGACAGCCGCGCCACCACGGCGGCCGGGGCGGCGGCCACGTCGTCCGGGACGTACCCCAGCCACGGCAGCGTGCACAGCTGGACCGCCGTGCCGAGCACGTTGTCCAGCCTGCGGAACTTCCGGGCGAACGCCTCGTCAGCCGGCGAGAGCGTGAAGTACCGGATCAGCTCGGCGCGGGCAGGTTCGGGAAACCGCCGCAGCTGCGCCAGCTCATCTTCTGAGAACACGTCCCTGGTCGCCACCGGCGTCCCTTCCCCCGAAGAGCAAACCCCGACGGAGAACACCTAACCGGCCCTGGCCGCCCGCGCGCAGCCAAACCCGGCAATCCAGCCGCGCCCTGACCCCCGTTACCTGGCCGTGATCCTAATCGTTGTTTTTTCGCTAGATGATACGGCGACCCCTACGAGCGAGATGGTCGACTACGGGTTCGCGGCAGTACGCGCCTCCCGTAGCGGGGAACTCGC
>OCZT010007469.1_pt1 | contig 10711 bp, 12 predicted proteins | sample 1539031 | NCBI WGS metagenome assembly OCZT01 (sample SAMEA3539308, study PRJEB22396) | soil metagenome | biome: tundra; feature: field; material: soil | place: USA | collected 2010-05 | depth 0.15 m
GTTGCTCTTCAGCCGATTGAGGGAAGCGCGCCAGCCGGTAGATGCCCCGTTCGACACGCACCCAATTCCCTGATTTGACGTGATGCGCCTGGCTGCCAAGCTGGTAGCCGGCCTCGGCTGCCTGCTTGGCAGTGAAATAGCCCTGCTGCCCTTCGGCCATCTTGAAGAGCGCGTCGGAAACAGTTTTGGCCTGGCTACGCATTGCACGAATATACAAAGAATTTGTATAAACGTGCAACAGTGGAATTTCAAATTCGTGTGTCGAGCCGATGGGTCAGCGCAAATCACATTCAAACAGACGAAGGCGAGGGTCGGTTTCCCCGCTTTGCTAACACCGATAAAATTCAGGGATTGTGGAGGATGTTTGCTTTGCAACACGCTTAATACAAGCAAGTTAGACAGCACCATATTCGAGATCTTATGTTGCGAATCATACATAGTGTAAGAAATTCACTATTTCTCCGGAGGTCGGGCTCAACCGGCCGCCTGGCGATCCGACCAAGCTTTCGGCCACATTGCCGGCGTAATCCGCAGATGCGGGCGGCGCCACCCGGCGGACCTGTGGGGCGAGCCAGCGCTCGCGTTATCTGGATCACTCCAAGCGAAACGAAAACCTTGGTGGTTGTTCCCCGGCTGACGACGGGGGATTTTGAGGAAAGATTATCGCGAGCTGTTAGACCCGGGCGGCAGCGCGCTGATGTTGAGCCAACCTTGCACCAAACCGCTCAACCGGAGAAACCATCCTTTAATCTCGGCGCGAACATCACCTGAAACCTCGGGGTCCTTCCCCATCTGTTTGACCCGGCTCACGCGCGTTCGCCGCAGATTCTGAACCTCCTCAAAAGGGAGGTCACTCAGTTTTGGCACGGCCGCGTCCAGCGTACGGCACGCGGATTTATCCCACTCTGTATTCGCCTGGTGGCCATTCCCGCTGCTGCTCTTGAGGCGCTGAGCGTCACCCGCGAGGACTGCCTTCAGGGCACTGAAGATATGCAACACGACGGCTGCCAGTGCAAAGCGGTTAGTGAAGCCCCGCAGCCTGGCGGCTTTGGAGGTTGCTCCGAACTCCAGCTCTTCGAGTCGTTCTTGCGGGGAGTCCCCTTTGCCTGAACGGTAGTACGGCTGTAGGATCGGCCATGCCACGCTCGCGCGCGCGAACGGCTTGGCCAAATCCCTGTGCTCAGCCGCGACCTCGGCCAGCATGGCATTGGCGATTGTCGCCAGCGCCAGCAGTTCGGCGAACGCCACTGGATCACGCGCTTTGGCCTGCTGGTGAATAGCCTCCAGACCGTTGTAGGATTGGAGCGTGCTCTCCAGGCCAAGCCCCTTCGCCTTGCCCTTCGAACGGGCCAACTTCGAAAGCGCCGCCAGGACGGTGCGGACACCCATGTTTTCCACGTCCATTGTTGCGATCGCGTTCCAGAAGGCTCGGAAGGAGCCGACGGGTTCTCGGTTTCCGCTGCTAATCGTATTCATGCTGAATTTCTGTTCATCTTTTACGGCGTTTGACTCCACTCGAATGCGCGCTGACCGAAGCCCGCCGTGCGAGTTCATGCCCAGTACACTATGGAGCGCCCGGCTTGCTGGAGATGGGAAATTGCACCAAAACCCCGGTTAAAACTGAAAAAGCCGGCAGTGCAAAACAAAAGGGGTTGAATTATAATGATAGTGGGTAAACGTCCCCTTGTTTCATGCCTCAATAAAGTGCACAAAGAATAAGAACATTAGTTGTGGGTAAGTCGCTTCAAATCCGAAAGCGAAAAGCGTTGGCCAGGAAACGAGACATCCGACTCCAGGCCAGGGGCAAACTGCAGCGCACGGAAGTGTGTTTGGCGGCGGCACTGGATCTGCGCAAGGCTCCTTTGATTCTCAGCCGAGGTCAACGCCCAAGAGAGGATAATGAAGATGAAGCTCACTGAGGATGCAGGCGGCCGTGGTGGCTATCCTCGTATGAGCCCGGACGCACACTTCACCCCACGAGACTTCGTTGCGATCAGGGCCAATTAAGAGCGTGGAAGCGTCACAAGATGATGCGAATGTTGCTCGCACTGTCGTTCGAGCTTTGCGAAAAAGGTTGCTCAGTCAGTCCCACCAAGAAAAGCCGCTTCCGAACGCGAGAGTTAGCATTAAGCTCCGGTGGAAAGCCAGAAGCTCATCCAACGGTCATCGCCCTCGCACCTTCGGAGCGCACCAGTTCGGTTAGATATTCCCAGTAGGACTCCTGCTCCACAGTTTCCCTGACCGTTGCGGCAGGCAGGAACCGCTGCATTTCCTTCACGAAATCGCGCCGCACGGCGGGGTCGGCGTTCAAGGCGGAGAGCCGGACCTTGAGCTGGGAACGGAACTCGGCGACGGTGTGACGGTGATCATTGATTTTCGCGGGGACCAAGGCCAGCGGCAACTCGATTCCCTGTTGCTTGAGCCACGCGATATCCCAGAGGTCCCGGTTCTTGATTCGGTTTGGGCGGAACGCGAGGGCAATGACTTTGTCGGCCAGGATCTCCTCCCGGCTCTGGGCTTGAAGAATTAACCCAGAGGTTCCCAGATCCACCCCGTAGAAGTTGCGCAGCATCATGGGACGGCGATCGTGACTTGGAATCGCGCAAATATCGATGTGGATCCGTTGCACCGGCAGGTCCTTCCGCTCAGGTTGCGTGATCACGCTCAGTTTCCACGTATCTACCCCGAGCGTTTCCTTCGTTGGCTCCCCCACAGTGACCTTCAGCCCATACCGGGCCTCCAAACCTTCTACCAACACCTCCGCAAGCCCAGCCAGCATTCCGCGGGTGAAATCCGCACCGCCAGTAAAATCAATATCTTCGCTCAGGCGGACCGACCCGTAGCACGCGCGCAGGCAGGTGCCGCCGATGAACGTCAGCCCCGCCAGCAATCCCGCGGCGCTCATCTCTCGCAGAATGTCGTGATGCAACAATTCCTTCTCCACCACCGCCTTGACGGCGGTGAGTTCCGGCTTGGCCTGCATGGCCTGCCACACCAGGCGGTCAAACAAGCTCACGGGCTACCTCCGGGTTAACCAGGTCTTGAGTGCGGCGCGTGGCTCTCATGTCGCGGAGCGCCAGCCGTGCCGAAGCCCGCCAGAGACGGCGTTCCGGGTCGTAGGTCAGTTCCTCGGCCAGATCCCCGGGCAACTGTGCGGTATGCACAAATTCAATCCGCCCAAAATCACCGCAATCCACCACTTGGCTGCGACCCGATGACATCAGGGTGATCCAATTGATGGGCACCTGCGAAATGACTCCCGCATCACTCAGGGCGGTTTCTAAACTAATGTAGTTGAACCCGCTGGCGCGCAACCGGGCGGCAGCATGAAAAAGCACCATCCCCCGCGGATAATTCACTCGGGGATAGATATAAATCCCGCGGCAAACCCGCTTCAGAACGCCTGCCTTCTGGGCACGGCACAGCAGCACTGCTAGCTTGCGGCTCCCAGGAAGTGCTGCCTCAAGGTCGGAGCTGGCAAAAAGGTAATGCTCAGGGTCAGCGAGTGACTCCAGAACCTTTTCCAACTTCTTCATCGGTTGCATCTCGTATCAGACTATACACAAGATTTCACTTTTTGCAATCTTGTGTTGAGTGTCTTGTGTCAAGGTGGCGTTGGCCATCCACGATGTTCCTTGGCGGACTTCAACCCGCTTCGCACAGAATACTTCTGCAGCACGAAGACAAAGTGAACAACGATTTGCAAAATCCCGGGTTCCGAGAACGGTGGGCGCACATCGCCGAGCCAGCATGGCAAGTCAACCAGGAGGTCTTCATCCGGGCGGACCGCCGACGGACCAAAGCCCTCCACTGTGCGATTGTCCCGACGCAAGCCAAACGACTCACGGATACCACTTTTCCGGCAGGATGGGATGCCGACAAGTGCTTCATCGCCAGTGTCGGCCGCAAAAAACTGCCCGAGTTGGCAAACTGGGAGCATACCCCACAAATCCGGGCCGTGCCGCAGCTCCCCTGTTTCAAGACCCTCCCTGCAGAGCACCAAACGTTGGTGCGCTCTCCCTGGTTGCAGAGCCCATCACAGGCAACCGGCGTCGGCATCAACGCCAAGCACCTGCGTCATCACCACCAACTCTGGAACGAACTGCGGCCCAAAACCTTGCGCGGCGTGCATACCACGCTGGTCTATGTCACCCCGCAACTCGGCTACAGCTTGACATCTCATATCCGGCTTGCCCAGCCTTCCTACCGTCCGCTCAGATTCTGGATTCCAGCAGTCGGGTTCGGTTCCTGCGCTCCTTCGACCGTACGACTTCCGCCGGCCGGCGCGACTACGCCATCGCCCTGTGTTTTTCGGAGTTGGCCCTCCGCGCCAAGTGGCCGCATTGACTTTGGACGACGTGGACTGGCGCGCCCTCACCGTGCGACTGCGGCAGACCAAACAGCGGCGCGAACGACTCTTGCCCTTGCCGGCCCGCGTCGCGCGCACTTTGGTGGTGTATCTCCGGCGCGACCGGTTGGTGGTTGAGCATCGCCTGCTCTTTATCAATCTTCGGCCTCCGCTCCTCGGCCGGCCCTTGCCCACCGACGTGGTACGCAACGTCATCCGCCGGGCCTTTGGCCGATGTGGCATCAAAGCCAGCGGGCCGCACATCCTGCGCCAGAGCTGGGCGAGCGCCGCCCATCAGCGAGGCGCGGACCTCAAACAGATCGCTGATGTCTTGGGCCATCGTTCGGTGGAAATGACCGCGCCGTAGGCCAAGGTGCATTTTGAACAACTCCGGCAAGCGGCGCTGCCTTGGCCACGTCTCCAGCGATGAGGAATACGATGCGATCTCGCGTGCGCGCCTATCTGGCCCAGCGCCGGGCCTTGGGCTTCTGGCTCCGGAGCGAAGGCTACTTGCTGCTGAGCTTTGCCCGCTATGCAGATCACCACGCCAGCAAGGGACGGCGGACCCTTAAACTGAAGGGTTTCACTCGCCAGCGCAGACCGGACAGAGGTGCGAGTAGGCGCCTGTTGGTTTGGGTGGCGGATGCGGCTAAAGCCCCTTATGACCAGGTCGTTTGCCGGCGAACTTCAATCTCATTTTGAAGGACCTATAATGGAGAGTGAGCATCTGTTGGAATATTGATTCGGCCGCTGGGCCAGTTTGCCCTGGGCGAGCTGCGACCTCCTGCGCCACCCACGATTCCAAGGCTCGGGTGGTGTTGCCGCCGCGAAATTCCGGATTCCCCCTGTTTTGTTGGGGTATCTGGACCACAGTCGCGTGAACTGCTGCTTTCACGAGACCATCATCCGCGCCAAACAGAAAAGCGACCAAAAGGGCTTTTGAGTTGTATGGCGAAGCCGCGCGGAAAATACAAAAAGAAGCAACTGCCGTCCGGCTCTTGGAGGATCACGGGAACGCGGTTGGACGGTTCCGCCGCAGTGAAAGAAACGGTTGATACCGAGGGGCAAGCCGTTGCGCGCATAGCGGAGCTAATGCTCGAAGACAGCGGAAACAAGGTGCTGCTTCCCTCGCGTCCGACTTCGCTCACCTGGGATGAACAAAGAGACGCGGAAGCGGTGGCCCGTCTTTTTCCCGAGGGGCGAGGTTGGACCTTCAAAGGAATGTTCGAGTTCTGCAAGGCGAATGACTACTTGCCCATCCAGAATAGTCCTAGCGTACCAGACTCGGTGACGGAATTCCTCGTAGTACTTGCGGCCAGGCTGGAGAGAGATGAAATCAGCCCTCAGCATCTGGAGGACTGCACAATTTACTTGGAGGCTTTTGCTTTGGTTCACGTTGACCACAAGACGTGCAACCTAAGCACGAAAGATGTGGAGAGTTTCTGTACGGGATCGGAACCTATTGCAGGACGCGAATTCAAAAGGCCATGGAAATATCACTCACAGCACAACGCCCGGAAGGCGGTTTCGATCTGGTGGTGCTGGTGCAGGAAGAAGAACTATCTGGCGAGGGATTTAACGTGGACACCGACGAAGCCGAATTCCATCAAGAATAGAATACCTCCTATTTTGACGATCGAGGCCGCACAAGCGTATCTGGATGCTGCATGGACCTACCGAGCTGGCCGGTGGGCGGGTTTCTTCATCATAGAATTGTTTTGCGGGGTCAGGCCTTCCGAGGCGTCAGGAAAGAGCTCGAGTAAATTACATCTGGCCACTGGAATCTTTGAGGTGGGCCACGACTGCAAAACTGGACGACGACCGGTGGAAATCAGCCCCAACGCGCTGATCATGCTGGAGGTCCTAGATCAGCGGGGGATGCTGAAAGAAGAGAACTTTTCTCCGAGTTTGCCTGCTCAGGCAGTTGTCCGGGCAATCGCGGGGTGGAACCTGAGCCCACGGCTTTGCCTTCGAGCACTGGGGAAGGATTATAAAGAGCGGTATCCGCAGATTGGGACTCGTGGGCGCTGGATTCAAGACCTCCCCCGCCACACAGCATTAAGCCACCACTATGCCCTTTTTAAGAACAAAGCAAAAACCGTTGCCTATGCCGGTCACAACATTGGCATGTTCGATGCCCATTACGATGGTCGGGTGACAGACCCGAGGGAAACAATTGCCTTTTGGACGATGCTGCCCACTGAACTGAAGGAGAAGGGCTGTGTCGCCGCTTTGCCAGCAGGAGCTGAAATCAGGACTTACCGAACACCCGAAATTGATGCCCAAGTCCAAACCGCGTTAGGGCCAGTCCTCGTTCCCGTCGCGGCCTGATCGGGCGGGCCTCTCAGTTCGATATTTGTTTCCGGTGCCCTAGCCTCGCGGGGGCTTAAATGACAGAATAAACGACAGAGCCGCAAAAATCTCACGAAACCCGCGCCAGGCAAGCACCTTTCACCTGCACCAAGTGCAACTCAAGTATAAGTCTGCAGGAACCCGAGTTTCAGCGGAAGCTGATTACAGGCAATGAGTTACACGCTGTTTACCTCCGCGGCTACACGCAACTACCCGCAGCAAGGTGAGGGTTCAGGCAGGGATAAATGACTATAAATGACGATGCTTCACAACAAGGAATCGCGAGCGCGACAGAAGATGGACAAGGGGGACCGACGGGTTCGTGGTTTTCCAAGTCACTCTACTGCTGACGAGCGCAAAAACGTAACCTGCCCGGAATCTGATTCACCAGTTTGGTCGGGCTGGTCGTAACGCTTGCACGATCCTGAATCCACAACTCCTGAGATAGGCGCTGATCGAAAATGTCCGCTTTTTCTCTCAAATCGCCTCCCGAACGGCATAGCGGAGGCACAGGGACGATCCCGGGAACCGCACGTCCAACCGGTTGAGTTCTTCACAAAGCGCGGCGATGGCGCGGGTACGATGAGGGGAATTTAGGGCCAACGTCGCTCGAAGTTCGTTTTGGGTAACCTCCAAATCTGCCGCACTGGTCAAGGCTGACTGGTTCAGGGTGCGGCCTTCATCCTCCAGGCGACGGTCGTGAGTGCAATATGGGGATAGCGTCCCTTGCGGTAGGTCAGCAGATCAAAGCCTTCATCACGGGCCACGTCGGCGAAGCACGGGGGGGGGTAAGTCGTCAAACATGAAGGCATGTCAGCTACCGCTTCGTCGCCTGTCGATCTCAAAACGAGCCCCCAAAGGGCATCAATTCAATCACCATTACCCGAAATGGAACGTCTGGTTTCTGGCCCGAGGTTATTGGAGGTTCTGTGGGACGCAGAATGTCGCCCTTCACTGCGGTGGTTACAGGAGCAACAAAAGAACAGGACGATCCCGTTCGTGCGACTAGGCAGGCGGGTTTTCTTCCGCCCAAATGAAGTTCAGGAAGCAATTGCCTCGTGGACTGCCCGCCCCAAAAGGCCCGTGGGCCGCCCTCGCGGATAGCGTCAAATAGCACCTCGTCGCCCGAAACGGCCTCGTCGGACCATATGCGCTTGTAAGTGCCATCAGATTTCTCCCCTGTGGGTGGCGGAAACCGTGTGGCAGCGCAATTGATAGCTCGGCCCGACTGAATGGCGGAGGTTTTCACTACCTGTCTTTGGCAATAATTCCATCCGGCCATTAAATCCTCGGCTTCCTTCGAGTTTTCTCCAAAGTTTCGGGCATGTTTTGCTGGTTGAATTTCGGGCTTCGCCTAGCTGTTGCCCTGCTCAGTTCGCGGCACCATTTGCTCCTCGAGAATGCGGCACTACGGCACCAACTCCTGGTCCTGAGCCGGAAGACCAAGCGACCTCGAATCAACCCGGTCGACCGCGTTTTCTGGGTCTGGCGTTCCCTGGTTTGGAGTCGTTGGCGGCAGACGATTCGACTGGTCCAGCCGGACACAGTGATCCACTGGCATCGACAGGGCTTTCGCCTGTTCTGGCGTTGGAAGAGTCGGGCTCGGAAAGCCGGGCGCCCGCGCGTCGCTCCAGAGACTATCGATCTGATTCGACAGATGTGCCGAGCCAATCCGCTCTGGGGCGCGCCGCGCATCCATGGCGAATTGCTCAAGCTGGGCCTTAGTGTGGCCCAGCGAACCGTCAGCCACTACATGCTCCGGTCGTCACGGCCTTGCGGCCGCCAAACCTGTGCCTCGGCAAAAATTCGTTTCGTCGCTGCTGTGGTATTGACTGATGACCACACGGGTTGCAGCGGCGGGTTCTTCAGATCGGCTCCGCACGGCATTCGCTGGTTTCAGAGCAATGCGGCGCCCAATCGCCCCGTCCAGAAGGGCTGCCGAGATTAGAATACGGCTGGGCAGTAATGCACCCGACGGTCTTTTATTCGGCGTCCTGAAAGCCGGCTCACGCCGCTTCACGCCATTCGTAGCGATGCTGCAATCCTCCCACTCTGAGCCGAGCGACCACCCCAGCCGTGGGTGAAGGCTGTGGAGTGACCACCCGAAGCTCCGGCGTATTCTTCTCCAGACCCAAGTGACACCGGTCTTCGTGATAATAGCGGACGAATTGAGCCATTACTCGGCGGAGCTGCCTTTGGTTAAACACGAGGATCTTGTCCAACAACTCTCGGCGCAAGGTGCCTCCGAATCGCTCCACATACGGATTCTGCCAGGGTGATCGTGGAGCCGTCCTCACCGGTTTCACGCCCATCCTCCGGAGTGCCTCGGGCACTTCCAGACCGTATTTGCCGTCCCGGTCCAAAATCGCGTAACGCGGAGCCGTGTCGAAAGGAAATGCCTCCCGTATTTGCTGAACGACCCAGGGCGCCTCTGGACGGTCGGTCACGGCAAAGTGCATCACCCGCCGTCGTTCGTGGTGTAGTACTACCAAGACCCAGAGAAGACCGAAGGTCACCGTCGGGACGGTGAAAAAGTCCATCCCCACCAACGCATCCCGATGGTTGTGCAGAAAGGCTAACCAGCGCTGTAGCTGGTCCGGCGAGGTGGAACCTCTGGGCAGATAGCGGGACACCGTCCGCTCGTCGATCCCGATGCCCAGTTTCAGCAGTTCGCCGTGAATTCGAGGCGCTCCCCAACCATTCTCCCGGGCCATCCGTCGGATGAGCTCTTGTACCTCCCTTGGAATACGCGGACGGCCTGCTGGCTTGGCCCTCGAGATCCAGCGCCAGAACAACTTGAACCCCTGCCGTTGCCAGCCGACCACCGTCTCCGGCTTCACGACGATAAGCGCGTTGACCCAGTGGCGCCAAACCTGCCGGAGGAACACCCAGAACATCCGGTCGGCAGGCCGAAGTCTGGGCCGGGAGCGCTTCTGCTTGAACACAGCCAGTTGCTGACGCAGGGCCAGGTTCTCGACCATTAATTCTAGCCTGGACCGGAACAATACCCGGGCAAAAGCAACCGTCAGTCTCAGAGCGAGGCGAATCACGCTCCGAGCATTGCCGGCGCCTGGCACGCAGGCAAGGTAAACGCCTTCCGTGATGAGTCCGAAGGCCCACGGAATCAGCCAGTACAGAATAATGTCGAGGGACATGCCGAGCGCATCGTCGCCTTAACGCTCACAAGGGCCACTCGCGCCCACTTGAATTCTTTGTCCTTCTCCGCCCTTCAGTGAGGGCCTAGAATACTCCCCAACCGCGCCATAAACAGATGATTTCTGAACCAGAAAAGCTTTTCCTGAGCCATGCGACTGAGGACAAGATTCCATTTGTTCGCGACCTCGCGGATGCCCTGGGCCAGTCCTTCGGCGTCTGGTACGACGAGTACTCACTTCCACCTGGCGCAAGCATCTTCCACAGCGTCTCGGCCGGCCTTGCAGCATGCGATTTCGGTGTCGTCGTCCTCAGCAAACACTTTTTTGCCAAGAAGTGGTCCAAAGCCGAGCTCGCCGGGCTTTTTGCCCGCGAAGAGCCCGAACTGCGCCGTATCATTCCAGTCTGGAAGGACGTCACGTTTGAGGAGGTTCGCGCTTTCTCACCGATCCTCGCCGACAGGCGAGCGGTTAAAGCAAGCGAAGGCGTGCCAGCCGTCGTCTCCTTTATCAGCCAGGCGATCCGTACGGCAGGCCAGCGGGACGGATTTGTCCACACCGGCTCAGTGGCCACCCGCTTCTCGGACCTAAGCAACAAACTCGAATCAACTCAAGCCTCGCGCGAGCTGGCCAACTCACCCGAGGGCGCCGCTCTGGTCAAAGCCGCTCAGGACACCCTCATTGACCTGATGCAGCAGCAAGCCTCACGACTTGCTACTGGAACCCCCAAACTCCGCCTAACACACAGAAGATCAGGAGAAGTCCAAGCTATCCCCAACAGTTTCATCCAACTGGCAGTCGAAGGTGCGCATCTTCGATTTTTCTGAGGATGTAGCAGAGGGTGAGAGTTTGGCGGTTG
>OCZT010007470.1_pt1 | contig 10711 bp, 9 predicted proteins | sample 1539031 | NCBI WGS metagenome assembly OCZT01 (sample SAMEA3539308, study PRJEB22396) | soil metagenome | biome: tundra; feature: field; material: soil | place: USA | collected 2010-05 | depth 0.15 m
GCGTGGTTTGGGTCCACGAAGTCGCAGGTTCGAATCCTGTCGCTCCGACCATTTTATTTTCCCTTGGCTGTTCAAATTTATTCACCGGGTTGTTCACAATTTTCCTTCGCCCCGAACGCTGGCGAAATTTTTGTTCCCTGAGCAAAAGAAAACAGAAACTGCGGACCGGTCCAATCGCGTCTAATTTTAATTTCCCCGGCAACCCATTGTAAATCCATGCGTTTTTGAGGTTCTGCCTTGGAATTTTTCCGGCTGGCATCGCCGCTGCTAAAGGCGCGTGTGTCAATCACAGCCATGAAATAAATATGAAGAAAATCGAAGCGATCATCAAACCGTTCAAACTCGAAGAAGTCAAAGACGCCCTCAGCGAACTCAGCATCGAAGGCATGACCGTGAGCGAGGTCAAGGGGTTTGGCCGTCAGAAAGGCCACACCGAAATCTATCGCGGCAGCGAATACACCGTGGATTTCCTGCCCAAAATCAAAATCGAACTCGTCGTGGCGGACAACCAGGTGGAAGCAGCCATCGGCGCGATCGTCAAGTCGGCCAGGACCGGCAAGATTGGCGACGGCAAAGTGTTTGTCTCCGGCGTTGAACAGGCCGTCCGCATTCGCACCGAAGAGAAAGGGGATTCGGCCATTTAAGCGATTAAACCAACTTGAACCTCATCCAAATTAAAAAAATGAAACGATATCTTTTGACACTTGCTTTGATTGCAACCACCGCGCTTGGCGTATTCACGTCACGCGCGGACGACACGAATGCACCGGTAGCGGCACCGGCGGCCACGAATGCCGCACCGGCCACGCCACCACCATTGCCCGCGGCTTCGCTGGACCAACGCATTGCGGCACTGGAAGCCTACATCGCAAACACCGATCCGACCGCGCCGTTGAAGGATACCAACGGCAACGTGGCATACTCCGACACGATCATCGGGAATCCCGGTCCCGGCCATAACGCGTGGATGTTGACCAGCACGGCGTTGGTGTTGTTCATGACGCTGCCCGGTCTGGCGCTGTTCTACGGCGGTCTGGTCCGCCGCAAGAACGTCCTGTCCGTGCTCGCCCAATGCTTCCTGATCGCCGGCCTGGTGACCATCCTCTGGGTGTTCGTCGGCTACGGCATGATCTTCGGGGGTACGGGCACCGGTTCAGACCCGACAGCAAGGCATGCTACCATGGCCAAAGAGGACGTAATCACTGGAGTTGTTGGCAGTCCAACGGTTGATTGGATGCTCAATAACGTTACTTCCGCGCCGAACTCAAATTATTCCTACTGGGTTTCGGAAAACGTATTTTCCATGTACCAATTGATGTTCGCCATCATCACTCCGGCGCTGATCATCGGTTCCATCGCCGAGCGCATGAAATTCAAGGCCATTCTGATATTCATGACCCTGTGGATGTTCATCATCTACTTCACTCAGGGGCACATGATCTGGGGCATCAACGGCATGATGAACGGCGTCTGGAATGCCGGCGCAAAGATTCACGCAATTGACTTCGCCGGCGGCACCGTTGTGCATATGACCTCCGGCTGGTCGGCGCTGATTCTCTGTCTGATCCTCGGCAAACGCACGGGCTTCGGCAAAGTAAACTTCGCGCCGCACAGCATGGTGCTTACCTACATCGGCACGGGCATGCTGTGGGTGGGCTGGTATGGGTTCAACTCCGGCAGCGCGATTGCGGCTGACGTGGTTGCGGCGAATGCGTTCACGACCACAACGATTGCCACGGCGGTGGCCTCGTTCGTCTGGCCGATGATGGAATGGATCACCCGGGGCAGGCCGAGCGTGCTGGGATTCTGTTCCGGCGCGGTGGCCGGCCTGGTGGTGATCACTCCGGCCTGCGGTTTCGTAACGCCGCAGGGTTCAATCTGGATCGGCATTGCCGCAGGCATCATTCCGTGGTTCTTCTGCTACAAGGTCAAAGGCTGGTTCGGCTATGACGATGCCCTCGATACCTTCGGGGTGCATGCCATCGGTGGCACAACTGGCGCCATCATGACCGGCATGCTCGCGCGCAATTCGGTGAATGCCAACCTCGCCACCAACCTCAAGGCGTATGTCACTGACCGCTGGTTCCAACCGCTGCTTTGGGAACAGCTCAAGGCGGTCGGCATCACGTTGGTGTTGACCATCGTGGGCACAATCGTCATCGCGTATGTCACCAAGGCGCTGGTGGGTCTCCGTCCGAGCGAGGAAGTTGAAATCTCCGGCTTGGACATCGCGGAGCACGGCGAAGAAGGATACATAGATTAAATTAAACTAAAAAAACCTCGACGCTGCGCCGGTTGTTGGCAAAATCCACCTCCGGCGCAGCATTAGATTTTGACTGTAACAACACGACAAACAACCAATAAATTCACACTAACTAATATGGCAACTCCCAAGAGCGTAATTGAACTGGCAAAAAAGGCCGGAGCGAAAATGGTGGACATCAAGTTTGTGGACACCTTTGGCACCTGGCAGCATTTCACTGTCCCCGTCGGCGAATTGACCGAAGAAATTTTCGAGGAAGGTTTCGGCTTTGACGGCTCCAGCATCCGCGGTTGGAAAAGCATCGAAGCCTCCGACATGCTGGCGATGCCCGATCCCGTCACGGCGTTCATTGATCCATTCTGTGCCGTCCCGACGTTGAGCCTCACCTGCACCATCGCTGAAACCGGCACCCTGGAACCTTACACCCGCGATCCCCGTGGCATCGCCCAGCGCGCCGAGCAACATCTCATTTCCACCGGCATCGCCGATCAGGCGTTTTTCGGTCCCGAAGCTGAATTCTTCATCTTCGACAACGTTCAATTCGATTCCAAGAGCAATGGCACGTTCTACTCCATTGACAGCGAAGAGGGCGTGTGGAACACCGGCCGCGACGAAATGCCGAACCTCGGCTACAAAATTCGCCACAAGGAAGGTTACTTCCCGGTCGCGCCGGCCGACACCCAGCAGGACATCCGCACCGAGATGTGCCTGGTGATGGAAGAACTCGGCGTCAAGATCGAGCGGCAGCACCACGAAGTCGCCACGGCCGGCCAGGCGGAGATTGATTACCGCTTCAGCCCCCTCGTCACCTCCGCCGACTGGATGATGATTTACAAATACGTCGTCAAGAACATCGCCCGGAAACACGGCAAGACCGCCTGCTTCATGCCCAAACCGCTCTTCGGCGACAACGGTTCCGGCATGCATGTCCATCAATCATTGTGGAGCAAGGGCAAGCCGCTCTTTGCCGGCAAGGAATACGGCGGCCTCAGCCAGATGGCGCTTTACTATGCCGGCGGTTTGCTCAAGCACGCCAAGGCCCTGTGCGCCATTTGCAACCCCACCACGAACAGTTACAAACGCCTCGTGCCGGGTTACGAAGCGCCGGTCAACCTCGCTTACAGCGCCCGTAACCGCAGCGCCGCCGTCCGCATCCCGACCTACAGCGAAAACCCGAAGGCCAAGCGCCTCGAATATCGCCCGCCGGACCCGGCCGCGAACCCGTACCTCGCCTTCGCCGCGCTGCTCATGGCCGGTCTGGACGGCATCCAGAACAAAATCAAGCCGGGCGAACCGCTCGACAAAAACATCTACGAACTGCCGCCCGAAGAACTGAAGAAGGTTCCGAACGTGGCCGGCAGTCTCAGCGAAGCCCTCGATTGCCTGAAAAAGGATCATGCGTTTCTGCTCAAGGGCGACGTCTTCACCGAAGACTTCATAGAAATGTGGATCAGCACCAAGCGCAAGGAACACGACGCCATCCGGCTGCGTCCGCATCCGTACGAATTCCACCTTTATTACGACGTGTAACACACGCTCCGGAGGAGCTGGGGACAACGGCGCGGGCCAGAAACCCGCGCCGTTTTTGTTTCCGGAGCGCAACTTGACACCAAGGTAGGGCGGGCGCTGCCGCGCCGCCCCAATTTCCACAAGAACGAGCGGAGCGATGTTTTTGCGTGCGTATCCCCATGGTTCCGCCAGCATCGCCGCGCTGGCTGGCGGTGAGATTGGGGCAAACCGGCAGGTTTGCCCTACCATTGTTGGTGTTTGTGCCGAAGTGCGTCCTGTTTGCAACGGGAAGGGATCGCCGCCCACATCGTCGCCGGAACCGCCACCGACATTGAACGCAAACAACTGGATTCCATCCTCGACGCCTTAGAATAATTACTTGGCATGAAAGTTGCGCAATAATAACTAACATGGTCGGAGATCTATGAAGCCAAGCACACGTCTGCTAATGATATTAATCGTGTTCGCTGGCCAGCATCAGGCCGCCGCCCAAGCGACCTTCGCCCCTGCCACCAGCTATACGGTCGGCACTCAGCCTCAATGCGTCATCGCGGCAGATGTCAATGGCGATGGCAAGGTGGATTTGATCTGTGCGAACTTCGTCGGCACTACCTACGCCAGTACCCTGACGGTGTTGACGAATAACGGCAGCGGCGTCTTTGGCTCGAATGCCACACTGACTGTGGGTCCCAATCCAGTTGCGGTCGTGGCGGCGGATGTCAATGGCGATGGTAAAGTGGATTTGGTCAGCGCGAATCTTTCTGGCACGCTGACCGTATTGACGAACAACGGGAGCTGGTTGTATGGGTCCAACGCTACTTACACAGTGGGCGGTAGTTTGAGATCGGTCGTGGCGGCGGATGTCAATGGCGATGGCAAAATGGATTTGATCTGCGTGGATAATTCAGACAGCCAGTTGATCGTGTTGACGAACAACGGGAGCGGTGTTTTTGCTTCCAACGGCACTTATTCCGTAGGTAGCGCACCAAATTCGGTTGCGGCAGCGGATGTCAATGGCGATGGCAAGATCGATTTGGTCAGCGCGAACGATGGTGACAACACCCTGACGGTATTGACAAATAACGGCAGCGGTGTCTTTGGCTCCAACGCGACGCTAAACGTCGGTAATGTGCCTTATTCGGTCGTGGCGGCGGATGTCAATGGTGATGGCAAAGTGGATTTGATCTGTGCGAACAAATTTGGCAGCACGCTGACGGTGTTGACGAATAATGGGAGCGGCATCTTTGGTTTAAATGGCACGTATCCCGTTGGCACTAATCCATATTCAGTCGTGGTAGCGGATGTCAACGGCAATGGTAAAATGGATTTGATCTGTGCGAATATTGTGTACCTTGGCACTTTGCAGGTGTTGACCAACAACGGCAGCGGTAGTTTTGTGCTGGCCGCCACACTGTCCGTGGGCGCTGACCCTTCCCAGGTCATCGCGGCGGATGTCAATGGGGACGGCAAGCCGGACTTGATCAGCGTCAACTCCGGCGACAATACGCTTTCGGTGTTGATTAACACCTCAATTTTCCCGCCGCCATCTTCCACACCAACACCAACCATCAATCCCTCAAGCAACGGCCTGCTCGTGTCGTGGCCGTCGTCTTCGGCGGGCTGGTCGTTGCAGCAGAATCCGGACTTGACGACGACAAACTGGTCTCCCAGCGGCTACAGCGGCTATGGCATTGCTGACGACGGGACGAACAAGAGCCTAATCATCACACCACCGACGGGGAATTTATTCTTCCGCCTGTTGCATCCCTGACGCCAGCTGAATCCGGGTTTCATTAGCGGCTAACGGCCCGTTAGAAAACGCTTTCTTTCGTAGCAGCCGAGGTAACGAGGCTCAAATTTCCTTGGAAACAATCATTCGTTTAGAGCCTCCTTACGTCGGCTGCTACTTCTTTAACGGGCTACTGACCCGCGCGTGTGATGCCGCCTAATAAAAATATGCTGCAAGTTTTACAGCCCTATTTCAATTCCGCCCCGCGCCGCCGCTTCGGCAACCGGACGTTTCAGGTTTGTTTGGGTTTGATCTCTCCGCTCAACACTTTGAGGCGGGCGTGCAGATGACGTTCAATTTCGGTGGCGTCGGCTCCCGGATGCTGCCGACGGATTCCTTCACGGGCAACTTCACACGATGATTCGTGCAATTCCAGTGCCATCGCCAGCCGTTGTTCACCGGTCATCTGGCGATAGCTTTCAATCTATCTGTCCCCAGCTGCAGTCGCAGTCATATCACGAACACCATTTTCCTGATTTCAACCTAAACTTATCGGCGGGAACTGGCAACGGTTTGCTTCCACCTTTTATCGGAGACAAAGTTCATTTCAATTCCGCCGCAAGTTCCTCACCCAATGCCGCTGCTTCGGCCACCGGACGTTTTCCTTCGCCGCGCTTGGCCGGGCCTTCGCGGAACGACACCGCGCGCATCTCCATCCGGCTGCCGTTGATTTCGGCATAGGCAGCCACCGGACTCTGGCAGCCGCCGCCCATCGCTCGCAAAAACGCCCGCTCCGCCGTCACGCATTGAAAGGTGTTGAAATGATTCAGCCGCTCGCAGATTTTGGCAATGCGTTCGTCATCCGCGCGAATTTCAATGCCAATGGCCCCCTGCCCTACGCACGGCAGCATCACGTCCACGTCCAAAATCGTCGCCAGCAAACCGTCCGGCACGGCGTCGCCTTCGAGTTTGCCTTCGGGCGTGACGCGGAAGTTGAGCCGCGTCAGTCCTGCCAGCGCCAGAACCGTCGCGTCCAGTTCGCCGCGCTCGGCGACCTTTTGCATCCGCGTGGTGACGTTGCCGCGGATTTCGACCACGTTCAAATCCGGCCGCGCCGCGAGCAATTGTTCCTTGCGCCGGGTGCTGCTGGTGGCAATGGTCGCGCCTTTCGGAAAATCCTTCAGTTTCAGGTGTGGTTTGAAGCCACGCAACGCATCCTGGCCCGGCACCCAGTCGGCGGAGGCGATGTCTGCGGCGCGGGTCTTGATGAATTCGGCGTCGCGATAAATCAGCACATCGCGGACGTCGGCGCGTTTGGGCGTGGCGGCGAGCGTGAGTCCGGCGGGCAAATCGGTCGGCAAATCCTTCAGACTGTGTACGGCGAGGTCGGCCTGGCCTTTGACGAGCGCGACTTCGAGTTCCTTCGTAAACAAACCTTTTGGCAAACTCTCGCCCTTTTTCGCCAGCGACGCAGTTTGTAATTTGTCGCCGGTGGTCTTGATGATTTTCAGCTCGAAGCGCAGCCGTGAAAATGTTTCACGGCATTGCGCGGCGATCATATTGGCCTGCGCGAGCGCCAGCGCGCTGCCGCGCGTGGCAATTATAATGGGTCGGTCGGAAGCCATTTATTCAACCACAGATGAACACGGATTAACACGGATGAAATCAAACACGGAATCGCGGCGAAAAGTTCTCCCTCGCCCCGTGAGGAACGAGCGGGGAGAGGGCCGGGGTGAGGGGCGGCTGATTAAAACGGCCTCCTCACCCCAACCCTCTCCTCCTTTTGGGGAGGAGAGGGAGAAGACCATGCAGTCGCTCGGTTTTTCGATATTTCTCAATTTCAATATATTCAACCGCAGATGAACACGGATGAAAAGAAAACTTAATCACCGGTTCTCATACCGGGTCGGCCTGCGTTTTATATCCGTGTCCATCTGTGTCCACCTGCTCGCGATTTATCGGAGTCCGTGGTTGAAAACTTTTCGCGTCCAACAACACCTTCACTTTCTCAGCGATGATTTGTTCGCACCGCGCAATTTCCTCCCGGCGCAGCTTCAGATAGTCGTCGGCAATGGTCTGCAGGTCGTCAATGTTGTAAAGATAAACGTTCTCCAGAAAATTCACTTCGGGATCAATGTCGCGCGGCACGGCAATGTCAATGAGCAGCAACGGCCGGTAATGGCGCAGCTTCATCAACGGCTCCAGCCGGGCGCGGTCGAGAATGTGATGCGGCGCGGACGTGCTGCTGATGGCGATGTCAATTTTTTGAAACTCCCCTGTCCAATCGTCGAACTGCACGGCGCGTCCGCCGAGTTCATTGGCCAGCGTCACTGCGCGGTCGTGCGAACGATTGGCCACGATGATGCTGCGCGCACCGCGCGAAAGCAGGGCGCGCGCGGTCTTTTTGCTCGTTTCACCGGCACCGATGACCAGCACTTCGCGGTCGTTGAGCGAACTAAAAATTTTCTCCGCCAACTCGACCGCGACCGACGCCACGGACACGCTGCCGCGTTGGATGTTCGTCTCGGTGCGAATGTGTTTGGCAACGTGAAACGCGCGTTGAAACGCTTTGTTCAAACGCGCGCCGGTGTGGCGGTGCCGGAACGCGAGGTCGTAAGCCTTTTTGAGCTGGCCGAAGATTTCGGTCTCGCCGAGCACCATCGAGTCCAACCCGCACGCGACTTTGAACAGGTGCTGCAGGCTTTGCGGTTCGGCGAAGGAATAAATTTCCCCACCGCGCAATTGGGTGCAGCCTGGTTCCCCCCCTGAAACCGGCTCAACTCCCTCGCCCCGTCCAGGCGGGGAGAGGGCTGGGGTGAGGGGATTTGAGCTTGAGAAAACGGCCTCCTCACCCCGGCCCTCTCCTCGTTGAGGAGAGGGAGAAGAATATTGCGCACGGATGTCAGTTTGCGCTTCGCCTGTCTCTGTGAAACCGTGGAATGTCGTCAGAAAATTCTTCAACTCAACAAACGCCCGGGCGGGTTCCAGCGCGGTCGCGGCGTAAATTTCCACGCGGTTGCACGTTGAGAGAATCACGGCTTCGCCGGCGATGCCGGATTCGCGCAGCGATTTGAGCGCATCGGGAATTTTCGCCTCGGCAAAGGCGAATCGTTCCCGCAGTTCAACGGGCGACGAATGGTGGCTCAGGCCGATAACGACGACGTTCATTCGCGGAAAGTGACGGGTGACCAGCCTTCGTCCCGCAATGCGGGACTTCGGCCGGCAGGCAGGTGACGGGTGATACGGAGGCGAACAAGGGCCGACAACGCCCGATTTTGGCGCACTCGACACTCGACACTCGACACTCGGCACGTTTGGTTCATTGGTGATGCAGGGTCGAGAGCAGGTTCGTGCCCCAAAAGGTGAGGAGCAGGAATGCGAACGCGCCGATGACACCGGACGCGAAGCGGCGGCTCGATTGCGGGAAAACCCGGTGCAACACGAGCAGCGCCAGATAGACCAGCCACATAAAAATGGACCAGACCACTTTTGAGTCCTGCCAGTAACTGACGCCTTCGGGGCGGGGCAAATGTCTGCCGGCGGCGAGGCCGATGGTGAAAAGAACCAGCCCGGCAAGCACGAGCCGGCTGGCGACGATTTCGAGCCGTTGAATCGGCGGCAGCAGCGACAGCACGGCGCGAAGTTTGTGGAATTTCAAATCGTGCTGTTGCGTCAAAAACATTCCCGCCGCCACCGCGCCGAGACCGAACGCGCCATAGGCGAGCAAAATCATCGCGGCGTGCAAACTGGCCGGCGCGCCGGAAAATTCCGGTTGCGGCCCGCGCGGCGGGTCCAGCGCGGGCATCAAAGCGAACACGCCAATCGCGAACAAAACCGGCGACGCAAACGCGCCGAGAAATCGCAGTCGCGGCAGCAACCCAACGACAAGGTAGGCGGCGACGATGGCCCACGCGATGAACGTGGTGGCTTCGTAAAGATTGTTGACGGGGCATTGGTTGATGCGAAAGCCACGATTAAACATGGCGGCCGTGTGCAGCGCGAACGCGCCGAACAGCAGGAGATAATTCACGTGGTCATCCTTGCGAAAACCTTTTCGCCACAGGAAAACCGAGTAAATCATGCTCAAACCGTAAACCGCCACGGCGAGCAAAAAGAAATGTCGGTCAGTGAACCCAGCCACGTTGACAGGTTAAACGCGGAAATGGACGGTGCAAGCGGCAATTCTCGAACCTCGTTCACTCGATTTTCTAATGAATCCAGAATTTTCCGGCCGCCCGATGGCTAAATTTCCGTGGTGCGTCCGGCATGATAATTCTCCACCGCTTCCTCCATCAAATGGTCAGGTTTTCCAGCGGCGGAATCGTGCTCGATTTGTTTGTCCCACTGCGCCATATCGTAGTCCGCAAACCACGCACGGAATTTCCTGAATTCTTCCTGGGACAATTCCGTCACGGCTTTTTCAAGTTGAACCGCGCTCATGGGATGAAAATAACAGTTACCTGGCCAAAAAGCAATCAGACCACGGCGAATCTCACAAAGCGGGACCGGTCAGTGAACCCAGCCATGTTGCCAGGTTAAACGCGGAAATGGACGGTGCAAGCGGGAATTCGGAAGTGGATTTAACAGCAGGGATGGGTGGATAAGCTTCCCCCAAACTGGGAACGCATACACGGACGGAGACGCTACGGGAAAAATAAAAAACGCTTTGAAGAAAAGATGAAACCTTTCACCTAACGTTTGACATCTGAACCCTCATAGGAGGCATACAAACTTAAATCTGCACTTCCTTCAGGTAAAAAAACTCCGGCTGGCCAATAACCCCAGCACGTTCCATGCGTTCACGCAGTTCCTTGGACTGCGTGAATTCCTTAGCTTGCGCCAAGCTCTTCCACTCGCAAAGAACAGTGATGTGATTCGGCTCGTTCAAGGCGCGGAAGGTGCGGAAGCTCAACTCACCGCTGGCTTTTCGGAAAGCAAGCCCGTCATTCACTGCTTTCTTCCATTTGTTCAAGTCTTCGATTTTCTGGCGAACGATTAGGTTTGTCATAACTTTGTAGTTCCTTTTGTTTTGGTTTTTGCTGTGGATGCGTATACCTAACGTCCAGAGCTCAGGCACAGCCGCCGAGTCCCGCAATGCGGGATTGAATGCAATGATGACAAACAAATTTCATAAATCAATCGCCACTGGCAGGGCCAGCGGCTGTTGCCTGCATCTGCTATTAGGTCTTGCGAATGGAAAATGGAATGGG
>OCZT010007471.1_pt1 | contig 10711 bp, 7 predicted proteins | sample 1539031 | NCBI WGS metagenome assembly OCZT01 (sample SAMEA3539308, study PRJEB22396) | soil metagenome | biome: tundra; feature: field; material: soil | place: USA | collected 2010-05 | depth 0.15 m
GAATCAAATGCCGGGGGGGCGGGGAGGACCTACCGGAGAATTAGGCATTGTTTGGTGAATCGAATTGAGCCCGTTTTGTTAAGGGCACGGCTTCAGCCGTGCCGCAAAAGCCGATAGAAATCATCGGGCTTTAGCCCCTGAGGTATGCTTTCGCTCGCTCGACCGCGAATTGCTGGATTCACCCAACACCGCCTAGACCGGGAGCAAGCGGCAAAGGGTCGAAAACACAAAAAATGTACGAAGTCCAAGCCTAACCACTTTAGAAACAGCGTTTAGTAGGTATATACCCCCCGGGGGGTGGGCCCTGCTTGGCTACACCGCGACGGTAAACGAATCTTCGCTCCGCGTCACGGCGCGGTACAGCGTGTCGCGCTCGAACGGCACTCGGCCCGCCTCGGTAATCAGCCGCACCAGGTCGGCTCTCCGCATGCCCTGCGGCGTCGTTGCCCCGGCGTCGTGGTAGATCTTCTCCTCGATCACCGTGCCGTCGATGTCGTCCGCGCCGAACCGCAGCGAGATCTGCGCCATCTCCGGCGACACCATCTGCCAGTAGCTCTTGATGTGAGGAAAGTTGTCCAGCAGCAGCCGTCCAATCGCAATCTGCTTCAGGTCCATCATCCCGGTCGTCTTCGGAATATGCGCCAGCGCTGTGTTGTCCGGATGGAACGCCAGCGGAATAAACGTCTGGAAGCCGCCCGTCTCGTCCTGCACCTCGCGCAGCCGCAGCATGTGGTCGACGCGGTCCTCGTCGTTCTCGACATGCCCATAAAGCATCGTCGCATTCGACTTCAGCCCGATTCGATGCGCCGTGCGCGCCGTCTCCAGCCACTCGCCGCCGTCGATCTTGTGGTCGCAGATGATGTGCCGAACGCGGTCCGCAAAGATCTCCGCCCCACCACCAGGCAGCGAGTCGACGCCCGATGCCTTCATCCGCACCAGCGTCTCTTCGATCGTCATCTTGCCGCGCTTCGCAAGGAACGCGACCTCGACCATCGTGAACGCCTTGATGTGAACTTTGGGATAACGCACCTTCAACCCGCGAATCAAGTCCTCGAAGTACTCGAAAGGAAGATCGGGATGCAGTCCGCCGACAATATGGAACTCGGTCACCGCCTCGGTCAGTCCCGAACCGGCCGTCTCCCAGGCCTCTTCGAGCGCCATCGTGTACGTTCCGGCCTCGCCCTTCTTCCGTCCGAACGCGCACAGCCGGCACGACGCAACGCAAACGTTCGTCGGATTGATGTGCCGGTTCACGTTGAAATAGGCGATGTCGCCATGCATCCGCTCGCGCACCGCGTTCGCCATCCATCCGACGGCCAGGATGTCGCCGCTTCGATAAAGCGCAACGCCGTCGTCGAAACTCAGCCGCTCACCGGCCTCAACCTTCGCCGCAATCGGCCGCAGCGCCGCGTCATCGGTCTGAAAGCCATGCCGCGAACCCGTGTTGGAAGAGTGAGAAATCAAGTTAGTTCCATTCTAATCCGCTTCAAGAAAAGCAGGTTGTTTGTCATTCCCGAAGGGAATCTGCTTTTGCCTTTCGACTCCGCATGCCTCAATGCTTGGCGATCTCCGCCGAATCCACCATCCGCGGCTGCACCACAATGCCGTCGAACAACGTCGCCGCCACCAGGTGGTCGCCCACCGGGCGCACGAATCGCAGGTTCCACTTCGTGTCCCACGAGGTAACCTCCTTGGACAAAGCCTCCACCGCGAACGCCGTCGTCGCTGGCTCGTCCGTCGTCACCAGCACGCGATCCGCAGGCTCGTCGTAATAAAGGCTGTTGACATTGCGCACATACAGATTCTTCAGCGTCTGCCAGTTCGCGCCCTTGTCGGCCGAGAAGTATACGCCGTCCCGATCGCCGACCCAGACACCGCCGTGCTGATCGACCGACAGCGCCAGAACCTGCATCACCTTCGCCGGCAGAGCCACCGCTTGCCAAGTATCGCCGCCGTCGACCGACATCTCCACCGCGCCCAGACTCGCCGCCACCACGTTCCCCTTCGACGCGGCCACAAAGCGCCATTCGCCCACTGGAATCGAGGCCACCAGATTCCACGTCAGCCCACTCGATACGCTGCGCAGCACCCCTTGCGAGGTCGCCGCGTACAGTGTCTCTCCCGTCAACGCAAAACCGTAGACGCTCCCATCGAAGCTCTTGAGCGGCACAGCCGCAACCGCAACACGCGCCTTCGCAACCTGCCGCTGTTTCACCGCGGGTCGCCCTCGCCCCGCCTTCCGCATTGGCTTCGTCTTGCTTGCCGCTGCGGACGCCGTGGCTGGCGCCGTAGCAACCTTCGCATCCTCTCCAGCACGCAGCCAAGCCGCGTCCTTGAGCCGATAAATCCCGCGCTCTGTGCCTGCCAGCATGGTTCCGTCCGGAGCCTGGCCGAGACTGAACACGTCATGTCCATCCAGCCCGTCGCTGAGATGCGACCAGCTCAGCCCGCCCGTGTGGCTCACAAACACGCCGCCCGAGTCCTTGTCGTTGACCACGCCGACATACACGGTTGCGGGATGCTGCGCGTCTCCGGCAAAGGCGGTAATCTGACGCGCTGAAAAGCCGTCGTTCGATGGCAGAAAGCTGTCGCCCCCATCGTCGCTCGCCAGCACACCTCGACGATCGGTCGCGAGCAGCACATGCTTCGAGTCTGTCGGATCCACAAACACGTCGTTCACAATCACGTCCGGCCGCGTGGTCTGAATCCAGAACTTCCCCGCATCGAACGTGCGATACAGGCCCTCCGTCGTCCCTGCAAACACGGTGTCAAGATTGTTAGGGTCCTGCATCAGCACCCGCGTGCGACGCGCCGTAGATGGAATGCCCTGCACCTTCTCAAACTTCGCCCCGCTGTCTTCGCTCTTGTAGATCCCTGAGCAAGCGCTCAAGTACACCACGTTCGATTGCTTCGGATCGACGAGGATCGAAAACACGTCCGAGTCCTCGATAATTCCCTGCTTGGTATTCGTCCACGTACTTCCGCCATCGGTCGTCTTCCAGGGAAGATGCCACGTGCCGGCATAAATAATATTGGGATCGACAGGATCGACCGCAAGCGACTCAACCTCGTGAATCTCTGCGTTGTCCCTTGGGCTGATCCTCTCCCAGTGGCCTCCATTGTCCGTCGAGCGGAAAACTCCCTCGAGCGTGCCTGCCACCAGTATCTTTGGGTCCGATGGAGCAGAAGTCAGCGCGCGGACTGACTGCCCGCGCATCTCCGGCTGGCTCGTCCACGTAACGCCGCCATCGTTGCTGATATAAAGACCGCCGTCGGGATGGTTCAGATCGGCCAGCACCCACGCTCCCACGGCGAGATGCTTCGGATCCGCTGGATCGACAAGGATGCTGTCGATGACCAGATCGTCTCGATTGCCGACGCGTGCAAGACGCTCCCACTTTTTGCCGCCGTCCCGCGACTGATAGATCCAACCATTCGCCGCGCCCAGGTAGAGATGCGCGTGATCCCGGGGGTCTGCCGCAAAGGCGCGCGCGGACCCGCCATCTGGTCCAAACGGGAACCACGAGACGGCGTGAATCTGAGGGCAAACAAAACCAAAGATCAGAACAATCCAAAGTCGGTGAAGCCGGAGAAATCTGTAATTCAACGGTGTGGTCCCATCCAGTCGCGTATTCTCCCTACAATACAAGGTCTTATCGATCTATTTCACGTGCGTATACCAGCACAAAGGCTGACTGGGTACCTACCCAGTCAGCCTTCTGCGCTACTTTCAGTCGCTTGGTTGTTACTACTTGTGCGCCTTCTTCGCTGGCGGAGTCCGAGGCACAGCCTTCACTGCCGTCTCGTCCACTGCCGTTGCGTTTGCGGCGGGGTTGGTTGCGCCGGCGGGAACCAGGCTCGTCGTAACTGTCTGAGCGTCGTCCGTTCCGGTGTAGACCGTGATGCGTGAAGCATCAATCCCCTTCTCCGTGACGAGGTAGTCCTTCGTGTTGACTGCACGTGAAGCGGCAGCACTCGGCTTCGGATGCTTCAGCTTTGCAGTCTTGGCGTCTACCTTCTGCTCTTTGGCGTTTTCGTTGCCAACCAGCGAAAGCTTGGCGTCGGAGGACCGCTGTAGAGCGAGGGCAACGTCGTCGAGGCAGGCCTTGGCTTCGTTGTCCACACGCCTCGGACGCCTGGCATCACGCTCGAAGCTTACCGAGCAGAGGCTGGACGCCATGGGCGCTACGGGAGGAGGAATCGCCGGCCCGTTCACGGTAACCGTGGCCATCTTGGAATCGCTCTTCCCGAGGTCGTCGACCACATTGCAAGTTACGGTAACGGAAGTATTGCTTCCCGCCGCCACACTTGGTGCAGTCAAAGTCGCCGTGGAGGTTGTTCCGCTGACCGACCCGGAGGTCGCGCTATAGCTGTAGGTCAGAGGACGGTTCTGCGGGCTGGACGCGCTCGCCGTGATCGTTGAGGATCCACCTGAATCGACCGTCGACGGATTCGCCGTGCAGGCCGACATCGTCGGTGGGTCAAACGGCTTGACCGTAAACTGCCCAGTGCAGTCGGCTGACTGCCCCGGCTTCGGCCCTTCGGTCACGTGACCCGTTACCGTATAGGTACCAGGTGCCGCGGTCTTGGTGTCGATGTTGGCAGTGCTCGACGTTCCCGAGATGGCGCCGCCGGTGGAGGTCCATGTGTAGGTCGGCATCTTCTTCGGGTTCAGATTCATGGCCGTGCCGGTGACCGTGATCGGGTCACCCGGGTAGACGCTCGTCGGGGCGACGGAGCAACTGTACGTAACTGGCGGCGGCGGGATGATGTGGCCAAAGTGGACCACGATGCCGGTGCTCAGTTCAATTGCGTCCAGGTTGGCGCGACCGCCAAGAATTCCGCCGGTCGGGATGCTGACAGCAGGACCGAAGTCAGCATGCATATAACGATAATCAGCCTGGAACAGACGGAGGCTGAATCGGTTGTCGGCGAACGGAAGGTCGTAGTCCATACCTCCGCCGACCGTCAGCGCCGGACCCCATCGGTAGGGCTCGTGCTCGAGCGTCGCGGGGACCTCGCTGTTTGGGCCGCCCAGTCTCGAAGCGCCAACCAGGCCGTGCGCAAACAGGGTGAAGTTCTCCATCGGCAGGCGGGCAATTACGCCCACGGACGCCCCCGACATGCCGTCGTTCACACCATCCGGATGATTCGAATAGATGAACTCTCCACCAAAGTAGTTATTGAAGTAATATGCGCCGCTACCGATCGCACCAAGATTGATGGAAGAGTACGGTATGCCCGAGGGCTGAACCCGTCCATGGGCTCCTAAATAGGAATACCCCATAAAGATATCCACGCGCGACGGGTTTATCCCTGACGCCGGGGCGGTTGGGGCGGGTGTCTGTGCACCCACGCTTGCTACACCAAGGCTAACTGCACACGCAGCCAGCAGGAACCGGCCAAGACTGCGAAACGGGCGATAAGTCATTCGACTTCCTCCACTCAAATTACTTGTTAATAGAGAGTGCAATAGTTCGCACTCAAAACTTCTGAAATCAGGTCAACCAGAGTGTACCGCAGTTGCCCGCCATGTCTAGGGAAAAAATGTACCCTAATTGATACAGTAGAAGCATTTACCGTCAGGGCCCGATTTCCTCGCGGGAAAATCGAATTCTGGCTCCGGCAATCAGTTCATCAAATTGTCGGTGGAACTCTAATCCTTCCTTACGACAAATTCAACGTCTTTCTGACCGTTCCACGCTCCTGTTGAATCTTTTCTTGCAACAAAGTAATTGCATATAACAACTGCTCCGGCCGCGGCGGACAACCCGGAACATAAATGTCCACCGGAATAATCTGGTTCACGCCCTGAAGCAAGGCGTAGTTATTGAAGACCCCGCCCGACGTCGCGCAAGCGCCCATCGAGATCACCCATTTCGGCTCAGGCATCTGCTCATACAACCGGCGAATCACCGGAGCCATCTTCTGAGAAACCCGCCCGGCGACAATCATCAGGTCGCTCTGCCGGGGAGACGGCCGGAATACCTCCGCACCAAACCGCGCAATGTCATATCTCGAGCCACCCATCGACATCATTTCGATGGCGCAGCACGCCAGGCCAAAGGTCATCGGCCACACCGAGTTCTTTCGCACCCAGTTGATCGCCGCATCCAGCGAGGCCAGCACAATCCCCTCCGGCTGGTCGTAGCCCCAGTTCACCTCGTTCAACTTCTCGCGGTTCTTGCCGAAGCTGTCGAGCGATCCAAAGAAATAGCGATCATTCTTCTGGGGGCCAGCCAAAGGGCCGCCAGTGCCGGAATTCTGTTCGGGGGAAGGAATCATGTGTAACGACAGTATAAATCTATTAAGACGGTAATCCGGTTTATTTAGCCGATTATGAGCAGCAATTACCCAACACCGGGAACATCTTTCCTACTACTCATTGGTGCGATGCAGTCACTGCGCCTCCGGTTGGCCGGCTCCTGCGATTTCTGTTTCCCCGCTCAACCTGTCCCCAGGGATGGTCCATCCCGCCGGAATCCTCCGGCCCCGCGCTATCCGGCGTTTGCCTCGATCCTCGCCAGCAGAGCCTTCTTCAGTTCCATTTCCTGGTCCGTATCCAGCTTGGTACCGTTCCGGGTTACATAAAAGACATCGATCGCAGTCTCGCCCTCGGTATCCACCAAAGCGACCTCGATATTGCACACACTCTCCGCCAGCGCCAGACTGACTGCGCGCAGCAACCCAGGCATGTCCTGGGCCACCACCTGCAGTAGCGTGCTGTGCGACGACGCATCGTCATCGAAATCCACCCGGGTCTGGACCACCACCTTCGGCGCCTTCCTCCGCCCGCGCCGCCGACCGGTTAGGAGTTTCTCTACCGCGAGCTTTCCGGCCATCACATCGTGGACGCTCTCCACGAACGCCGCGTGCTCCGAAGTATTCATCTCCAGCGTGCGAAAGGTGTCGGTGAACCGGAAGCTATCCACCACAACCCCCTGCCGGTTCGAAAACGCGTCTGCCGTGACAATATTCATTCCCCAGCCCGCCAGCGCGCCGGCCATGTCCGCAAACAGCAGGGCCCGATCCGGCGTCACCAGCGTAATTTCGCTCGTCCCCAGTGCATAGTGAAACTCGAGCTGCACCTTATCTTTCTCGAACCGCTGCGCCATCTCGAAGTGCATTCGCACCTGTTCCGGCGTTCGCGTGCGCAGATATCGCTCCGGAAAGCCCTCCAGAAACGCCTCCACCTCCGCCCGCTTGCCGGGCAGCACAGCCACCACCCGATGCACCAGTTCCTTGCCGACTCGTGCGCCCACGCGCTCGTCATCCACGCTACGATCCAGATAGTTCGCGGTTGCGAGATACAGCCGCCACAGGTTCTCCGCCTTCCACGGTGTCAACGCGTCTGGGTGGACCGCATCGATGTCCGCGTAGGTAAACAGGGTCAGCATCCGCAGCGCCTCCGGGGTCTGCACCTTGCCCGCAAACGCGCGCACCGTCTCCAGATCGAAGATGTCCCGTCGCAGCGCCGCCGACATCTCCAGATGGTTGCGAATCAGTCCCAGCACCAACTCGCTCTCGTACGCATCCAACTCCAGCCGCCCGGCCACGCTCTCCGCCATGCGCGCGCTCTCCCGCGCGTGATCGCCCGTGCTCCTGCCCTTGCCGGTGTCGTGGAGCAGCGCCCCCAGGTACAAGAGATCCGGGTGTTGGACATCGCGCAGAATCCCGCCAAAACGCGTCGCCCACTCGCCCATTGGGCCCGCCTGCTCCGTCGCCAGGCCATGCAGCGTGTCGATCAGCACCATGGTGTGTTCGTCCACCGTATAGCGGTGGTAGGCATCGCGTATCACCAGCGCATCGATCCCGTGAAACTCCGGGATCAGCAACTCAAGAAACCCTAGCGCGTGCATCGCCCGCAGCGCGTTCCCAGCATGGGGTCCCAGCAGAATCTCCCGCAGGTGCCGCCATAGAACCGGCCCCTCCTCGAGATGCGTCGACAGCAGAGGCAGCGCCTGCGACATCCGCTCCTCGCTCCTGCGATCCAGCAGGCAGCCCGTCCCGGACATCACCGCAAACAATTGCAGCACCACCTCCGGATCCTGCGCTGGATCGCCCGTGGTCCCGATCGTTCCATTCAAAATCGCCCGCCCGCTTTCCACCCGATACCCGACTGGTGCAGGCTCCACCCGCCGTCGCGCCTTCGAAAGACCCGGCAGAGCCCATCGCCCAGCCCGCTGCTTGGTCGGCACAGTTTCCAGCATCTGGATCAAGCGCCGTTCCACGCTTCTGGCATGGCGGAAGTAGAGCCGCATCCAGTACGCTGCGTCCGCCGTCGATCCCTCCCCCGAAGCCCGCGTCCGGCCCGGCCCGATCAACTTCCCCGCGGCCATATCCTGAGCCTGCCAGTCCAGCGTGTTGTCGTCGCGCTCATGCCGATAGTGCAGAAAACAGCGCACAGTAAAGAGAAACTCGACCGCCTGCGCAAACTCTTCGCGGTCTCCAACCGCCAATCCGCTGTTGCGATCGCTCGCGTGAGCTGCGTCCGGCTTCGTCTCCGAGCCCACGGCGGCCAGCGTCTTCAACCACGCGCACACATGCACATCGCGCAGTCCGCCGGGACAATCCTTGATGCTCGGCTCCAGGTGAAACAGCGTATCTCCATATTTCTTGTGCCGCTCGGAGGTCAGCTCTACCAGCCCCGCCGCGATAGCCTTGCTCTCCCGCTCCAGCATCTTCGGCAATCCCACGGTGGCAAACCGCTGATAGACAGCCGTATCTCCCGCCAGCAACCTGTGGTCCAGCAGCGCAAGCGCAAACTCCACATTGTCCGCGTCGAATCGCTCCGCCTCGCTTCGCTTGCGAGTCTGCGGCGAAAGCCGTATCCCGGAATCCCAAAGCTCCTGGCTGATCCGCCGGATCGGCAACTTCACATCCTTCTCGGAGACCTTCCCGTCCAGCAGGTACAACAGATCCACATCCGAGTAGGGAAACAGCTCGCTCCGGCCATATCCGCCGAGCGCAACCAGCGCAATGCCCGACCCCAGCGCCGGCGTCTGCTTGACCGCCCTCGCCCACAAGCCCGCAATCAGTTCGTCCATCGCCTGCGCGCGCGCCGCGATCGTCGCTGCACCCGTCGCGCCCGCATCGAACGCAGCGCGAATCGCCAGCATCCGGCGCTGGTATTCGTCACGCATCGCGCTTTCTGGTGTCTCTGTTTCCGCCATGGCTGTATGTTGTGTAGAACTTACAGCATACAGCCCCCACCGCCCCGCGCAAACGCGGGCGCCTACATCTCTCCTATGACATCGATCATGCAGCCGGGGCAAGAGTCGGTCTCACAACCAGCAACCGACAACCAGCAACCACTCTAAAGCGCCATCTCCCCCCGCTCGTCGTTGCGGATCCGAATTGCCTCGTCGATCCTCGTCACGAAGATCTTGCCATCCCCTATCGTCCCGGTCCGCGCCACCGTGATGATCGCCTGCACAGCCTTATCGACCATCTCATCCGGAACCACCGTCTCCAGCTTCACCTTCGGAAGCAGGTCGACGGAATACTCCCGCCCACGATAAAACTCCGTGTGCCCCTTCTGCCGCCCGTGCCCGCGAGCCTCCGTAATGGTCATACCTTGCACGCCAATCTCCACCAGCGCATCCTTTACCGCGTCCAGCTTCGAAGGCTGTATCACTGCTTCGATCTTCTGCATTTCTTACCTCTCTCGCTTATTCGCCTTCCGTAAGCTCTAGCATAGTACGCTCTGCGAAGTTGCCGTCGCCATAGCCAACGCCATATAACATGTGCTCGAGACCCAAGCTAAGCACCTCTACAATTCTTTGCGCCATCCGGCCATCAATGCGCCCACTCGTAGCCATCTTCCCCGTGCTGCGAAAGATCGAGGCCAGTCGCCTCATCCTCTGCACTCACCCTAAGCCCAATCGTTTTATCCACGATGAACAGAATGAGAAGCGTGCCCACAGCCGCCAACGTCCATGCAATTGCCACGCCCATTGCCTGATCGAACACCTGACGCCATTTGCCTTCGAACAGCCCCGTCGCCTTGCCCGCCCCGAAGATCGGATTGATCGCGCTGTTCGCAAAGAATCCGGTCAGCAGAGCGCCCAGCGTTCCGCCAGCGCCGTGTACGCCAAACGCATCCAGCGAATCGTCGTACCCGAACCATGTCTTCACCTTGACCACCATGAAGAAGCAAACCACGCCCGCAACCAGTCCGATCCACAGCGCCGACATCGGAGTCACAAACCCTGAGGCCGGTGTGATCGCCACCAACCCCGCCACCGCGCCCGAAATCGCTCCCAGCACCGAAGGCTTGCCGTTCCGAATCCACTCCGCCGCGCTCCATCCAATCGTAGCCGCCGCCGCGCCAAAGTGCGTCGCAACAAACGCCGACGTCGCCAGCGTTCCCGAGCCCAGCGCCGATCCCGCATTGAATCCGAACCAGCCCACCCACAGCAGACATGCCCCGATAACGCTCAGCACGACTGAGTGCGGCTGCATCGCCTCCTTTGGGTAGCCAATGCGCTTCCCCAGGTACAGCGCCGTCACCAGAGCCGATACCCCCGACGTCACATGCACCACCGTGCCGCCCGCAAAGTCCAGACACGGAAACTTCCCCGTCGCCGCATTCAGCAGCCCGCCCACACCCCACACCATGTGCGCCATCGGGCTGTACACCACGATCGCCCACAACACCATGAACACCAGCATTGCCGAGAACTTCATCCGCTCGGCAAACGCTCCGGTG
>OCZT010007473.1_pt1 | contig 10709 bp, 11 predicted proteins | sample 1539031 | NCBI WGS metagenome assembly OCZT01 (sample SAMEA3539308, study PRJEB22396) | soil metagenome | biome: tundra; feature: field; material: soil | place: USA | collected 2010-05 | depth 0.15 m
TCCGCGAGGTCATGGTGCCGCGCACCGACATGGTGACCATGGACCAGGACAAGACGCTGCGACAGGCGATGTCCTTGTTCCTGCGATCGGGGTTCTCGCGCATCCCGGTCGTCGGTGACGGGCCCGACGATGTTCTCGGGCTGCTCTACTTCAAGGACGTCGCCCGGCGCGTCTACGGCGACGCCAAAGCCGCGAAGCTGCCGGTGCATCACCAGATGCGGCCTGCGCGCTATATCCCTGAGAGCAAGCCGATCGACGATCTGCTGCGTGAGATGCAGCGGGACCAGAACCATTTTGCCATCGTCATCGATGAATACGGTGGAACCGCAGGCCTGGTCACACTCGAGGACATCCTCGAGGAGATCGTTGGGGAGATTGACGATGAGTACGACCGCGAGGCTCCCGGAGTCGAAGAGCTCGAGGACGGCTCCATCCGGGTGCCCGCCACGATGCACGTCGACGACCTGGCCGAGCTCTTGGACGTGACACTCGAGGAGGACGAGGTCGACACCGTTGGTGGTCTGCTCGGAAAGACCATCGGACTGGTCCCGATCCCGGGTTCATGCGGCGAGGTCGCCGGACTGTCGCTGACGGCCGAGCGTATGGCCGGGCGTCGTAACCGCATCGACACGGTGATCGTGCGACGCTTGGCCGACACAAAGAAACGTAAGACGATGCGGGAGGAAGCCTCGTGACCCAGGACTTCAGGGCCGGTTTCGCCTGTCTGGTTGGTCGTCCCAACGCGGGCAAGTCGACCCTGACCAACGCCATGGTCGGCCAGAAGGTCGCCATCACGTCGAGCAAGCCACAGACCACTCGGCACACCATCCGGGGAATCGTGACCTCCGATACAGGGCAGCTGATCCTTGTCGACACCCCCGGTCTGCATAAGCCACGAACGCTGCTGGGTCAGCGCCTGAACGACATGGTCCGCGAGACGCTGCTGGAGGTCGATGTGATCGGCTTCTGCCTGCCCGCCGACCAGCGGATCGGTCCCGGCGACGCGTACATCGCCAGGGAGCTCAGCGAGCTGATGGCGGCCAAGCACACTCCTGTGGTGGCGCTCGCGACCAAGAGCGACCGGGTCGACAAACAACGCCTGGCTGAGCACCTCATTGCCATCGACCAGCTCGGCGAATGGGCTGCCATCATTCCGTGTTCGGCCGTGCGCGGTGACCAGGTCGGCGAGGTCACCTCGCTGCTGGCGTCTTACCTGCCCCTTTCGCCGATGTTGTATCCCGACGGTGTGCTGACCGACGAGCCGGAGATCATCATGGTCGCCGAGCTGGTTCGCGAGGCGGCCCTTGAGGGTCTTGACGACGAGATGCCGCACAGTCTCGCCGTCGTGGTCGAGGAGATGCTGCCCCGGCAGGGCCGGCCGGAGATCTCCCCGATGCTCGACGTAAGGGTCAACGTTTTCGTCGAACGGGCCAGTCAGAAGGCCATCATCATCGGCAAGGGCGGATCGCGCCTTCGTGATGTCGGTACCACCGCACGCAAGGGGATCGAGGCGCTGCTCGGCCAGCGGATCTATCTCGACCTGCACGTCAAGGTCGCCAAGGACTGGCAGCGCGATCCCAAACAGCTTCAGCGGCTCGGCTTCTAGGATCCCAGTATGCGGGACCGATGTCCGACTGGTGGACGTCGTGCAGGTCCACCGCCTATCGTTGGGCTGTGCGCATCGCGTCCGGAGCTCTGCTCCTGCTTCTTTGCCGCGGCGAGGCCCTCTGATTCGGCCACCCTCGTCGCGGAGTTTGAGTTGCCCGGCCCTTCCGAATGCAACCAGACGTTAGAGGCGAGAACATGATTCAGCCACAGAATCCCAGCGGCATGCCGGTCGGCAAGTATCTTCCCTTCGATCAACAGATCTCGGTGGAGCTGGCCGATCGTACCTGGCCGACCAAGCGCATGACAAAGGCTCCGCGCTGGTGTGCGGTCGATCTGCGGGACGGCAACCAGGCCCTGATCGACCCGATGAACCCCGAGCGCAAGATGCGTATGTTCGACCTGTTGGTGCGCTTGGGCTACAAGGAGATTGAGGTCGGTTTCCCCTCCGCGAGCCAGACTGACTATGACTTCGTGCGGATGCTGATCGAGGGGGAGCACATCCCCGATGACGTGACCATCCAGGTGCTGACACAGGCACGTGACCACCTGATCGAGCGCACCTACGACTCGATCCGCGGGGCCAAACAGGCAATAGTCCATCTGTACAACTCGACCTCGGTGCTGCAACGGCGGGTCGTCTTCGGTCTGGACCAGGACGGCATCGTCGACGTCGCACTGGAGGGCGCACGCCTGTGCCGCAAGTTCGAGGAGACCATCCCCGAGACGGCCGTCTACTACGAGTACTCACCGGAGTCCTTCACCGGTACCGAGCTCGAGTTCGCGGCGCGGATCTGCAACGAGGTCATCGAGGTCTTCGACGCCAGGCCGGATCACAAGGTCATCATCAACCTGCCGGGGACGGTCGAGATGACCACGCCCAACGTCTATGCCGACTCGATCGAGTGGATGTCGCGTCATCTGGCCCGTCGTGAGTCGATCGTGCTGTCGCTACACCCGCACAATGACCGCGGAACGGCTGTGGCCGCAGCAGAGCTGGCCTTTCTGGCCGGGGCGGACCGGATCGAGGGCTGCCTCTTTGGCAACGGCGAGCGCACGGGCAACGTGTGCCTGGTGACGCTGGGCATGAACCTCTTCAGCCAGGGCATCGACCCGCAGATCGACTTCTCGGACATTGACGAGATCCGGCGCACGGTTGAGTACTGCACGCAGCTGCCGGTCCACGAGCGTCATCCCTATGGCGGCGACCTTGTCTTCACGGCCTTCTCCGGGTCGCACCAGGATGCGATCAAGAAAGGGTTCGACGCCATGGAGAAAGATGTGGCTGCGGACCGCTCGGCATCCTCTGTGGATGACCTCGTCTGGGAGGTGCCGTACCTGCCCATCGACCCGCACGACATCGGCCGCACCTATGAGGCCGTGGTGCGCGTGAACAGCCAGTCCGGCAAGGGTGGCGTGGCCTACATCCTCAAGAACGAGCACCAGCTCGACCTGCCGCGCCGGCTCCAGATCGAGTTCAGCGGCGTCATCCAGAAGCGGACCGAGTCCAGTGGCGCGGAGATCTCGTCGGCAGAGCTGTGGTCGGCATTCCGGGACGAGTACCTCCCGGTCAGCCGGGCAGACGCGGCCGCGGCTAACACCGAGCAGTGGGGCCGGTTCTCACTGCTCGGCATGCGTTCGGACTCGGCGGTTGAGGGTGCCGACACGATCTCGGTGAGGCTCACCGACAATGGTCAAGAGGTCACGATCGAGGGGATCGGCAACGGTCCGATCGCGGCCTTCGTGTCCGCGCTGTCGACCCTGGATGTCGATGTGCGCGTCCTGGACTATGCCGAGCACGCGCTCTCCTCCGGTGGCGACGCCACGGCAGCCGCCTACGTGGAGTGCACGCTGGGGGATCGGGTGCTGTGGGGAGTGGGCCTGGACGCCAACATCGTGATCGCCTCGCTCAAGGCGGTTATCTCCGCGGTCAACCGCTCCGAACGTGACCTGGTCGCAGCTGACACGGTTGCCGCCCAGGACTGAAACGGTCCAGGACTGACGCTGTCCAGGTGAGCAGCGCCGGCGCTCATGGCCCGGTCGAGGCTGTCAAGGACCAAAGGTTCCCCAACCCGGTCGACTTGGCCAGCGGTCGGCTGGTGCCACAGCCAGCGGTCGGCCTGATCGGGCGGCGTCCCGCTCAGGCCGACAGAGGCCGGCTCGACGCGCTCTGAAGCGCCCTCGTCCCATGCCACCACCTGCAGGTGGGGGCTGATCGTGGGGCCTGCCGTCGTCCTCGGTGCCGGTGCGCCGGCCGAGGGTCACGAACCAGGACCGGCCGGTGTCGGTGGTCTGAAGCCGGACCGTGTGAGTCGGGTCCGGAGTGAAGCGACCTGCGGTTGGACCTCGGACCCGTGAAGCGCGCGGGTCAGCGGCACGGCATACCGGAGTTTGTGGGCTGGCATAGGACAATGGGCCCATGGCCCTTTATCGCGATGCTGCGATCGTTCTGCGCGCCCAGAAACTGGGTGAGGCGGACCGCATCGTCACGCTCTTGACTCGCCAGCACGGCAAGGTCAGGGCCGTTGCCAAGGGGGTGCGCCGGACCAAGTCGCGCTTTGGTGCTCGGCTCGAGCCGTTCATGATCGTCGACGTCCAGCTCTATGAGGGGCGCTCGCTGGACACCGTGACCCAGGCCGTAACCATTGCCCCGTACGGCGATCCGATCGCCCGCGACTATGTCTCCTACACCGCGGCGACGGCAATGCTCGAGACCGCCGAACGGCTCACCGAGGAACGCGAGCCCGCGGTACAGCAGTTCTTGTTGCTGGCCGGCGGGCTGAGCGCACTGGCCGGTGGCGAGCACGAGGCGGGGCTGGTGCTGGACTCCTACCTGCTGCGGTCGCTGGCCGTCGCGGGGTGGGCACCCAGCTTTCATGACTGCGCACGGTGTGGTGCACCGGGGCCCCAGCGCGCGTTCAACCTCGCCAGCGGCGGCACCGTCTGCCCATCCTGTCGCACGCCTGGCTCAGCGGTCCCGGCGCTGGCCACTCTGGAGCTGCTGGCGGCGCTGCTTGTCGGCGACTGGGATGTCGCCGATGCCAGCCTGTCCCAGCATCGTCGCGAGGGCAGTGCTCTGGTGACCGCCTTCCTGCAGTGGCATCTCGAGCGTGGCGTGCGTTCCCTACGGCTGGTTGAGCGGGTATGACGAGCCGGCCATTCCCCCATCCGTCCGGGGCCCGCCCGCCCGTCCTGCCCGCGGAACTGATCCCGGGGCACATCGCGATCGTCATGGATGGCAACGGTCGATGGGCGAACGCACGTGGTTTGCCTCGCACCAAGGGTCATGAGGCCGGCGAGGCGTCGTTGCTCGACGTTGTGGCCGGAGCCATCGAGATCGGCGTCAAGAACGTCTCGGCGTACGCCTTTTCCACCGAGAACTGGAAGCGTTCTCCGGACGAGGTCCGGTTCCTCATGGGCTTCAACCGTGATGTGATCCGGCGCCGGCGTGACATCCTCAACGACTGGGGTGTCCGCGTTCGGTGGATGGGTCGGCGCCCGCGCCTGTGGCTGTCCGTGATCAAGGAGCTCGAGGTCGCTCAGGAGATGACCCGTAACAACACGGTCATGACGTTGACGATGTGCGTCAACTATGGCGGCCGGGCCGAGATCGCCGATGCCACCCGCCGGATCGCTCAGCTCGTGCTGGACGGGCGGCTCAAGCCGGGCCATATCGACGAGCACACCCTCGCCAGGCACCTCGACGAGCCGGCGATGCCCGACGTCGACCTGTTCGTGCGGTCATCCGGCGAGCAGCGGACCAGCAACTTCCTCCTGTGGCAGTCGGCCTACGCCGAGATGGTCTTTCTGGATACGCTCTGGCCCGACTTCGACCGGCGTGACCTGTGGCGTGCCATTGAGATCTATGCCGCGCGCGACCGACGCTACGGCGGTGCTGTGGACCGGTCGATGGGTCCCGGCTGAGTTCTGGTCAGACCGTGGAGAGTCTGGCATCTGAGCCAGCTTGAGCTCGCCATGGACTCTGTTCGACCCTCCCTCGGTCGTCACCTTGACGTTTACAGGTCAGCCCGCGGTAAGGCCATAGAAGTTGCACCGATCGACCCAACCGGCGACATTCGGGCCGATCTGCGGCTTCGCCGGTGGACACGGTCAGCTCACGGCAGTCCTGTCGGGGCAAGTCAGGCGGTGCAGGTGGAGCAGAGGCCGAAGATCTCCAGGGTGTGGTGCACGTCGCTGAAGCCGTTCTCGGCGCTGATCTTGTCGGTCCAGCTCTCGACCGCAGGTCCTTCGACCTCGACCGTCCTTCCGCAGTTTCGACAGACCAGGTGATGGTGATGGCCGTTGCTGCACCGGCGGTAGACAGCCTCACCCTCGCTGGTCCGCATCATGTCCACGGCGCCGTCGGCGGCCATCGTTTGAAGCGTGCGATACACCGTCGCCAGACCCACGCCTTGTCCCTGGGCGCGAAGGCGCGCGTGCAGGTCCTGGGCCGACATGAAGTCGCCGATGTTCACAAGCAGCGCTTCGACGGCAGCGCGTTGTCTGGTCGGCCGTCGGAAGGTAACGGACATCAGTGCCTCACTGGTTGGTCATGGGTCTTGAGCGGGTCGTGTTCGTCGTAGTGGCCTTCATGCGGTGCATGGCGGTGGCCGTCGTGAAGATAGTCGACATGGTGTTCGTGCTCGATGGCGGGGTGGTTACAGTCTGGGCCATGCTCGTGTTCGTGCTGCTCCGCCTCTTTGTGTCGCCTGCCTGTGATCCGACCTCGCAGTGCGCTGTATGACGCCGCGACCAGCAAGAGCGCAATGGCCAGCAGGACGATGATGCCCCCGGAGCGGTGTCGGCACAGAACGACGCTGTCACCCCACCCACGCTGCTGACAACTCCGAGCACAACGGCCATTCGCATGGCCGACCGGAAGCTGCCGGCAACCAGCTGAGCCGTGGCGTTGGGCACGGTCATCAGCGCACCGACCAGCAGCAGGCCGACAACTCCCATGGCGACCACCACGGTCACGGTGGTGAGTCGCGCGCCCGGACGCAGATGACGTATGGCGCTGCGGGACGTATTCAACCCGGGCATGGTCCCGGAAACGGTCGATCGGGGTGCCGAAGTGCTCCACCTCACCGCCGATATGGTCGTTCGGTCCGAGCATGGTCTTGATCGTCGGTTGGTGAGGCCCACAGCTTCCACAGTCGGCCGTTGCGGCCCTGGGCTTCGTAGCCGTAGGCCGCCAGCACGGCGAACAGCTGGGTCGAGGTGCCAGTGCGCGGGTTGGTCCACATGAACTCGGTGCTGTCCAGGACGAGGACCGCGGGCCACGCGGTCTCCTGGTGCCGGGCTGCGCGAGCAACCGTCGTGACATCATGGCGCCACTGGTCAGGCATAATGAGAATCATTGTCAAGATAATGCCTCAAGAGGTACGACGGGGATCAAGAGGCATGAGCCCAGCATGCCGCGCATGAAGGCTACCCAGTTGCGAGGCGGGGGCTGCTCAGCTTCGAGGAAAGAGCTGTATGACAGCCATGGCGACCGCAAGCAGCAGCACGGCGAGTCTCATGACGCGCTCCGTTGTGTTCAGGCGAGGCCACGACAGATAGAGCACCCAGGCCACGAAGAGGGCGGCCAGACCCATGAGGACGAATCCGATCGGGCCGCTGATGAACACGCCGGCCACGAGCAGGATCAGCAAGATCACGAACGGCAGCAGTCGCGGCAGCCGGCTGAGCTCGGTCATCAGGGGCAGGCTGGCGTGATCGATGCGGCTGCGAACAGTATTCGGCACCACGTCAGGCTACTGGAGCCAGCGTGCGGCAAATGTGGCGGTGCGGCACAGATACGCTTGCGACATGGCTGCAACCTCCACGATCGACACCATTGTCAGTCTCTGCAAGCGCAGGGGCTTTGTCTTCCCATGCGGTGAGATCTATGGAGGCACCCGTTCCGCGTGGGACTACGGCCCTCTGGGCGTGGAGCTGAAGGACAACATCAAGCGTCAGTGGTGGAAGTCGATGGTCCAACAGCGCGACGACGTCGTGGGCCTGGACTCCTCGGTCATCCTGCCGACCAAGACCTGGGAGGCCTCGGGGCACGTGTCGACGTTCAGTGACCCGCTGACCGAGTGTCTGTCCTGTCACAGACGTTTTCGCGCCGACCACTTGCAGGAAGCCGTGGCCGAGAAGAAGGGGATCGCGGACCCTGACACTGTCGACCTCGCCACTGTCGCCTGCCCGAACTGTGGCACCCGTGGTTCATGGACAGAGCCCAGGGCGTTCTCGGGCTTGCTCAAGACCTTCCTCGGTGTCATCCAGGATGATTCTGGCCTGCACTACCTACGCCCCGAGACCGCCCAGGGCATCTTTCTCAACTTCGCCAATGTGATGAACTCCGCGCGCAAGAAGCCTCCGTTCGGCATCGCCCAGATCGGCAAGAGCTTTCGTAACGAGATCACCCCCGGCAACTTCATCTTCCGAACCCGTGAGTTCGAGCAGATGGAGATGGAGTTCTTCGTCGTTCCCGGCAGTGACGAGCAGTGGCACCAGTACTGGATCGACGCACGCACCCAGTGGTACGTGGACCTCGGAATCAACAAGGACAACCTGCGCCACTACGAGCATGCGCAGGAGAAGCTCTCGCACTATTCAAAGCGCACCGTGGACATCGAGTACCGATACCGTTTTCAGGGCAGCGAGTGGGGGGAGCTCGAGGGCGTCGCCAACCGCACCGACTTCGACCTCAAGACCCACAGCGAGGCCTCGGGCACTGACCTCTCCTACTTCGATCAGACCACCGGCGAGCGCTTCATCCCGTATGTCATCGAACCGGCGGCTGGTCTGTCGCGCTCGTTGATGACGTTCCTGCTCGATGCCTACTCCGAGGACGAGGCGCCCAATACCAAGGGCGGCGTGGACAAGAGGGTCGTGCTCAGGCTCGACAAGCGGCTGGCGCCGATAAAGGTCGCCGTCCTGCCGCTGTCGCGCAACGCTGATCTGACCCCCAAGGCCAAGGACCTGGCCGCCCAGCTGCGCCAGAACTGGTCGATCGACTTCGATGACGCCGGCGCCATCGGTCGGCGCTATCGCCGCCAGGACGAGATCGGCACACCGTTCTGCATCACGGTCGACTTCGACACCCTGGACGACCAAGCAGTGACCGTGCGTGAGCGTGACTCGATGGCCCAGGAGCGGGTGTCCCTCGACCAGGTCGTGGCCTACGTGGCGACCCGCCTGGTGGGCTGCTGAGAGCTTGGGGATCATGACGGCCGTGCTGCCTGTGCTCCCCGCGCTTCGGATTGGTCGGCACACCATCGATTCTCCGGTCGTGCTCGCCCCGATGGCCGGGGTCACCAACCGCGCCTTCCGCCGGTTGTGCAGAGAGTACGGCGACGCTGGGCTGGGTCAGTCCGGTGCCACAGGCGCAACGTCCCTGTACGTCAGCGAGATGGTCACCTCGCGCGCCCTGGTCGAGCGCACGTCGAGGTCGATGCAGCTGATCGAACACGACCCGGATGAGAGTCTTCGTTCGATCCAGCTCTATGGCGTGGACCCGGCGACGGTCGGGGCGGCCGTGCGGATGCTCGTGAGCGAGGACCGCGCCGATCACATCGATCTCAACTTTGGCTGCCCGGTCCCCAAGGTCACCCGCAAGGGCGGTGGTGCGGCGCTGCCGTGGAAGACGGACCTGTTCCGGGCGATCGTCAGTCAGGCGGTCAAGGAGGCCACCCCGTATGACGTGCCGGTCACCGTCAAGATGCGCAAGGGCATCGACTCGGACCACCTGACGTTCCTGGAGGCCGGCCGGATCGCCGAGGGGGAGGGCGTCGCCGCAGTGGCGTTGCACGCGCGGACGGCCTCCCAGGGGTATTCAGGACAGGCTGACTGGTCCGCAATCCAGGCATTGAAGGCGGTCGTCACCACCATCCCGGTGTTGGGCAACGGCGATATCTGGTCGGCGCAGGATGCGCTGGACATGGTCGGGGCGACCGGCTGCGATGGCGTCGTGGTGGGTCGTGGCTGCCTGGGTCGGCCATGGTTGTTCACCGACCTCGCGGCTGCCTTTGCCGGGACCACGGCGCGGGTACAGCCGACCTTGGGGGAGGTGGCCCAGACGATGCGTCGACACACCGAGTACCTCACCGAGTTCTACGGCAGCGAGCTGAAGGCTTGTCGGGATATCCGCAAGCACATCGCCTGGTACCTGAAGGGATTCCCGGCCGGTCGCGACATCCGTCACCGACTGGCCCTGGTTGACTCGATGGCCGCACTCGATGACTTGATCGCCGCACTCGATCATGATGCCCCGTGGCCTGGTGAGCCGGCCGAGGGGCAGCGAGGACGGGCGGGATCGCCTCGTCGGGTCGCCCTGCCGGACGGGTGGTTGGACTCCCAGGAGCTCAACGAGGCGTCCGCTGCTGTTATCGCTGAGGCTGAGCTGTCGGTCTCAGGTGGCTGAACGGCGTCCTCAATCCGGTTCCGCCAGCGGGCCACAGATGGCAGTCTCGAAAGCATGTGCCGCAACATCAGAACCCTGTCCAACTACGCTCCATCGGCGACTGCGCAGGAGGTGCACAGTGCCGCCCTGCAGTACGTCCGCAAGGTCAGCGGGACCAGCAAGCCTTCAGCCGCGAACAGTGCGGTCTTCGAGCAGGCGGTCGCTGCTGTGGCTGCGGCCACCCAGAGCCTGCTGGACGCGATGGTGACGTCAGCTCCGCCAAAGGACCGCGGCGTCGAGGCTGCAAAGGCGAGGGAACGCAACGCAGTTCGTTTCGGATGAGCCGAATTCGTCCAAATTACATGTTTCCTGTCAAACCCCCTAGGGTGTGCTTGCTTCCTCGAAGGGACGGGCGGACATGTCGGCCGGCAAGAGAAGATCGAAGGTCAGGCTCATCGGTTTGCTCATCATCATTGCCGGTGCTCTCGGGGTTGTCGCCGCCGGCGTCACCTTGGGCATGGTGTCCGCAGAGCTCAAAGCCGAGCACCTCACCGTCACTGCGATGACCCGCGAGGGTCCGGGCAGAGCGCCGCTCGTAGACCCGTTCAAGGCTTATGCGCCCGCTGGGATGGACCGGGGGACTAGCAAGGATGTCATGCCCTTCTCCGGCGCTCGCGACTCCACGGCGAACGGATCATTCCTGCGTGCGTTG
>OCZT010007474.1_pt1 | contig 10709 bp, 7 predicted proteins | sample 1539031 | NCBI WGS metagenome assembly OCZT01 (sample SAMEA3539308, study PRJEB22396) | soil metagenome | biome: tundra; feature: field; material: soil | place: USA | collected 2010-05 | depth 0.15 m
CTCTTCCGATCTATGCATAGCTTCCTGGATCAACTATAAAAACTCGACCGAATGCGGAAACTTCGATGCTCAAAGCATCGTTGTGACCATGTGAACCCCGGCCGTTGAGACCGCAGTCGTTGGCGTTGAAATGAAGATAAAGATCGCCGTAACGCATCACATATGCGCCGGCATTCGGGAATGCAGCGGAAACTTGAGGTCCGTCGACCGGCTGCATCGTTTGGAGTCTTGATATTCCCTTTTCACCGAGCAGCCAGAGAACTTCGGGTTGAATGTTTTGCGCCCACCATTTCTGTTCACCGCACAGCGCCGCACCGACGGAGAGCAAATATTCCGCATCATCTCCCTCGCGCTTTACGACCGGGACGATCTGTGAGCCGTCGGCGTCTCCGATCAACGGCATCCGGCCATCGGGACGCAATATAGCATGCAGGTAGTCGAGCATCTTGCGGAGTTTCTCGCGGTACCGGTCGGCGATCTGGACACCATTTCTTTCGGCTAAAAGAAACGTGTAGAGAAAAAGTTCGGTCACAAAACGGTGATAGCCGTTCGAAGCCTCAAAATCCGATCCGTCCCCGTGGACCTGTTTGTCCATTTCGTTCAGGATTTCTTTCCAGCCGAATGCGCGCCATTCGGCCGCGTTATCGAGTTCGGGAACCAGCGTTCCGATCCAGAATAGTCCGACTACATCCGATAGATAATGATTACTTGTCGCAACATACGAGAATTCGCTGTTATCAACGATAAAACGACCATGCTGATCAAATAGCCGTAAAACAGACGCCAGCCGGTTTTCGGTAAGTGCTGTATACGCACGAAAAATATCAAACGCGGCGAGTAGATTAACGGCCCGCAGCGCGACCTCCATGGCACATGCCCAGTTCGCTCCGCATCCATAAGGATTTTGTTCGATCCAGCTCGCGATTTGTGAAAGGAATGCCTCCGCGTAAGTTTCGTTATCCGTGAGCGCATAAGCTCTCGCGAGAGTTATGGCATGCCCAAAACGGTTGAGCTCCCATAAAATGCGAACGTCGGACCCGTCGCCGCGATAGAATTGAAGATCCGCGTGATAATCGAGCCCCCAGTCAAGTCTTGTGCATGGATCTCGCCGCCAACAATTCTCTGATGCAAATTCGAGCACGCCAAAACCCATCAACGGCCACTTTGAATCAAGGGCTATTCTGTCCGCGCTCTCTATTAAGATCGTTGTCTCATCCGGAAACAGCTCTTTTTGCAACTCGACCACGCTTTGACGCGAGTCGTCTCTCAACGGCCAGAACGCCCCCGCGCTCCGTTGCCGAAAATGTTGCAACAGCACGGCATTGGAAGCGGTGGCAAACCCGGGAGCGAGTCTCGCCGGCTCAATATTGATCTTGTTTATCTCTTTTCGTTCCCGCTTTTGCCTGTCAGCCGCATTTCGGCGTCTTAAAGCTTCCTTGGGCAAGTCGGCAAGACGAACATCACCCCGAAAAATGGTCCTGATTTTATTCGAAATCGTCATTATTGAAGCGATTGTGGGGTCGAATGCCAGTATAGGGAATACCTCATGATATGCAACCGGACTTCTGAGCAGAGTATCGAAATACTCCGGATATAAAGAACTGGTGATTTGATTCCACTTCTCAATCTTAAACCGACTTCCAATTTTTCTTGACCTTTGTCACAATTGGGTATCTACTGCTTTGTACACGATGCCCCTTCGACAAATCACAACGTTCCTCCATTTCTAAAATAAAGGCGGTAAGCTTTTTAAGGAATCTTCGCGAGCGTAGCGACGAATCGGACGATGCAAATGCAGTCGTTGCCTTGCCATCCTGCGCTGGTTCCTCTTCTTGTTGATGGCCGGCTGATAGGAGATATGGATGAATTTGCAGCCCAGTCATCGCCTTTTACTTCCAATATTAGTTCTGTCGCTTTCGCTTACATCGGCTCTGTTTGCAAACGGTACCGGCAATCACCATCATTTGCCGACATTCGCAAGACAAACTCCTGAGAATGTCATAAAAGATTTTTACAAATGGTATATCACGGCGGTCGAGGCAGGAACCGATCCATTTAAGAAAGGTAGGACGACACTTCAAAAATACGTGACCTTGCGGCTCATCCGACAGATCGAGCGAGCCGAATCCGATGGGTCGGACGCCGACGCTTTTCTCCAAACGCAGGAATGGGATAAGAATTGGGCGAATACGGCGGTGGTTTCCAACTTAAAGATCACGGGAGCAACTGCAACGGCGGTAGTTACGTTCGATGCCGCGTCAAACTATCCGAGAGTTCTGCTAACACTCGTCAACGTATCCGGAATCTGGAAGATCGACCGCGTAAAAAACGCCCCTCTTTAACTCTGCGGCTAGTGTTCCGTCCGTTGAGTATCGATCTCAAATAACCCTCAAGAACGGAGTTTGTTCTAGACACAAGGAGTCAATAATGAAAGCGTCGAAGATCATCTTAGGGTTATCTATCCTAATTACCTCGGCTGCATCCGCTGCCTACGCGCAGCAGCAATTCACTCAAACAGTCACTACCCAGAACAAGAACTGCAACGCGACATGTTCGGTGATCGATGTTCCCGACCTCAATAGCAACCCCGCCGCGGTCATATTTGTAACGCCGGTTCTGGTGAATGGTACGAATCTGAATCCACATCCGATCGGTGCTTACTATATGTATCTAAACAAATGGAGTGTTTTTAATCTGGATGGGATAGCCCTTGCGGTAGGTGCAAAATTCAACGTCGAGTATTACGTAAGTCCGGATTCCGATCATTTTGTTTATGTTGTCCCGCAGCGAGTCCACCTGACTGATGTTTCCTACATTGATCACCTGGGTCTCAACAATAGCCCTAATGCCCAAATTCGGGCTTTCCCACACGTGTCTTCGACGATCGGTAATATCTGGAACAAGTACGATGTGAAAGTCGAATACGACGCGGCGGCCTCCAAATGGTTTATCGCTAACGTCAACAACACCGCAGTGCCTTCGGATTCCGCTTACGACATAATGTTTTCGGGCGGAAATCCTATTATCGCGAACCCTAAGCCGCCTATCGTAGGAAGCTGCAATTGCGTTACTCCAAATTCACTGCCTCCCAATGGTTCTGCTGGAGGCGACCTCAGTGGAACTTATCCTTATCCGAAAGTTAGTGGACTTCAGGGTAAACCGCTATCAAGTGATCCGCCTGCGGTTGGACAGGTTTTGAAATGGAACGGTTCAGCATGGGAACCCGCCAACGATATTGTCAGTAACAGCGGCAGTGTGGGCGCAACATACAACGCTGGAACCGGGCTTTCACTTTCAGGCTCCACGTTTAACGCATCCACTAATTCTCAGATGTGGAATGCGAATCAAATTGCAAGTCGTCCCATATCGAACACGTCTCCCACGGTTGGACAGATTTTAAAGTGGAACGGTACGGCATGGGCACCCGCAGCGGAGAATGTGGCGCCGTTCCAGACGATCTTCAAAAACCCACCTCCTACTACAAAAACCATCGGTCAATTAGAACTTTCGGATAATAGACCCACGGTTGATCTTAGCGAACTCTCGCACACAATTATTCTGGACAAAAAATCCCGATTAGTAATCAGCGCAACTATAGGTTTTAGCGGTCCTTTCTGTATTTTAGGTTGTGTTGACGCGGAAGGTGATTTTGTTATTCGGATTAATAATAACGGAATCAATTCAACCCGAACAATTTTTAGGGTTGGAAATAATAAATTAGGTTCGGCCAATATCAGTAACTATATGATTGACCTGGACCCCGGAACCTATAATGTCGAGTTTATCGTTTCTCACACAGCTGGCACATCACCGTTTGCTCCTGTTGGAGAATATTCATCGATTATGGTTATCCCGCTCTAGTAATTGGGGACTGTAAGTTCAAGCGAGAAACATTATGAAAATATCCAAGATCGCTTTAGCCTTATTCATAGCCAATTTTTTTTTATTCGTTCCGCTCTCCTCTTTTGGCCAAACGGAAACGCTTGATATTGTTCAATATACGCCGCCGAAAGGTTGGGCAAAAACACCAAAGGACGGTGCGGTCGTTTACTCCGATGTTAACCAAACCGCCAATACTTTTTGCGTTTTGACGATTTATTCAAGCACCACGAGCGCCGGCACACCGCAGAAGGATTTTGCAAATCAATGGAATGCATTGGTTGTAAAACCGCTCATGGCCGAGGCCAATCCGAAAACAGAATCAAAAACCAGGCCCGACGGGTGGCAAACGACGACGGCCGCGTCGGCGATTGAATCGGGCGGCGTCAAATCTATTGCGATTTTGGCTGTATTTTCCGGTTTTGGAAAAACGACGAGTGTTTTGGCCGTTCTTAACGATCAATCTTATGTTCCTCAACTGGAAGGTTTTGTCGACGGGTTACAATTGAACAAAAAAAATGCTTCGGCGAACGCAAATCCGGTCATTGATCAAAGTAATCAGCCGGGGAAATTTGGTTCAATGATTTACGCGTCGCCCGCCGGTTGGACGGAACAGCAATTTTCCGATGGCGTCGTATTCAAACCGTCGGATCTGCCCGCTGATGAGAATTTGGCGATACAGATAATGCCAGCGCTGAATTTTTCGGGCACATTGGAACAAGCGCTTTCCCAAAGCTACGATGAAGCGGCCGCGATGTACAAATCAACCAAGATGCACTCAGCCGGTGGAGGAAATTATTCGAAACAGGAAGCCCAAAAATCATTTAACGGTTGGGAATACATACGCGGCAAAGGCGGTGTTCAGGTAGAAAACGGGACGCCCTATAAGGCCGAGCGTGGTCTGGAGCTATTTGTAATAAAGGTCAATGACCGTTTTGAACGGGTAGCTATTCTGGAATCGAGAAAAAATTGCAACCTGGGAAGATTTTACGCCTCCGACCGAAGAATATACCGCAATGCCATTGAGAATTTTTTATTCTCATTGCGGTTTGCCGACTGGAATGAGGCTCCTTTGAAATCAGGTTCGGCGGTGGGTGCCGGCATCGTAGGCGAATGGGGGGGCATTTCTCTAACGGTTGGCTTACCGACAATAGGTGCAAATCTAGGCGTTGGATTGGAAGCTCTCTCGCCCATTTTCCTTTCCAATGGGCAAGCATTCTTTGGATCCGTTTTTCCAATCGATGGATTGGCCGGCGTAAATACACGGATCCTGCCGGAGCTCAACCGCCGGGATTGGGGTACATACACGTTCGCTAACGGACGGGGAGTTTTGAAACTTCCCTATGGCGAATTTCCTTTTAGGATGGAAGGCAGCAAACTAATCATCACCAAAAATCAAACGGATTGGCCCTTTTCAAAGTTGAACCCGGTGGACGGCGCGACCTTTAACGGCACTTACACCTTAAGTAAATACAATGGAATGATCCCGGCCATCACATTTACGCCGGACGGCAAATTTACCGACAACGGAGCGGTAAAGGTCTTGTATCACGAATACGTTGATTGTATAAATCCGGGAAGTACAGCGGGTTCGGGCACTTATGAGGTACAAAATTATACCTTGGTTTTAAGTTACAGCGACGGAAGAAAAGTAAAGATCGCTTTTCTGGGGATAGATTACGATAAAAGGAATCCCAGCCCGGCGACACTAACCCTGAGTTTTAACAATGATACTTTGGTTAGAAAATGATCCTTATCGCGTGATACTGAGGAACCATGGGTACTTGTTTCCCTACAAGACCGGCCGGGTGAAATAGTCGGGATCGATCGTAATATTCGTGAACAAAATGAGAATTATATGAAAAGGAAATTGACGATTTTATTCGTGTCGATCATCGTGTGCGTGCTTTGCCTTGCCGGCGTGGCCTTTGCGCAATGGACAGACAATATGGGCGGCAGTTGGAACAATCCGACAAGCGCTTCTATCGGCAATATCATAAATGATCAGCTCTGGAACAGAATTCGAGCGAAAGCGCGGGCACGTGCCAAGACTGGCAATTCCGTTCTTCCTACATCGGAAACACTTTTGCTTTATGATAAAAAGCTTGGTTTTGACGAGATCGAAATTCCGACGATCAACGGGGTGCTGGACGGCCGGAAAATTGTGCACGGCGTTAACTTGCCTCTTAGCTCCGTTGATGACGGTGGCAAATTCGATTCGGGTGACATAAAGATCAAACCGGTCCTTGGTACTCGGTCTTCTCCAATTAATCTTGAGACAGAGGAAACCGCAATAATTTACGTTCATTACAACCTTAAAAAAGTGCCGCGTAATTGATGTTGCGCGCCGCAGCAAACAATGGGTAAATGGGCAGAATTACCTGCGGCAATTGGTCGGGCATTCTAAAGAAGAAAATTATGAAAACATCGAAAATCATTTTAGCGTTATTTACCCTGTTTATCTTAACGGCGTCAGCAACCTATGCCCAGCAACAATACACTCAAACAGTCACTACCCAGAACAAGAACTGCAACGCGACTTGTTCGGTGATCGATATTCCCGAACTCAATAACAACCCCGCCGCGGTCATATTTATAACGCCCGTTTTGGTGAATGGTACGAATCTGAATCCACATCCGATCGGTGCTTACTATATGTATCTAAAGAAATGGAGCATTTTTAATCTCGACAACACACCGATCGCCGAGGGAGCAAGATTCACGGTTGAATATTACGTAAAACCGGACCCAAGCCGATTCGTTTATGTTGTGCCGAAGGGTTTTGACGCGTGTATAGATCACGACGGATTAAACAATAACCCCAACGCCTCGATCAGGGTATTTTCCACAGGCCCGCCATCACGCGGAGCTCTATTTAACCGAAACGAGATCAAGGTTGGCTATGATACCGCCGCGTCAAGATGGTGTATCACCAACGTCGACACGTCATTCGCCGTGCCGATCGGGACCGCATACAGCATCGCTTTTCTACCAGGGGCGCCGGGACCGAACCCACCAGCGCGATCACAGATTGCTTCGCCTGCGCCAACTGTGAGCACGACTACACCAGGCCAGAAATTAGCGATATCGCAGCCAATAAATACCGTACCGGGCAAGACTGTGCCTTTATCGTTTGGGAGTTTGAATGATTTCGCAAAAAAAGGCTTGCCTGAGCCTGCAGCACTACCGGCCCAAAACCTCGACGTGGCTGCGATGATCATGGCCCGGCAGATCTCAAAATTCGATAACAGCTCGCTGCCAACACTATTGACCGCGCTCCAGGCAGCGGGTTTCGCGATCGTTGACGAAAAACACAATATCTTGCGCCGGCCTATGGGCGACGGGAGAGGACAAGGTTTGACGTTTTACGATTTTGAAGCGGTCGGCGCAATAAAGCTTGGCAATCACGGGCTGGGCACGTCACTCGACATAATCAGCGGAATCATCACGAAAAGCACCCCTGAGATGCCAGCGTCTCAGTTTTCAGCGCTGGTTCTGCAGGAGATTCGAGAACACGCTAACTCGGAGAACCCATATCTTCGCTTTTGGGCCGGGCTGATCATCGAGCTCGGGAAGGCGTCTCCGAAACCTGTTGACCTGATGACCGCATCGCCAAGTGAGGTTAGCTTAAGCGTTTTGCAGGCATCCCTCCTAGTAAGGCGACTGCAGGGCGATTTCTATTCCCGGCATGCTACACCGAACCATGCATCAAGGCTGCAAACAACTGCTGATGCGACACCCACATTCTTGCCCGTCGCATGGACGACAAACAACTTGTCGTCGTTTCGCCGGATGGTGCTGCCAACTACTCTTGATGGCCCTTGTAATCTGGATAATGACGAGTCCCTATTTTTTGATGGTCAGGCTGTGCTTCTATCCACCTGGGCCAACAAGCAGCTGGAACAAGTTGTAGGAGAAAAGCTTGGCTTGGGTTTGGCGGGTGCAAACATTGCATTGGGTTGGCTCAAGCTGGTCGCCGCGGTCACGGCGCTTCAAGGTGAGATCACGGTGGACAATCCCCCATTGATACGCACACTGAATTCGACCCCAGGTGAAAAACGATTGATGACGGCCAGGATCTGGTCCGAAGTCGGTAAGCTGGAAACGCTCAATTGCCTTCGTCCACTGGTCAATGCCGCTACAGGGCTTGATTTTAATATGCCGAGCAGCGGTCCGCTCGGGAATGTGGCCGTCGAATGGCATTTTGCCGGCGACAACGAGATCAGGGTCAACGATGCCGCGACGCGAAATCTACAGAACTTCGTTGTTTTCCAGGCCCCCGACGGTGCCAACAGGAACCAGCTAAAGCAGGTGACCGATGATGACGGCATTTCCAAGATGTGGCTGGTGGGTACGCCCAAGATCCCCGCGGTTGTTTACCAGAAAGATCCATTGAGGATCGAAAAGCAAGCGGATGTCGTCGTCGGTGTAACCCTTAAATCCGCGAAGGATGGCAAACAGAACTGGCTGGACATACTCGGCACCTCATTGGGTTCGATAGGGGCTGTCGCGGGTGAGTTGAATCCACTGGGAATTCTGGGAGCGCTCCCGGAGATCGGATTTCGAACACCCTGGGCCGCCGCGAGGGTAACAATTCCCGTCATCGATCACGAGCCGTGCAACGGCCAATGGCTGGGCACGATCACCTATACGCAGGTCAAAACCAAATGGAACAGGAAAACTATAATTGCACATAAATCGCCGATGGCCTATACGGAGGGGGGTGGTGACACCTCCGACGAAACGGAAACGTTCAGCGGCACCATTACCATTGATGGCTCAGGCGCAAACACACCTAGCGCTTCAACCGGATCGGGCAGCGGGACGATTAGCTATGACTATATATACACCGATGTCGACAATGTTTACGGAAAGGTCTGGTGTTCGCCGCTACAGGGCTTTAGGTCGAAACACGACGGTTCAAACAGCACCACATTTGCATCCGGCTCGGGAAGCGGCCGGGCGGGTTTCACCGTAAGTCTGGACAATGACGGTTATAAGATATCGATCACTCCGCCGCCGGCTAGAGTCAATGCTACGCATACTTGGGAACCCACGAGTTTCAATTCTTGTGATAAGAGTGATAATTCCCACAAAGGTTCAAGTTCGAGTGACACTGCAACCAAGGGGCCGGGTACCCTTTATAGCACCAAGACTCCCTACGGGAGCGATAGAAACAATCTTAGCGATAGTTTGACAATCACCGTTGAAATGCCAACCTCGACGGGCAAAAGTGAGACTTCGACAACGACTTCCGGAGGAAGCGTCGTTACGACTATCACCTGGAATTTGCGGAGGTGCGACTGATCAAAAGATGCCTACTGAATCGACGAACGCAACGAGAATATGAAAAAGAAATTGACGGTTTTATTTGTAACGATAGTGTTCTCTTTGCTGACGGCAAATTTCGTTTCTGCCCAAAATGCGCCGTTGGAAAGACATATAGGGTCAAAAGCTTGTTTTGAAAGGCGACGTTTATGAGGGCGATGATTTTTCCTACAATTTTACGGCGCGAAGTGGGCAAACTCTGACCGTAAGATTAATGGGCCGTGATGCTGATTTTACGGTCAATACGAATGACGGCATGGAAATTTTTGCGATCTCAAAGGTAACGAAATTCTGGTCGGGTAAATTGCCTTACGATAACACCAATAAATATTCAATTATTTTGACATCGAACTATAAATCGGCGGGCTACAGGTTAGAAGTTACGCTCAGGTGAAGGACGGAGAGAATATGAAAAACAAGATGATCCGGACGAGAATTCTAGTGGCTTTGAGCTTTCTGCTCACCTTGAGCATTCCAATAGGCGCCCAGTGGAAAGACAACATGGGCGGCAGTTGGAACAACCCGACGAGCGCGTCGATCGGTAACATCATAAACGATCGGCTTTGGAACAGGGTTTTCGCAAAGGCGAGGGCACGCGACAAGGCACGTGGTTCTACTCCGGCGAAGGCCGACAAGGTGGAGACTGTGTCTCCGGAACCCGAAGTCTCAAAGAAAACACCCGCCCAGATCGACGCCGCGGTTAGTTTCCGCTCGACCGGAACGCAGCTCGAGACGCAATCGATCGCGGACGAACTGAGCGCGGGCCAAACACCGGAAACAAGGAAGCAGATGTTCACGATCCTGAGTACCCTTTTGACAGAATATGAAAAAGCCGCCCGGGCGCAGGGCAAACCAAATGATCTGGCCCTGGCAACCACGGCCGCCCTCGTTTACAACAGCAGCATCTACAACGGTACCCCAGACCCGGACGACGCACGCATTATGGAAATACGCAACGCTATGGCTGAACTGATGGTCGAGGACGGAACTCTTGCGTCTATGACTGACCGGCAAAAACAAGTGCTCTATGAAAAATTGGTCATTTCCACAATGCTTGCGAAAGCCGGGTACGAAGAGGCCAATAAGAACGGCGATAAGTCCACGATGTCGTCATATCGCGATCTGGCGGGACAAACGCTCCAGGCGGTAAGCGGTATGCCCCCCGAAAAGGTCAATTTCAGCACGGAGGCGCCAGCGACGGAAACGGGACCGCAAAGTGGCGTACCGTCAAACGCTCCCGCATCCTCCGCTCCGATCGAACATTATCTGATCCTAAATGATTTTAGAGACAATGAGGTTGCGGCCGAGGCCAGGTATAACGGAAAACGTGTCACCATCGTTGGCCCCGTTGATTTTGTCCTCGTCGAGGACGGAAAGCCGGTATTGCGGATGGCCGTACCGGCCGGGCCGAGTTTGCAAATGTTTTGTATTTTTCCCGTTTCTCAAAAACCCGGAATTGCCAGGATAACAGATCGGAAGAGCGTCATGTAGGGAAAGAGTGT
>OCZT010007475.1_pt1 | contig 10709 bp, 11 predicted proteins | sample 1539031 | NCBI WGS metagenome assembly OCZT01 (sample SAMEA3539308, study PRJEB22396) | soil metagenome | biome: tundra; feature: field; material: soil | place: USA | collected 2010-05 | depth 0.15 m
GAGTGGATAGGGAAAGCTCCGGTCGGTTACCTGAATAACCCCAAGACACACAACATAGACCTTGATCCTGTTAAATCGAAAATCGTAAAAAAAGTATTCAAAGAATTTGCCAATGGGCAACATTCGCTCGATAGCGCAAGAGAACGCCTGAAGTTTTTCGGCATTGCAAGCAACGTGGGCAAACCATACGCCCTATCCTCAATGCAGAGAATGCTTACCAATTGGTTGTACACGGGAATAATAAAGCACAAAGGTGAATTTTACGAAGGCAAGCATGAGCCGATAGTAGATATAGCAACCTTTGAAGCCGTCCAAGAGCAATTTAAACTCCATTCAAGACCAAGAAAGAGCAAACACAAACATGATTTTCCATTAACAGGGATTTTCACATGCGGTGAATGCGGATGTGGAATAACTGCACAATTTGCAAAGGGACGACATGGAGGAATATACCGCTACTACCGATGCTCAAAGAAAAAGTGCAAATGCTCACAAGGATATTTGAGGGAGGACTTAATGCAAAATCAACTAAGGGACGTGCTTCAAACGGTTGCCCTACCTGAGGGATGGGCGCATAAGTTGCTTGCCCAAGTTGAAGTATGGGAGAAAGAGCAGCAGAAAAACTTAATCTCTTTTGCCCAAAATGTGGAAACTAAATCTAAGGACACAGAAGAAAAATTAGATAAGCTGGTAAATGCTTTCTTAGAAGAGACAATAGATAAGGACACCTATCTGAGAAAGAAAGAAGAACTGGTAAAGCTGAAAACTGAACTTTCGCAGAGAAAAGCTGATTTTGGGCAAAAGGGTAAGTTTTGGGTCGAACCCCTGAAAAACTGGATAGAATCAGCAGGCACTGTCGAAAAATTCGTTTCTTCTAAAGATTTTTGCTTTGAAAAATCTTTGCTGGAAAAAATTGGAACGAAACGCATTTTAATGGATAAAAAAATCCACATGAATATTATAGCACCTTATTCTTTCATAGCTAAACATAAGGTCTTGGCGGAGGAAGAGGATAAAAATAAAACGGGAGATGAAGTATTTTCTACGACATCCCCCGCTTGGTGGGAGCCGAGGGGCTCGAACCCCCGACCCTCTCGGTGTAAACGAGATGCTCTGAACCAACTGAGCTAGGCTCCCAAAAAGGATTGCAAATATAGAATAATTTTTATCGCGTAAATATCAGCTTATTTAGTTTCCGATACCAAAAAAGTGCTGACTGTAATAAGGATTAGATTATTTGGAGAAGCTTTTTTTTTGCTGACGCATCGTTTGCATTCGAGCCCAGTATTTCCCACAAAATTTTCCCGGATTTTTATAACTTCGTATTCAATATGTTCAACGATACAAAACTCAGAGAAGAATTTAACCTTCACGCCAAACTGATGAAAATTCCGGAAGGCACTATCCTTATGGAGCCCGGAAAATACATTAAAACAATACCTATTGTTACCAAAGGCTGTATCCGGGTGCTGAGGCAAAACAAGAACGGTGAAGAAACTTTTTTATATCACATCATGCCCGGAGAAACTTGTGCCTTATCGCTGACCTGCTGTTCCACGCACCATCCCAGTGAAGTTAAAACCATTGCCGAAGAGGATACCGAGTTTTGGGCGATCCCGATCCAATACCTGGAGCAGTGGCAGCAATACAAAGAATGGAGAGAATTTATTGCACTCACTTATCAAAACCGTTTCAACAAAATGCTGCAAGCGATCGATGATATTGCTTTTGAAAAAATGGATGAACGCATCTGGAAATATTTAGTGGCAAGAGCGAAAGCAAAGGATAATTTCATTCTCCATATCAGTCATGAGGAAATTGCTAAGGAACTGAATATTCAGCGGGAATCTGCAACCCGCCTTATAAAAAAACTAAAGGACCTTGGTTATATTGAAACAGGGCGGAACCAGATACGGATCCTGAAAAAAGATGCTCTTGTGTAACAATTGTTCCTGAGCACCCGGTTTCTTCATTGTAATTTCACATTATTTTTCAAAAATCAATTATCTCGAAATGAAAGAAGAAAATAAGCCCGGTGAATGTTGCGCGACAACTACCGAAAAAGATCTGGGACAGAAATTCTGGGACGATCAATATAAATCTGACGCAATGGGTTGGGATATGGGAGAAGTATCTCCTCCCATCAAAGAATATATTGATGGGTTGAAGGATAAAAACCTGCGGATTCTTATCCCCGGCTGCGGTAATACCTATGAAGCAGAATATCTTTTACAGAAAGGCTTTACAAATATTACTGTCATTGATATTGCTCCGACTTTAGTAAATAGGCTGAAAGAAAAGTTTAAAGGAAATCCTGCTATAAAAATTCTGCTTGCGGATTTTTTTGAACATCGGGGAGAATATGACCTGATACTGGAGCAAACTTTTTTCTGCGCCCTTAATCCGGCTTTGCGGTCAAACTACCGTGATAAAATGTTTTCACTTCTTTCACCAATGGGAAAATTAGTTGGCGTTTTGTTCGACAGGCAATTTGAACAGGCAGGCCCGCCATTCGGGGGAACAAAAGACAGCTATGAAAAACTATTCAAAGATCATTTTGAATTAAGCACATTTGAAAAATGCCGCAATTCATTTCACAAAAGGCAGGATAATGAACTTTTCATTATTCTGAAGAAAAAGCTCATTAAGTAACAAATGTCACAGTGCAATAGATTAAAACATCGGACATTTGTATTAAGAAATAAAACACATAAACAGAAAAATGTCATTCATTAAAAAATATATACTCGTAATTATCGGAGTGGCGGCAGGCTCAATTGCAGGATACTTTTACTGGCAGCAGGTAGAATGTGCCTCGGGCAATTGCGCCATCACTTCAAATCCGATAAATTCTACTCTGTATGGAGCGATGATGGGTGGATTACTGTTTAACATGTTCAAAAAAGAAAAAACTAAAACAACATAAAACTATGATAAACATAATAAAAAATTTATTCGGAATGGGTCCCGAGGTGGATTATGCCCGGCTGGTACAAGAAGGCGCCATCATCCTGGATGTTCGCAGCAAAGGAGAATATGCAGGAGGACACATCAAGGGGTCGCTCAATATTTCAGTGGATGCGTTGCAGCATAACCTGGAGAAACTGAAAGACAAAAACAAGCCTATCATTACCTGTTGTGCATCCGGCATGAGAAGCGCATCGGCAAAAAGTATTTTAAAGTCAAAAGGCTATGAGCGGGTTCATAACGGTGGAAGCTGGCACAGCCTGCAAAACAAAATAACCAAGTAACTCAACAAAAAAAACATGGAACCACATTATTATAATGTAAATGTAAACTGGGAAAGCGACAGGAAAGGAAAACTTACATCGCCAGAGTTGCCAACTGCAATAGACGTAGCAACTCCACCTCAATTTCCAAAAGGAATGGAGGGAATATGGTCACCGGAACATTTATTTACGGCAGCGGTAAGCAGCTGCCTGATGACTACCTTTTTGTCCATTGCTGAAAATTCAAAATTGGAGTTTAAAAATTTTTCCTGCGCATCAAAAGGAAAATTGGAGCAGGTGGAAGGCAAGTTTTTAATGACGGAAGTAATTCTTGAGCCGACTTTAATTATTACCAATGAAGCGGATAAAGAAAAGGCAGAACGGATACTTCAGAAATCGGAAGCGGCTTGCCTGATATCTAATTCGGTGAAGGCAAAAGTTACGATGATTCCGACAATAAAAATTTAAATTAAAACTTGTAATACCAATTCTTAATATAAATTAGTCCGTTTCGCCTCACCCCCAACCCCTCTCCAGAGGAGAGGGGAGCAATGGGCGAATTCTTATTGAGTAATGATATAATTATCCGGGTTTGAAAATACAAGTCTCTTTTCTCCCTTTAGGGTCGGGGCAGCTTTTTAAATTACTTCTGCCACTACAAACGCACTTCCTGTTACAAGGATAAGATCATTTGGAGAAGCATTTTTCTTTGCAGAATGCAGAGCTTCTTTTACACTGCCGAAAGTTTTTCCTTTCAATCCTATTTTTTTTGCTTTGTCTGCGAGAATGGTTTCATCCAGTGCCCGCGGAATATCTGCCTTGCAGAAATAATAAATTGCTTTTTTGGGAAGAAGAGAAAGGATTTTTTGAATGTCTTTATCATTCACTGTCCCGAAGACAACATGAAGGTTTTTGTATTTAATGATTTTGACTTGCTTAAAAACTTCTTTGATGCCTGCTTCGTTGTGAGCGATGTCGGCAATGATCAAAGGGGTTTTAGAAAGCACATCCCATCTTCCTCTTAACCCGGTGAGTTCGCAAACATTTTTTAATCCTTTCGCAAGCGACTTGCTGTTTATTTCATATCCTAATTCATTCAGAATTCCTGAAGCAAGAAGCACAGTTGGAATATTTTTCTGCTGATATGCGCCTTTTAATCCGCATAAAATTCCTTTTGCACTTGAATAATCTTCTGAATACAAAAGCAATGCATTCATTTCTTTCGCTTTCTTTTCAAAAACATTCGCTGTTACGCTGAGCGAAGTCGAAGCGTCTTTTTGCTTTTCTCCGATCACAACAATTCCATTTTGTTTGATAATGCCTGCTTTTTCCTTGGCGATTTTCTCCAGCGTGTTGCCAAGCAAATTCTGGTGGTCGTAACTGATGTTGGTGATGATGGAAAGCAGGGGAGTGATGACATTCGTTGAATCCAGTCTTCCTCCAAGCCCTGTTTCAATGATGGCGATGTCCACTTTTTCTTTTGCAAAGTAGTCGAATGCAAGTCCGGTTGACCATTCGAAAAAGGAAGGATTTATTTTTTCAAAATCACTTTTATTCTTCTCGAAAAAATCCATCACGTATTTTTTGGGGATCATTTGCCCATTAATTTTTACCCGTTCGCGGAAATCTTTCAGGTGAGGAGAAGTGTATAAGCCGACTTTATATCCGGCACTTTGTAAAACCGCAGCGAGCATGTGCGATACAGAACCTTTTCCGTTTGTTCCCGCAACATGAACTGATTTGAATTTGTTTTCAGGATTGCCGAGAAGTTTACAAATGGTAATGGTGTTATCTAACCCCGGTTTGTAAGCTTGCGCACCAACCTTTTGGTACATTGCCAACTGGGAGAATAAGTACGTGAGAATTTGATAATAATCCATGATTTAAGGCAGAAGTAAAAAGGCAGAAGGCAAATGGAAATACAAAGGAATACTCATTTAACGATTCGGATTTTCGGATGATGATTTTTTTATTGTGGAAAATATTTTCTTTAACTCAATTCCTTCGGTTATTAAAATTCCCAAATCTTTTTTATAAGATTCTTCAGGAAATAATTCTTTTAAAATACGAAGCCAATAAACGCTTTCTCTTGTTTCCCGAAAGCAGATGCCAATTTTGTTTGTGAAATCTCTTTTGGAAACTGCGCCTTGCGCTTCTTCGTAGTTAGAGCCAATGGAGGTTGATGATCTTGCAACCTGACCTTTAGGAACTCTGTCAATATAATTATCAGGTAATTTTCTTAGAAACTTAATCACATTCACTCCAAACCAAAATGTTCTGTCTAGTAGTTGTTGTGCTTTTTCACTCATTATACAGGCTTTTATATTTTCTGCCTTTTGCCTTTCCCATCTGCCTTCTGCCCTGAGCCTTCTGCCTTCCTATCTAAGTACTACCCAGCCTAATTCCTTAGAAAATATATTCTTCGCTTCGTCTAATCGCTTCTTCTGCGCGACCAGCATCATGATATCATCGTCTGAAGTTGCTTCCTGCAGTTGCTTTTGTGTTTCAGCGATCATTTTCATGATTTCGCGGATCTTGAGGGAATAAATCGCATGTTCGACCGCAATTTTCAAAGAGTCTTCTTCCCGCGCCACCTGTATGCCGTGTTTCTTCAGCCAGTCAGATATGGTGTAGGGGAAGGTAGTGAGGTCAATGGCAAGATTCGCAATCTCAGGAATTTCGTGATGAACGAAATGCGCCAGCGAAAGCGTTTCTCCTGTAAGAAGTGAAGCAGAATACTCGGTAAAGATCTTCTGGTAGAGTTCATTCTCAAAACGGATGCTGTCCACCGCAAGATGTTCGCTGATAAGCTGTGCAATGCTCATGGTATGAACTTCCGCAGGAGTTTTTTCTTCTGTTTCTTCCGTCTCTTCCGTTTCCGTTTTTATTTCCAAAATAGTATTTCCATAGCTGAGTAACATGCGGATCACTTCTTTCTCGTGAAGTTCAGATGAATCACGATCCGTATCAACCGGCTGCGGAACCGGAGGATTGTCAAGGTCAATTACTTCCTCGATGTGAGGCTCATGCGAATTCTTCGCATATCTTTTTCTCAGCGCTTTGTTCAGTTCAGTCATAAGCGCCTGCTCATCCATCTTCATTATTTTACTGCACTCCTGGATGAAAACAGTTCGTGTAATAGAATTCGGAATAAGCGCAATACTTTCTACAATTTGCTGGATAAGCGTTGCTTTTTTTATCGGATCGTTATCGGTGTCTGAAAAAAGTAATTGAGTTTTAAAGCGAATGAAATCGGTAGTGTTTGTTTTAATGAAATTTTTTGTTTCAGTTTCACTGTGTTTTCGCGAATACGAATCGGGATCATCGCCTTCAGGGAATAAAACCGCGCGCACGTTCAGTCCTTCTTCCAGAATCATATCGATCCCCCTGAAACTTGCTTTGATTCCGGCAGGATCTCCATCGTACATGATGGTGATATTATTTGTGTAACGCTTGATGAGGCGTATCTGCTCCACGGTGAGCGAGGTGCCGGAAGATGCTACCACGTTTTCAATTCCAGACTGGTGCATGGAAGTTACATCCATGTAACCTTCTACGAGGTAGCAATTGTCTTCCGTAGCAATTGCTTTTCGTGCGAAATTCATTCCGTACAGAACATTGCTCTTGTGATAAATTTCTGTTTCGGGAGAATTGATGTATTTTGCCTTCGCTTCTTTTCTCAACGCACGTCCGCCAAAACCTATGGCTCTTCCCGTGATATTATGAATGGGGAAAATTACACGTGCGGAATAGCGATCAAAACACCTCACCCCCGACCCCTCTCCTAAAGGAGAGGGGAGTTCGCCCTCCGGTTTTATAGTTAGACCTGCTTTTACTAGATAATCCAAGTTATAGCCTTCTTTGATGGCTGTATCCGTAAATGCAGTTCTTTTTTCGGGAGAGTAGCCAAGCTGGAATTTCTGGATGATCTCATCCGAGAGCCCGCGCTCCTTGAAATAGCTCAGCCCGATGGATTTTCCTTCATCGGAATTTAAAAGAGAATCGGTAAAATATTTTTGAGCATAGGAGCAAACCACGTACAAACTCTCGCGTTCGGTTTCCTGTTTTTTTTCTTCCTCAATGTTGCGGTCGTAGGTTTCCTCTATCTCAATATTATATTTCTTGGCGAGGTAGCGCAGCGCTTCGGGATAAGTGAGCTTCTCGTGCTCCATCACGAAACTCACCGAGTCACCGCCTTTACCGCAGCCGAAGCATTTGTAAATATTGCGTACGGGATTAACATTGAACGAAGGAGTTTTCTCGTTATGAAAAGGGCAGCAGGCGATGTAATTCACTCCGCGCTTTTTGAGCGTTAGAAAATCACTCACCACTTCCTCAATGCGGGAAGCGTCAAAAATGCGGGCTATGGTTGGTTTTGAAATCAACGAAAAACGAATTTATACGAATTTACGAAAAGGGACGTGAATGTAATAAATACACCTCTTGGTTCATTTAGAGTTTTACACATCAAGTGTTAAATGCTTGTGAATAAGCAGGGCTGTTGTGTCCCCCTCTGACGGGGGTAGGGGGAGGACTTTGGTGTTTTTGCAGCGTTAATTACTACGAATTCGGCTTAGCATCATAATCCTTCTCATTTATTTTTTTTCCGCTCTCATCATAGAATATCCATTTGCCAACTTCTTTGCCATCCTTGTAATATCCTTCGTAATAAACTTTTCCGTTTTCATAATAAACGTTTGCTTTGCCGTCACGCAATCCGTCTTTAAAAAATCCCTCGCTCTGCATGTTGCCGTTCTCAAAAAAACTTATCCATTGCCCGTTGCGTTTTCCATTCAGGTAAAACCCTCTCATTTTTACAACTCCGCTGGGATATTTTGTAATATAATCTCCATGCTGCACAGGAGGGTTTTTTTCAATCACGCCTGTAAGTCCGCGCATCGAAGTGTCAACGGTGCTCGTTTGTTCTTTGTCTTTTGTGCCGGAAGAACAGGAATAAATGCAGAATGCAGAATTCAGAATGCAGAATGCAAGGATTTTAGTTTTCATAGTAATATATATTTGCTCCCTTTAGGGTTGAGGCGTCTTATTTTTTTCTTTCTATAGTATAAAGCACCAGTTGCTCCAGCGCCTTCTTCGCTTCACTGTCTTTAAATGATGAAAGCAATTGAAGGGCTTTGTCTTTGTGATCGTCCATTTTTTTTGTGGCGTATTCAATGCCTCCGCTGTGCATCACAAAATCAACTACGGTGGCGATTTTTTCTGTTTCGTCCCGGTTATTTTTTATCGTGTTGATGATCTTTCGTTTGTCAAAAAAAGTAGCGTTGTTCAGCGCATAGATCAAAGGTAAAGTGAATTTTTTTTCCTTGATATCATTCCCAGTCGGTTTGCCGATGCCATTTCCTGTGCCGAAGTCGAACAGATCGTCTTTGATCTGAAAGGCAATTCCTGTCTGTTCACCAAATAGCCGCATCTGTTCAACGATTGTATCGCTGCACCCAACCGATGCCGCACCGCAGGAACAACAGGACGCAATCAGCACCGCAGTTTTCTGGCGGATGATCTCAAAGTAAATAGGTTCGTCCACATCTAACCGTCTTGCTTTTTCAATTTGAAGAAGTTCTCCTTCGCTCATTTCTCTCACCGCGTTGGATACGATGCCGAGCAATTTATAATCCTTGTTATCCACCGATAATAATAACCCGCGGGAGAGAAGATAATCTCCCACCAGCACGGCAATCTTATTTTTCCAGAGAGCGTTGAGCGAAAAAAATCCCCTGCGCATGTGCGAATCGTCTACCACATCATCGTGCACGAGCGTGGCGGTGTGAAGCAGTTCGATCAGCGAGGCAGCGCGGTAAGTGGAGTCGTTCATTTCCCCGCAGGTTTTGGCGGAAAGAAAAACGAACATCGGGCGCAGTTGCTTGCCTTTGCGCTTTACGATGTAGTGCATGATCTTATCGAGCAGCGGCACATGGCTTCGCATGGAGTCACGGAACTTGAGTTCAAATTCCTCCATCTCTTTACGGACGGGTGCTTTTATATCTTCAACGGAAACTGACATGTGGCCTCACCCTCACCCTAACCCTCTCAAAAGGAGAGGGAACTTGGGTATAATTAATTGAATAAATTTCGTCAAATGTAATAAAAGGAGCTAAATGATTTTTGGTTTCGCCTGTAGGGTGCATGAAAATTAAACCAAGTATTATATCGCTCCTACGGAGCTGAGATACGTTATGTAGGTTTTCACGCTATTAATATTCCGCTCCTATGGAGCGAAACCCTGCTCCGTGAGGAGCATAATAGTAATAGTAACATGCAGCCCCATCAGGTTTTAAAGCTCCGCAGGAGCGAAATATAAAAGTGGGAGGTTTTTTCAAGCGTCACTTTTCTATCGGGGAACACGAGGGGTGAGTCCGGCCAGCTGCCCGCAAGCCGCATCAATATCTTTTCCCCTGCTCTTGCGCACATTCACGATGATGCCTTTACTCTCCAGGTAGCCGACAAATTTTTTCAGACGTGTTTCTGTTGTCTGGCGGAATTCAGATTCCCCGATCGGATTGTACTCGATGATATTTACTTTGCAGGGAACAATTCGGCAGAAGGTTTCCAGTTCTTTGGCATCTGAAATGGCATCGTTGAAATCTTTGAAAACGATGTATTCGTAGGTTACACGCGTTCCGGTCTTCTCGTAAAAATATTTAAGGGCATCTGCCAGCGATTCCAAGGAATTCTGCTCGTTGATGGGCATGATCTTGTTTCTCTTTTCATCATTCGCAGCATGAAGGGAAAGGGCGAAATTGAATTTCACTTTATCATCGCCCAGTTTCTTTATCATCTTGGCAATTCCTGCGGTGGAAATCGTGATCCGTTGAGGTGACATCCCCAGTCCTTCGGCAGAAGTAATTTTTTCGACTGATTCCAGAACATTTTTATAATTGAGCAATGGCTCACCCATTCCCATGTACACGATGTTAGAAAGAGGGATGCCGTATTTTTCTTCCGCCTGTTTTTTAATAATGACAACCTGGTCGTACATTTCATCTGCATCTAAGTTGCGCAGCCTCTCCAATCTGCCTGTGGCACAGAATGCGCAGGTCAGGCTGCACCCCACCTGCGAAGAAATGCAGGCGGTCATCCGGTTGTCCGTAGGAATCAATACTCCTTCCACAATATTTCCATCGTACAGGCGAAAAGCATTTTTGATAGTTCTGTCTTTGCTGATTTGTGATGTAGCAATCGTAACAGCATGAATTGCAAAATTGTCATCTAGCAACTCCCGTGTCGCTTTCGGAAGGTTGGTCATCTCGTCAAACGAGCGGGCTGATTTTTTCCATAGCCATTCGTACACCTGTTTGGCACGAAAGGCTTTATCTCCTTTTTCGGTAAAAAAGGATGTGACCTCTTCTTTGGCAAGTGCTCTTATGTTTTTCTTCTGCATACCAATTACGAATCTCCTACGAATTTACAAATTACGAATTCGTCAAATATAGCCAAAGGTAGGAAACCTTGAGTTCTGTT
>OCZT010007476.1_pt1 | contig 10708 bp, 6 predicted proteins | sample 1539031 | NCBI WGS metagenome assembly OCZT01 (sample SAMEA3539308, study PRJEB22396) | soil metagenome | biome: tundra; feature: field; material: soil | place: USA | collected 2010-05 | depth 0.15 m
TCGAGACCATCTTCCACGAGTTCGGCCACGCAATGCACTCGATGATGACCCGCGCTAAGTACGGCCGGTTCTCCGGCACCAGCGTCCCGGGCGACTTCGTCGAAGCTCCTTCCCAGATGCTCGAGAACTGGGTCTGGGACAAGAAGGTGCTCGACAGCTTCGCCGCCGACTACCGCGACCCGTCAAAGAAGATCCCAGCCGACATCCTGGCCAAGCTTAAAGAAGCCAAGCTTGCCACCGAGGGGACGCGTTACCGCCGCCAACTTTCTTTCGCCCTGACGGATCTGGCACTGCATACGCAAATCCACGACAGCAACGCCGCCGAAGCGCTGCCGCTATCGAATAAGGTACTCGGCGAAGTGTTTCTGCCCATGGTTCCGGATACCGCCTTTGTGGCCTACTTCGGGCACCTGATGGGCTACGACGCCGGCTATTACGGCTACGCCTGGGCGGACGCGATTGCGGCGGACATGGCGACGGTCTTTGAAAAGGCGCCAAACGGGTACTACGACGAGGCCGCCGGTCGCAGGCTGCGGGTGGAGATCTACGAGCCCGGCAATTCCCGCGACGTGAACGAGTCCATCGAGAAGTTCCTTGGGCGCAAACGGTCGCTGGAGCCGTTCTTGAAGAAGATCGGCATCGAGAAGAAGTAGCTGGAGTCGCTTTTGGGTGTTCCGCCTTGCGCGTGGTTGTGTATCAGGAGCGCGTGGGCGCGGTCACGCACATGCGTGAAGCAATTGAGCAAGGAGACCCTGAAGCCGCGGAGGAGCTTCGCTGGGATAGTCTTATCAACAGGGACTCCGGCTGGTGTCACACAAGGATCGTTGATCGAATGGCACTTAGTTACCGCGTAAATCATTCGCCAACAAGCACTTGTGATGGGCGCCTGGTTCTTAGGCTCAAGGGCCCCTAAATCGGGAATACTCGTAGCCCAGCCGTAGTCTCGGGGTAGCCTCGGGGTAGCCTCGGGGTAGCCTCGGGGTAGCCTCGGGGTAGCCTCAGGGTAGCCTCGGGGTAGCCTCAGGGTGCCTACCGGTTAGCCACCAGATAGCCTCAGGGTGGCCTCGGGGTGGCTTCAGGGTGGCCCCCCTGGGTCCTGCTTCGGCCTCCGTTGCCACCCAGCCAGCTTGCGGAAAGCGCGGTTTGTAGGGAATGGATCCTGGTTTCCGGCTCGCACCGACCAACCTTTACGGCCACTTCCTGAGAAAAGCTCCAGTTTGTTGGTCGCTTGCCGCCACTTCCGGCTTGCCAACCTCCTCTCCGTTCAATCCGGCGAAGCTGGTTGGGGCATGGATTAGAAGTGGCCGCCCAGCTTGCCTCATTTGCCTAGGAATCTGCTGCCGCCCCTTCAGAATGAAGGCTCTCAATGATTGATCCTTTCGATGATGGCGTCAGAAATATCAATTCATACGATTGTGCGGCATCATGTTAGACTGCCACCATCAAAACGAAGCTAGACGAGCTGAGTGGCAAACGACCGCTGGCCAGGGCGAGCGACGGGATGGCAGGGTGGCTGGTGCTTCGGGGGAGAATGGACTTTGAGCAAAGCGAACACGCTCCACAGCTTGACCGAGTTGATTATACGGACCGGCACAATGTGTAACAACGACGTTATCATTTATGACCATCACATCCACGGACACCCCAAACAGACTGAACACGACCCTTTGGGGTAGAATGCGTTGGTCACGAGCGCTTGGCCGGGCGCCGCGCTCACAGGGAAGAGCCGGGCGAACGCGCACTGCCGCACTTGATGTCATAACCGCCATTGGGTTCGCAGCTTATCTCAGCCTTCCGCTTCGGTTGGCCGCCGATACCATCTACGTTTCCAATTACGGTGACAGCACGGTCACCCGCGTCACTGCAGACGGCCAAAAGCAGACTTATGCCTCCGGCCTGCGATTGCCTTACGGGCTGGCCTTCGACGCCAGGGGCAACCTGCTGTGCGCCAGCGGCCAGACCAACCAGATTTACAGCATCGCTACTAACGGAATAGTGCGCGCCTACGGCTCCGGCTTGAAGTACGCCAACCTGGCTGGTTTGGCCTTCGACGCCTCCGGCAATCTCTATGCCGCAGACCAGAACAACAACGTGGTGGTGCGCGTCCTAGCGGGCGGGAAGACGACGAATTTCGCGACGGGGCTGAATGTTCCCTGGGGAATTGCGTTCGACGCCGCGGGCTATCTGTATATCGCCAACTGGGGCAACGGTACGATCAGCAAGGTGGCACCCAATGGCACCCGCAGCACCCTGGTCGGCGGCTTGTCCGGCCCCGACGGTCTGGCCTTCGACGCCGGCGGCAACCTGCTGGTGGGGGAGAGCAGCGGGGCGATTTGGCGTCTGAGTCCGCAAGGCACGAAGACCCTCTTTGCGAGGGTGACCGGGGATGCGAGCGGAATGGCTTTCGATAGCGGGGGCAACTTGTACGTTGTCAGCGGAGCAACGATCGTGCGCATCGCCGCGGATGGCGCGAAAACAAACCTGGTGAGTGGCCTGAACCAGCCGCTCTTCATCGCGGTCGAGCCGGACTACGGGCCTCCGAAACTGAGCGTGCCTCCCCAGACGACCCAGGACCTTCAGCAAAACGGCTGCCGTATAAACCTGTGCGGAAGCTTGCTCCTCTTTTACCAGGTTGAAGCCTCCCCGGACCTCCTCAACTGGATCCCCTGCCGCACCCAGCAAGTTGTCGCGGCCCGCAGCACCGCCTTCTGGGACACGGGGGCGACGAATGCTCCGAAGCAATTCTACCGCGCACGCCTGGGAACAGCCGGGACCGGGCCCCTGCAGGCCTTCACCGCTGCGGCAACCGGTGTGTCTGCCAGCACCGCCGTGTTGCGCGCGTTGGTGAATCCAAACGGCAAGCCGGGGACGGTGTGGTTCGAGTGGGGGACCAGCACCGACCTCACGAATGCAACTTCGCCGGTCAACATTGGCAGCGGGATCGGGCTGGTGCCGGTGGGCTTGCCAGTGGCCTGGTCAGGCGCCGGCCAGCCTTGCTTCTACCGGGTCGCGGCTTCGAACAGCCTGGGGGTAGTCCGTGGTGGAGTCCAAATGTGTGGCCTGGGGCGCACGGTTGTGGTGTGGGGGGACAATTTCTACGGCCAAACCAATATGCCAGCCGGCCTGAGCAACGTGGTCGCCGTCGCGGGCGGCAACATGCACAGCCTGGCGCTCAGGAGCGATGGCAAGGTAGTGGCGTGGGGCTACAACCAATATGGCCAGACCAATGTGCCCCCGGCGCTGGATAATGTCGTCGCCGTTGCGGGTGGAACCTCCCACAGTCTGGCGCTGCGAAATGATGGCACCGTGGTTGCTTGGGGCCAAAACACCAGCGGCCAAACGAATGTGCCGGCGGGCCTGGGCGGGGTGGTAGCCGTTGCCGCGGGCGGTTCGCACAGCCTGGCATTGCAGAGCGACGGAACGATAGTGGGGTGGGGCAACAACTACTACGGCCAGGCGATGCCAGCGGGCCTGGGTGGAGTTGTGGCGATTGCCGCGGGCGGGTCGCACAGCCTGGCGTTGCGGAGCGATGGCAAGGTGGTGGCGTGGGGCTCGAATACCAACGGCCAAACAGCGGTGCCGGCCAGTTTGAGCAACGTGGTGGCGATTGCGGCCGGCAACACCCATAGCCTGGCGTTGCGGAACGACGGCACGGTGGCCGGCTGGGGAACGACCACTGTGCCGAACGGTTTGAGCAATGTAGTCGCAATTTCGGCAGGGGGTTCGCACAGCCTGGCGCTGCGCAGCGACGGCCGGGTGGTGGCCTGGGGCAACAATACTTACGGGCAGGGGACCGTGCCAACCGTGGTCAGCAACGTGGTGGCCATCGCGGGCGGGGGCAACCACAGTCTCATCGGCGCGCGCAACCGGGCGCCCTCGGGGACTGCGCTGAAAGCCTATGCGGTGCGGGGCATGGACCGGATCATCACCTTGGGCGGGACCGATCCAGAAGGGGACGCTCTCCGATTCCGCATCACGTCACTCCCTGCCGCCGGCACACTTTACCAGTACGAGAACGGCAACCGTGGCGCCATCATCAGTTCCCCCGGGACGCTCGTGACCGACGCGGGCGGGCGAGTCATCTATGTTCCGCCCGACACCGGCAGCGGCCAGTTGGCGCTGACCTTCGAGTTCACCGTGGCTGATGGCGAATATGAGTCCAGCACAGCCCAGGCGGTAGTAAACCTCGATGTGCCGCCGCAGGTGTTCGCCGCCCGACCGGCGCAAGTGACGACGAACAACGCCGTGCTTCAGGCGATGGTGGATCTTCACCTTCTATCAACCGCAGCGTGGTTCGAGTGGGGGGCCACCTCCGGTCTAGGGCAAGTGTCGGCGGTGACCAACCTGGAGACTGGGCTTGGCATGACGTGGTTGCGGCTGCCGGTGACGGGCCTGGCTGCCTGGGAACCTTTCTTCTACCGCGTGGTTGCCAGCAACCGGCTGGGCGTGGCAGAATCCGTCGTGCGCATGGCCGGCCTGGGGCGAACGGTGGTGGCATGGGGCGGCGACAGCGTTTACCGCTATGGCGAGACCAATGTGCCGGCAGGCTTGAGCAATGTCGTGGCCGTAGCAGGGAGGAACTACAACAGCCTGGCATTACGGGACGATGGCACCGTAGCCGCTTGGGGCTACAATCCCCTGGGCCTGAACGACGCGCCGGACGGCTTGAGCAATGTCGTCGCCATCGCCTGCGGTTACGTTTACAACCTGGCCTTGCACGACAATGGAACCGTGGCGGCCTGGGGCGCCGGGGATACAAATACCCCGACGGGTTTGAGCAACGTTGTGGCCGTCGCATGCGGATACGATCACAGTCTTGCCCTGCGTCAGGACGGCACCGTTACGGCCTGGGGCGACAACAACTACGGCGAGACGAATGTCCCACCCGGCCTGGATAACGTGGTCGCGGTGGCTGGCGGCGGCTCTTTCAGTGTTGCACTGCGCAGCGATGGCACCGTCGCAGCATGGGGGTACTTGGGCGCCACGAATGTCCCGGCCGGCCTGAGCAACCTAGTGGCCATCGCCGCAGGAAGCTCGCACGGTTTGGCCCTGCGCGGTGACGGGACGGTGGCGGCTTGGGGTGACAACTACTACGGCCAAACGACTGTGCCCGCCGGGCTCAGCAACGTGGTGGCCATCGCCGCCGGTCTTTACCACAGCCTCGCCCTCCGCAACGATGGAACCCTCGTCGCCTGGGGTGACAACTCTTATGGCCAGACCAATCAACCCGCGGGGTTAACTTTTGTGGTGGATCTCGCCGCCGGGGAAACCCATACGCTGGTGAGTGTCGAGAACCGGGCGCCTTCGGCCACCCCACAAACCGCCTATGCTACGCGAGGCCTGGACAGGATTGTCACCCTGACAGGCGCCGATCCGGAGAACGACCCGCTCCTTTTTACGATCTCGGCGCTGCCGGCCACTGGGGAACTGTATCAGTATGCGGGCGGGACACGGGGCGCGCTTATCACCACGGCGGCTGAGACGGTAAGCGACCCGGGTGGACGCGTCGTTTTTGCCCCGCCAACGACTGGCAGCGGACCACTGACACTGACGTTCCAATTTGTGGCGAGCGACGGCCAATATGGATCCAGTCCCGCGGCGGTGCAGATTAACCTGGACGTGCTGCCGCAGGCCTTTGCCAGCCCTGCCGGCCAGGTCAGCTCAAGCGGCGCGCTGCTCCAGGCTGTGGTGAATCCGCTCTGGCTGCCGACTGCCGTGTGGTTCGAGTGGGGAACGACTTCTGGCTTGGGCTGGGTATCCGCAATAACCAATGTGAGCGGCGGCGAAACGCTGCGGCGAGTGAGTTTGCCGGTGTCTGGGTTAGCCGGCTGGCAGCCGTTCTTTTATCGTGTCGTGGCCAGCAACAAACTCGGGCTGGTGCGAGGACCTCTGCAAATGTCGGGCCTGGGAAGCGGCGTGCTGGCGTGGGGTGACAATTCTTCCGGTCAAACCAACGTGCCACCCTGGCTGAGTAATGTGGTCGCCGTCGCCGGTGGGAGCAGCCACAGCGCTGCTTTGCGGAACGACGGGACCGTTGTGACCTGGGGCAGCAACTCCAGTGGCCAGACCAATACGCCTTCGGGTCTGAGCAACGTTATCGCCCTCGCAGCGGGAGACCGACATAACCTGGCCTTGCGCAACGACGGGACGGTTCTCGCCTGGGGGTTCAATTACTATGGCCAGACCAATGTGCCTGCCGGGACGGTTGATATTGTGGCTGTCGCTGCCAGGGGCAATCATTGCCTGGCCTTGCGGGACGACGGAACGGTGTCGGCTTGGGGCTACAACGCCTATGGTCAAACGAATGTGCCCGCAGACCTCGTGAACGCGGTGGCCGTCGCAGCCGGTGCCTCGCATAGCCTGGCCCTCCGCAGCGATGGGACTGTCGCGGCTTGGGGCCGTAACACCTACGGCCAGGTTGACGTACCAGCGGACCTGACCAACGCCGTCGCCATCGCTGGGGGGGCTTACCACAGCCTTGCGCTGCGCAGCGACGGAACGGTGGAAGCGTGGGGCCGCAGCAACTACGGCCAGACTAATGTGCCGCTGGGATTGAGCAACGTGGTGGCCATCGCTGGCGGGGACTCACACAGCCTGGCGTTACGGGACGACGGAACCCTGGTGGCCTGGGGCTACAATTACTACGACCAGACTAATACTCCGTCGGGTCTCGACGCAGTCGTCGCGCTGGCTTCGGGAGCCAACCACAACCTGGCCGTCCGTGCGGGGGGGCTGGCCAACCCATGGATCGAGTCCTTGCAGCGCGACACCAACAGCCAGTGGACCCTCACGCTCCAGAGCCGGCGGGGCAGCCAGTGCGAGATGCTGGCCTCGACGAATCTCCAGCAATGGACGCTGCTTGCTACCATCACCAATCCCGGCGGCAGGTTTCTCTGGACCGATCCAGCCACCAACGAGGCACACTGCTTCTACCGGATGAGGCAACTGCCGTAGCCAACAGTTTATGAAAGCAACCGGATCAGTGATCTATCGCCTCGGGGGCGGGCTGCTCCGCGTCGCGCTGGGCTTTTACTTCAGCCGCATCGAGCGATTTCATCTGGAGCGCGTGCCGGCAAGCGGTCCGGTGCTCTTTACGTCCAATCACCCGAACTCGGTTACCGATGCCTTTGTGATCGGCACCTCTGTGCCCCGGAAGGTCAATTTTGTCGCCACCGTCCAACTCTTCCGATTCCAGCCGCTGCGCTGGCTGCTCACCCATTGCGGGGTCATCCCCATCAATCGGGTGAAAGACGACCCGCGGGCCATGCGAACCGTGCTGGACACATTTGAAGCGTGCTTTCGGGTGCTGGAACGCGGCGAAGCCATTGGTATTTTCCCCGAGGGCATCACGCACGACGACCCCCAACTCAAGACCGTCAAGACCGGCGCGGCTCGAATGGCCCTGGAACTGGAGCATCGCCACGGCGGAAAGCTCGGCCTGCGCATTGTGCCCGTGGGTCTGATCTTCTCGGCCAAGGAAACCTACCGCAGTGAGGTGCTGGCTAGTTTTGGCCAGCCGATCTGCGTGGCGGATTGGCTCGGAGGATACCCGGGAACCAAGCACGAATGCCTTCAGCGGCTCACCGCCGAAATTGAGCAGCGCATTGAATCACTGATTCTGCACCTCCGCCGCCTCGAGCGTGCCCGCCTGGCTCAGGCCGTCAAGCGCCTGTACCTGGACCACTTGCAGGTGGCCAATCGCGTCATCCAAGAACCGGTCTCCTCCCGGGTCGGGGAATTGATGCTGACGCAAGCGATTGCCCGAGCCGTGGATTTCACCTATGAACATCACCCCGACCGTGCCGCAACCTTCGCAAATAGGCTCGATCACTTCGAGCACTGGTTGAGGCGCCTGAACCTCTCGGACGAAGAACTGGCGCACTTTCCAGACAAGACGCGACTAGTAGGGCAAAGTGTTGGCTGGACATTCCTGGGACTGGTCCTGCTGCCAGTCGCGGTTTATGGCTGGCTCCATCGCTTGCTGCCCATCCTCTTAATTAACTGGGCGATCAAACGATTCGCCCAGCTCTCCACGGACAGAACCCATGTTTCCACGACCGCCCTCCTGGCCGGCGTAGTGGGCTTTGCCCTTTGGTACGGCGCGTACTTGACGATTTTCTATGCGCTCTTCGGCCTGCCGGCAAGCCTGTGGTACGCGCTGTCATTGCCGATCGCCAGCCTCGTGGCGCATTACTACCTGCGCGGCCTGCGCCGGTTTGCCGCCAGCGCCCGTGGTGCCTGGGTGCTTCTGCGAGCACCCGTCACCGCGCGCCACCTGCTGGCGTTGCGCAACGAATTGATCGCCGAAATAGATGCGGCCAGGTGGCAAGTTCCGACCGAAGCCGTGCGCTAGGCCAGCGAGGCCACGCGCGACCGCAAGGTCGCGAGGGGGGTCGCAGAGAAGGCCCCTGGAACACGCACTGCCGGGCATTCCGAAGCAGCTCATGGTTGAACATGATCGACTCGAAAACACGCGCGGAGTTGAGCCTGGCGCTCGCCAACCTGATCGAGGGACGCATGACCAACGACAAGTTTGACGACCTTTACGCTGAATGCTGGGCCGATTCCGCCGATCGGGCCGTGGCCATGATCGCAGAGTTCGGGCACTGCCTTTACACCGACGTCATGACTTACCGCCTGGAGGGCGCCCATGCCGTTGACGATGAAACGCGCGAAGTTGCCAACCGGTGTGTGTTGTTCCTTAGAGCGGATCTGGAATACGGCTGGCCAAGCCCGCCCGGCACGGGCCTGCAATGTGGCGTCGGCGGCCTCACGATATTCCTGTTCCTGCCCTTCGGGATCGTCCTGCTCATCTCAGCAGCCATTTTTCGGACGGCGGGTCTGCTGCTGGCCGGATTGGCCGTTCTCGTCGTCTGCTGGTTTCTCTGGAAGTGGTCGCGGGACGACGCCACACCGCCATGGCGGGAGTACTGGGCCCACGGCGACCGCGAGGCCTGGCCATTCCTTCGGCTGGCAGACTACCACCGAGCTGTAAGGTACGCCCGTGACCCAATAGCCCCCGACCAGAAATGATGAGCTTGGGAAACCATTCTACATCAAGGCGGCAAAGCGCAGACCGCGAGTGCTGATGCGCAGCTCGCGGAAGCCGAATTCCTCCATCACAGCCTGGTAGATCGCCACACCCATGAGGATTACATCGGCCCGGTTCTTCGGCAAGCCGACGATCTTCTTCCGCGCCTCCAGCGGCAGACTCCAGAGCTGTTCCAAATGCCAGGACACACGTTCTGCGCTAAGGCGTGTCGCTTCGATGCGCGCGCGGTCGAAGGTTTCGAGCTTGGCTTCCATGCAACCGAGAATAGTCGCCGTGCCGCCCACTCCCACTAGTTGCACCTCTCCTCCCTCTCCCGTGGCAGCCGACGTAAGGAGGCTCTGGCCTGCCTTTAAACCGGACTCGCTGTCTCCCATTGCCTGCTTCAACTGTGGCCGCACTTCTTTCTGGAGAAAGCCTCTCAGCCATTGGCGGCAGGCGGCGAGTTCGGCCGGGGTGGGTGGGTCGCCGCAAGGAAAGGTCTCCAATAGGCGCACGCTCCCTAGCGGAAAGCTATAGCGCGCATGCTTGCCACCATCACGCCCGAGAATGAATTGGGCGCTGCCGCCACCAACGTCCATTAGCAGCAAGGGCGCCTGCGCAAGTTCCGGGTCGGAGGTCACTCCCTGAAAGCCCCAATCTGCCTCCTGCTCGCCGGAGATGACTTCGACTCTCAAGCCGGACGCTCGCTCAATCGCGGCGGTCAGTTCCTCACGGTTCAACGCCTCGCGCGCGGCGCTGGTGGCGAAGACGCGAATCGAAGCCACTTGAGCTTCGTTGGCCAGGGCCACGAAGCTGGCGACGGCGGTGGCGGTGGCGGCAATGGCTTCGGGCCGCAGACGGTGCGTCTCGTAGAAACCGTGCCCGAGGCGGGTTTGCTTGCTCTGCTCGGAGACTGGTCGCACCTCACGCCCGGCTACATCGGCCACCAACAGCTTCACGGAGTTGGTGCCGACATCGATGACAGCGCGGCGGACGGGTTCCATGGAGGTGCTAGCCTAAGGCGTGTCTATTAAGACCGAACGCGTGCAAAGAAACCGCAGAGACGCGATGCGTGGCCAAGCCGCAACTGAATTGCGCGAAGCGTTTGGAGTGCGTCCAGCTTGCTCCCGCTTTCGATCCGCCCTTGTCGCACGAAAGCGCCAGCAAGCTGGACGCACTCCAAACGCTTCGCGAGGCAGTTCATCAGCAGCAACCCTCGCAGTCGGCGACGAAATCGTGCGCCTTGCGCAATGAAGCAGGAACTGAAAGATCATTGGCGCAAGCCGTCTTCAATCGCCCGTAGCGCTTCCTCGCCGTCCATGGCCTTGAGCTTGCCTTCCCGGTGAGCGCAAAGCCGGTCGCGAGATTCAGCCAGCCACGATTGGTCGATGGACGGCTGGTCGGCTGGGTCAAGGCTGCGCCACAGCGCGTCAATGAGCTGCGCCCGTTCTCCGGCTGGGAGTTTGAGGGCCTCGTTGGCTAAGCGCACGCTATCCATGCCAAGAAATGTAAGCGATGGTACAGGCAAAGGCAACGGCTGTCACAACAAGCAGGTAAAATGTTCTTGATGCGACCTCGTCAGTAATAGAATGCTCGACAGATGAAACGCACTCCGCTTTACGCGGCTCACCAGAGGCTGGGCGGCAAGCTCATTGAATTCGGCGGCTGGGAAATGCC
>OCZT010007477.1_pt1 | contig 10707 bp, 10 predicted proteins | sample 1539031 | NCBI WGS metagenome assembly OCZT01 (sample SAMEA3539308, study PRJEB22396) | soil metagenome | biome: tundra; feature: field; material: soil | place: USA | collected 2010-05 | depth 0.15 m
GACTGGAGTTCAGACGTGTGCTCTTCCGATCTATCGCGTCGTGGAAAATCGCTGCGCAGCGACAGGGTGCCTCCGCGAGAAACCTCGTGAAACCCGGTCGCTCCTCTTCGGAAAAAAGTTCACCGGTGAAAAACCAGTCATTTCCCTGCACGGCTCGATCCCACGCCGGCCAACTTACCTCGGTCGCCGCCGGCCCGAGCCCGTCCGCCAGACGCGCGCTCACACGCATCAAACCCGAGCGGTGCCCGGCTGCGCCGCCCTTGGTGACATCGAAATAGATCATGGCGCGAGGGCGTGCAGCATGTGCGCGCGGAGGCGCGCCGCATTCTTGTGCGCGTCGTAATTTTCCTCGACCCAGACGCGCCCGGCTGCACGGAGTTTTTCAGCAAACGCATCGTCGGTGGCGAGCCGCCGCAACGCGCCGATCCAGGCCTCCGGCGCGTCGACGGGGGCGACGAGGCCGGTCACACCGTGCATCACGGCCTCCGTCGTCGCCGCAGTGGGCGACGTGATTACGAGGACGCCGATAGCCAAGGCCTCCGGGATGACGTTCGGCAAACCGTCGCGATCTCCGCTCGGAGCAATCACTCCCGTGTGGAGGAGCACGTCTGCCCAGGCGAACTGGGTCCAAACCTCATGCTGCGCCAAGTGGCCCGTGAAGATTACATCGGCAGCAATGCCGAGATGGCCCGCGAGCCGTTCCAACTCTGGCCGCAACGGTCCGTCACCTACGATGCGGGCCTCGAAGACCACGCCCGCGGCGCGCAGCGCAGCGTAAATCCGCAGCTGGTGATCCAGACCCTTCTTGGCGACGAACCGGTTGATGCACACGAGCCGAAGCGGCAGGCGGGGGGCCCGCAGAGGCTTCAGCGCCGGCAGACGGTCCAGCCCACGGCGAATGCAAAAGACCCTTTCCGCCGCGAGCCCGCGGGCAATGAGTGCGCTGCGGCCCATTTCCGTCGAGGTGTGAATGAAGACTGCGTGCTGCAACTTGTCGTTGAGCCACCAATCGCCACCGTGCTCGTAGATATCGTAGGCGTGCGCGGCCGCGCTGAATTTGTGTCCACCCGCGCGCCACAGTAGCCAAGCCGCGGTGGCAGGTGCGCCACCCCACGCGGCATGGACGAGTGCCGGCGGATTTTTCCGAAACTCCCGCAGGTGCACGCAGGCGAAACCGGCACCGAGCATGTTCTCCCAGAAATTCAGCCAGGACGGCGCACGACGGGTGAACAACCCGCGCAGCACCTGCATCAACACATCCGGCCGCCGCCACGACTCGGCGGGAATGAGCCAAAGCAGCGTGAACAACCGCCACTTGTTGAACCGCACCACAGGCAGCCCGCGAAAGGTGCCGCCGCCACCCCACAATGAGTAGAGCCGTAGTTCGGCCCCTTGGGCGCGCATGGCGATTACCTCTCGCTGCAAAAACGTCTCCGTGTTTTTGGGAAACGTGGTGAAGAGATAAGCGATGACAGGCGCGGCGTTCGGCAAGGTCGCGCCAGTGTGAGGCCCGCGCCGCGCCCGGCAACGAGGAAGAAGCGTTACTTTGCCGGACTGCCGTTGCCGTTCGGCGCCGGCGGGAACGGGCGGCGACGGAGCGGACGCTGTCCGGCGGATTCGTTGGCGAGCGCCACGAGTTCGTCGATCAGGATCGTGGGATCCTCCTCGTAACGCAGCTTCAGGAAATTCTCGCGCACCGCGGCATAGGTGGTGGGGGCCGTCATCCAGCGGTCAATGATGTGCGCGAAGTCGGCGGCTTCCTCGATTTTCTCCGACGAGGCGCCGTTGCGGAAGAATTTCCACGTGAGTTCCTCCTGCGGCATGATGCCGCCGAAGGCGTTGAAGATGATCGGGCATTTGAAATGCAGCGCCTTCGCGCAGGTCGTCGTCCCGCCGCGGGTGACGATCACGTCGCTCGCCTGCATGTAGAGGTGGACAATATCCGAATAGCCCTCGACGTGGCAGTCGAACTCGGGGTGCGTGGCGCGCCAGTGCACGAGCTGGTTGTAGGTCTCCTTGTTGCGGCCGCAAATAACGATCGCCTGCACGCGGCTCGCGTGCGCGACGAGCAAGGGCAGGAGATCGAGGTGGTTGTTGGCGCCGTTGCTGCCGGTCGCGAGGAAGACGGTGAACTTGTCAGGATCAAGGCCGAGGCGTTTTCTTAGAAACACCCGACGTTCGACGGGACTGAGAACCTCGAGGTGCTGGCTCGGCAGCATGAGATAGCCCCGCACCCGGTTTTTTTCCGCCGGAATGCCACATTTAACGGCGAAGTCCCGCGCCGTCGGAGTGCGCGAGAAATAGAGATCGACGGATGGCTCGATCCAGTTGCGTGAGTAGCCCCAGCCGCCGGAGAACTCGCCGCAGTAGGTCGCGCAGCGAACCTTGTCGGCGCCGAGGGTTTTGCGCGCGAGTTGGAAGTAGCCGCGGTTGAGGCAATCATGGACGCTGAAGACAAGGTGCGGCTTGTAGTCACGCAGGACTTTGAGGTAGTAACTGGCACCGAAGGTGACATCGCTGCGGTTGAGCCAGCTCAGCACCTCAACGACCGCGTAGAACAATTTGTGCACCCAGGGCGCGCTCCGCTGGATCCGGTTGTAGAGATTTACGCCGGTGCGGTTTATCGCGGAGGATTTCTCGAGCATCTGCTCGATGCGCACGTCGACGTCGTGGCGGTAAAGCTGGAAACACCACTCCGCAAAAGCCTCGGCGCGGGCATCGTGGCCGCCGCCGGTGCTGGAGGTGAGAACGAGAATGCGGATCTTGGACATGCGCGGTTAGTCGACGTGAAAATACTTGGCTTGAACGCGGCGCTTGAGCGCCAGCGAACCGAAGCGCGCGAGGAAAGGCGCGACGACGGCTTGAAAAAAGCGCCCGGTGCGCACGGTGCCGGGACGATTGCGCAATAACGCGCGCCGAAGCGCAGCGGCCGCATGCGCCGGTGCCGGGCCGCTCTGCATCATCCCGGCAAACGCCGCCCAAGCGCGCGCCTGGCGCGGCACATCGCTCGCGACCGGGCGCAAGACCGAAGCCTCGAAATCGGTGCGATAGTCGCCGGGACGGAAGTCGATGATCACGACACCGGTGCCGGCGGTTTCGAGCAGCAGGCTTTCGTTGAGTGCGGTGAGGCCGGCCTTGGCAATGTTGTAGGCGCTTTGAAACGGCAGTGGAAATTCGGCGGCGAGTGACGAGATGTTGACGAGCGCGCCGCGGTTGCGCGCAAGAAATCCGCGAAGCGCGACATGCGAGAGACGCGCGGTGTTGACGAGCATCACCTCAAGCTGCGTCTGCCAGACGGAAAACTCGGCGATAGCAAATTCGGCGAAGACACCGTAACCGGCATTATTGACGACGAGATCAAAGCCGCCGGCTTCCGCCTCAGCTTCAAGAAACACCGCCTCGGCATGCGCCCCGTTGCGGAGATCGAGTGCAACGGGGGTGAAGAGACCAGCTCTCGCCGGATCCGTGGAGAAATGCTCGAGCCGTGCAACATCACGCGAGGTGCCCCACACGCACACACCCTCGGCGAGGAGCATGGTGGTAAACGCACGGCCAAGTCCCGTGCTCGCGCCCGTGACAAACGCGGTGCGGTGAAGATCGGAGACGCGGGCAGCGGGCACGATGGTTTAGGCGACGCGTTTGAAGACGAGGGCGACGTTGGCGCCACCGAAGCCGCTGCTGTTTTTCATCACGATGTCGGGCGCGGTGGAAAGCGTGGCTCGGAGAATATTGAGGCCCTCGCACTGCGGCTCGACGCGTGTGATGTGAGCGTTGCCGGGCGTGAAGCCTTCGCGCAGTCCCAGCGCGCAGAAACCGGTTTCCATCGCACCAGCGAGCGAGAGGCCGTGACCGGTAAGCGCCTTCGTGCTGCTGACGGCGACGCGGGCTGCGTCGTCCTTGAACACGGCGCGGATCGCACGGGCTTCAGAGATGTCGCCGATGATCGTGGAGGTTGCGTGGGCATTGATGTAGCCAACCTGCGCCGGCTCAATGCGTGAGGCGCGGAGCGCGTGGCGCATCGCGGCAGCCGCGCCGTCGCCGTCGGGGTGCGAGATGGCAACATTGTAGCCATCAGAGGCCTGCCCCCAGCCGAGCACTTCGGCATAGGGCGTCACGCCGCGACGCACGACTTCCTCCTCCGATTCGAGCACGAGCACGGTGGCGCCGCCGGTGCCAACGAAGCCGTCGCGCGCGGCGTCGAAGGGACGCGAGGCGAGGTTCGGATCGGTTTGGAGCGAGAGCGTTCTCATGCCGGCGAACGGCATGATGGCGTCGAGATTGCCGTCCTCGGCGCCGACGATGAACATGCGTTTCTGGCGCCCGAGTGTGAGATCGTCGAAGGCGTAGCCGATGGCGTGGGCGGACGACGCGCACGCCGACGAGAAACCGCACGACGCCCCTTGGATCTTAAATGCCGCGACGAGGTTGAAGTTCAGTGTGCCGACGATGGAGGCGACAATGCCGAGCGGCGAGCAGCGCATCACGCCGAGCTTGAGCAGCCGCTCGTGATGGTAGTGCGTGAGAAACGGCGAGCCGCCGGACGCGGCGTAGAGACCGGTGTCGGGACTTGAGATGTCGGAATCGGAAAGGCGCGCGTCAGCGACAGCTTGGAGCATCGCGCAGTGGGCAAAGAGGCCGTTGGGCGCCATCGAGCGGAGGAGTTCGCGTTTGATTTTGTAGCGCGCGGGAAACGTCCAGTCCTCGGGATCGGTGGAATCGGTGTTAAACTCCTTGAGTGTGCCGGCGACTTTGCACGGGATGTTGTCACGCTGAAATGGCGGGTAGAGTTCGAAGCCGTGGCGCAGCTCGCGGAGGTGGCGCGTAACTGTGGGGGCGTCGTTGCCGATGCAGGTGACGAAGCCGAGGCCAGTGATGAAAACTCGAGACATGCGTGAAGTTGGCGCGACGACAGACACCACCGCGCGGCGGAGGTGCGTCATAATGAGGCGCGAAGTGAAAGTGGTTCGCGCGCGCCGGTCAACGCGGGAGGTCGGAGCGGTCGAAACAAAAACAGCGGCCGTGCCGGGCCGCTGTCGGAACTAATGGCGCGCATCGCGCGCTCAGGCGTTGATCGCGGCGCGCATCGGTGGTTGGGCTGCTGCGGCCGCCTCGGCGCCATTGACACCGGCGACTGGCGCCACGCTTTCGATCGGCACGGGCTGGTTGACGGCGTCAGAATAGGCGAAGATGAGCGATATTTCTTCAGCGATTACCGCCTTTTCCTGACCGACGCGAATGGAGCCCTCAAAGGTCGCCAGTGGCATTTTATTGCGCTTCGGCTTGATGGAGAGCGTGAGAATGTCGCCGGGCTTGCACTGGCGGTGGGCACGCACGCCCTCGCAACCGGTGAAGAAAATCTGCGTGGGATTGACGACCTTGCCGGGCTCGGCGGGGTGGCCCTCGAGAAGATAAAGCACTGCGAGCTGGCCGAGCGCCTCGAGCATGATGGAGGCGGGCATCACGGGGTTGTCCTTGAAGTGGCCCTGGAGGAAAAATTCCTGACCGGTGATCTTGTATTTGCCATTGGCGGCGGTGGAGCTGACCGAGGCCTCGTTCAGGAAAAGGAAGGGCGGTTGAATCGGCATGACCGCGCCGATGTGTTCGATCGGGATAAACCGCGTTGGCTTCGGGAGCGGCAAGCCGCGGATTTTGCAGTCAATGAAGGTCTTTATGTCGCCGACGGTGCGGAGGTTGCGCAGCTCGTCGTTGTTGATCGACATCTGGAGCACGTCTTCGACGAGGATGACTATTTCCATCATTGTCAGCGAGTCGATGCCGAGGTCCTCAATGAGACGCAGGTCGTCGTCCGCGTCCTTCAGCTTCATGCGTAGGTCGGGCTCGACGAAGCGCTCGATGACGCCAATGACCACTGCCGGCACGTGCTCGGCGTTGCCCGTCCTGCGGAACTGCACCGCAGCCTCGAAAGTGGACGGCGAGCAACGTTTCAAAGCTTCGCGCAGGGCGGTTTCGTCCTCGGGGGCAAACGGCTTCGGCGCAGGCGGAAACGGTTTGGCTGTGCCCGGGCTGGATTGGACTGCGTCTGCCATGGTTTGTCCCTTGTATGTTGGGGGGAGAGGTAAAGTAAACCCATTTCTTGGCTACGGCAACGTGCGCCACGACCATGACGCCGTTCTAGGTTCCGGAGTTTCAAGAATTTTCGCCAATGCAGAGTCCGGAGCGTGCTTGCCAGAAGCGTGTTACCAGCCTACACCACGTGCCGTCATTGTCACTCTCCGGCGCGCCTTGGCGCGCCAGCCGCCAATTCCACCGCGCATGAGCGCCTCTTCCATTAACCCGGCTTCCCAGTCGATCTTCCTTATTACCCACGAGTTTTATCCCGTGCGGGGCGGCATCGCGACCTTCACCGAGGAAATCGCCCGCGCCACGGCCAACCTCGGCTACAATGTGGAGGTGTGGGCCCAATCCGCGCCCCGTAACGCCGAGAAGGCTGACTGGCCGTTCCGGCTCCGCCGGCTACCGCTGAAAGGCACCCACGACCTCCTTTGCCAGGTGCGCCTTGCCAACGAACTCATCCGGCACCGCCGCAATCTCCGCCACGCCACCGTCTACCTGCCGGAGCCCGGCCCGATGATGACGATGATGCTGCTACAGTTCTTCCAGGCGTTTCGCCCGCGTCGGCTTGTGCTCACGTTTCACGGCTCGGAAATCCTGAAGTTTGCCCAAAGCCCGCTCCGCCGACTGCTCGCCGGCCGCCTGATCCGGCACGCCACGCGCATCAGCACGCTGAGCAACTACACGCAGGAGCTGCTCCTCACCCACTTCCCGGAAGCCGCGGACAAAATCTTCCTCACACCCGGCGCCCTCCGTTCCGACTTCGCTGTCGTGCCGCCCAAGCCCGCGAAACCGAAGAACAAAATCGTCGTCCTCACCGTCGGCCGCCTGCACCCGCGGAAGGGCCAGTTGCTCACGCTCCAGGCGCTCCAGATGCTTGTCCCCGAAGTTCGTGCCCGGCTTGAATACTGGATCGTTGGTGGCCAGAGTAAATCCAACTACGAAGCGACGCTCCGCGCCGCCGCCACCACGTGCCCCGATCTGGCCGTGCGCTTTTTCGGCAACATCCCCGACGAGGAACTCTCAGACCTTTATGAGCGCGCCGACATCTTCGCGATGACGAGCATCAACCACGGCCAGAGCATCGAGGGCTTCGGTCTCGTTTACCTCGAGGCCGCGGCCCACGGCCTGCCGGTCGTCGCGCACGACGTCGGCGGCGTGTCCGAAGCCGTGATCGACGGGCAGACCGGATTGCTCGTGCCGCCGCACCGGCCCGCCCAACTCGCTGCCGCGTTTGAGAAACTCATTCACGACGCCCCGCTGCGCCACCGGCTCGGCACCGCCGGGCGCGCCTGGGCCACGCGCAACTGCTGGAAAGAATCCGCCGCGGCGCTCTTTAGCCCGGTGGCGGCCGACGCATGATTCAGACCCGCGTGCAGGTCACGGTCCGTTACGCCGAGACCGACATGATGGGCATAGTTTACCACGCGAACTATCTGCCGTGGTTCGAGGTCGCCCGCACGCAGCTGCTCCGCGAGCAAGGTTTCCCCTACCGGCAACTCGAGGCCGACGGCTACCGGGTTCCCGTGCTCGAAGTCACCGCGAAATTCCTCCGCCCTGCGCTCTACGATGACACCGTGACCGTCGTCGCCACCATCCGCGAAAAGCCGCTTCTGCGCATCCGCATCGATTATGAAGTTTTCCGCGGCGAGGAACTCCTCGCCATCGGCCACAGCGCCCATGCCTTCTGCGACACCAAGGGCCAGCCCACGCGCCCGCCGGCGGTGTTCGTCGCGAAGATGACCGAAGCCTTCAAGTAACGCGTCCGTCCTCTGCTGCGTATTCCGCGAGCACGCCCGGATCAGACTCCGCCGCGCGCGCCGCCGCCAGCTCCGCGCCACTGCCGAGCCGAAACACCGCCCACACCGCGTGCGCCCGCACCAGCGCCGATTCGTGTGCCGAAGCCAAACTCACAAGTAACGGCAGCAGCGACGCGTCGCCCGAATTTCCTGCGACTACGCACGCGTTGCGCAGCAGCCCTCGCCATTTCAATCTTTTGATCGGCGTTCCTCGAAACACCTCAGCGAACCGCAGCGGCGTCAGCTCCAAGATTTCCCGCAGCGGTAAATCGGCCACGTCGTTCCGCGCCGCCAGAAGAAGCCGCCGGCCCTCGCGTGCGAAGCGATTCCAAGGGCATACCTCGAGGCACACGTCGCACCCGTAGATGCGCGCCCCGATCCCTGCCCGCAGTTCCCGCGGAATCACGCCCTTGTTCTCGATTGTTTGATAGGAAATGCATCGCCGCGCGTCGACGACACCGGGCGCCGCAAATGCGTCCGTCGGGCATGCATCAAGGCAACGCGTGCATTTGCCGCAGAGCAGCCCGATGCCGTTCCCATCTGCCGAAACTAAAATATTTTTCTGGATCGGCTCGTCCGCAATCAATTCGACCTTGGTGAGAATCGCGGCAAGCAGCAGCCAGTTGCCGTGCGTGCGCGAAATCAGCATCGCATTTTTGCCCACGAACCCGAGGCCCGCTCGCGCTGCCCACTCGCGTTCGAGCACCGGGCCGGTGTCCACATAGTAGCGATATTCGTCGTCATTCACGCTGAAAATTTCCTCCAGTGCCCGACCCGCTGCCACGAGGCCCGGTTTGATCGTTTCGTGGTAGTCCTCGTGCAAGGCGTAGCGCGCCCAGATCGGCCTCCCCTCGCCTCTCGCCTCACGCCGCCCGCCTTTATCAGCGTAACTCACGCCCAGCATCACGATCGATTTCGCGCCGGGTAGGACGAGCTGCGGATCGAGCCGCCTCGCGGCGGTGCGCTCCATCCAGCGCATGTCGGCGTGCAGGCCGTTCGCGAGCCACGCGGTCAGCCCGTCGCGCAGCGGTGGTGTGAGCGCCGCCACCCGCACGGCGTCGAAGCCCAGCGCGTCAAGCCGCCGCCGCCACGCATCCTGCTGCGCACGGCTCATTTTTTAGCGTGCGCGAAATCTACCGCATCGCGCCGCCACGCCCGCAGCACGTGGCCCACGACGTCGTGCAGCGACCGCGCATCCGTCAGTATCACTGTGCCCGATTGCTTGTAGATCGATTCGCGCGCCGCGTAGAGCGCGCGGATGCGTTCCTCGGGATTTTCCGCCACGAGCAGCGGCCGGTGCTGGTGGCGTGCCGTGCGCGCAAGGATCGTTTCCAGCGAAGCGTGCAGGCACACGACCACACCCTTCGTTTTCAACAGCGCCAGCATGCCGGACTGCACCACCAGCCCGCCGCCGCACGAAACCACGGTGCGCTCCGCCGGATGCCCGCGCTCGACAAACTCCCGCTCCAGCGCGCGAAACGCCGGCTCGCCGTCGCTCGCGAAAATTTCCGGAATGGTCTTCCCGCTCTGCCGCTCAATCTCGTGATCGCTGTCGAGCAGGGTAAATCCGAGCTTGTGCGCGGCGGCGCGGCCCACGGTGCTTTTGCCCGTGCCCATGAATCCAACGAGGTAGAGGTTGACGTCAGCGGCGTTCATCGCGTGCGCTGTCACGAAACGCCGCCATTCCACCTTTGCCAAACCTGAAAATTCCCATGACCGCCCCCCGCCCCAACTACGCCTTCGCCAGTGACAACACCGCCGGCATCTGCCCCGAAGCGCTCGCGGCCCTGGCCGAAGCGAACGCGGGCCGGGTGCCGAGCTATGGCGAGGACGCGCTCACCGCGCGGGCGAAAAAACTATTCGCCGACGTTTTTGAGACAACGTGCGACGTGTTTTTCGTCTTCAACGGCACCGCTGCCAACGCCTTGGTGCTCGCCGCGCTCTGCCAACGCCATCACGGCATTCTCTGCCACGCCCTTTCCCACGTTGATACCGACGAGTGCGGCGCGCCGGAATTCTTCACTGGCGGCAGCAAGGTGCTCCCAATCGACTCGCCGCACGCGAAGCTGCGTCCCGCTGATCTCGAGCCGGCGCTGCACCGCGGACACGGCGTGCACTTTCCTAAAATCCGCGCGGTTTCACTGACGCAGTCAACTGAGCTCGGCACGCGTTACACACAGGAGGAACTGCGCCAGCTCGCAGCGTGGGCACACGGGCACGGGCTCGTGGTGCACGTCGATGGCGCGCGTTTCGCCAATGCCGCTGCGGCGGCCGGCCCGCGCGGCGAGTCGCCCGCTGATCTCACGTGGCGCGCGGGGGTCGATGTGCTCTGCTTCGGCGGCACGAAGAACGGGCTGCTCACGACGGAGGCTGTGGTATTTTTCAACCGTGAGCTCGCCCGTGAATTCGACTACCGCGTGAAACAGTCCGGCCAGCTCGCCTCGAAGATGCGCTTCGCCGCCGCACAGTGGGTCGCGATTCTCCGCGACGGCGCGTGGCTGCGACACGCGGCGCACGCCAACCGACGGGCACAGGCGCTTGCCGCCGGCCTGCGCAAGCTCGGTTTCAAGCTCATCGCGCCCATTGAAGCCAGCGGCGTGTTCGTCGAGTTCCCGCCGCCGATAGTGCAGGCGCTCGAAGCGCGCGGCTGGCATTTCTACAAGTTTATCGGCGAACACGGCTACCGGCTGATGTGCTCGTGGGAAACGCAGGACACCGACATCGCCGCATTTCTCGCCGATGCCCGCGACGCCCGGAAAACAAAAAGCCCCCGGCGTTGACCGGGGGCCTTGTCGGCGGGAAAAAATTTCCGGCCGCGAAATTACTTGCCGGCGGG
>OCZT010007479.1_pt1 | contig 10704 bp, 7 predicted proteins | sample 1539031 | NCBI WGS metagenome assembly OCZT01 (sample SAMEA3539308, study PRJEB22396) | soil metagenome | biome: tundra; feature: field; material: soil | place: USA | collected 2010-05 | depth 0.15 m
TTCGTCCAGGCGAACGGCGGCCATGCCCAGCTGACCGACGAATCGGGCCGCGTCAGCATCGGCTCCGGAAAGAAGCAGACCCTCACGATCGAAGTGCGCCGCATCGGCTTCACGCCGTTCTACGGCAAGATCGACTTTCCCGACACGGCAATCACGATCCCGGTCGTCTTGCCGCCTCTCGCCCAGCAACTCGGCTCAGTGAAGGTCACGGCCGGCAAGATCAAGTCGTCACTCGAACTGAACGGCTTCTACAGGCGCTGGCTCGACGGCCAGAAGGGCGTGACCAGCGCCGTGTTCATCGGGCCGGAGGAGATCGAGAAGAGAAATGCGTCGCGAGTGAGCGCGATGCTCGGCGGCGTCACCGGCGTCTCCATGTCGCGCACGTCGAACGGCAACACCGTCGTGACGTCGTCCAGCGGCGGCAGCTGTCCGATGGCGATCATCATCGACGGCCGGCAGGTCTGCGCCGCGGCCGGCTGCAACGTTCGGGACTACTCGCACGGCCTGACCGACCTGAATGCCGTGCTCATCGATCAGGTCATCGACATTGGCTCGGTGGCAGGGATCGAGATCTACAAGCGCGGAGGAAACATGCCGTCTGATTTCCACGTCGACGGCGAGTGCGGCGCGGTCGCCTTCTGGACCGGAGCCCGCCAACGCTAGCCGATCATTCGCCCAGGAATCTCGATCTTCCATCTTCCATCTTTCATCTTCGATCTTCCATCGTAGTTCCTAGTTCTTCCCGTCGTTCCGAAACACCTTCCCGCCCTTCATCACGAAGCTGACGCGACGCACCGCCGTGATGTCCGCCGTGAGATCCCCGTCCGTGGCGATGATGTCGGCGTCCATCCCCGGCGCGATCGCGCCGATCTTGTCGCCGAGGCGAAGCGACTCCGCGCTCACCGACGTCGCCGAGACGATCGCGTGCATCGGCGACTCGCCGGCATCTTTCACGCGACAGATGAGATCTTCGGCGTTGCGGCCGTGCGCACCCGCCACCGCGTCGGTGCCATACGTGATTTTCAGTCCTTTCGTCGCGAGCGCCTTGCGGATGGCCTCGGCCGCGAGCGGGATCGCGCGCTCCATCGCCGCGAATCCCTCGGCGTTGTAGTTGCCGATGCCGTCGTACTTCGCCCGGTTGTCGAGGTAGTTGTGGAACACGAGCGAGCACTGCGGATCGAAGTACACGTTCTTCTGCGCCATCAGGTCGAGCTCGGCCTGCGTGACGAAGATGCCATGCTCCACTTGGGTGCAACCGGCGTTCACCGTCGCGCGCACCGATTCGGCACTGTGCGCGTGCACGAGCGTGCGGAGTCCCTGCGCTTTCGCCTCGCCGCACGCGGCCAGCAGCTGCTCGTCCGTCATCGACTGCTTGCCGCCGTCGCGAATGCTCGCCGAGGCGAAGATCTTGATGAAGTCCGCGCCCTCTTGCTTCCGCTGCTGGACGAGCATGCGCAGCGTATCGGGTGAGCCGTGCGTGAGCGCATTGAGTGACGTGAGGATGCGCGGACCGGCCAGTCCCTGTGTGGCGATCCAGTCGCGGAGGTCGGCATCTTCCGGCGAGCCCGGGCTCTGGACCGTGGTGAATCCCGCCATCAGCGTCGAGTACGCATTCGCCGCGGCGGCGAGGATCGACTCGATCGGTGTGTCACCGTCGCCTCGGGTGTGATAGCGGTCCTTCCGGTTGAAATACCAGGTGAGGTGCGAGTGCACGTCGATCAGGCCCGGCAGCACCGTCTTGCCGCGCAAGTCGATCTCGCGCGCGCCTTTCGGCACCGCGGCCGCCGACCCGACGCGCGTGATCCTCCCGTTGACCACGACGATGTCGGCGTTGGACATCGTCGCCCCTTTTCCGTCGAGCAGTTTCGAGGTGTGAATCACGACAGTCGCGTCCTGCGCGGCAGCCGGCGTGGTGGCGGCGAGCGCGAAGACAGCGGCGAACCCGATGAGACGGCGCATGGCGATCACTCCGAGGCTGGTTTGCGGGCGAAGCTGGCACTGCTCTGGTGTCCGAGGCGCTCGAGCAGGAGTGCGGCGCGCTCGGTCTGCATTCTCAAGGCGTTCAGGTTGACGCGTTCTTCCGGCGCGTGCGCACCGGTCCCAAGTGCGCCGAGCCCGTCGATGCCGTCGATCAGCGGCGCAACAAACGAAATGTCACCCGCGCCGCGGGCGCCCGGATCGAGTGCGCGAACGGGTCCGTATCCGAGCGCCTGGCTCGCCGTGTCGTACGCCACGAGGATGCGCGCGTTGCCGGCGGTCGGCGACATGGCCGGATACTCATCGAGGAAGGTGATCTTCGCGTCGGTGCCGGGGAGATGTTTCGCGACGATCTCGCGCATCTTCGCGCGCGTCTTCTCCTTCTGTTCCTCCGAAATGAAACGCAGGTCACCGTGCGCGACCGCTGCCTTTGCGATGATGTTGAGCTTGCTCGCCGCCGTGCCCTTGATGCCGACGGTGTCGTACTCGACGTCGGTGCCGCCGAGGATCGTGCCGACGTTGAACGTGAGGTACTGCTCGCCCGCGAGCTGCACGCGGAACTCGTTCACGATGCGCGCGAGTTCGTAGATCGCGCCGTATCCGGCGCCGCCGAAGACGCCCGCCGAGTGCGCCTGCCGGCCCGTCGCCGTCACACGCCACGAGCTGGCGCCGCGGCGCGCGGTGGTGGCGTCGGAGCGATTGCCGCCTTCGAATGCCAATGCGATGTCGGTGCGCTTCGCGGCGTCGATCAGGTCCTTCCGCGTGACGGAGAGCGGATCGCCGGGATGCTCTTCATCGCCGGTGAACACGACGGTGATGTTCATGTCCTTCAGCGTGCCCGCGGCCTGCAGGGCCTTGAGCGCGAAGAGGATGATCACGTCGCCGCCCTTCATGTCGCCCGACCCGACACCCCTCGCCATCGAATCGGTGCGCACCCAGTTCGGCCCGCCGGGCTCGACGACGGTGTCGACATGGCCGATGAGCAGGATGCGAACGGCGCCCGGCTTCCCCTTGTGCTCGGCCACGAGGTGACCCGCGCGCTGCGTGGCATCGGGGAGCGTGACCCATTTCGTCGCGAAGCCAAGCGAGTCGAACGAGGCGCGGAATGCGGCGCCGACCTTGCGCACGCCCGCGAGGTTGAGCGTGCTGCTCGGGATGTTCACGACGCGCTCGAGGTACGCGACCTGGTCGTCGTGCGAGCGCTGGACGGTTTCGCGGATCTTCTGTTCGGCGGGCGTGAGCGTCGCCTGGGCGCCGGCGGCGAGCGGCGCCGCGACGCAGAGCACGGTGAAAAGGCGGGAGGCGCGGATCATTTCGTCAGGGCTATCGGCGGGATGGGAATGGCGCCGACCGAGACGGAGTTTCCCGTCACGACTCGGCGATGATAGTCGACCTGGCCCAGATGGTAGGCGAGGTGCGACGCGAGATGCTGGAGGAACATGCCGGTCTGGATCCGGTTCCCGCCGATCTCGACCGGAAACGGTTTGTCGAGCTGCGCGGGGTCCAGTGTGGTGAGCGTGCGCGTGACTTCGTCGGCCGCGGTCTCGATGCTCTTCACGATCTCGGCGCGCGGCACTCCGCGCAGGGCGAACTCGGCGTCCCGGTCGCGAACGTATCCGGTCGCGCCGAGCTGGGTGCCGATGTAGAAGCGCAGGTTCCCGACGAGGTGCAGCGCCAGGTTGCCGGCGGAGTTCGGCAGCCCCTTGGGGAGCTGCCAAAGATCGGCTTCGTTGGGGTACGCGAGGAGTTCATCGCGCAGCGAGGCGAGCTCGCGGTTGATGAGGCGGGAAACGTCTGCGATCGACATGGAGAGCTCGTGTTCGTGGGAAGACTGACGCGACCGGAAGCAGGTAGTCCGGCGAATTCACGCCTCGTAACGCTTGGCGATCTTCACTCCGTAGTAGATGCCGAAACCGGAAGCGATCGTGCTGACGATGAACGCACTCATGAAGCCGCCGCCAAGGGCCTCCACGAGATACCAGACAACGGTGCTCACGACCGTCCCACCGACGAAACCGCCGACCTTTTTCACGACAGCCCCCTCGAATGAGACGTGCGCTGCATCTGTATCTAGCTGGCACGGGGCATTCCTGCCACCCGAGGACAGATGGAGAGCGAGGTCAACCGCGTCAGTACCCCGGCATCCACTCGCGGGGTACATTCAGGATCGAATCGCCAGACCCTCACCCGGACACAGCGTGCAATCGAAAGACTGGGAAACCCTCTCCAAGGTCGAAGTGCTGGGCGACCTCGAGCCCGTGGTCGACAAGCTCATGGAGGCGCACGAGTCCAAGCGGGTGCTCTGGTTTCCCTCCGAACTGCTCGCGCCGCCCGAGGGTGAGGACCCGGAGCGGCACCGGGCCGCCCTTCGCGAGCGCGCACGCGGCATTCACGATTCGGCGCGCGTAGCCGTGGGCCTCAACCTGCTCACCGAGGAGGGCCTGCCGCATTTCCACCGGTTGCTCGCGAAATACCTGGACAAGGACGGCTTCTGGTCGAAGTGGAATTATCTCTGGACCGCCGAAGAGGATCGACACGGCGCGGTGCTGCACGACTACGCGCGCGATTCCGACCTGTTCGATCCCCTCGTGATCGAGCAGATGCAGTTCGCCTACATTCGCAACGGGTTCGACCCGTCGTGGGACAGCGATCCGTACCGCGTGTTCGTGTACACCACGCTTCAGGAGCGCGCAACGCAGATCTCGCATGCGAACACCGGCAAGCTGTGCGGAGTGCACGAGCCGACCATCGGAACCATTCTCCGGAATGTCGCAGCCGAGGAAGCGCGGCACTACACGTTCTATCGCACGATCTTCAAGGAAGTGCTCGCCCGCGATCCCAACCGCGCGCTCGAGTCCGCGCTGAAGGTCATGCCGGCGATCGACATGCCGGGCGTGAAGATGCCGCATTTCCGCGATCTCGCCGACGTCGTGCGCCGCGTGGGGATCTACGGGCCGCGCGACTATCTCGAGATCGTGAAGGAACAGCTCAGCTGGTGGAGGATCGAGACGCTCGAGGGTCTCAACGCGATGGGCCGCGCGGCGCAGGAGAAGCTGATGGAAATCCCCGAGCGGCTGGAGCGGGTCGCCGATGCCATCGAGGCACGTAGCAAGGCCAAGACCTTCTCGTTCGACCTGACGTACGCGCGGGAGTTCGCGCTCGAGTAGAACTGCCAGGTGGTTGTGGGCTGACAGCGCTGTTCCGCATTCCGGAGAGAACCAATGTCATCAGTCATGCGCACCCTTGCCGTCCCCGCCGCCGCCCTAGTCCTTCTGACCGCGGCGGCCCGCGAGGACGGCGAGATGCGCGGCTACACGGCCGAATCCGCCAAGATCGAGCGAAACTGGGAGGCCAAGTTCCGCGCGATCCCGGAGCCCGGCCGGATGCGCGAGGCGCTGCGCCGCCTTTCGGCGCGACCGCATCACGTCGGATCGCCGTACGGCAAGGACAACGCCGAGTGGCTGCGCGACCAGTTCAGGTCGTACGGATGGGACGCGAACATCGAGGAGTTCCAGGTGCTGTTCCCCACGCCGAAGGAACGCCTCCTCGAGATGGTCGCGCCGGTGAAGTTCACGGCGAAGCTCGAAGAGCCGCCGCTCCCGCAGGATCCGACGAGCGGCCAGAAAAGCGAGCAGCTTCCGTCCTACAACGCGTACTCGGCCGACGGCGACGTGACCGCGCCGCTGGTCTATGCGAACTACGGCGTCCCGGCGGACTACGACGAGCTGGAGCGCCGCGGGATTTCCGTGAAGGGCGCGATCGTCATCGTGCGCTATGGCGGCTCGTGGCGCGGAATCAAGCCGAAGGTCGCGTACGAGCACGGCGCGGTGGGTTGCCTGATCTATTCCGACCCGAAGGACGACGGCTACTCGCAGGGAGAGGTCTATCCCAACGGTCCGTTCCGCCCGAAAGACGGCGTGCAGCGCGGCAGCGTGATGGACATGCCCGTCTATCCCGGCGATCCGCTCACTCCCGGTGTCGGCGCGACGAAGGACGCGGTGCGTCTCGACCGAAAGGACGCCACCACGATCATGAAGATCCCGGTGCTCCCCATTTCGTACGGCGACGCGCAGCCGCTGCTTGCGGCGATGACGGGACTTGTCGCGCCCGAGGGATGGCGTGGTTCGCTGCCGATTACCTATCGCCTGGGCCCGGGCCCGGCGCGCGTGCACCTGAAGCTGGCGTTCGACTGGAGTCTCAAGCCGATCTACGACGTGATCGCAAAGATTCCGGGATCGCAGTATCCCGATGAGTGGGTCGTGCGCGGCAACCATCACGACGGCTGGGTGAACGGCGCGGAAGACCCGCTCTCCGGCCTCGTCCCGGAGCTCGAGGAAGCGCGCGCGATGGGCGAGCTCATGAAACAGGGATGGAAGCCGAAGCGCACGCTCGTCTACGCCGCGTGGGACGGTGAGGAGCCTGCGCTGCTCGGCTCCACCGAGTGGGTGGAGACGCATGCGAAGGAGCTCGCGCAAAAGGCGGTGCTCTACTTCAACTCGGATGGAAACGGCCGCGGCTTTTTCGGCGTGGGCGGATCGCACACGCTCGAGCGTTTCATCGGCGACGTGCAGAAGGACGTCATCGATCCCGAGACGAAGCTCACGGTGTGGAAACGGTCGCAGGCGCAGGCGATCGCGAGCGGAGACCGGAAGGCACGCGGCGAGGCGCGCGATCGCGCCGATCTGCGGATCGAAGCACTTGGCTCGGGCTCGGATTTCAGCCCGTTCCTCCAGCATGCCGGCGTTCCGACGCTCAACGGCGGCTTCGGCGGCGAGGACGGCGGAGGGATCTACCATTCGATCTACGATAGTTTCGCGTGGTACACGCGATTCAGTGATACCTCTTTCGTCTACGGCCGGGCGCTGGCACAAACGGTCGGATCAACCGTGATGCGGATGGCCGACGCCGACCTGCTCCCGTTCGAGTTCGGCAATCTCGCGGAGACGGTGCAGGGATACACCGCTGAGCTCAAGGAGCTTCGCGACAACGTTGCGTTGCGGATCGCGGAGACCAACCGTCAGATCGATGACGGCATTTTTGCCGCGACGAACGATCCGCAGAATCCGCTCAAGGCGCCGAAGTCGGAGCCGCTCGCGCCGGCGCTGAACTTCGCGCCGCTCGACAACGCCGACGGATCGCTCACCCGCGCGGCGTCGCGCTACGAGAAGGCGTACGGCGCTGCGATCGCGGCCGGTGCCGATCCGATGACGTTCGCGCGATTCAACGAGATCGTCGCGCGGGCCGATCAGGCGCTTCTCGACGACAAGGGATTGCCGAAGCGGCCGTGGTACAAACATCTGCTCTACGCGCCCGGGTTGTACACGGGGTACGGCGTAAAGACGATGCCCGGAGCTCGCGAAGCCATCGAGCAGAAGTCGTGGGCTGAAGCAGACGTCGAGATCGGGCGGATCGCGGCGGCGGTCCAGCGGGAAACCGAGCTGGTGAATCGGGCTACGGATGTGCTGGAGAAGAAGCAACCGAAAATCCAGCCGTGAGCTCGAAGCCATGATGTCAAAGCTCTCAACTAACAGCTGTAGTTGCAGTTTTCTTACTGCGCCGCAGTAAGGTATTTCGAATACCACGCGACGTACCTCTCGAACCGATCCCTCTGAAAACTCGGCCGCCGGATCCCATGGTACTCCCCGGGATACACGATCAGCTCCGTCTCGATCCCGAGTGATTTGAGGGCTTCGTACATCTGCTCGCCGCCCAGCACCGGCACGTTCGCGTCGAGGCCGCCGCCGAGGAACAGCGTCGGCGTCTTGATCCTGTCCGCATGGAAGAACGCGGTGGAGATCTTCAGCCACTTGTCGACGTTCTTCCACGGCTGGCCGAGCTCGAGATCGTACTGCACCACGTACTGGTCATGTCCGTACATCCCGAACACGTTCGAGACGCCGGCGCCGCTCGTCGCCGCCTTGAAGCGCGTATCCGAGGCGACGAGACAGTCGGTGAGCACTCCGCCGTAGCTCCAGCCGCCCACGCCGAGATGCTGCTCGTCGGCGACGCCCGACTTCACGAGGGCATCGACCATGCCGTGAATGTCGCGCACCTCCTTGTTGCACCAGTCGCCGGCGATCGCGATCGTGTATGCCGCACCGCGTCCCGAGCTGCCGCGATAATTCGGCGCCACCACCGCCCAGCCGCGTGCCGCGAGCAGCTCCTTCTCGAAATCGAACTGGAATGCGTCCTGCCCCGCGGGACCACCGTGCACACGAACGATCGTCGGCAGTTTTCGGCCGGGCACTGCGTCGGAGGGGAGCCGCAGGATTCCGTGCACCTCGGTTCCGTCGTCACTCTTCGAGATCACGGGCTCGACGGTCGAGAGCGAAACTTCGTCGAGCCACGCGTTGTGATGCGTGAGCTGCCGCGTGGTGCCGTTTGATTCCACCGCGAACAGTTCGCCCGGCTCGCTCGGTGAGGACCCGAGCACCGCAACGCCGCCGTCGGCGCCCTCGGAAAAGGCGTTGATCACCGGAACGGCACTCGTGATGCGGTCGACTCCCGATCCGTCCACGCGAATGCGAACGAGATACTGGTGCTGGTCGTCCACCACCGTGCCGACGATGCTCTTGCCGTCACGCGACCAGCGCGAACCGCTGACCACGCGGTCGAGCGACGTGGCAAGCAGGCGCGGCCCGCCGCCGTTGGGCGAAACGACCGCCACCGTGCCGAACCCGCCGCCGTAGCCGAAGTACTTCGGCTCCTGTCCCTGCCGGTACGCGACGAGCGAACCGTCGGGGCTCCAGGAGAGCGGTCCCTCGTCGTTGCCGTGGAACGTCGTGAGCCGCCTCGGGTCAGCACCTGCGCGCGCCTCCACGACGTACACATCGCCGTTGTCGTAGCGCTCGGCATCCGGTTCGCGCTGGCTCACGAAGGCGAGCCACTTGCCATCGGGCGACCACGCGGGCGCGCCGTCGTCCGCGTCGCCGCGCGTGATCTGGTCCGCCTTTCGCGTGGCGAGGTCGAACACGTAGAGATGCGCGCGCTGAGTGCCGATGAAGCCCTGGTCGTCCTGCTTGAAGTGGTACTTGTCCACGACGATCGGCTTCGGCTTCGCGTTCGCCGAATCCGCGGCGGGGTCCGGATCGCTCACCACGAGCGCGAGACGCTTGCCGTCCGGCGCCCACGCGAGCGACGACACGCCGCCCTTGATGTCGGAAATGCGCTCGGCCTCGCCGCCCGCGCGATTCAGCAGCCAGATCTGCGATCCCTTGGAGCCCTGACGCGACGAGAGGAACGCGAGCTGCTTGCCGTCGGGACTCCATCGCGGCGACGTCTCCGATTCGTCGCTGGACGTGATGCGCACCGACGTCGCCCCGTCCCAGCTCGTCCACCAGATGTCGCTGTCGCTGCGATCCTTCACGGAATCGACGCGCGTCACCGTGTACGCCACCCATGCGCCGTCGGGCGAGCGCTCCGGATCGCCTACCGTTCTCATACGATAGAAATCCGATATCTGGAGCGGACGCTTTGCGGACGTTTGCGCGAATGCGCCATCGGCGATCGCACTGAGCGCGATCAGGGCGAACGCGGGAATCGCGCGGCGCGGAAGACGAACTCTTGATATCAAGTGGAATATTGGCTTTGGGTTGGCTGTCACATTGTCCCGGGGCCTGGGCCTTGTCTGACCTGCTGAAGGCCGGCGGCCCTCAGTGCGACGTTGATCGCCGGCACTTCCGTGCCAAGGATCATCTTCAATCGTGCGTTGAGGGCGGCGAACTCCCGGACCTTGTCCCGCGCGGCACCGACGACCACCGACGTTGCCGCGTCGTCACCGCCCTGCAAGAGATTCATCGCGTTCGCGAGTTCGCCGGCAATGCTGCGATACGAGTCCGGTGCCGGCGCGCCGCCGCGACCACCACCTCCCTGTCCGCCTCGTCCGCCTCGTCCCGACGCAGCGTCCGGCCCGGCGAGATCTGAGATCTTTTTGTCCAGCGCGTCAATTCTCTCCGAGAGTGCCGGCGCCTTTGACCTTCGATCAGCGAGTTCTCGCCGGAGGTCCCGCAGAATCACGAAGTCGGACGGTATCTCGCGGGCCGCGTCGTACAGGGCGAGCGACAGCGTGTATTGCTGTTGAAGTGCCGCAGCAGGTGTCTTCACGCGCGGATCCATCCTCACGGTGAAGGACTGCGCATAACTCTTACCGTCGACCGTGAGCTTCGCCGTGTACTTACCCGGCTGCGCCCAGATTCCTTCGGGTTCGCATTTGGTGTTGTGGGGCGTTGCGGAAATCGGGAGCGAACATTCGCCGGCCGGTGCTTCGAAATGAAGGTCCCAGACGTAGCGTTGGAGGCCGGCCTTGGTGGATAGTACCTGCGTCGGCCGGAACCAGTAAGACGGCCAATTGCCGACGTCCTTCACTGGATCGACGCGATCCGCGCTCGAGAACTCTCGCACCGGCAGTCCCGTCGACGTGGAGATCTCAAGTGTGACCGATCCCGCTGCATCGCGCTTCAGGTAGTAGTCGATCACCGCGCCGTCGGGCGGATTCTCGGCGTACGGCTCGTCGGGCGGAACAGGCGTGTCGGTGTACATGCTGTATCGCACGCGTGTCGCGGTCGCGGGCTTGAAGAGCGTCACGTCGCTGTTGGCCGCGGCCTCGCTCCACTGCCGCAAAGCCGAAATGTCGTCGAGAATCCAGAACCCGCGTCCGTGCGTGCCGACCGCCGCGTCCTCGTCCTTGATGATGAGGTCGCGAATCGACGTCGCCGGCATGTTGAGCCG
>OCZT010007480.1_pt1 | contig 10704 bp, 15 predicted proteins | sample 1539031 | NCBI WGS metagenome assembly OCZT01 (sample SAMEA3539308, study PRJEB22396) | soil metagenome | biome: tundra; feature: field; material: soil | place: USA | collected 2010-05 | depth 0.15 m
TTGCCGGTCTCCCCGCCGAGGTCAGTTGCGATTCTGACCTCTCTGCGCGTTATATTAGGCCGATCAGCGGGACCCGAGCTACCCCTCCGCCATCTCCAGGAGGCGGCCCAGCAGACCGGACAGCTCGCCGCGGCCGTCCAGCACCACGTCACACACCTCGAGCTCCGACGCCGGCATCTCGGCTGAGCGGATGCCCACAGGGACCGCCGGCATGGTCGCGCCCAGCTCTTTGACCGCGCGCCATGCCGGCACATCGCCGAGGTCGTCGCCGGTGAAGACCACCGCGGAGGGGGAGAGCGCGCCGGCGAGGTGGCGCACGGCCCAGCCCTTGTCGACGGCGCCCTGCGGCTCGACCTCGATCACCAGCCGACCCGCCACGGCGCGGCACCCACGGCTCTCGGCCAGGCTATTGACCTTCGGGAACGTCGCCGGGTCGGCGTAGTCCGCCTCGGCGCCGCCTCGGAAGTGGACGGCGATCCCCCAGGTCTTGCGTTCCAGGCGAGCGCTCGGCCAGCGGGCGACCAGCGCCTTCAGGTCGTGCTCGACCGCATCCAGCGAATCGCGCGCGGCCACCGGGTCAAAGCCGTCGGGGTAGCCGGAGGCTGAAATCGACTCCGGTAGCTCGAGACCGTAGCTGCCCAGCGTCAGCCAGTCTGCCGGCACACGGCGCGTAAGCGTTGCGCGGTCCCGGGCCGAGATCACCGCCAGGTAGCCGACCATCTTGGCGATGCGCTCCAGCGAAGGCGCCAGCGCCGGGTCGAGAACGGCGTCTTGAGGGCGTGGCACGATCTCGCTCAGGGTCCCGTCGAAGTCGAAGGCCACCAGCCAGCGGCGCGGGTCGGCGGCGCGCAGCCGTTCCAGTCCGGGAATTGGCGTCAGAGGATCTCGCTGTACATCTGGTACGCCTGCTTCAGGTCGGGGTGGGGTGCGAGGTTGGACTTGTGCATGATCTCCAGCAGGCCCAGGATGTGGCGGACGCCGGCGAGGTTGACGCCGCGCTCGCGGGTTAGGTGCTGGATCACCTGCAAGCGCCGGATGTCACGCTGGCTGTAGCGGCGCCGGTTGGTGGTGGTGCGGTGCGGGGTGACCAGCCCCAACTCTTCGTACATCATAAGAGTGCGGGGGTGGGTTTCGAGGATCTCCGAAGCGACGCTGATGGTGTAGACGGCCTTGTCGAGATCAAAGGCCGCTTGGCTCATTCCTTGATCCATTTGCCCACTCCACGGGACAGTGTGGAGGGGGTGGTCTCGGCCTTGATCAGGTAGTCCAGTGCGCCCAACTTGAGGCCGCGCTCTACGAGCTCAGCCTCACCGTAATTCGACAGGATGATCACGGGGATGGTGGCCAGGGTCTTTTCGACGCGCAGCGCCTCGAGCACGGAGAAACCGTCCATGTGCGGTAGGCGGATGTCCAGGAAGACGATGTCCGGCGGCTCCTCGCGGGCCAGCTTCAATCCCTGCTCGCCGTCGGGAGCGATCGTCACGGTGTAACCGTCCAGCTCCAGCTTGAGCCGGTACATCTCCGCCACGGCGGCGTCGTCTTCAATAAAGAGGACGCTGACCTCTTCCTCGGCGTCGGTCGCCACAGCTATCGCTCCTCCTTGGCGGTGGGGTGGAAACTCTACCTGTGTCTCTATCAGATTTCCCCCGCAGCCGCGCCCTCTTTATATCACCACGCCTTACCCCACTCAAGCCGGCCCCGCAAGTGCGCGTATGCACGGCTGAAGTTAGACTTGAACTATGGGCGGCGGTTTGTATAGCCCATGACGGTCACGTTGGGCCAGGGCGAGATAGGGCTGGACAAGCCGATCTACACAATCAGCGTGGCGTCCGAAATCCTTGCCACCCATCCTCGGACCCTGATGATGTACGAGAACCTCGGCCTCATAACGCCGGGCCGCACGCCGACCAACCGCCGGCGCTTCTCACAGCGAGATGTGATCAAACTGCGCAACATCCAGAGGCTGACTCGCAGCCACGGGGTCAATCTCGCCGGCGCCCGGCACATCCTCCAACTCCTCAAGATCCTCCATGAGGCCGGCGTCGGTGGGCCCAAGGATCTCGCCGACGTCGACGTCACCGAAATCGGGGTCTGACCCCAGACCCGTCGACCCGCCGGTTGAGGTGGTCCAGACCATCCTTATATCGACGCTGGTAGATTGACTGACGACGACACGCCCGTCTTCGATGAGGGCAAAACACGGTGCTACACTGAACTCGTCCCCCCTCTTCTGAGGCCCCCCACCCCGGTGGCGGGGCCTCGTTTTTCGCCTCTGCCGGAAAACCTTCGGGCCTTCTAATGCCTTCTAAAGGAGCATGGCTAGACTCCAAAGTAATGCCCTTCGTGGACCGACGCATCAATTGAGCCGACCATGAGTCAGTGGCGGCCGGTTGGCGGCCAGATTCGGCCTGGGGCCACCCTGCGGCAATCAGGGAGCGGTCCCAGCCGCCCTCGCCGTCGAACCGGCGGGCAGCCTCCCATAGGTCCAAAGCACAGCGCCAAACGTGGATGGCGAGGACCGTTTGGGTGGAACAAATGGCAGACTGGCGCCGGGGTTCTCGGGGCACTGCTGGCGGCGTTTGTGCTCCTGGTTGTCGTGGTGGCAGCGCAGTTGCCGGACCCCAGCAAGGTCCAGGTGCACGCCGGCGAGGTCAAGCTTTACGATCGCACCGGCACCAAGCTGATCGCCGACGTCACCGGTGGCGCGACCCGCATCCAGGTCCCGCTGAACCAGATCTCCCCCAACCTGCAGCACGCCACCGTCGCCGCCGAGGACCGCCACTTCTATGAGAGCCGCCTCATCGGTGTCGACTTCGGCCGACTGGTCAAGGCCGTCACCGTCGACCTGATCAGCCGCCAGGCCGTCCAGGGGGCCAGCACCATCACCCAGCAGCTGGCGAAGAACGAATTGCTCTCCTCCGATCGCACCATCACCCGCAAGTTCAAAGAGGCGATCCTGGCGACCGAGATCGAGCAGCGGTTCTCAAAGGACGACATCCTCTCCCTTTACCTGAACTCGATTTTCTACGGCCACCACGCTTACGGCGCCCAGGCCGCTGCCCAGGTGTATTTCGGGAAAGACGCCAAGGACCTCACCATCGGCCAGGCTTCGTTCATCGCCGGCCTGCCCCAGGCGCCCAGCCTGTATGACCCCCTGACCAACTATCAGGGGGCCAAAGACCGGCAGGCATACGTGCTCGGGCAGATGGCGCGCGACGGCTACATCAAGCAGTCGGACGCCGACGCGGCGCTGGCCGAGGACCTGCGCCCGCAGCTCAAGTCGGGCAACCTCCAGGCCGCCACCGGCCCGGCCCCGCATTTCGTCGAGTACGTGCTCGGTCAGTTGGACGCGCACTACGGCGCTGACGCGATCCGCGCCGGCGGAGTGCAGGTGACGACCAGCATCGACCTCGACGTCCAGAACGCAGCCAACACCGCCATCCAGAACGGGGTTGGCAAACTCGGCCACGGCGTCAACAACGCCGCCATGCTGGTGACCGATCCCAAAACCGGCCAGATCCTGGCCATGGTGGGGTCGGCCGACTTCAACAACGTGGCCATCGCCGGCCAGGTCAACATCACCAACACCGGGCGCCAGCCGGGGTCCAGCTTCAAGCCCTACGTCTACCTGACGGGCCTCAACAACCACAAGCTCGACACCACCACCGTCCTCAAAGACGCGCCCGGATCGGTGCCGGGCACGGTGAACGACTTCGACAATCGCTTCCTGGGAACGATGCGGATACGCACCGCCCTGGTCAAGTCCCGTAACGTGCCGGCCGAGCAGGCGATGATGATCTCGGGGCCGACGGATGTGGTCGCTATGGCGCACCTGGTTGGGATCAGCTCGCCACTCGAGCCCAACCTGGCAACCGCCATCGGGGGCCTCCACACCGGGATCACGATGATCGATCACTCCATCGGCTATGGCGTCCTGGCCACCGAGGGCATCAAGCACGACGCGGTCTCGGTTCTCAAGGTCCAGGCCAGCGACGGGCGCGACATCACAATCGCCCCGCCGGCCGGCCAGAGGGTTGTGGCGACGGGCCCGACATTCATCGTCGACGACATCCTCAAGGGCTACAACAAGGAATGGAACCTGGGCTTCACCAACCCCACCTTGGCCGCCAAGTCCGGTACCACCAACATCGGCTCCGCGACAGGGGACGGCTGGTTGATGTCCTACAACCCAGACGTCGTGATCGCGACTTGGGCAGGCCACACCAGCAACAACCCGACTGAGGGTAATGCCACCAGGGGCTTCTTTGGCGTCAACCTCGCCACCCCGATCGTCGACCCCTTCCTGAAGCTGCTGCCAGGACGCTGGAAGGACCCCTTCACCAAGCCCGCAGACATCAGCACCGCCAACTGCGGCAGCTCCGGTCTGAGTGTCGCCGACCCGGGCCCGGACTATATCCTCCAGGGCACCACACCCAAGTGCACCCCGCCGCCGCCGTCGCCGACGCAGGCCGCCAGTCCGGTCCCGATCGAGAGCCCCTCGCCGATCCCGAGCCCGTCGGCTCCCCCGTCCCCGATCATCGTCTTCCCAAGCCCGACCCCATCCGTGAAGCCGAGCCCGATCCCGTGAACCTCGCCGTGATGCTCGCCAGCGATCGCGAGCCGCAGGATGGCTTAGCTGTCGATGGGATCTGCCGCGCCGCGCTGAGTCGGGGCCATCGGGTCCGGCTCTTCCTTCTGGGCGACGGCGTCCGCCGCCTCGACCTGGGTGTCCAGCTGGCTGCCGCGGGGGTCGAGGTCTCGCTCTGCGAGGCGGACGCGGCAATGCGAGGAATCCACAAATCGGGTCAACCCGGCGTCTTCTTTGGCAGCCTCTACGACTGGTCGAACCTGGCTGAAGACGCCGACCGGGTGGTGTCCTTTGCCTGACGGCGCGGCGGTTTTGCGCAGCGCCGATGCCGAACTGCAGCTGCAGGGGCTGCGCACCGCCCTGAGCCTGGCGCTCGGCGATCGCCCGGCGACGGTCTACCTGGCTGGTGGCGGCGCTGCGGTGCTTTCCGCCGCGGCGGAAAGCGAGGCGGGCCGCTGCCTGGTGGCGCTGAAAGAGGCGGGGATTCCGCTGATCGTGGAGGCTGAGGCAGAGCCCGCTGATGACGACAACCAACGCGCGCCGCGGACCGACCTGCTCGATGCGATCGCCCTCGCCGCCTTCCAGCAGACGTTTTGAGCCAACCGTCCCGGGGTTAGGATTGGGTCGCAATGATCTTCTCCGCCAAGTGTGAGTACGGCATCAAGGCCATGCTCGACCTCAGCATCAATGCCAAGCCCGACCAGCCCGTCCAGGTCCGCATCATCGCCGACAGGGCGGATATCCCCGAGGGCTTCCTCGAGCAGATCATGGCGGACCTGCGCAAGGCCGGCCTGGTCGAGAGCATCCGCGGCGCCCATGGCGGCTACGTCCTTTCCAAGCCCGCCGAGGCCATCAACCTGGCCGACGTCATCGAGGCGATTGACGGCCCGGTGACCCCGGGTGGTTGCCTGCGTGAAAGCGTCGAGCCCAACTCCGCCACCAGCATCGCCGTCATCCAGGACGTGTGGCTGGACGTGCGCGACTGCGTGATGGATGTGCTCAGCACCATGGACCTGGCTCACCTGCGCGAGAAGCTCCTGCGCAAGAACGGCGCCACCCTGGCGTCGGTGACCGCCGAAGCCCTCGTCTCCCGAGCCTAAAGCCTTAGAGGCATCCGGCTTGCCCGGGCCCGCTGTGATCCGGGAGGCGACCCTCGGCGACAGGCCGGCAATCCGCGAGATGCGGCGTCGGGTCTGGCACGCGACCTACGAGGACACCTGGCCTGAGGAGGTCATCGACGACCTCTTCGACGGTAACCTCGAGCTCACCGCCGACCGCCCCCAGGAATGGACGCCTCCGTACATCAGCCTGGTCGCCCACATCGAAGGCGAGATCGTTGGCAGCGCCGGTTCGGGGCTCCTGCCCGATGGCGAGGGCGAACTGGTGTCGCTGAACGTCCTTCCGGCTCAACACGGCACGGGGGTTGGCCAGCAGCTCTGGGATTCGAGCGTCAAGGCCCTGCGTGCCCGCGGCTGCTCCAGCATGCAGATCTGGGTCGTAGCCACCAACGCCCGCGCCATCAGTTTCTACGAGAAGCAGGGCGCTGTTCCGTTCGCCGATGGCAAGGCCTTCCTGGGGGGGATTCCCGCCGACGAGGTCGGCTACCGGCACCCGTTCCCTTCGGTCTAGCAGCCGCCCTGGGTGGGGTTGCTGCAGCCGGGGCTGGTGGTCAGGTGGTGCCCGTGGGTCAACAGGAAAAGCACAAGGCCGAGCAGCGCCAGGGTGGCCACCGCGGTGATCGCGATCGCGGCCGGGCTGACTCGGTGAGCACCGGATTGCGGGCCCGCCGACCCCGACCGGACTGCGGCCCCGAGCTCGTCCAGCTGGCCTAGGATGTCGGCGACCCCGATGAGGCCCGTCGGCAGGCCGCGCTCCTTCCACTCCGACCATCGCCCCGACTCCTCGGTGGGCGGCGGCGGCGCCACCAACGCCCGCGTGACGCCGGCGTCGAGCATCCGGCGGGCGACCTCGCCGACGGGGTCGCCGGGGTCGACGATGAGGGGATCGGGGTCGGCGATCTCTGCCGCTGTCATGCGATCCGGCTCGGACCAGCCGCGGACAAGGCTTGCTTCATCGATCAGACCGATGACCTCGCTGCTGATATCGATGGCAAGCACCGCCGCGGTGCGGTGATCGCGCATCGTCCTGGCGACATCGCGCACCGACACGTCGGCGTCGCAAACAACGATGCCGTGGCGCATCACCTCGCGCACCGGCCGGGTGCGGCTGGTGGGTTGAGGCGCGGCGTCGGGCGTCGCCGTCAGGGTCATCCGCGGGCCAGGTAGGCCGCCAGCTCGGCGTGCGAGAGGAGGCCCACGGGCCGGCTCGGGCTGCCATCGACGACCACGAAGAATTCGATTCGCTCGCTGTCCATCCGCGCCACCGCCGCGGCCAGGGGCTCCTGCGCCGAGATCGTGGCGGGAGCTTCCATCGTCATCACATCGGATGCCATGGCTTCGGTCTTGCCGTCGATGACCGCGCGCAGCAGGTCGAGCTCGCTGACGCTGCCGGCGATCAGGTCTGAGCCGGCACTGGCCACGACCACGTGCTCGACGCCATCCTCCTGCATCTTGCGAGCGACCTCCATGACCGGGCTGCGCAGGGTGCAGCTGGGCAGTCGGGGGCGCATCGCCTGTGCAACGGTGACGTTCGGCTCTGGCACGCGGTCGATTATCGGCCGCGGATCACTCGCCCGCGGCCGGTGGGTTGGCCTCCGGCGCCTGGGGATGGTGCTCTCGCAGCCATGCCAGCGGCACCCGCCCCGTGATGATGCCGTTCAGGCCGGGCCGCGTGGGTTTGTAGATGGCCGCCAGGAAGACGTGGCCGATGACGGCCGGGGTCAGCGCGATCCAGGCGAGATCGTGCAGATTACGCGAATTGGTCACCAGCCAGAAGGGTGGATGGATCCCCGGGAAGATGATCAAGCCCGTCAGCGAGAGCCAGAAGAGGCAGCCCGCGGTGAGGACGGCGTTGAATTTCTGACCGGAGTTGAAGCGGCCCTGCGGAGGGAGCCGGTCGCGCCCGCCGATCTTCCGCCAGAGCCAGGCCCGGAACCACTGCCGGTCATCGCGACTCCACAGATCGATGTCGTGGACGTCGCGTCGTAGGTTCCGCTTATCGCCCAACAGCAGCACGACGACGGGCAGCAGCACGGTGAACAGCCCGGCGAAGCGATGGACGTCGCGCACCAGCTCACGGTTGCCCGCCAGCTTGGCGAGCTCAGGGAAGTACAGACCAAGCCCCGTGAGGAAGGTCAGCAGGAAGGGAATTGCGAAGGCCCAGTGGAAGAGCCGCTCGGTGGCGTCGAAGCGGTCGGCCGTCGGCTCGCCGGTGGCGCTACTTGAGATAAGCGTTGACGTCATAGCCGCGCTGCTCCCAATAGCCGATCTCCTGCGTGGCGGTGAGGCGGATCCGGTTCACCCACTTGGTGCCCTTGTAGCCGAACATGAATGGCACCACCAACCGGAGCGCTGCGCCGCGGTCCTGCTCCAGCCGAGCGCCGTTCTTGCTGTGGGCCAGCAGCACCTCCGGCCGGCTGGCCTCGGCCAGGGCAAGACTGTCGGTGTAGACGCCGTCAGCGGAGTCGAAGCTCACCGCGGCGGCGGTGGGCAGCGGCTTGGCCAGGTCGAGCAGCGTGGACACCAGCGGTCCTTGCCAGCGAACCTTGGGCACCGACCAGCCGGTCACGCACATGTAGTCGTGGACCTGGTCCGCTTGGGCCAGGCCGAGCAGGCTGTGGAAGGTGATCGTCATGGGGTTCTCAACCAGCCCCTCGATTCGGAGCGGCCAGTTGGTCCCGTCGAAAGACGGCTCGGTGGAGGAGACGGTGTAGAAGTAGAACCCGTCCTGGGGCACGAAGCCCTTGATGACCGGCAGCTTGCCGAGGGCGCCAAATGCCTGGGCGCCACCGGCGGCGACGACTCCGCCACCCGCGAGGATGGCCAGGAAGATCCTCCTGCCAACTCGCCGCTGGCCGGGGGCGGCCATGTCGTAGCCGGGTTCTTTCACTGCATCAATTCTCCCACGTTGGCGACCCGGCCCCGCCGCCCGGTTGCTAAGATTTCCCCGCTTTGCCGCTCTTCGGACGACGCCACACCTTCCCCATCCCGGCGATCCTGCCCAAGACCTGTGACAAATGCGGCGCGCGCCTTCGCTGGGTCCCAGTTACGGAGTTCGACCCGGTCATCCGCCTCGAGAAGGTCGACCACTACCGCGCCGACTGCAGCTGCGGCGAGGTCCACTACCGCGACGGTCGCGGGCAGGTCGTAGAACCAGCTGTTGAGAACCTGCCGCCGGACAAATCGGAATTCGCCAACAGCCCGCAGGGTCCGCAGCCCTACTCCGGCTACATGGAGTTTGTGAAGCAGGAGCGGGCCAAGGCCGAGGCCCTCAAGGTGGCTCAGGCGAAGAAGGCGGCCGATGCCGCCGCCGCTGCGGCGGGCGGTGCTCCCGCGGCGACAGCCGAGCGCCCTGGGGCGGCCGAAGCGCCGGCGGCGGCAGCGCCGCCAGAGGCTCCGGCTGCCGCTGAGGAGTCAGCGCCCGGATCCTAGCCTCCCGCCGGCCACATCCTCGCCACCGTTCCCGTTAAACTCCGGTTAACCAAAGGCGGACACGTGGGGGGGGCTCGTGCTGGTGACCGACTTCCTCTTCTCTTCGCTGCCGCTGGTGGCGGTGGTCAGTGCGCTGTACGTCGGGATCGTTGGGTCGCTGTGGTACCTGCTGCCGTTGCAGTCGCGCATGTAAGCATCCGAGCCCTGGCGGCCGGATCGGCCGGCAGCCGATCTGATCCGCGCCCCGAGGAGCGTCCCGCGCACACCTGACTCCAGAGGCGGGGTTGGCTGGGGAGGCAGGAGTCGAACCTGCAATCTTCTCGTCCAGAGCGAGCTGCCTTACCATTTGGCCACTCCCCAACGGCGCGCCGACAACTTGCCGAAGTCGCGACGAAGCTCACGAATTATATTGAGTGACCCCGCGCGGTAGGCCTCTGGGGGTGTTGCGCCGGGTACCATCGGCGCATCGAGACGATCTCGCCCGATCCAGCTGCCAGCGCCCTCCTAAATCGACGCGCCGCCGTCGCCGGGTTGGTCGCCGCCCTGGTTGCGACGGCCACGCTTGCCGACACCCTGTTGCAGCGCGGCAGCGCCGGGCTCTTCAACGATTTCTACGACTACTGGCTGGCGGCGAAAGTGCTCGCTGCGGGTGGCAACCCCTACGACGTGGGCGCCCTGGCGACGACCGCGGCGCATGTCGGCCTCCACTACACGGTGGGCACGGGGTACTCCTACCCGGTCCTCTTCGCATATCTCTGCCTGCCGCTGTTAGCGCTGTCGGCATCAACCGCGGCGTGGGTTTTCGCGGCGCTGAGCCTCGCCGGCCTGTCCGTCGCGGTGGCGCTCCTGGCTACGCCCCTGGCTCGACTGCGCATGAGGGAGCTGATCCTGCTTGCGGTGCTGGCAGGAGGGCTGACTCCGATCGCGGGGTCACTCTACTTCGGCCAGGCCAACCTGCTGATCCTGCCCTTGCTGGCGCTCGCCTATCGAGCCGCCGCCCGCCCCCTGGCCTTGGGCCTCGCCACCGCGGTCAAGCTCTATCCCGCTGCCGCGCTGGCGGCCATGGCGGCCCAGGGTCGGCGCTCGGTGCGCCTGTCCGCCGCCACCGCTGCCGCTGCCGCCGGGCTGATCCTGATCCCCAACCTGGTCGCGGGCAAGTCCTCGACCCAACTCGCCTCCGGGCTCTTCGGACCCGACTCCTTCTGGACCAACCAGTCGATCAACGGTTGGGTGAGCCGGCTATCGATGACTTCGGAATTCACAAAGCCGCCTCTGCCCGGCCTCCCGGTGGTGCCCATCGAGCTCGGCACGGTGGTGCTCCTGGGGGCGGCGGTGCTCGTCGTTATGGTGTGGCGGCGGGGCAGCCCGTGGGCTGGGTGCATCTCGCTAGCGCTGCTTTACGGCATCGTCGCGGCGCCCAAGAACTCGCTCTGGAACTACACGCCGATCGTGCTGCTGCTGTTCTACTGCTGGCCGTTGGTAAGGCGCCAGCCGAAGCTGCTTGCCGCCCTTAGCTTAGGCCTGGCCCTGGTCGAGGTTCAGGTGGTGGTCGACTATTTCCGGCAC